>Ga0209726_10000086_pt1 | contig 182800 bp, 192 predicted proteins | sample Subgrocontami54m_FD_187453 | JGI IMG/M metagenome (GOLD analysis project Ga0209726, IMG submission 187453) | Subsurface groundwater microbial communities from S. Glens Falls, New York, USA - GMW46 contaminated, 5.4 m (SPAdes) (version 3) | ecosystem: Environmental > Aquatic > Deep subsurface...
CCGACCTTGTCTCTTCTCTGGTGGGTAGGGCGAGACTCGAACTCGCAACCCTTGCGGGACGTGGTCCTAAGCCACGCGCGTATACCAATTCCGCCACCTACCCAATGGCGCGAGTATAGCATTGGAGGAGTGGTACAATAAAGCAAATTTATTAGCTTCGAACGTGAAAAACATGGCAAATAAAAAGAAGAAGCGGAATTACTCAAAAGTCCCCGGCGGCAAGCGCCGATTGAAGCGGAAGTAAAAAATCAAAACCCCGTGCCAGATTGCACGGGGTCGTCGTCGATGCTGTGATTTACTCAATGGCAAGGCTCAGGTTGTATCGCGCAAGTACGGCCTTGATGAGATTGATAGACTTGTTACCCACGTTCGGCATTTCCCGCATCCGACTTTCCGAACGCAACGTGAGCTTTGCGAGTGTGTCCCATGAATCATCAAGATCGGAATGCAGTCGGCATACACCGAGCAACAACGACAGTGTATGTGAGCTGAAATTAAGCTCATCACAGCACAGCTCTTTGGTGAAAACCTCATCAATACGGAGATGTCCGTGTTCGTCGAGGGCCATCTCCGCTGGCGACGGAACCATCTCCTCCTCGCCGAACATGCTCGTTCCTCCGAGAATGTTCGCCACAGCTCCGAAATCCTTCGGCGACAGAGCTCCACGGAGGGCCGCTACTGTCTGGCAGTGTTTACACGGGATGAGCGGGGTGCAGCCGTTGAGGTGCTGGTTCTCAAATCCGGGCATCGTTGCCTCCAGTTACATTACAGTTGGGAAGTTTGAACTACCCGAATTGTATCACTTGATTTTATACTGTCAATATCCGCCCGGTTGGATTCGAACCAACGACCCTCCGCTTAAGAGGCGGGTGCTCTACCAACTGAGCTACGGGCGGTTTAAGGGATTGTAGTCGCTTGTACATAAAACGTCTACTGTGTACGGAAGTATTGTACGGAAGTATCATGGACGTCTGCGCTACAATTGCACGATGAGACGTATGTTCTCGCGGGGTTATATGCTCGCATGGATCGCTGGACTTTTTCTTGTTATCGACACCTATGGTCACATCACCAGGGCGTACGTGACTACACCCAATATCGACATTTCGACCCATCTTCTCTTCGGTGCGTGGCTCGCACTCTTTTTCATTTATAGGAATGATTCGATCGAACGATCTTGGGTCTTTGCATACGTGCTACTTTTTGGGTTGGGTTGGGAATTATTTGAGTATATCTACGATCATCTGTATGCCATACCGCACCACGTGACACTTGCGCAGCACGGGATAGGCGACACCACGAAAGACATCATCGACAACAGCATAGGCGCTCTCGTGTCTATAGCGCTTTTCAAAAAGCCGACGAGAGAAAGAGAACCCACCGAGCTGATATAGAGGCACTGGCCACGCACTGTATTCGCTTCATATACGCGATCGCGTATATGACGATGATATCGTACTCAAACCAGAGGGGTGTTCCCGGATGGGGCGACCCGATCGATGCGCCATTTTCTGAACAGAATGACGCTGATCCACAAGATGATGAATGCCCCTATGTATTGAGGGCCGATTATCGTAAGTGCGGTTTCCCCGAGCGTATATCCAACGACGGTCCAGAATGCATCCCACAACAGTGTTGCTGCTAGCGTGTAGAGTGCAAATGTTCGCACTGGCATATTCAATATACCTGCGGCTGTTGAAGTAAGTGCGGCAAGGTTTGGATGCCAATAGGTGAAAAAGATCGCGCGAGGCCCGTATTGCAGCAGTTGCGCCTGCGCTTTTACGAGTGCCTCGCGAAATCCGAACGCAGCGAGCAGCTTGTACCATCCATATGCACCGACGTAGAAATTAAATATGTACGCGATCAGGAAGCCCGCCGTTGTCGTTGTAAACACTCCGAAGAGTTGGGCGTAGTCGTTGCCCGCGAGAAATACGCCCAGAACGATGACGAAACTCCCGGGGAAATACCACCCAAGGAGCAAGACACCCTCCAGGATGGCACAGAAAAAAATTGTGAATAATCCATAGCGGTCGAAGTATATTTTAGCAAGCTCAATCACTTCGTTCTCCGAAGGCAGATCAAGGAGCAGCCACACAATATAGAAAGAGCAGAGCGCTGCTAGGGAGAAAAGGGGGAGCCAGATCAGCGAAAGCAGATCCTTTATTCTGTGCATATGCCGGGGGTGGGACTCGAACCCACACGCCCTTGCGGGCTTTCGATCTTAAGTCGAATGCGGCTACCAATTACGCCACCCCGGCAATACATGAAATATATCCTACTTGAGGCCACAGTGGGAGTTGCACCCACCCAGTAGCGGTTTTGCAGACCGCCGCGTTGCTACTTCGCCATGTGGCCATTACAAACAACAAACAAATCGTATGTCCCGACCATAGCGCCAAGTAAGAAGTCGGGCAGGCCGCCTGCCTCACCTTGCTACTTCGCCATGTGGCCAACGCTCAAAAATATAGCACGAGTTCAATTGTTTCCCCGGCGAAGCGCTTCGTCCACATGCTGACGGTTTTTTTCGCCGTAATCCAGCTCGAAATCCACGGTGGGTAAGAATTTGAGCAGATCCTTGGTTTTCAGATACTCGCGAAAATCGGTACGCACACGCTTGGCAAATGCGAGCGCGGTTTTTTCCATCTTTTCCGGCAAGACAGACAAATACACCGTGACATTCTTGAGGTCCGGGGAGATATCGGCGTGGGTCACCGTGATAAGGGATTCGTGATTGGACTCGCGCGCGAAAAAGTCGGCCGCGTGATGCGCGATCGTCTCAGATACTTGAGTTTGTCTGCGCGATCCCATAGGTTAGAGTTCTCGGGCGGATATACATTCAATAACGTCTCCTTCTGTGGGTTCCACTCCCGAAACGATCTGTGCGCCGAATTCCGTGCCGGAGTCCACGCTCTCCACGGTGCGCTTGGCGGATTGAATGCTTAAGATCTCGCCGCGCCCCACCTCTTCACGCAGGCGCTTGATGATGATAAAAGCTTTTCCGCCAAAGGCGAATCCGCCTCGGGAGGACTTCTGCATCTTACCGTCGAGTACCTTGCCGCCGACCAGATGCTCGTCTTTGCGGCTTGAAAAAACCTTCAGTATTTTTGCTCGACCGACGACTTCTTCCTCGGTGCGCTTTGGTGCCACTTCCATCATGAGTTCTTGCAAACGCTCGGTGAGTTTGTAGATGATGTTGAACGTCTCGAAGCGGATGTCGTTCTGCCGTGCGAGTGCGAGTGCCTCACGGTCGATGCTCACATTGAACCCGAAGACGATCTTGATACCAGAGGCAATCGCCGCCTTGATGTCATTCTCGGAGATGTCGCCAATACCTGATTGGATGATAGAGACGCCGCGGTGCCCATTGCCGATAGGAGCCACCTCGTGTTCGATGGCTTCCAAAGAACCCGCTACATCTGCACGAATAATGGCCGGCATAACATACTTTTCGTCCGATGTGATCTCCGACAGTTTGACCACGGGTACCACTTCAGGCCGAGCCGCTTCTGCATCGCGCTTGGTGGCGTAGGTTTTGAATTCGGCGCCGGCTTCGGGTAACTGATCAAATCCGACGAGCACGACCGGGCTTGAGAACGAAGCCTCTTTCAGGTCCTTTCCTAGGTGATCTTCCATAATGCGCACGGGTGCCACACCCTGACCTGCCAGTACTGCCATGCCCTTGGCGAGCGTTCCTTTGGTAATGATGAGAGTAGCGGCGATACCGCGCTTTTGATCGCGATGTGCCTCGATCACGTAACCTTCGGCAGGAATACTCGCATCAGCTTTGTATTCTTGGAGTTCTGCCGTGATGAGGATGAGATCCAGGAGGGTATCAACCCCTTGCCCAGTCTTTGCCGAAATTGCCGCCCATGACACATCGCCACCAAGCGTTTCCAAATACACACCTTGTTCCATCAGTGAGGTCTGCGTGCGATTCAGATCGGCGTTGGGTTTATCCATTTTGTTGATCGCTACGATGAACGGGATCTTGGCGTCTTGTATCGAGCGCAGCGCTTCGAGTGTCTGCGCTTTCACACCATCATCGGCGGCGACTACCAAAATGGCGATATCGGCAACGCGGGCACCGCGTGCGCGGATGGCTTGAAACGCCGCATGTCCTGGCGTGTCGATGAACGTTATACGTTTCGAACTTGGAGTTTCGAGCTTCGAACTTGGGGCAGTCGTATGAACAACTTCATAGGCAGCGACGTGCTGCGTGATGCCCCCGTGCTCGCCAGCGACGACATTTGATTTGCGTATGAAATCCAAGAGCGTGGATTTGCCGTGATCAACGTGACCCAAGACTGCCACGATAGGCGGACGTTCTTCGAGATGTTCGGGCGAGCTTTTCATAGGTACGAGGGCGCATAGTGCGAATTTGCAAGACTATACGTTATTTTTCGAAATTTTGCAAAACAAAAGGGCCGCTCCGAGAAGCGGCCCGTTGCCAATTGTCCAGCTATGAAAAGGACTATCGGCGGCGTTGCTGGAAGCACACCCCGCAGAAGAGTCCGGTCCCCGCAACGATCAGGACGATTGTTAGCACTTGCCATCCGACGGAACGTTGGAAAGGCGTGCTGATGAATTGTCTGCCGTCGAACGAATAGTACTCGTTCCACCCGTCAATGGAAGCCCACTGGATTTCGGTGTTCGCCCTTAGGTACAGACCGTCCATATAGGCAAGATATTCGATGAATCGTCCGCCCGTGTACCCGCCGCAAGAATTTCGTTTCCCTGGTTGGTCGAGTTCATAGCACCCCTGCGGCACAAGGACTGCAAACGAATGGTTACCGATCTGGTTCTGGAACTCCGCGAGCGACACATTGACGCTCGGGACGTTTTGCAGAGCCTTCTCGAAGCTGTTCGTCTTCACGACGTGCGAGTACTGCGTCGTGAACAACGTGATCGAGACCCTTTGCCCCGGCATCGTGCTCGTAGACTCGAACCGGACCCAAGCGAGATAACTCAGGCCGGCCAAAACGATTGCGGCTGCCGTGGCAAGAAACTTCTGCCCCAGAGTGCTTGCAGTCGAGATAGCGATCATTTGGAATTCCTTCAAGAACGGTACGTCCGATGACGCGCCTGTTGGAATAAAAACACTCTTATTTATATTAGTCAACTGCGAAAAAGTCGGTTTTTTATGAAAAATCTTTGCCGCAGCGTACAATGTTGTCCATGGGATTGTTCGGCAGCAACCGCATTTATTTGGACTACGCAAGCGCCACACCCCTGCGCGAGGAAGCAGCGCGCGCGATGCGCGAGGCCGAAGCATTATCAGGCAATCCCGGAAGCATACACAGTGAGGGTGTGGCCGCGATGCGTTCGCTCACGTATTCGCGCGAGCGGATAGCAAAAGAACTCGCATGTAAGGCGCGCGAGATCGTCTTTACTTCTGGTCTCTCCGAGTCCAACAATCTCGCTATTCTCGGATTTGCACAAGCACTTGATCGGGAAGGAAAGAACATCGTCGGTACGCACTGGATCACGAGTTCCATCGAACATCCTTCTGTGCTCGAATGTTTCAGCGAGCTTGAGCGGCTCGGTGCGAAGGTGTCGCATGTCGATCCGGAACCCAGTGGTGTCGTTCGCGCCGAAAAAGTGGTGCGTGCCCTGCGCAAAGAAAGCATCTTTGTTTCCATTGGCTGGGCCAACAGCGAGATCGGCACCGTGCAGCCGCTCGCTGACATCGCCCGCGTCATTCACGCGCATGAAAAAGAGCATCGTACGGGCGTGCTTCTGCATGCCGACGCCGGGCAGGCGCCCCTGTACCTGGCACCGCGCGTGCACACGCTCGGCGTCGACCTGCTTACCTTGGGTTCCGGAAAATTGTATGGCCCGCGCGGAGTCGGCGCACTGTACCGGGGCAAACGAACAGCGCTGAGCCCGCTTACCCTCGGTGGTGCGCAGGAGCGTGGCGTACGCGCCGGGACCGAGTCCGTGGCGCTTGCTGCAGGGTTCTCTGAGGCACTTGCGTCTGCCGCCGCCAAGCGCGCGCCGGAAGCACAGCGACTGCAAAAATCGCGCGACGACTTTGCGCGCGATATCATCGCGCAGGTGCCCGGAGTGATCATCAATGGTGACCTGAGACGCGCGCTTCCGCACATGCTCAACATTTCCATACCGAATATCAACAGCGAATATCTGGTGCTCGCGCTGGATCGTGCTGGTCTGGCCATCTCGACCAAAGCCGCGTGCAGCGAGGGAGATCGCAGTGAGTCGCATGTGGTCGCTGCACTAGGCGGGGAGAAGTGGCGATCCACCAACACGCTGCGGATCTCGTTTGGCAACGATACAACCGCACGATCCGCGCGCCGTGCACATGCCCTGCTCATACGCGTCCTCGCAACACTTCCACGAGACAGCTAGCTTCTCGAGCGCGTTTTCCTCCGTGATAGTATGGGCGCATGAACATGGAGCAGCTGACAAAATCACAGATCGTCCTGCTGACGCTCCTCGTCTCGTTCGTTACCTCGATCGCCACAGGGATCGTCACGGTGTCTCTCATGGACCAAGCACCGCCGGCGATCACGCAATCGGTATCGCGCGTGATACGGGAAACAGTACAGACGGTCGTGCCGGCAAGCGGCTCCCAACACGCCGCAGCCACAGTGACGCACGAACAAACGATCGTCGTGAGTGAATCAGATCTCATTTCAAAGGCGGTCGAACGTGTCTCACCCTCGATCGTACGGCTCTCCGTACCGGGACCTGAGACACCGATCTTTTTGGGTCTTGCGGTGGTGCTTGATGAGGATGGGACGCTGGCGGCCGATTCCAATGCGCTTGCTGAGTTGGCAGATGCCACCGCAACACTCATTGACGGCACGTCGGTGCGTGTGTTCGTCCGGCACAGGGACGCGAAGGCCGGTGTCGCATATCTCACTCCGGCGACATCCACCTCCCTCGAATTACACTGGACACCGATCGCGGTGTCGAAGGGGCAGGTGGTACTCGGGCAAGCCGTTGTGGCGCTTTCAGGGAAGACGATACCGCGCATCGCAAGTGGACTGGTGACCGCACTCATACCGACCGGCGCTGCCTCGACCTCACCGCAGGTACTGGAGACCGGCATTGCGGCTGAATCGATCATGCCGGGGAGCCCGCTCATCAATACCCAGGGCGTCCTTCTTGGGCTCAGCACCGGCTCCGCACGGATAGTCGGATCGTCGGATTTTATGAGCGCATCAGCATTGACACAGCCCCTCTTGAAATAATCCCCAGAATACGTGATAATGGACGGAGTATGACCCCATTCAACAACTACACGACAAAAGCAAAGGAAGCGATACATCGCGCCCACCAGCTCGCGGTCGAGCGGGGGCATAATCAGGTCTCAACACTGCACTTGCTCGCGGCCCTCTTGACCCAAGACGAGACCATGGTGGTCCCGATGCTCGAGCAAGTAGAGATAGATGTCCAGCACCTTACCGATTCGGTACTCGAATCGATCGAAGGTGCATCCGGCTCCACGGCGGTGTCTCCGTCGTTCCAACTCTACCTCACGCCAGAATTGGTGAGGGTTTTTGAGGCGGCACCGCGCATTGCCGCGAGCTTCAATGATCAATTCGTATCTCCCGAACATCTCATTCTCGGTGTTGCAGAAAATCCGGGTCCCGCAGGTGAGATACTGACGCGTTTCCGCGTGGATCGTACTGCGCTGGCACGTGTTCTCACCGATATCAAAGAGGGGAAGATACGCGATGCGGAAGAGCCGAAGAAGCCCCGTGCCCTGTCGCGCTTTGCGCGATCGCTGACTGACCGCGCCAGAGAGAATAAGCTCGATCCGGTGATCGGGCGCGATACGGAGATCATTCGTGTCATTCAAATACTGAGCCGCCGTACCAAAAATAATCCCGTACTCATCGGTGAGGCGGGAGTGGGCAAGACCGCGGTTGCAGAAGGGCTCGCGCAGCGGGTTGCTTCCGGTGATGTGCCCGAGAGTTTGCGCGGCAAAGAGATCATCCAGCTTGACCTCGGACTTCTCATCGCGGGCACCAAGTATCGCGGAGAGTTCGAGGAGCGGCTCAAGGCGGTGATGCGCGAAGTGGAGCGCGCCGAGGGCAAGATCATTCTTTTCATCGATGAGCTTCACACCCTCGTGGGTGCGGGTGCCGCCGAGGGCTCGATGGACGCTTCCAATATGCTGAAACCCGCACTCGCACGCGGTGAAATGCGCGTTATAGGCGCGACGACCCTCAAAGAGTACCAAAAGCACATCGAGCATGATCCCGCCCTGACGCGTCGTTTTCAGCCAGTCTACGTCAACGAGCCCTCTGTGGAGGATGCCGTCGCCATCCTCCGCGGGCTCAAGGAGCGCTATGAGCTCTACCACGGCGTTCACATCACCGACGATGCGATCATTTCCGCGGTCTCGCTCTCCACGCGCTACATTACGGAGCGTTTTCTTCCCGATAAGGCCATCGACCTCATTGATGAAGCATCTTCGGCGCTCCGACTCTCTCTTGAAAACATGCCACCCGCGCTCGAAGAAGCACACCGCAAAATACGCCGCTTGGAGATCGAAAAGGAGGCCCTCAAGAAAGACGCCGAGCAAGGAGAGGATAAGGCAAAAGTTCGCCTGCGCTCGATAGAAAAAGAGGTCGCCGATCTTAAGGACGGCACGCAGGAGCTTGAGATGAAATGGAAGAACGAGAAAGAGACGCTCACCGAGATCAAGCGCGCTAAGAACGAACTCGAACAGGCCAAGATGGATTCCGATGCAGCTGAAGCCAAGAGTGATCTCACCAAAACCGCAGAGATCCGCTATGGTACGATTCCCACGCTCGAGCGCGAGATAGAGGCGGCGACCAAGCGCCTCAAAAAATTACAGCAGACCCGTCGTGTCCTGAAAGAAGAGATCACCGAGGAGGACATCGCCGGCGTTGTGGCCCGTTGGACAGGTGTACCGGTCTCGCGCATGCTTGAAGAAGAGGCCGAAAAGCTCTCGCGCATGGAAGACGTGCTCAAAAATAAGATCATAGGTCAGGATGATGCGGTGCAGAAGGTCGCAGATGCCATCAAGCGTAGCCGCGCGGGAATCGCCGACCCGAATCGCCCGGTCGGCTCGTTCCTTTTCCTCGGGCCAACCGGCGTGGGCAAGACCGAGCTTACGCGCGCGCTCGCCGAATTTCTCTTCAACAGCGATAAGGCACTCATACGCGTCGACATGTCGGAATACATGGAGAAGCACTCGGTCTCGAAAATGATCGGTTCGCCTCCTGGCTATGTGGGCTACGACGAGGGTGGGGGATTGACGGAGCTCGTCCGCCATCGGCCCTACTCGGTCATTCTCTTCGATGAGATCGAGAAGGCGCACCCGGAGGTCTTCAACATCCTCCTGCAAGTGCTCGACAATGGCCGCCTCACCGATGCCAAAGGCCGTGTGGTAAATTTCAAGAACTGTGTCATCATCATGACCTCCAACATCGGTGCCGAGCATATCGACAGAATGTCGAACCTCGGGTTCGGCAGTGGCGCCTCCGTGACCAACGACGAACGCTATGAGCAGGCCAAGAGCAAGGTCATGGACGCACTCAAAGAATTTTTCCGTCCCGAGTTCCTCAACCGCCTGGACGACATCGTGCTTTTTAACATTCTCTCCACGGATGCAGTGAAAGAGATCGTGCAGATGCAGGTAGAGATCGTCGGTCAGCGACTGAAAGAAAAGCAGATATCGCTCAGCCTCTCGCCCTCAGCGATCGAGCACTTGGCCAAGGAAGGCTACAATCCGCAATACGGTGCGCGGCCTCTGAAGCGGCTCATCCAGTCGAAGATACTCACACCCGTCGCCAATATGATGGTCGCACGCGGCATTCTTGAAGGGGGATCGGTTGCCGTAGATTTTGATGCCGAACGGGCGGAAGGGGGTAAAGGGGAGAAAGGTGAATTTACCTTCGATGTACGTAAAGGGCCGGAGCGGTCACGCTCTGCTCGCGCTCGCGCAAAAGCAGGCGTTGGTGCATAGTTATTGGGTGGAGCAATTCATATGTGCGCCGGGTTGGATTCGAACCAACGAAGGCCGGAGCCAATGCGTCTACAGCGCATCCCGTTTGACCACTTCGGTACCGACGCGAACTCCACTAGTATGCCCCATATTTTCGCATGATACAATCTCTCTATGATTCGCATGAGTACGCGTCAGTACCTGATCATATTTGTTCTCCTGCTTCTCGCGCTCGCGCCTTCATTGGCGGTGGGTGCCGGTATGCCAGCAAAGATCGTCCCGTGCGATGGGGTTAATTGTACGGTATGCGACTTGGCAAATCTCGGGCAAAATATTTTGAATACGGCCATCTTTATCGCGGTCTTCCTGTCTGCGGTACTCTTCGCGTGGGCGGGTGTCAGGATGCTGATCAGCCCCGCCAGTTCGTCGGAGGTGGGGAAGGCGAAGGATCTTTTCTACAATGTGCTCATCGGATTTATCATCATCCTCTCGGCGTGGCTAATCATCAACGTCATCATGAGCATGCTGGTAACCGGCTCTCCGCAACCACCGTGGAATAAGATCTGCCCTTCTGTACAGACAGGCCCGGGGTACACATAAATTTGACCGAGAGCGTACTTACCGCTATAGTGCTGCGCATGTCGCAGGATCAGCTTTTCAAACTAGCATGCTCGAAATGCGGGCGCACCAACTATTGGTCGCGCAAGAACCGCAAGCTTGTCACGCGCAAAATTGAGCTCAAAAAATTCTGCAAGTGGTGCCGTGCACAGACGGTGCACAAAGAGGCGAAAAAGTAGCGCTTGGCACTCGTTGCGCCGAGCTCTATACTTCGTGGCGAAGGGTCCATAGTTCAATGGTAGAATGGCGGTCTCCAAAACCGCTGACCTAGGTTCGATTCCTAGTGGGCCCGCAACCGGTTTCTCAGATTGAGTCTGAGTCGTTTAGGGTCACTCTCGTGGCGTTTTTCACAAAACATTGGAAATACGGAATGTCATACTTGCTTGGCTACATTCGTTTGCACTCCCGCTCCACGTGAATATACTGCCAACAGAGGTGTTTTGAGTGCCCACTGGAGGCACGGACACCGAAAAAGGGAACACAAAGAGATGGCACAATCAAAATCGGGTGAGGGATATCCGGCGACCGAGATCGGCATCAATATCCTCGCGATCATGCGGGTGAGGCAGATCGGCGTCAGTACGTTTCTTCAAATGACGAACTGGGACAAGGATCATTTCCAACGGGTCTGTTACGACAGACGGGGCAGAGTCTCGGAAGTCGAATGCGATCGGGCCGCAACGTTTCTAAACTTGCCCAAGGAGATCCTCCTTGGCACGCACGGTTTCGATGGCAAGTTTGCCACCGACAACGATGATTTACTGCCCGCTTTCTTGCTGGGCGGAGATCCCGTGGCCGGCAAGAAACTCCACGACACGATTTACCGTGTGATGGAGCAGGCGGAGAGCGTGGAACGAGCTGGGGCATGGCTTTCGAGAATCATCGGTATGCCGGAAGCCGATGGTGTACTTGTCCTGAAAGGCAGCCGCCATATCAGCTATAAAGGGCTTACGAATATATTGAAAGCCTTGCGGACGATGTGTACCGCTCAGGGGAAAAGTCTGCCGTTCATGGAGAATTTTCTCGGGGATACGTGGCCGGGCATCGCAAAATTTGCTCTCGGCCTCGAAAGGCCAGTCATCCAAAAGGATGCCCTCCCAGCGCACGGCGGAGAACCGCCGAGCACGGCAGGGCCAATCGGAATTGTCGACGAAGGATCAGCTGGAGGATCAGGGACAAATGCCACGAATCCTGAAGATCCTCTTGAACTCGATAAGGACCAATCAGACAACGTGGCTAACATCGCAGAGGAGGAGCACATGGACCACGCTATCGACACGGCGGATAACCGCCGCATCGTCGCTGACAATCTCGAAACAATGGGCCAGATAGTCATTCCCAACATGGGGATGATCAAGAAATCCATTTTGGACGACCTCAAGGAGGAGATTTATCCTCTTGACGAAAAAACCCTCCATGCGCTGGCCTCTGCATACGGCCAGACGCGAGAATGGTTCCTGGCGAGACATGTCGAGAACTCCGAAGGTGAAGACGGTGTCTCCGCAAGCGCTCAAGCGTCGGCCGCAGAATTACCACCGCCGGAGTCGCAGGAGCAATCAAGCCCTGCCATCACGGCAACGTCAGCCGTCGGCTCGCCATCGGCTGAATCCAGGCAGGAAATCATGCCCGATCTCGATACGTCGGAAAATCGCGCGGCCGTGGCCTCGCATCTCGAACATATCGTCACGACCTCGGCACTCGGCATTACCAAGAAGAGCACGAATCTCGCGTTCGGCATCAATCGCAGTAACGCCTATATCGGCTTGCTGCGAAATCGGAATGTCCGACTCGATCAGCGCCTCCTCGAAGACCTCAGCAAGGCTTGTGGCATGACGCTAGCAGAGCTCCTGAGTCCCTATGTGGCGGCAGAGCCGAACGGCAAGGCGGGCGGTGCAGCAGATTCCGGCGCATCCAGCGGTACCATCGCCAATGCGGATCTGGAAGACCGGAAGATCAAGAAGATCATCGGGGCGAATCTCGACGGGCTGATGAAGGCGCGAACAGCGATCCAGAATATAGGCGATCAATCGGCCGCCCTCTTCCGGGAACTCGCCAAAGATCTCAGCTTCATCTACTCTATTCGCAACGGCAAGGTGGCCTTGTCAGCAGATCAGCTTGCGATCATTGCCGAGAAATACGGCAGGACGCCGGCTTGGTTTCTCGTATCGCACAAGGGGGACGAGTTTCTGCCGATCACGATCAGGGTCACAGAAGAAACGGGGTTGGCAGTGACTGAGATGCTGCCGCTTGCGACCGAGCCCTCCGCACCGATTGCTCCCGAGCCCGAAGCAGCGGTTATCCCGGCACCTCCGGCACGCGAGCCGGAAGCGGTGCACGCAGCACCGTCGCCAGCTCTCGAACCCGAACCGGCGCCTGCTCCGGCGCTCGTCGTTGAAGCTCAGGTACCAGCGGCGGTCGCTGAATCCGGTGCTCCGATCTCGGCCATCGAAAAGTCCTCGGTTGCCGCGATCGATTCTGCGGCGCTGATCGCCATGCTCGCACGAAATCCCGCTTTGTGGCAAGCGATGCAGGCTTTCCGGCAACAGCTTGGCATGAATGATCTCTCCGACCTTCGGCGGAGCGTCATTCTCGCGTCGCTACTGGCTTTCCCTTCGGACAGGGCGGAATTCTGGAAAGAGGCAGAAGAGTTCCGGCGCCAGCTCGAAGACCTGAATGATTCGCCGCTGGATCAGCAGGTGATCGATGTGCTCGGAGCTTCGCTCAAAGTATAACCACCGTCGTGCATGTTCTGCACGACAGGGGGCCGGATTCGTTCCGGCCCCCATTTCTCATGTCAACCATTGTGTAATGATTGTGTGCATCTTTCGATCGTTCGCCTTGAACCAGCGAATATCTTTATTGCGTTTCCAATAGCCGATCTGTTTACGTGAATAGCGCCATATCGCGCTCTGCAATTCTTGTTCGAGCTCAATGCGTGAGAGATCGCCTTGCAGAAATCGTGCAAGGGAACGGTACTCGAGCCCGAGCGCCGCCATGCGTTTATATGAAAGCCCTTGCGTGTGCAGTTTTTTCGCTTCGGCGATCATCCCACCTTTCAGGCGCTGCTTCAGGCGTGCATGAATGCGCCTACGTAGCTCGTCGTCAGGCGGAGCAATGCCGATCCATCGCGCGTCGTATCCCGTAAGGTTGCACCCTACGGGTGGACTTTTGCCGAGAGCGGCAGCGATTTCGAGTGCGCGGATGAGGCGGCGCTTGTTGTGGGGTTCGATGGTTTTTGCTCGGCGCGGGTCGCGTTTTTTGATCAGGGCGAACAGTTGAGCATCTGTTTTTCGTTCGAGCTGCTCACGGAGTTTTTTGTTGGTCGGCACGTCGGGAAGGGTAATGCGCCCCAGCAGCGCATCGATGTAGAATCCCGTCCCGCCGCAAATGATCGGCATTTTTCCCTTACACTTAACTTCAGCTATAGCGTAGGTTGCGTGTACGACGAAATCGTGGACGGTGAAGGTTTTTTTTGGAGAGACGACATCGAGCAGATGGTGTGGGATGCCACGCATTTCGGGTTTTGTTATTTTTCCGGTACCGATGTCGAGACCTCTATACACCTGCCTCGAATCGGCACAAATAACTTCACCGTTGAACTTCCGCGCAAGCATAACCCCCAGCGCGCTCTTGCCCGAAGATGTGGGTCCGACGATAACGAGTACTCGTTGCTTCATGTATGCCGGGAGAGGGACTTGAACCCTCACGAGCTTACGCTCGAACGATCTTGAGTCGTTTGCGTCTGCCAATTCCGCCATCCCGGCTTCTTGGAGAGTGTAGCGATAGAGCGGCGCGGGAGCAAGGCGTGGTATAATCGCGCCATGAATCCGTACGTTGCTGATTCGATTTTTTGGGTAGAGGTTGATCGGATTAAACCCAATCCATTCCAGCCGCGCAAGACGTTTGACGAGGCCGCGCTCCTCTCGCTTTCGGAGTCCATCCGCCAATACGGCGTGTTGCAGCCGCTCGTCGTCACCCGCAAAGAGATCGAACGGCCGGGGGAGGGAATCTCCGTGGAATATGAATTGATCGCGGGTGAACGGCGATTGCGCGCCTCCAAGATCGCCGGGATTGCGCAGGTGCCCGTGGTCATCCGCGCAGGTGAGGACGACGACCGGATGAAACTGGAGCTCGCCATTATCGAAAATCTGCAGCGCGAAGATCTGAATGCAATGGATCGCGCGCTCGCATTCCAGCGATTGGCAATCGAATTCGGCCTCAAGCACATTGAGATCGGCAAGCGCGTGGGCAAGAGCCGCGAATACGTGTCCAACACGCTGCGCATGCTCATGATGCCGCAGGAAATGCAGGATGCGCTGCGAAGCGGGGAGATCAACGAAGGTCATACGCGTCCGCTTCTCATGCTCATGGATCGTCCGGCCGAGCAGCGGACGCTCTTTCAGGAGATCATGACAAAACGCCTCACCGTGCGCGATGCGGAGCAATTGGCGCGGCGCGTAGCGATCGACAAAGCCCGCAAGGGCGACCTCACGCCGGAACTGCTGCTCCTTGAGCGCGAGCTTACCGAAAAATTAGGAACGCGCGTGCGCATCGAAAAGAAAGAGCAAGGCGGAAAGGTGCTCATCGATTTCTTCTCCGTGGACGACCTCGCGCATATCCGCGCGATGATCTCAGCCGTGGGGCAGGGTCCGTTGCCTCAGTCGCTGACACCTATGGTGTCTCACCAGGAAACCGCCGCTCGGCCGGTGCCGGAGCAACCTTTGGTGCTTGCCCCCGAAACCGACCAATCGGACGACGACCTCTATTCAATAAAAAACTTTACGCTTTAAGGTTCTTTGGGCCCCCGCGTTCGCGGGCGGCGAGCGCCGCCCGGATGTGCTTCTTGGCCATGTTGGTCTTGGCGATGTCGTGCCACTTTCGCGAGGGCTTGCCGGTCGGTTTGTTGACGATCTCCACCACATCACCATTGCGCAATTCGGTATCGAGCGAGACCATCTTGCCATTGACCCGCGCACCCGACATCGTATTACCAAGGTCTGAGTGTACCGCGTAGGCAAAATCGATCGGCGTGGCGGCGACGGGGAGGTCGATCACATCGCCGCGCGGGGTGAATACGAAGATACGGTAACTGAAAAAATCGCTCTTGAGCGTGTCTAAGTATTCTTTGCCTTGATGCGATTCGCGCTGGACGCGGCTCAACTCCTTCACCCACTCCGGCACGCGTCCTCGTGTTCCGGCGGAGAGATCTTCTTCTGCACCCTCTGTTGTGCGCCATCCGCGCAGTGGGAAGAATTGACGTGCCCACTCCAAAGAGCCACGGCGGGGCACAATGCCTTCCTGCTTTTCTTTGTATGAAAGGTGAGATGCGATACCGAACTGCGCTTCCTGGTGCTGATTCTCTGTGCGTAGCTGTATCTCGATAGCTCCCCCGTCACCCGTGTACACGGTCGTGTGGATCGATTGGTAGCCGTTGGGCTTGGGGAAGGCCATGTAGTCCTTGATCTTGCCGGGGACGGGCCGCCACTGCGCATGAATGATGCCGAGCCCACTGTAGCAATCAGCAACCGTGGGGAATATCACGCGCAGGGCGATAATGTCGTAGATCTTCGTTATATCCCAATCCTTACGCTCCAATTTTTGAAAGACCGAATACACGCCCTTCATGCGTGCCTCCATGCGGAATTCCCGCAGACCGGCCTCTGCGAATGCGCGCTTTAGGTCCCGCTCTGTCTTTTCAAGACGCTCTTCGTTCTCGTATTTGCGCTCTTTCAGGAGTTCGCGCGTTTTTTCGTATTCTTCCGGGTAGGCGTGGGGGAATGCAGCATCTTCCAGCTCTTGCTTCAGAACGCTCATACCGAGTCGATCGGCTATCGGTGCGTAGATTTCGAGCGTCTCAAGCGCGATACGTTTGCGCTTCTCGATCGGCACGTACTCGAGGGTGCGCGCATTATGCAAGCGATCCATCAATTTGACGATCAATACTCGGATATCTCTGGCTGTCGCGGCGAAGAGATTGCGCAAACTCTCGGTGTGCCGCTCCAATCCGCGGTAGCGCAGGGCACCAAGTTTGGTGACGCCCTCCACGAGCTGGACGACCTCAGGCCCGAATAGATCTTCTATTGTCTTGGGCTTCACCCCGGCGTCTTCCACCGTATCGTGCAGAAGGCCAGCAGCGATGGTCTGGGCGTCGAGGCCTGCTTTGGCGAGGTAGAAGGCCACCTCTGCCGTATGCACGGCGTACGGATCGCCCGAGTAGCGGCGCTGATCTTTGTGTGCCTCAAGGGAGAAATCGTACGCATTTGTTACGAGTTCTACATCGGCACTTTCTTTGCTCGTCATCGCCTCTAAGATGTCCTTGAGCGGACGTGGCTGCATTCTTGGATGATACTACGAAGCCTTTTTCTTGGCGAACCCTCGTTTTTTCTTGGGCTCTGAAAGAATTTCCAGCGCGCGTGGAAGTTCTATCTTGTACACGTCGTCGGTCTTGAGCGAGCGGAAATCGGTGTCGTGAACGATGTAGGGGCCGAATCGGCCGATCGAGGCACTGATCATTTTCGCCGTATCGGGATGCGCGCCGAGTTCACGCGGCAGTGAAAGATACACGAGTGCTTCTTCGAGTGTTACTTCATCGGGATTTTTTTCCTTGGGAACACTCGCACGGCGCGGCTTCACCTTGGTCTTGCCCCGGCCTTTGGGCGATTCGCCGACCTGCACAAACGGACCGAAGCGGCCTTCAAGTACGTAGATCGGATCGCCCGTGGGCGGATACGCTCCAATGGATTTCGCGTCCTTCTTTTCCATCACTTCGCCCGTCTCCTTCCGGGCACCCATGCATTCCGGGAATTTCTTGCAACTCATAAAGCGGCCGTTACGTGAGAGTTTGTATTCCATCGGTCCGCCGCATAGGGGGCAGGAAAATTCTCCTGGCGCATCGCCCATACCGGTGATCTTGGCGATCTTGTCCTTTGCTTTGACCGCTTTGTGGAAAGGGCCGTAAAAATCCTTGAGCGTCTTTTCGTATTTTCGTGTGCCCTCTGCGATCTCGTCGAGCTCGTTCTCCATTTCAGATGTGAATGTATCGGAAATGTATTCACCAAAATTTTCTTCGATGAAGGTCGAGACCACGTCGCCGGTCGCGGTCGGGATGAGCGTGCGGCCCTCTTTCCCCGCATAGCCACGGTCTTCGAGGGTCTTGATAATGCTCGCGTAGGTCGAGGGGCGGCCGATCCCGCGCTTTTCCAATTCGCGTACCAATCCTGCTTCGCTGTAGCGACCAGGCGGCTGGGTCTCTTTGCCTTCTGAGCGTGCTTCGAGCAATGCCAAGGGCTCCCCTTGGACAACCTTCGGCAATTCCACTTCTTCACCGCGCGCATCAGGATCTGCTTTGAGCCAGCCTTCGAAAAGGATGCGAGAACCATTGGCTGCAAAATCAGGGATCGTATCGCCTTTGATATTGGCGACCAGCTTAGTGCGCATGATCTTCGCGGGACCCATCTGGCTTGCCAATGCGCGAGCTCGGATGAGTGCATAGAGCTTTTTTTGATCGTCGGTCGCACCTGCACTGGATTTGCCTGGATTAGTCGGGCGGACTGCCTCGTGCGCCTCCTGCGCGGATTTAGACTTCGTCTTGTACTGCCGAGCTTCTAGATATGCGTCGCCGAACTCTTTTTTTACAACAACGCCGAGCGCCGTTTGTGCTTCTAGGGCGAGGTTGGGCGAGTCGGTGCGCATGTAGGTGATATGACCAGCTTCGTATAATTTTTGTGCGATACGCATCGTATTGGCCGGAGAAAAACCGAGTCGCGTCGAAGCAGCCTGTTGCAGTGTAGAGGTAGTAAAGGGCGGCCGTGGCTGTCGCTGCTGCTCAGATTCTTCCACCGCTTTGACGAGCCACGCACCGGCGCGCGCCGTTTCTAACATGGTGTTCGCATCTTTTTCCGACTTCGGCTCTTCGGCGCAGGTGGCCGTAAAGGTTTGATCATTCTTGGTCTTCAGATCTGCCTCAAGCACCCAGTAGGCTTCGGGGACAAAGGCGCGTATCTCGCGCTCCTTTTCCATAATGATGCGCAGCGCAGGTGATTGGACACGACCTGCGGAGAGGCCATAACGCACTTTTTTCCAGATGAGACCAGATAAGTCATAGCCGAACAATCGGTCGAGCACACGACGCGCTTCTTGGGCACGGACCAGCTCTTCGTCTATTTTGCGCGGATGCGCAAGCGCCTCCTGCACCGCGCGCTCGGTGATCTCATTGAATACAATACGCTTTGGCTTTTTCAATCCGATCGTCTCGGCGAGGTGCCAGGCGATCGCTTCGCCTTCACGGTCGGGGTCGGTCGCGAGGATCACTTCATCAGCTTTTTTTGCATCGCTTTGCAGCCCATCAATGATGTGCTGTTTGGCTGCAACGATCTGATAGTTGGCCTTGAAGCCACCTTCGATATCTACGGCATCTTTGTTGCTTTTGGGAAGGTCGCGGATGTGGCCGACCGATGCGCGCACCGAAAAGCCCTTGCCGAGGTACTTCTCAATAGTCTTGGCTTTTGCCGGAGACTCTACTATTACCAGCTTCATTCCTGTAGAGGGTACAGGGAATTTGGCGGGAATGCAAAACATAGGTATACTGCTCCGATAGTTTATGGCAAAGAAAAAGGAGATCGGTTTCAAAGAACTTGATGCGAAATTGGACCGCGTTATTGATGTCATGCTTAAAAAAGACGACGTATTACACAAGCGCATTGATAGCCTTGAGAAAGCAATAGACATGCGTTTCGAGCAAGTCATGATCGCGATAGACAAGCTGGCGAAAGTGGTCAGCGACCTCAACCTTGAGTACGCCGCGATATCAACGAAGCTTGAACGATACGATAAATGGTTTGAAATTCTTGCTAAGAAAACCGGCGTAAAGCTGCCGATATAAAACGAAACAGCCCACAAAGACGCGAGTTGTCCCGTGGTCTAAATGAGCACCAGGCAGTCCATCATTCGGAATTCATGATGGCAGCAACTTCCGCGAGAAATGCCCGCAGTACATCGTGGTTGATTTTCGGCGGAATTTCGAACCAACAAGAGGTGCCTTGATGGTCGCTTGTGTGACAATCCAATCCACCGGCTCGATGATGACGCTGAAAACACGCTTGCAGTTGCTCCGAATTCGGGACCTGTCTGTCGGTCTTTGGGTGCTGGTCTAAATTCCAACAGTTCTTCTTGGTGTTGGAATTGTAGTAAAGATGATCCAGGTCCAATCCGGCGTTGGAGATCATCGCAATGCTCCTCTGTAGGTGCGAAATGCAGATTCTCCGCACTTCTGTTGCCAACTCTGGCACGTTCGCATTTTTTTTTCAAGGGGTTATAATCTTGGCCATGTCAAAAGGTACCATCACCCAAATTATCGGCCCAGTTGTTGACGTGCGATTCGACTCGGGATTGCCAGCAATTCAGAATGCGCTCGAAGTCATTTGGCCCTCCTCCGCCCCCGACTCCGCTAAAGCTACGACGGGCAAGAAGGCTTCGAAGGGCGAGAATGAGTCAAGACTCATTCTCGAAGTCGCACAACATTTGGGACTCAATCGCGTGCGCGCTATCGCGATGGGCGACACCTCGGGTCTCGCGCGGGAAACAGAAGTGATGGATACCGGGAGAGCCATTTCTGTGCCGGTCGGTGAAGCAGCACTCGGCCGAATGTTCAATGTAATCGGGGACCCAATAGACGGTAAAGAGGCAGTGGCCAGCGATGTGGCTCGTCTGCCGATACACCGCCACCCGCCGTCATTCGCTCAGCAGTCCACCAAAGCAGAAGTGTTTGAAACAGGCATCAAAGCGATCGACCTCCTTGCACCCTTTATCAAGGGCGGCAAGGTCGGACTCTTCGGCGGCGCGGGCGTCGGCAAGACCGTCCTCATCACCGAGCTTATCCACAATGTGGCGAGCGAGCATGGCGGCTACTCCGTATTCGCGGGAGTGGGCGAGCGCGTGCGCGAAGGCAACGACCTCTATCACGAAATGAAAGATTCGGGCGTCTTGGACAAAACCGCGCTCGTCTTCGGCCAGATGAATGAAGTGCCCGGCGCTCGCGCTCGCGTGGCGCTTTCGGGGCTCACCATGGCCGAGGCGTTCAGAGATACTATTGGAGGCGGTCCCGTAAAAGACGGCGAGCCGTCTCACGGGGCAAGCAAGGGTAGAGATGTTTTGTTTTTCATGGACAACGTGTTCCGCTTTGTGCAGGCAGGCTCTGAAGTTTCCTCACTCCTCGGGCGCGTGCCGTCGGCGGTGGGCTACCAGCCGACGCTCGCGGGCGAAATGGGACTCCTCCAGGAGCGCATCACCTCTACTACGAAAGGCTCCATCACTTCGGTGCAGGCAATCTATGTGCCGGCCGACGACCTCACCGACCCGGCGCCAGCCACGACCTTCTCGCATCTCGATTCCACCATCGTGCTGTCGCGTCAGCTTGCCTCACTCGGTATTTATCCGGCAATTGACCCGCTTGAGTCGGGTTCAACTGCGCTCACGCCGGAAATAGTCGGCGAAGAACACTACCGTGTAGCCAACGAAACACGGCGCGTACTTCAGCGCTACAAAGACCTCCAAGACATCATTGCGATCCTCGGTATCGAGGAATTGTCTGAAGAAGACAAAAAATTGGTCTACCGCGCGCGCAAGATCCAGCGTTTCCTTTCGCAGCCGTTCAACGTGGCCGAAGTATTTACCGGTGCCAAGGGCACGTACGTATCCTTGGCCGACACCATCCGCTGCTTTGCCGAGATCCTGGAGGGCAAGCATGATGCCAAGAATGAGCAGGAGTTTTATATGAAAGGCGGAATTGAGTGAAAAGTTATCAGAAAACAGTGAACAGTAAAATGCAAAAAAAGATTCACCCGCCGTTCTGTGTCATCTGTTCTCTGTTCTCTGTTCTCGTATGAGCGGAGCTATTACATTTCACCTCGTCATCGCCTCGGTCGGCGAAACGAAATTTGACGGCGCGGCCGTGTCGGCCACACTGCCGGGCGCGGCAGGGGAGTTCACCGTGCTTGCGCACCATGAGCCGGTGGTCACCACGCTGAAGCCCGGCTCGATCACGGTGAGAAAAATGGAAGGTCAACATGAGCAGTTCAACATCCAAGGAGGTGTCGTCGAGATGAGTGGGAATAAGGCAGTCGTTCTCCTCTAACGTACGATACAATGGAGGCATGCGCACCATGCGCCTCCTCGGCAGTACCCTTTTTTTGTTTGCACCTATAAACGCACTTGCGTTGCAGGTGCCCTTCGTCGGCTCGCCGTTCTCGCATATGACAGTGCACTCTTTTGATAAGGTTTCCATCCCCGCTTCTACGCAAGGAGCGCAAGCGGCAGCCAGTCGGGGTACACATACATGCAAGAACGACGTGTGTTGCAGCGTCACTATCGTTGAAAGAAATGGAGTCCCGGTTGAGGAATACTTGCTTCATCCAAGTTGTGAGGAGGTTCGGACCAAGGTCATGAAGTCGACGGACGACAAACAAAACTGCAAGAACGGGTATTTCAGACACGTCGCTGGTCGCTATGCATGGACGGACACCTCCGGGACAGCTCATTCATCCAACCGCTGCGATCCTAAGCCCCCTGATTTTCCCGGTATCGGTGGTGGTATTGTACCCAATCCGGTGAGCAATTCAACGATCACTGCGGATTCTCTCAAGGGGTTAGATGTCCAAAGCACAACGGATCAGGCGAAGATGGTCGACATGTTCAAAAGTATATGCGTTGAAGGCACCTGCGTCCCTGAGGACGCCGCGCAGATGATCGTGCAGTCGGATCCTCAAAAGGCCTACGACCTTTTGAGTGCCATGTCTTCGGGTGATGAAACAAAAGCAGTAGAACTCGCGCAGAATTTTCAATTGGATCAGCAGGTAATCGACGAGAACATGGGAGAGATCGAGTCGATTGATACCGGGGAGGAGAAGATCTCAAGTGGTGCAGAGCGGAACGTGCGGACAAGTCCATGCGGCTATGGCGGTAGTTGGAGTGATGGTCTTGCGAATGCCGAGAGTGGTTGTGGAAGCAATCCAGACACATTCAAGAACTGTGGTACGGGAAAGGGGGCTTGTGGCGAATTGCAATTTCAAGACACAACGTATAAGGGTTATCTAGATGAATATCAGAAGGGGACTGGGGACACGTCATGCGCAGGTACCACTGCACGGGATACTGCCTGCGCAGTGAAGATAACCGATTACCACTACGATCAATGGCTCGAAACGAGCAATGGGCGGGCCTGCGTCGAGTCCTTGCAAAGCAAGGCCGCCTGCGTACGTGGACAACACTGGTTTGGAGCTGGTGGGCTGAATGATGCCCTTAAGCTTTACAATCAAGATCCCAATCAACCCGCAAAGGGGATCTGTCAAACTTCTGCATATCAATCCTGTGGCAAGGGGAACATGTCTCTCGATGGTCTCTCCATTTCGGATATGTTCAAAAAATTGGATGGTCAAATGGGCGGGAGCGGCGGTACGCCTGTATACAGAATTCCTGGTCCCAACCAGGACATACAAACAAGAAGTGTAGGTGGCGGGGCACTCCTCAAAGATACACAGCCGCAGGTCGTACGCGTTGCCGACAACTCTGGAAATTCAGGATGGGGTTCGTCGGGGTTTTCTTTACCCCTCGGGATGAATCTCGGCAGTTCACTCATGAGCCCGTTCCAGAATTTGTTCCAACCGACCTACAAGCCGCCAACCCAGACCCAGCAATCTCCCCCACTCCCTGCACCGACTTTGGCACTGACCGTTCAGCCGCAAGTCGTCGTGCGTGGGAATCCCATCTCGGTATCGTGGACCTCAAGTGGCATGTCGGGCAGTGCGCCATGCACCGTGTCTTCCAATGGTGCGCCTTTTGGCACCGGCAACACTGGTGCCATGTCGACTTCGACGAACGCTTCTTCCACGCCGACGATCGTGTTCCGCCTGTTGTGCCAGGCGGCGACAAATGGCCAAGTGTTGCAACAAAGCACAAGCGTTTTGCTACAGTAGGGGAATGGCAGCATTTCAGCGGCGTATCGAGGACTTCGTGTGTGAGCATTGCCAGGCGGCAGTTGTCGGCGATGGCTACACTAATCACTGTCCGCGCTGTTTGTGGAGCAAGCATGTTGATGTAGATCCGGGGGATCGCGCGCACTCCTGTGGCGGGATGATGCAGCCCATCCGCCTCCAGGGCTCGACACCCTACTACCGCATCGTGCATCGCTGTGAGCGATGCGGATTTGAGCGCATCAACGATGTGCAGAAAGAGGATGATCCGGGGGCCATTGTGGCTCTCTCCACCCGAGCATAGCCGCATTGCTATTGCAATTGGTGCACTTCATGCCACCATAGGGGCATGCCTGAAGGGAAAGGAGGAATGAGTACGGGATGGTTCGCCGAACAGCGGCTCTTTCCCGGCATCAATCACTATTATGGCGATAGCGCTCGACAACTCATGCTCGGCGCGGTGGCTGTCATGATGCTCGGAGCTCCTTTCTATGCCGATTCTTTGCGCGCGGAATTTCCCCTCGAGATCATAGCGGCGGTTCTCATCGTCGGCTTCGCCGCGCTCACGAACCCCTTTAAGCGCGGCATCGTGATGGGCGACGCCGTCTTGACGGGTGTCGGCGCCGCGATCTTCGGCACTTGGGCGTTCCTCGGGTATGGCCATGTCGACAGCATTGCCTTCCTCCTGCGCGACGTGATAGCCCTCCTCTTTCTTTTTGCTTTCTACTTCAGTTTGAAAACCCTGCGTGCGATGATCCTGCACCAGATCGGCAAGCCGGATTCCTCTGCGGAGTTCCGTCGCACCATGCCGCAGCACTCAGCTCGCGAGATCATAGAGGAAGATATTGTGGCAGGAGGACCGGCTCCCGACCCGCTCGCGAGGGAAAAAGAGGTGGTCGAGCGCATCTATCGGCACGAGCGCGGGGATTGAGCGTGCTAGTATCTGAGGCAATGAAAAAGATCGTCATTCTCTTGGGACATCCTGATGGCAGTGGCATGTGCGGGGCGCTCGCTGATGCCTACGAGCGCGGAGCACGCTCTTCCGGATACTCGGTGGATCGTCTCAATATCGGGGAAATGACGTTCGACCCCATTTTGCATAAGGGGTATCGCGAGCGGCAAGAACTGGAGCCGGATCTCTGCCGCTTCCAAGAGCTCGTGATCGCATGCGATCACTTCGTAATCATCCATCCGGTGTGGTGGGTCGGTATGCCCGCGCTCCTGAAGGGGCTCTTTGACCGCGCCTGGCTACCAGGATCGGCATTTCGCTACATGAAAATGAAAAACGGCAGGCGCATGATCTTTTGGCATCGTCTCATGCGGGGCAAGACCGCCCGCATTATCGTGGCTTCGGGCACATCGCCATGGCTCGTGCGCATGCTACCAGGCAACGTCAATGCGCAACTCAAATGGGGCATCTTGTGGTTCGCTGGTTTTCGGACCCGTACCACATGGTTCGGCCCATCAGAGAACATTCCTGAGGCGAGGAGAGCGCACTGGCTGGCCAAAGTGGAAGCACTTGGCGGTAAAGGGATCTGAATAGCCAGAATAGTTGCGGCGCGGCACCCGAAGGGCCGCGCCGTTCGTTAGACTAGACTCGGCGTCGAGCACGCCGCTCTTCGCAGAGAAATGTTTTTATCTCTTCGACGTGGATTGGCACTTTTGTTCCCACCGTTTTCCAGCGAAGCAACAATGCATGCTCAGAATCACAGACATCCAACTTCTTTTCGCCAGAAAGAAGGGCATCGAAACCGCCGCCGGGATATGCGTGATACAATGTATGTAATTCTCCGAACCATTTTCTGTATCCATCCATCAGATCCCGGAATCCATCTGGGAACTTTGGCATCTTTTTTAGGTACGGACTGATGCGATGTGGCATGTATCTCATCCAAACGTCGACGTATTCGTTGATGTCGATCATCGGAAATGCCTCAGGGCAAGTCCGCCACATCATATTGCGGCGAGTGTCAGCCAATCGCTGAGCAATATTGTCTGTTTCCATGTCATACCGTTGCAAAATATCTCGTGCTTGCCGCAATTCATCGATCAATGTATTTTCTTCTGGATTATAGAGCGGCAGGACCGATGGCGCGATATTTTTTAAGATGACTTCGACGGCCATGATTTGTTCCTCATTTCGGCCGACGGTCGATTCCGCAGGTCGCTTTCGTCATAATCCCACAATCCAAAATATCTTGCAACAGAGGCATTTTTTCGCTACCATGGCGCGAATGTCGCTCTCGATAGGCATAGTGGGACTCCCGAATATCGGGAAATCGACGCTTTTTAATGCGCTTACCAAGAAAAGTGTACCGGCAGAGAATTATCCCTTTTGCACGATAGACCCGTCGGTCGGCGTGGTCGCGGTGCCCGATCCGCGCTTGAAGCGCTTGAGCGAGATGTCGCATTCGGAGAAAACCATTCCGGCCATTATTGAGTTTGTCGATATCGCCGGTTTGGTGAAGGGTGCCTCGGAGGGTGAAGGGCTGGGCAATCAATTCCTCTCGCACATCCGCGAGGTGGATGCGATCGCCGAAGTGGTGCGCATGTTTGACGACGAAGACGTGCATCATGTACAGGGCGATGTGGATCCTGTGCGCGATATTGAGACGATCGATCTGGAACTCGTGCTCGCCGATCTGGAGACGGTGCAGAAGCGGGCGAGCCGCGTAGAGCGCGAGGCCAAAAGCGGCGATAAGGTAGCGATAGCCGAGCATGCGATCTTGCAAAAGATACTACCGATCCTGCAAGCCGGGAAAGCAGCGCGCAGCGCGCAGCTTGATAAAGAGGAGGCGATGATCGCCAAAAGCCTGCACCTGCTTACCTCCAAGCCCATCCTCTATGTGCTCAATCGCAAATCGGGCGTGGTGAATGTGGATGCTGAAGGGGGAGATCGGTGGCGCGCGCTGCAAAGCTTTCTCGAAGCGCAAAACGCGCAATGGGTGGTGCTCGACGCGGGGGTAGAGAACGAGCTCACCGACGTGCACGACGACGAGCGCGCGGATTTCCGTCGCGAGCTCGGTGCCACGGCCGACGGCATCGACGGCCTCATCAAGGGCGGCTACACGCTGCTGGACCTCATTTCATTCTTCACCACAGGAGAGGACGAGACCCGGGCCTGGACGATCAAGAGGGGATCGAGCGCGCCCGAGGCTGGTGCGGTCATTCACAGCGACTTCCGCGACAAATTCATTCGCGCCGAAGTGATCGGGTGGGAGAAGCTGCTGGAAGCGGGCAGCTGGGGCAAGGCCCGAGAAAAGGGGACGCTGCGCACCGAAGGGAGAGAATATATCGTGCAGGATGGCGAGGTAATGGAGTTTCTGCACGGTTGAATATGCTACAATTGCCGCATGGTGGATAAGAAAAAGAAAATCCAGAAGAAAGAGTCAGGCTTCGACAAACTGGCCCGTTTGATAAAGAGTGAGACCGACGACATCCGCAAACACATGTCGACCAAGGAACATGTCGCATCGCTCTACCGAGTGATGGCGACCAAGGAGGATATAGCGCAAGTGTATCGAGACATGGCGACAAAAAGTGCTTTAGAAGAAGTGGAGCAGAATATCTTGGAGAAATTCAAGCCGCTTGAGCGCGCCATCGACACGGATGCGCTGGCAGTCGTGGATCACGGCCTGCGCATCGAGGCTATAGAAAACCATTTAAAAATTAAACCCCCTGAGCCATGGACAACCCAAAAGTAACCCCCAAAGATTTCTTCCTCTGGGCCGGAGCGATGGTCGCCCTCTACGTGGGCGTGTTCAATTACATCACACTCGTCTGGAATTACATCAATTACGTATTTCCCGACCCACTCCAGTACTACTATGCCGACCCGTATCAATCCGGCATTAGCTGGGAGATGGCGACCCTCATCGTGCTCACCCCGTTGTTCCTCATACTCATGTGGTACATCCATCGCGACATCAAGCGCGATGCTTCTCGCGCGAGCATCTGGGTGCGACGCTGGGCTCTCTATCTGACACTCTTCATCGCGGGCATCACCATCGCCGTAGACCTCATCTGGGTGCTCTATGCATTTCTGAATGGCACCGACATGACGGCACGATTCTTCCTCAAGGCGCTCGCGGTGCTCTTCGTGGCTGCCGTGGGCTTCATGCATTTCATGGCCGACCTCTGGGGCTATTGGGAGAAATTCCCCAAGCGCAATCGCCTGGTGGCCTATGCCGCCGGTACGCTCGTCCTCATCACCATTATCGCCGGCTTTTTCATCGTGGGCTCGCCGCAGCAAGCCCGGCTCTATCGCTTCGATGAACAGAAAGTAAACGACCTGACGAGTATCCAATACCAGATCGTCAATTATTGGCAGGCCAAGGGCGCATTGCCCACGGCGCTCCAAGACCTGCAAGATCCGATCAGCGGCTTTGCCGCGCCGATGGACCCCCAGACAGCGCAGCCCTATGTATACGAGAAACTCGGCGTGCTCACATTCAAACTCTGCGCCACCTTCAATGCCGAGGGGCAGTCCACTTCAATGCAAAATACGCGTGCCGTAGCGCCCGTACCAATGGGTAAAACAGGCCCCGAGCAGCAGTACTCATGGGATCACGGTACGGGGGAGGCGTGCTTCGAGCGCACCATCGACCCAGAGCTCTATCCGACGACCAAAGGGAGGCAGTAAACCTATTGACCACAATCAATTAATGTTATAAAATGCGAGGGCGCGGCTATTGTGCTGCGACGATGTTTGACAAGGGGAGACAGATGCCCAGGCATTTCCGCTACGACAACACGGATAGCTCGGAATACGTGAGCGACGACGGCTTTTACGGCAACACCCACGACGGGCGTACCGCGATTGACGTCTCGTGGTTCGAGTTCGGTCCGTTCAAAACGCTCTATGCGGAGCGTAACGATTGGAATGACAGCACCGACTGGTCGCCCTACGGCAATACCATCGGCTTCCAAGAAGACTCCGTTCAGGGTTCGTGGAGCATGATCCCCTCGTGGGGATCGCTGGTGCCGACCCAGCAGGTCGACCTGCATCTGCTGAACAACGACGAGAGCACGTTTTACGCCGGCGATGGATCCATTACCTATACGTGGACGAACGCCGAGCTGAATCTCCACGGGAGCGAGAAGCCGGCGGAACAGGTCGACGGCGGCGATGGCCAGCTCATTACCGACGAGTTCGACCTCGAGCTGCTGGTGCATTCCGGCAGCAGGACCGAATATCCGGACGGTGGTATCTTCAAGTATTCGAAGGTGGAGGACTTGAAGATCGATACCGAGGTGACCTTCGCGGACGGCGGCTCGCCGTTCCCGGACTTCCTGAATCTGGCGGTGGGCATTTTCTCAGACCCGACCTACGCGGCCACGCCGTACGGGCTCGAGCAGATGCTGGGTGATTCGGGGGTTTTCGCGGGTCTCGCCCTCGACTTCGTCCGCGGCCCCAGCGGGTACTATATCGACGGCGGCAAGGGCTGAGCCGTCTAGTTCAACTGTTCCGTTCGACAAGGTACCCCACCAGCACGGCGCTGGTGGGGCCTTTTCTTTTAGAGGGTCACGCGTGCTAATCTATCCATAATGAAGTCCTACGACCATTCAAAAATTGAAGGTAAGTGGCAAAAAGCGTGGGCTTCAGCAAAACTCTATCAGACACCCGATTCGAAAGAGGGTGCGGACAATTTTTATCTGCTCGTCGAATTTCCATATCCTTCGGGTAATCTGCACGTGGGGCACTGGTATGCCTTTGCGGTGCCTGATATTCTTGCGCGGCACTTGCGGATGAAAGGGAAAAATGTGCTCTATCCGATTGGTTTTGATGCTTTTGGATTGCCTGCCGAAAATGCCGCGATCAAAAATAAGGTCAATCCGCGGAAATGGACGGAGGAAAATATCGCCTACATGAAAAAGCAGATAGAGTCGATGGGCACGTCTTTTGATATGTCGCGCATGGTCTCCACCATCGATCCTGCGTACTACAAATGGACGCAGTGGATGTTCCTGCAGCTTTTCAAAGCCGATCTCGCGTACCGCAAAGAAACGGCGGTGAATTGGTGCCCCAAAGACAAGACCGTCTTAGCCAACGAGCAGGTGGCGGCCGGCCGCTGCGAGCGCTGCGACAGCGAGGTGGAGCAGCGTCAGATGCTTCAGTGGAATTTGAAAATCACGGATTATGCGGATCGACTCATCGACGATTTGGATGCACTCGACTGGCCCGAGGAAATAAAACAATCGCAGCGCAATTGGATAGGCCGCAGCGAGGGCGTTGAGAGTGATTTTTATCTCGACTTTGGTGACCCTGCAGTGAATGATCGTGCGGATGCTAACGGCAAGAAAGCGCACATTACCGTTTTTACCACGCGCATCGATACGCTCTTTGGGGCCACATACCTCGTGCTCGCTCCTGAGCATCCGTGGGTCACGCTCGCGCTTGGGCACAAGACGGTGCTGAAGAACAATAGCGACGTGCAGGCGTATGTCGACAAGGCCAATAAGAAGACAGACCTTGAGCGACAAGAAAATAAAGAGAAGACCGGTGTGAAGCTCGAAGGTGTGGAGGCGATCAATCCTGCAAACGGAGAGAAGATTCCACTCTATGTGGCCGATTACGTGCTCGGCCATTACGGCACCGGTGCCATCATGGCCGTGCCCGCACACGACGAGCGCGACTTTGCATTTGCCAAGAAATTCAACCTGCCGATCAAGCAAGTTGTGGCTCGCGTTATTCGCGTGTCCAAAGGTCCCGATGCGGTGCGTCCAGGCATGCCATTCAATGGGCGCCAGGGCGTGAAATTCATGGAACGTGATGCAGTAATGTGCATCGTCAAGCATTGGGAGAAAGATGAATATTTGTGCATCGTGTGGAAAAAATTCAATACGATGCATACGTTTGTTTCGGGCGGCGTTGAGAAGGGGGAAGATGTAGTTGCTGCTGGTATCCGCGAAGTGCGGGAGGAGTCGGGGTATCAACATTTGAAATTCATTCGCATAATTGGACAATCGCAGTTCATCGAGTTCTACCATCAGGCCAAAGAGATGAATGTGCGTGCCGACATGCATTATCTGTATTTCGAATTGAAGGATGGATTGCAGACACCACTTTCTCCAGAAGAGGATGCGAAACATACGGTAGTCTGGAAAAAAGCTGATGAAGTGCGTTCATTCCTCACGATAAACGAAATTGGCGAGTTGTGGGATCAACTCGAAAACGAAGATAAGCCGTATCTTGGGGATGGGGAGATCGTTAACTCGGGTGATTTTGATGGACTTTCAGTTGATGAGGCGAAACAAAAAATGACCGAAGCGTTTGGTCGCGTCAAAAAGACATACAAATTGCGCGACTGGATCGTTAGCCGTCAACGCTACTGGGGTGTGCCGATACCCATCATTTACTGCGCGGAGTGTGGGGCAGTCCCGGTGTCGGCTAAAGAGTTGCCGGTCTTGCTGCCCGACGTGAAGGATTATCTGCCCGCAGGCGATGGGAAGTCGCCACTGGCCAAAGCCCGTTCATTTGTGGACACGGCGTGTCCTCAATGCGGAGGCTATGCCGAGCGCGAGACCGATACGCTCGATACATTCGTGGATTCCTCGTGGTATTTCCTGCGCTACACCGACCCGAAGAATAGAAAACAGTTTGCAGAGAACAGAAAACAGAAAAATTGGATGCCGGTCGATCTGTATTCCGGCGGCGCCGAACACACCACCATGCACGTGCTCTACTCGCGATTCTGGCACAAGGCACTCTTTGATATGGGCTTGGTCGCTGATCAGGAGCCTTATGCCCGGCGCATGAATCGCTCCATCATCCTCGGCCCCGATGGGCAGAAGATGAGCAAGTCGCGCGGCAATGTGATCGATCCCGACGAAGTCGTAAAAAGATTGGGAGCGGATACGGTGCGCATGTATCTGGCATTTGTGGGGCCATACAACGAGGTGGGGACGTATCCATGGAATCCCGATGGGGTGGTGGGCGTGCGGCGATTTTTGGAGCGAGTGTGGCGGATGGGACAGCTTTCAGCTTCTAGCTTTCAGCTTTCAGAAAATCCCACATTGCAATCAATCCTTCACAAGACGATCAAGAAAGTGGGGGAGGATTGCGTGGCGATGAAATTCAACACTGCGATCAGCACGCTGATGATACTTCTCAATGCTATAGAGAAAGAACAGAACATCGGCAAAAAGCAGTGGGAGTCATTCTTGAAATTGCTTGCGCCGTTTGCACCCCATACGGCAGAAGAATTATGGGCCCAAGGCGGACACAAAACATCAATTCATCTTGAAACATGGCCGGAGTTTGACCCGGCGCTTCTCGTCGATGATGAGATGACCATTGCCGTGCAGGTGAATGGCAAGACGCGCGGCGATGTGCGCATGCCAAGCGGCGCTTCCAAAGAGACGGTGGAGCAGGCGGCCCGCGAAGCGGTGCGCGCGCGATTGGAGGGCAAGAAAGTGCTGCGGACGATCGTCGTGCCGGGCCGATTGGTCAATTTTGTCGTCGAGGAGTGATAACGATGCCTTGTTCGGTATCTTTGACCGAGTAGCCGAGCGATTCTATGTGCTCCCGAAGACGGTCAGCTTCACTCCACTGCTCGGACTCGCGCGCGGCTTTGCGCTCCTGCGCAAGACGCTCCACTTCAAGTGGAAGCACATGGGTACTGTCCATGTATGTTGAAATGTCCAATCCAAGTACCGCATCGAACTTCCTCATCGCCTCTTTTTTAGAAACGGCCGATAGTGTATCGTCTCTCGTCATTTCCCACATGACGGCGAGCCCTCCTGGTGTATCGAGGTCATCGTTGATCCGTTCGTTGAATCGACGGATGTACGCTGAAGCATCGTTATGACCGTCCGGAACAGATCCGGCATAGTATTCATAGAGCTTTAGAAGTGCGTTCTGCGCTCCTGCGAGCGCCTCCCAACTAAAATTCGAGCTCGTGCGATAGTGCGCGCCGAGGAAGAGGTATCGCAGGGCGAGTAGATGGAAGCCGCGCTCGATGATCTCGGAGAGGTAGACGACATTGCCCTCCGATTTGGCGATCTTGCCACCTTGTATCTGGATGTGTGCGCGGTGGAGCCAGAAGCGCGAGAGCGGCTTCTTACCGGTCGCCACTTCTGATTGTGCGATCTCGTTGTTGTGGTGGATGGGAATGTGCTCGATGCCGCCCGTGTGGATGTCGATCTTTTCGCCGAGGCAGGCGCGGATCATTGCCGAGCACTCGATGTGCCAGCCGGGGAACCCTTTGCCCCACGGGCTCTCCCAACCGAGATTCGCATCCAGTTTCCACAATACAAAATCAGTGGAATGGCGTTTATCGGAAGTGGCCGCAACCCGTGCGCCTTCTTTTAACCCTTCCAAATTGATCCCGCCGAGGGCCCCATAGGCAGGGAAGCGAGAGGTGTCGAAATAGACGCCCCCATCAGCCGCATATGCGTATCCTTTTTCTTCGAGCGTCTTGATCATCGCGATCTGCGCGGGAATGTAGTCGCTCGCGCGGGGGAATTGGATGCGGGAGGTCTCGATGTTGAGGCTCCGCAGGTCTGCCAAGAATGTTGCCGTATACTTTTCTGCAAGCGCGCGCATATTTTCGAGCGTGAGCTCCATGCCCTCGCGCTGCAAGCCCAGGGTCATTTTGTCTTCGCCTTGATCAGCATCAGAGCTCAGGTGCCCCACATCGGTGATATTGATGATCTGCTTTACCGCGAATCCGTTGGCCTCCAAGGTGCGTCGCAAGACATCGGTAAAAACGAACATCGAAAGATTGCCGATATGCTGCACGCCGTACACCGTCGGCCCGCAGTTGTACATGCGCACCTGCTTCACCCCGGGAGGCAGGACAAATTCCTCCACCTGCTTGGAGAGCGTATTGTACAAACGAAGTGGGGATCTGCCGCTGAATGCGCTGCGTAGAGAACTCAAGAAACTCATATTCAAAGCCATTTTCTATGCTTGAAAAATACGAACATCGCTACACCAACGGTAACAATGATGCCAATAACGATCCAAAAATCATGCGGCAGACCGATGATGGGCATGTGCTTGGTGTCCATGGCGAATACTTCAGCGATAAAAGAAAGCGGGAGCATAAATAGAGCAAGGATCGTAAATATCTTCATTGTCTCATTCTGCTTGGTGGTCAAAAGTGAGTTATTGGTCTCGCGCAGTTCGTGGAGCGAATCGGCCGCGCGCGTGATGTGATTGTGCACGCGATAGTATTCGTTGGAAAGTCCTCGCAGGTAGGGGATGAATTCTTCTCCGAAGAACCCTGGGCCGCTTTCCTCAAGCGTGCGAAGTACCTCACGATGTGGCTCGATCGTCTGGCGCACATTCAGAAGCCCGCGCGCGGTGCGAGAGATAGTGGAGACCATCTCTACCTCATGTCCTTTGAAAATATGATCTTCGATCATTACCAGTTCACGCTTAAGGAAATCCAGTTCGTATTCGATCGCTTTGTAGAGCTTTTTGACCGTGTAGAAAAAAAGAAAGCCCGCATGCTCACCGAGCGGATGTGCATCAAGCACGGCGTTGACCTCGAACACTTTCGAGAATTTATGCAGGGGATCGATGGTGTCGTAGTGCGTGGTGATCAGGAAATTTTTACCAATGATGAAATCGACCTCTTGTTCGCGAGTGGCGTGGGAGTGCTTGAGGGCGGGGAAGTGCATGATGACGTAGGCAAAGGGGCCGTAGAATTCCGCACGTGCTTTCGAGGCAGGGAGGAGCAGTTCATCGGCGACGGATGCTGTAATGCCGAATTCTGCGGCGATGTCTTCGACTTCTTTTTTCTTCGGGGATTCAAGATCAATCCAGGTTATCCCATTGTACTCATGTCTTGTTTGCATGCGTATAGTATAACCTAATCATCAGAGCCATCTGCGTCTCTGTGATATGCTTTCAGCGTCATGGCCCTCTTCATAGCTCCCGTTATTGTCTCAGTGCTGGCCCTCTACGTGGTGTGGCTCTGGGGCGGGGTCGCCGCCTTCTTGCTGGCGAGCATGCTCGCGATACTAGAGGTCACCCTCTCCTTCGACAACGCGGTCGTCAATGCGAAAATTCTCGAAGAAATGACGCCCCAATGGCAGCGGCGGTTCCTCACCTGGGGAATCCTGCTTTCTGTCTTCGGTACCAGGCTGGTCTTGCCGGTACTTATCGTGAGCGCGGTCGCGCTTACGTCGCCGCTCTTCATTACGGTGCTCGCATTCACGGAACCGTTGGAATACACGCGGCTGCTCTCGAGCGCTGAGACCGCGATCAAGGCGTTCGGGGGATGCTTTCTCCTCATGGTTTCGCTGAAATTTTTCTTCAACGTGGGGAAAAAAGTGCATTGGTTCGCGCCGATCGAACGTCATCTGGCGCGATGGGGGAGGGTCGAGGCGATTGAGATCGCGCTGGCACTCGCGGTCCTTCTTGGCGTGTCGTATCTGGCACAGGACGCACCAAGCATCGTACTGCGCACCGGATTGATGGGGATCATTATATTCACGCTCACGGAGGGTATCGCGCACGCGTTGAACGTGGAATCCACGGGTGCCGTGCGATCTGGCCTCATTCTGTTCATGTATCTCAACGTCCTCGACGCGGCTTTTTCACTCGATGGTGTCGTGGGAGCATTTGCGCTCACGACCGCGCTCCCCATCATCGTGGTGGGCCTTGGTATTGGTGCCTACTTTGTCCGTTCGATGACCGTCTATCTCGTGCGCACCAAGACGCTCGCGGGCCTGCCGTACCTGGAGCACGGAGCGCATTGGGCGGTCTTCGGGCTCGCTATCGCGATGCTCGGGGGCCTCATCGTCCATATTCCGGAATTCGTCACGGCGACGATCGGGCTTGCATTCATCTCGCTGGCGTACATCTCATCCCGTCGTGCGGTGCTCCAGCGAACTTTCTAGTGCGTTTTGCGCACGTACATCGTGCATGCGATAATCCTCCAATGCGCAAAGAAGAGCGGCAGATTATTCTCTCGGTGGCTACGGCGATCGTGGGCATCATAACGCTCACGCTTGCGGGGTTTGCTGGCGGGTACTTTTTTGCGATCCATACGCGGGGGCAGGGGAGCCTCGTCGTATCAGCTTCACAACCGGTAGACGTGGATTTCTCGCCGGTGTGGAAGGCCTGGAATATAATCAATGAGAAATTCGTCCCCGCCTCGGTCGCTACGTCGAGCCCTCTGGCTACCACCACGGCGGCGGAAAATCAGCGCAAGGTCTACGGGCTCATCAGCGGGCTCGCCGCATCGCTGAACGATCCGTACACATTTTTCCTGCCGCCCGTGGAGAACAAACAGTTTGCTTCCGACATGAGCGGCTCCTTTGAGGGCGTGGGCATGGAGATCGAGGTGAAAGACCAGGTATTGACGGTGGTCTCACCGCTAAAAGGCACGCCGGCCGCCGCCGCGGGTATCAAGAGTGGTGATCGGATACTCAAGATCGATGGCGCTTCGACCGAGGGGATGGATACCACCACGGCGGTGGGTAAAATCCGCGGTCCGCGCGGCACGCACGTAGTCCTCACCATCGCGCGGGAAGGCTGGAATGCGCCGCGCGAGATCAAGGTGATGCGCGATGTCATCAATGTGCCTATCGTGATCTCGACGGAGCGCCCCGATGGCATTTTCGAGATACAGGTCGCCACCTTTACCGCCAACGCGCCCGATCTCTTCCGGCAGGCCCTCCGGCAATTCATCGAATCGGGCAGCACGAGGCTTATCCTCGATCTGCGCGGCAATCCGGGCGGCTATCTCGACGCGGCGGTCAACATGGGGAGCTGGTTCCTCCCGAGCGGTGCCGTCATCGTCACCGAAGATTATGCTGGCCACGCGCAGAACATCGTCCATCGCTCCTCCGGATACGATGTCTTCAACAAAAATCTCAAGATGGTCATATTGGTCGACAAAGGCTCGGCCTCGGCCTCCGAGATATTGGCAGACGCGCTTCGCCATAATGGCGTAGCGAAGCTCATCGGGACCAACACCTTCGGCAAGGGCTCGGTACAGGAGCTCGTCCCCATCACGGACACGACCTCGCTCAAAGTGACGGTGGCCAGGTGGCTCGGCCCCGATGGCGTGCAGATCCCGCGCGAGGGGATAGCACCCGACATACGCGTCGAACTGACCGATGAAGATCACAAAGTCGGCCGCGATCCGCAGCTCGAGAGGGCCGTTGAGCTGCTCGGAGGGGACCCGATGATTAAAAACGAATAGGTCTATGAAAGTTTTATTTATCAAAGATGTCGGCGGGGTAGGGAGGAAGGATACCGTCAAGGACATTTCGGATGGTTATGCGCTCAATTTTCTTATCCCGCAGGGATTAGCGGTACAGGCGACCAAGGAGAAGATCGCTGAAATGGAAAAGCGACAAAAACACGACAAAGAATCGAGGGATGAACGCAATCAAAAGCTCATCGCGCAGCTCAAGACCTTGAGCGGGAAGAAGATCGTGATACGAGCCAAAGCAAATAAAGAAGGACATTTATTCAAAGGTGTCAAACGCGAAGACGTGGCCGAGCGGCTCTCGCAGGAATGCGCCTGCTTCATTGACCCGATGATGATCCTTGATCTCCTCGGGCCGATAAAAGATGTGGGAGAGTATATGGTACACGTATCTGCAGCAGGTGCCGATCTCGCCTTCAAACTGGCGGTGGAGGGGGAGTAGGTTTTTTATGAACTGGAGACGATGTGTGCGACCCTGCGCGTGGTGCGCTTGCCGTCGAAATTGATCTTGCGAGCCGTGCGGAAGGCCACCTTGCCTTCGGCAAGGGCGAAGAGGGTGTGGTCTCTGCCCACGCCCACATTTTTGCCAGCCATGATGGCGGTGCCCCTCTGGCGCACGATAACCTCACCGATGTCCACCTTTTGCCCATCGGCACGTTTGACGCCGAGGTATTTTGGATTGGAATCGCGGAGGTTATGTGCTGTTCCGCCAGCTTTTGTATGGGCCATAAAAATTCAGTATGGAGTATAGGGTATCGCGTATGGGGTAAAATACGCAGATGCATACGATACAGGAAACATGGCAGAAAATCAAGCCTCTACTTGACGCGGGGATAGGGGACTATGGGCTCTTTGCCGTCGTGTTCCTCATAGGGATAGGGTCATTTGGTCTGGGGCGGCTCTCCGCCCTGGAGGAGGTCCGGCCGCCCGTCGCGCTCACTCAGGCCCCCCAGGAGGCCTCGCCCCGGGGCCTGTATATCGGGGGATTGCTGGTGGCTTCAAGAACAGGCAGTGTCTACTACTACCCGTGGTGTTCGGGGGCTCAAAAGATCCTCCCGCAAAATCAACGCTGGTTTGAGAGCGAAGCAGCCGCGCAAAAAGCGGGTTATGCGCCCTCTAAAGCCTGCAAAGGACTCACCACAAGCCAGTAGCCGGTAGCTTTTAGCCGGTAGCCATGCCAAAATGCAATTCTATGACTTGTTTTGCTTCAAGCTACTCGCTACAAGCTCCGAGCTATGTTGGTTGTTGATGTAGAAGCTTCAGGAGTGGAGATGCACAAACACTCCATCGTGAGCGTGGGTGCGCTCGACCTCTCGAATCCCAGCAACCGTTTCTATGAGGAGTGCCGCGTGTGGGACGGCGCACACATCATGGATGAGGCGCTCGCGGTCAACGGCTTCACGCGCGCACAGATTACCGATACTAAAAAACAATCAGAGGCCGATCTCACCCATGCATTCCTGCACTGGAGCGAGAGCTTGCCCGAGCGCACGCTCGCCGGGCAAAATGTCTCTTTTGACCGCGACTTTCTTAAGGCCGCGGCCGAGCGCGCTGGGCACACCGACTGGCCCTTTGCCTATCGCACCATCGACACGCACACGCTGTGCTACATGCATATGATCACGCACGGCCTCCAGCCGCCGGTGCGGCATAAGCGCTCGGCGCTCGACCTCGACGCCGTCTTGAACTACTGCGGCATCCCCGAAGAGCCGAGCCCGCACAATGCGCTCACGGGCGCGCTCTGCCACGCTGAGGTCATTTCGCGGCTTCTCTACGGTAGGAAACTTCTTCCGGAGTTCACGGAATTCGATATACCCTGGAAAGCATAATTCACCTATGCGACCAGTACGCAAAGTGGCGATGTATCTTTCGCTCTCGATTATCGGCACCGTGCATGGGCTACGGTATTTTCTTTCTAGCGTAAGCAAAAAGCGCGGCGATGTTCAGGGAGTACGCGTCATACTAGTTGACGACCGTCGCGTCATCCTCGTCTCCCATTGGTATGCGCCCTGGGTGTGGACGCTGCCGGGCGGCGGCGTGGACGCCGGAGAAAAGCCGGAAGATGCGGCGATGCGAGAAGCATTCGAAGAAACGGGATTCAAAGTGAAATCTATGGCCGGTGAGATCGGGACGTACACCGGAAGGTGGGGGAAGGGGGATAAGGTGGCGGTGTACTATTCGGGAGATTTCGAGGGCTCGCTCGCCCTCAAGCCCAATCTTGAGATCATGGCCCGGAGCTGGTTTGACATCGACCACCTCCCCGACGAGATCTCCCCCGCCAACCGCCGCAGGATCGAAGCCTACCGCGCGGGTGTGCGAGGAGAAACCGGTCGGTGGTAACATGAGCAGATTGATTTCCTCTACAGAATGGGTTCCCCTTGGTGCTGACGATATTTCTGAGGTATATCGTATAGCGAATATTGTGCATCCTGATTTACCCGAACGCTTGGAGGTGTTTGCTGAAAAATTCCGATTGTTCCCGCAGGGATGTCTGAAGTTCGTTGATGAAAGCCGTATGTGGGGCTACGGCATAGCGCATCCTTGGAATATATTTCCAATACCAGATCTTGATACGCTCACCATCTCTTATCCGGATGATGCTGATTGCATGTACATACACGATGTGGCAGTGCTCCCAGAAGCGCGCGGCAATCATGCGGCCGAGCGCTACGTCGCCATAATGCGAAAGCTCTCGCAGGAACTCTCGCTTGCAAGACTCGCTTGTGTATCGGTCTATGGGACTGATGTTTTGTGGAGCAGATTTGGTTTTGAAACGGTGGCATCTGTGGAAATTTCTCAACAATTGAAGAAGTATGGCCCGACTGCAAAATATATGATCGCGAGCAGCAAGGTCAGCTAGCCTGCTGAAGGCATTGGGCAGGGGACACCCGCCGTATTTGATCTACATTTTTACGAGCAGAAAAATCAGAGCGTCGCGCAGATATTCCTGACGTGGAATTCTAAGATACCGCAATTGCCAGGGGATATTGCGGAACTGGACAAGGTGTTGTGTAATACATGAAGGGTACTGGGGTTGCCGAGAGAAATACTGCGCACAATATATCTTTTGCGACATTACTTCAGCTTACAACCAAAGATGGCAACGGCCAGTCGGCTTCTGGCGCTCCTGAACCCTTTACATACCCCCTGCTGGGCTGCCCTATCAGTGCAGAATGACACCGAAATCACGCTCCCTGTCTTTTCCCTCTGTCCGACTTCCCCGATCCTTTTGGTCGACTTTTTATCCGAGACGTGGCTGTATTCCGTCGCCCAACTCCCCCACGGCAAAAAAATCCCCATCAATGATGGGGGAGCCCTGCCAACATTTCTATAAAAAAATCCCTTGCCACCATACAGAACAACTACGGTGGCAAGGGGAGTTTGGGAGAAATGTTACCGAAATGGTAACCCGAGCATTATATCCTTTATAGCGATGGCGTCTATAATGCCCAGATGTCATTTCGGAATCGGATGAAAGCATTGCTGACTCCCCTTGAGCGGAAGATTTTTCAGAAACTTTCAACAACGCACAAAATACAAGACTATCTCGATTCCCTGCCGATCAATTTTGAAACTTCCGGGGAAACGTATATGAGTCCGCGTCGTCTTATCCGCGAGAAAACAGCGCATTGTTTTGAGGCGGCGGTATATGCCGCAGCCGCGCTCGCCTATCATGGAAAAAAGCCACTGCTCATGGACCTGTCCACCATTCCAAGTGACGATGATCACGTCGTCGCACTGTTCAAAGAGAACGGCCTCTGGGGCGCGCTGAGCAAGACCAATCATGCGATACTGCGCTACCGCGATCCTCTTTACCGCACCGTCCGCGAACTTGCAATGTCGTATGTACATGAGTACATCACCGACGACGGTCGCAAATCATTGCGCAGCTATTCGGCACCGTTCGACCTCTCGAAATATGAGCTACAGGATTGGCTCGTAGCCGAAGAAGACCTCATTTCCTTGGTCAACGACCTTGATGCGAGCAGGCACTTCCCTATCGCTCCCCAAAAAATAATGCGCACTATGCGCAGAGCGAATGCACTGGAAATACAGACTCTCAACCTTGAGGAGTGGCCCGCACCTCAGAGCGACGGCAAATAATTCAGCGGATTGAGATACCCGGTCAAGGGAGTGATCGGCATGGTGGCATTCGAGCACGGCGTCTTGGTCTTTGTGGCGCTGCCGAGCGTAATGATCTGTGTGGCAGAAGCGACATACACGCCGAAGTGGAGGTGTGGGCCCGTGGCGTAGCCGGTCTCGCCGCTGTAGCCGACAAGCTGACCGACAGAGACCTGCTGGCCCTGCGTGACGGCGATCTGCGAGAGATGGGCGTACATGGTGCCGAGACCGTTGTTGTGCTTGATAAAGACCCATTTGCCGAACGAATAACATCCTTTTACTGCATCGGTATTGCCGGTGCCCAAGACAGTGCCGCCAAGGGCCGCATGCAGGGGCGAGCCGATGGGAGCCGCCAGATCGATACCATTGTGTCCCTTACCGCCGTAGGCACCTGACGAAGCGAATGGTGTGTTGCCGAAATATTGCGTGAGACGCACATTGTCGAGTGGCCACTGCAAGATGCCCTTTCCGGGAGTCGTGATCTGGTTCGGATTGACCGTGTAGTTCAGCTTGGCCTGAAGATCGTTGAGCGCGTTCTCGAATTGTGCCTGCTGCGCCTTTTTCTGCGCGATGATGGCTTGATAGGTCGATTCTTGGGATCTCGTCTGCGCGAGCAATTCGCTTTGGGCTTGTTTGGTGGCATTAAGCGATCCTTGCTGTGTGAGGAGTGTCTTCTGCTGCGCGAGCAGTTGCGCACGTTTTTGTTCACTGGTCGTCTTTGTATCGGTAAGTACCTTCTTCGTGGAGTTCAAGGTGGTGATGTGCGCACTCACTGCCGTTTGGAGCGATTGTAGGGCCGCCAGGTCGTTCCATACACCCGACAGGGTATCTTCAGAGAGCATCTGTACGACGAAGGGCTGGCGCTCTTCCTCGGCGAGGGCCCTCAGGGACTCCGCAAGACCCCTTTTCTCATCGGTTATCGTACCCTGTGCCTTGTTGATACCGGCAGCGAGCTGCTGGATCTCCAGCTCAGTCGAGCTGATCTGATTCTTTGTTTTTGAGATCGACGCGGTGGTCTTTTTGATCGATAAATTAAGCTGATCGAGCTGGGTTTGGAGCGTTTGTTTCTTGGCCGAAGTCGCGGTCAGCTGCTTCTGATATTGCGCGATCTCTGCATCGAGTTGAGAGATCTGCGCGTTGTGTTGATCGATCTGGGATTGCAACTCACCCGCACTCTGCGCACGCGCGACGAGCGGGGCGCACAAGAGGAGCGCCAGGCACGCGCTTGCGTATCGCATGCTCATCTTCATACACCCAGTTGTGCGATAGCGTTTGTGATACGCCGCAGTGTCGCCTCTTTGCCGATAGCAGCCGCGATAGTGAAAGGGTCGGGGCTCTTTTCTTTGCCCGACAGCGCGTAGCGAAGCGGCCAAAGCACAGCGCCGCGGCCGTGCTCGGTAGCGTAATCCCAGAGTACCGCTTTGATACCGGCTTCGTGCCAGTCATCCTCAGAGGGCTCAGCAAGTTTCTCGTGAGCATAGTTCAAGTGCTTCAGCGCTTCTTGAGCATTCGATTTTCTCTCCGGGATGCGCGCCGGTTCATACTCCGGATCCGCAAAAAAGAAATACAATTCCCCGTTCGTCATCATGTCAGCGATATCAGAAGCGACGCTGATGCGCTCCTTAACGATCGGAATAAGGATCTGCCCTATCGAGGCCCTCCACGGCAGTCCTTTTCCGCTCAAGGCTGGTTCCAGCGCCTTCATGATGTATGTGGCAATTTCCTGATCCGGTAGTGCATGGAGATACTGACGGTTATACCAGCGTAATTTTTCAGGATCGAACACCGCGCCACTTTTGTGCAGGTCACGTATCTCGAACTCTGCCACCATTTCTTCGATCGACATCACTTCCCTGCCAGAGGGAGGCGTCCACCCGAGTGTCGCAATGTAATTGAACAGCGCTTTCGGGAGGTACCCCTTCTCTCGGTAACTTTTCACTGCCACATCTCCGGTACGCTTCGAGAGCTTGGATCTATCTGCACCAAGGTGCAGCGGATAGTGCGCATAGACCGGGCGCTTGTAGCCCAGAGCTTCTTGGATCAATATCTGACGAGGCGTATTTGAAATGTGATCCTCCCCGCGAATGATATGGGTAATACCGTCTGTGTTATCATCAACGACAACGGCAAGATGATAGAGCGGATCGTCTATGGCGCGGCCAATGGCAAAATCAGAGAGCTCTGTCGTGTCGAATGTAATGTTGCCACGAATTTCATCGGCAAACGTAACTTGTTTGCCAGGATTGCGCAGACGTACGATGCGAGCCATCTTCCCCGGCTCTTTTTTGCTCTCCTCGTTAGATACGTATGCCTTATTCTCGTCGATGAGCTTTTGCATGGCGGCTTTGTGCGTCTCTACAAGCTCAGTAGTCCGGTAGAACGTGTCCCACGCTAAGCCGAGCCACGCAAGCTGTTCTTTTATGTCTTCCTCGAATTCCGACGAACTTCGTTCTCGGTCCGTATCTTCGCTGCGGAATACTATTGTGCCCCCGTGTTTTTTCGCAAACAGATAATTCAAAATGGCCATGCGTGCGGTGCCCACATGGCAATAGCCGGTCGGGCTGGGAGGAAATCTAACGCGGACATCACTCATACCGGTTCGTGTTCGATGCCGATCTCCAAAAGCATGCGGGCGATCTTGCGCGCAGCGTCGGGCCGGGCGAATTCCTTTGCTGCCTTCGTCATCTGCTCGCGCTGATGGGTATCTGCCATGAGGCGGTCGATCTCCGCCGATAGCACGTGGGGCGTCAAGTTGCGTTGTTCGATCACGACTGCACCGCCCGCCCGCGCGTAAGAGAAGGCGTTCTCCGTCTGATCGTGGGAGACATCAAGCGGTATCGGCACAAGAATTGCCGGCGTGCCCCACGATGCGATCTCAAAGACCGTGCCGGATCCTGCTCGGGCCACGATGACGTTTGCCACTCCCGCGGCCATGCGAAGCGCCAGCGTATTCAAAAGTCCAAATGGGCGATAGCGTTCGGGATGTGCGACATTTTTCAGCACGACCGAAGCGATGCCCGTCGTCTCTTCGATATGTGCTACCCCTGTCTGATGGACGATGTTGTAGCGTGTTACCAGATCCGCAAGCGCATCGAGGACGACTTCATTGATCACGCGGGCTCCCTGGGAGCCACCAACGATCAATACAACCGGTACCGACGGATCGATCCTCAGGAACTCTATACCACCCTCCTTTGCCACGCCGAGGATTTCTTTGCGTATCGGGTGCCCTACCCGCGCGATCTTGGCACGCACCGAGGAAGGGAATCCCGCTGCCGCTTCAGGATGTGCCACCGCGATCGCGCGCGCGAATTTCGAAGACCAGAGCGACACCTTCCCCGGCTTGGCATCGGCGTCGTAGATGACCACGGGTATGCGGAGTATCTTGGCGGCGACAAGTGCAGGGAACGCGGCATATCCGCCGGTCGAAAATACGACGTCGGGATACAAATGGAACATTTGCGGTAGAGCTCGTAGGACGCCTATGGCTGTTTTGAGTCCATCGAATATATTCAACACGCTTCCCCATCGGCGCATCTTCCCAGCGGTGCCTGCTTTGTAGATAATGCCGTGTTCAAGCAGGGTCGGCGGATCGAAGGGCGCGGGGCCGATGTAGTAGAGTTCGGGCTCGAGGAGCGTCCGTTCTGCACAGATATCTTCCACCGCTTCAGCGGTCGCGATAAGGGGGTAAAAATGCCCACCTGTACCACCTCCCAATAGAACGATCCTCATGCAGGTATTCTAACATTCTTCATTCCCGCATCGATAGGTTCACGAAGAGCGTCTTGAGCGTGATATGTTCAGCAATATTCCAGCACTTGCCAGCGATATGAGCATGGCGCTGCCTCCTTGTGACACAAACGTGAGCGGAATGCCGGTCAGGGGTGCCATGCCGAGCATTGCTGCGATGTTGATGAATGCCTCACTCACAAGATAACTCGAGATCCCCATTCCCAGGAGCGCTCCGAAGAGGTCGGGTGCTCGCGCCGACACCGAGAATCCGCGCAAGGCGACCCCAAGGAACCCGAGGATCAGCAACGACGCTCCCAAAAAGCCGAGCTCTTCGCTGGCGACCGCGAATATTGAATCCCCCATCGGCTCTGGCAGGTAGGTAAATTTTTGTATCCCCTGGCCAAATCCGCGCCCCAATATACCGCCGGAGCCGATCGCGATCAGTGACTGTTTGATCTGATACCCTTCGGCCTGTTGCCCCTGCGACGGGTGGAAGAAGGTCGCGACCCGATCGCGTATATAGGGTTTGGCGATAGCGAGCGCTCCAATAGAGAGCAATCCGATACAGATCAAGACCCCGATATCACGCAACCGGGCGCCTGCGGCGATGAATACGGTGCCTATGCCGATAACGATGACTCCAAGGGTGCCGATGTCGGGCTGGAGTACGAGAAGCACAGCAGGCCCCGCTACTATAGCGAGGAGCCCACCCAATCCCCAGCGGATACTCGCCACTTTGCCTCGGATTGCAGCGAAGTAGGCAGCGGCGATCAAGACGCCCGCGATCTTGAGCGACTCAGAAGGTTGGAGCGACATGTTGGCAATCAATATCCATCGGCGTCCGCCACCATGCGACATCCCAATGTGTGGCAGGAATACCAATGCGGTCACACAGAGCGCGGCCACGAATAGATATGGAGAAAGTGGTCGCCAGCGTCGGTAATCGATGTTGGCGGTAATAACGAGAACTAGCAATCCAAACCCGACACCAAGAACGAGATGGCTGAATACGACGCGTGACATGCCGGTCGTGCCGCGGGCGAGCAGGCCGAATGCGGCAGAGGCGAATATGAGAGACCCGGCTACGATGAGCACACCGAGGAGGAGTGCAAGTGTCTTGTCGATATGTGGACGTTTGCTATCCACAGGTATTAGTGCGCCGAGAGCGCGATCACGACGCCCGAGAAGGCAAGCACGATGGAGAGTACCCAGTAGCGCATGACTACCTTTGCACCAGGCCATCCGATCGCCTCAAAATGATGATGGAGGGGCGCAACACGCAAGATCTTTTTACCAAGAAAGCGTTTCGAGAGCACCTGCGCAATATCGGAAAGGACAGTAATGAGGAGGAGCCCTCCGATAACGGGGAGCACCGCCACACCCACGCCCCCGCCGAGTGTGTCGGTCATGAAGACCACGACCGAAAGCGCGAGCGTAAGCGCCATCGTACCCGTGTCGCTCATATAGAACCGCGCGGGCGGGACGTTGAACCACAAGAATGCCAGGAGGCCACCGAGCACGGCAGCGCAGAAAGCTGCCAAGTCGACTTGCTGTTCAGTGAACGCAATAATAGTGTATGAGGCAAATACGGAAGCGAAGACCCCGCCCGAGAGACCGTCGATTCCATCGATAATGCCGGAAGCATAGAGCGCGAGCGACACCAGTACGAAGAGCGGAACGATGAGCCATCCGATCTCGATCGGCGCGTGGAAAGGCACTGCGATCGCATGGACATCGAGTTTTGCCCAAAACCACCATCCCGCGAACAGTGAAAGCGCGAGCACGATAATGAGGCGCAAACGCAACGGGAGTCCGGTGCCTCCTGGTCGTATCACCATCAGGTCGTCAGCCATTCCGAATACCGCACCCGTGATCAGGGCCGCGAATGGCAGCCATGTCTCGCTTCGGGTCAGAAAATCGAGCTCCTGCAGGCGCGGCAGCGGAAGTAATTTTGCAAGAAGCGCGATCCCCACGGTGGTGACGCATACGCTCGCCCAAATGATGATGCCTCCCATGCGCGGTGCGCGTGTCTCGCTTTGCCGATGGAGGCGGTTGAACTCTGCAGCAGGCGCGCCGTCGAGGGCATTTTTGCCCGCTGTTTTTTTCCATGCCCGGAACTTGTAGAGATAGTGCGTGAGTATCGGCGTAAGGCATATACCGATCGCGAACGAGAGCGTGGCGGGGAGCAGGACCTGTACTGTCGGGGAAAGCATGCTTGGTATTGTACGTTGTGATGCTATGAGGGCAAACGTTATTTCTCTTGGGCGATGGCTTCGGGAGAGAGCGCCACGAGCTTTTTCATGTCGTCAAAACGGCCCGTTTGCGTAGAACCGAGGACGACCGCAACGATGCGATGACCGCTCTCATTGAATACGACCGCGAGATTCCCGCCCGCAAGATCGGTATACCCCGTCTTACCCATTACCATGCCTGGAATAGACGGAAGTGCTTCGTCGGTATTGATGGCGGTAGCGCGCGCGCCATCCACCGATTCTATCAAGAAACTCTGGCGGGTCGTGGCTGCAAAAGTCCCGGGAGTCGTGGCTGCCGCGTACGCAAAGAGCGTGGCCATATCGCGGGCGCTCCCATATGTGCCTGATTGGGTGGGACTATCATCGAGTCCGTTCGCGTTGAGAAAGTACGTGTGATCCAGACCGAGTTCGCGGGCGAGCTCATTCATCCGCCAGAGCGTTGCGGTATCTTTCGGCGCATCGGGGAAAGCAGCGTGGATAGCGTCGTTTGCGGTAGCGGCAAGGACATTGGCACCCTGATTGGATGAAATAGCCAACGTGAAGTCAATGATGTCGGCAAGTTTCCACCGCGTCCCGGCAGAGAATTGTGCCATCCCGCGTGGCATCGTGATGATCGTATCTGCGGCGAGTGCTTCTTTCACGACGAGGACGAGTGGCACTTTGGTAAGTGATGCCAGCGGCAATTGCACGTCAGGATTGAGCTCGTAGAGCACCGTGTCGGTGGTCTCATCCACCATGATCGCGCTCTTAGCTTTGAGCGAGATATCCGAGAACACTTCAGTGGTCAAGTGCTTTTGTTGCGGGATCTCAGCTGCAGCTACCTGGGCTTCCGGCAACGGCTGTTCGACATCTGTCAAGTATGTCCAGCTGAATGAAGCGCCCGCAGTGAAAATAAGGCAGAGTGTGAGTGCGCCGAGTATGCGCTCTCGGGTCGATGAACGCTGATTACGTATCCCCTCCTGTATCGCCGGACTCTCCATGGTGTTCGAATTGGGTTTGTGATTTCTCAAACTGCTCAAGTTCGGTGCGGATTGTATCATGATCAGGGAGTTCAGAGACGCTGCGGACGCCGAGATGGGCCAGTAATTCTGTCGTCGGACGATAGAGATATTCGCGTGCATCCTCCGGATTTGCCGTGCGCTCCAGGAGCCCTCGTGAAAGCAGCAGACGGATGGTGGAGCTTGTGTTGACGCCCCGGATGTAGTCGATGCGGGCACGTGTGGACGGCCCGCGATACAAGACAATGGAGAGGACTTCGAGGCCGGCATTGCCGATCTCACGCCCGAGCGTATCCAAAAATGCCTGGCGCACCGCTTCGCTTGCGCGCGGCGACGTCGACAGAGACACTTCCGAGTCAGTCCGGATCAACGCGATACCGCTGCCCTCAAGCGCTGCCGCCAACTCGTCGAGCGCCACATGAAGTGTTGTTTCGTCGGCGCCCAAAATCGAGGTCAGTTTGCGCATTGAGAGCGGTCCTCCCTCTGACAGGAGAAAGGCCTCAGCGCGCGCCGCCACATCGCTCATCGGTATGTGCTCTTTTTCCGACATAGGTATCATCCGTAGCTTGGCGCGCCGATGCTCTCCAATTCTATCGTAATATCGGAGAAAAGTTTCTCTTGCGAGACCGACGCTGATCCGGTGCGTACGAGCTCGAGGATCGCCAAAAAATGTACGATGATCTCATGACGATCGGCTGATTTGGTGAGATCGGAAAAGCGTGCGCGCAGCGCGCTTGAGAGTCGCGCATGTACCGATTTGATCACATCCTCAAGCGCGACCATGGGTGCGACAGCTGCGCGAGCGAGCTCCGCGGGCTTCGGGAGCCCCTCCATGATCCGCCGCGCCGCTTGCGCGATGGACGAGATGCTCGTTTCCCCGGGGCTGAAGATCGCAGGGCGCATCGGTGCGTGTTCTGGCACCATGAGAGGGGCTGTCCCCCACTGGATACGCAATATCTTCGTTGTTTTGCGGACAAGTGCGTAGTGGGCCAGACGACGTTCGAGCTCCTCGACACTCTCGCGTTCATCTGATGTTAGTTCGAGGGTGGGTAGCAAGGTGCGCGATTTTATCAAGAGAAGTGTAGATGCCACCAGGATGAATTGGGCCGTTTGCCCGAGTGGGAGCTCCGGAAGGTGCTCGACATGCGCCAGATATGCATCACACACATCCGCAAGCGATACTGCTGATATGGAAAGCTTGCGATCCTCGATAAGATCGAGCAAGGCTTCAAGGGGCCCTTCGAATGCAGGGGCCTTTAGCTTGAACGTATTATTCATTTTCGAACTCAGGCGCTTCGCTCAAGCGCGAATCGATACGGGTCATATCGCGTGGAAACGCAGTAGCTTCCTTCACGTTGGGTATTTCGAGCATGCGCCCGGTAAATCGCTCCAGGCCGGTCGACGAGCCGCCATGCGGCGGCATGCCGTATTTGAACGCTTGCAGATAGAATGAAAATTTCTTTGGATCCAAGCCGCACTGCTCCATTTTCGCAACGAGCGCATCGTAGTCGTGGATGCGCTGCGCGCCGCTGTTGATCTCAAGGCCGCGGAAGAGGAGATCGAAGCCGCGAGAGAGCGGCGCTTCGGATGGATCTTCGTAGGTATAGAAAGCGCGCTTGGCCGTGGGGTATCGAGTGATGAATACAAAATCAGATCCTTTTTCTTTCTTAGCCCATTCGCAAATAGCGCGTTCGTGTTCCGGCTCCATGTCCGGTTCGTGTGGCGCCCCCAGGGTATCGTGCGCCTCGGCGAGCGTAAGAATTGGGATCTCATCAGGAATCAAGGGTACCGCCACATCGAATCGTTTGAATATATCCGCATGCTGCTCCCCCACCGCGCGGATAGTATCTCGTATGGCTTGTTCGAGCACAGCCATCGGTTCGCGCTCGTTCTCGATGAATCCCATCTCGAAATCCATGCAGGTGGCCTCCGAAAGGTGGCGCGTGGTCGCAGATTTTTCGGCGCGAAAGATTTTCGCCACGGTAAAAGCGCGCTCAAAAGGGCCGACCATAATTTGCTTATAGAATTGCGGCGAGGTAGCAAGAAATGCCGATGTCTCCTTGAAATATTCCACCTTAAAAGCGGCCGCGCCTCCCTCGGCATCGCCGCCCACCAAGGCCGGGGCGATGAACTCTCTGAATCCTTGGGATTGGAGCGACGAGCGGTAGGCATCCAAAATGGAGGCCTGCATGGTGAAAATGTCCCGACTGCGCTCGGTCCGCAGCGTAAGCGGCAGATTGTCGAGATGTGTTTCCAGATTGAGCTCCGCATCCATATCAAACGGCATCGGCTGCGCCGCGCTCAAAATATCGATACGCTCTATCTGCAGTTCAATATCACCATTTTGTTTCTCCGGATTCACATTTTTTTCCGGACGTTTGTTCACCCTGCCCTGCACTGACAGCGCGAATTGTTGACGCACTTCCTTTGCGACTGCGAGCGCATTGCTCGCCGGTGGCACCACTGCCTGCACGCTCCCCGTCATGTCGTGGAAATCAAAAAAGACCAGTTTGCCCTGATTGCGCGCTACCTCCACCCATCCTGCAATCGAGACGGTATTGCCAATGTGGCTGTGTAAATTTTTTATGTAGGTTCGTGTCATGTCATCTATTCATAGGTATTTGCTCAAAGTATCGAAATCTTGTTTATTAATAAATTGCCATGACTCAACGTTGACAAGAACCTCACCATTATGAAAAAAGTATCCATCACGATATGGCTCGGGTTTACTCCCCCCAAGGGAAATATACGGCGATTGGCTGCCCTAGTCCAAACGTCATTCAAATCGGGTATTCTATTTACGAATTTTCCTGAACCCCATGCAACACTGTCTCCGCAGTGATTGCATACCTGCACCATGGGAGCATCTTTTACTTGGCTAAGCGTTGTCATACTTTTATATACTAACACCCACTTTCTGCCGCACCTCGACCATTTTTCTGCTTGCCAGCACTCGGGCTTTTTCGCCGCCATCTTTGAGGATGGCTTTCACCTCTTCATCTGTAATGCTGGCGCGGCGTTCGCGCATGGGCGCGACCAATGCTTCGATGTCTTCTACCAGCGCTTCTTTCAGTACTTTGTATTTGCCTTTGTTGGTTTTGTATAGATCAGATAGATAGTCGCGGTCGCGCAAAAGCGCATGAATTGCGTACACATTTACCGGGCTTTCGGCGTTGGAGTCGGTGACGATCGACATCACCGCCTTGGCGATCTCATCTTTCGTTCCGAAAAGCGGGATGGTGTTGCCGTAGCTCTTGCTCATCTTTTGCCCGTCGGTGCCGGGCACGACGGCGACCGAATCCAGTATTTTTTCCTGCGGCTCTTTAAAGGTCTCTCCGAATGTTGCATTAAACTTCGAAGCGGCCTCGCGCGCGTATTCCACATGCTGGCGCTGATCGGCCCCCACAGGGACGATATCGGTATCGTAGAGCAAAATGTCGGCTGCCATCAGCATGGGGTAGGTAAAAAGACCGGCGTTGGCCTCCAATCCCTTAGCCACCTTGTCTTTGTATGCATGCGCCTGCATCAGGAACGGCACCGTGACGAGGCAGTCGAATATCCAAGCAAGCTCGGTGTGTTCGGGTACCGATGATTGCTGGAACAGTGTGGCCTTTTTCGGATCAAGCCCAACGGCTACGTAATCGCGCAGGACTTCCACAATATTACTCCGAAGCTGATGAGGGTCTTTGAGCGAAGTGAGCGCGTGATAATCGACGATTATCACCAAGCCCTCGTTCTGCTCGAACATTTCGACGGTCTGCTTGAGCGCGCCGAAATAGTTGCCGATATGGAGTCGGCCGCTCGGTTGGAGCCCGGTAAAGAGGCGCTTTTTTTGCATTGACTAAATATACCAGAAAATCGGCTTGACGACGATATTACTTTTCTTCCCGTATTGCCTTTGCAAGTGCTTTGTCGAATGTAAGTACATCAAAATCGCGAGACAGAACGACAAGCGAACAATCGACAAAAGATAGTTGTCGTTTCGTTTGCGAAAAATATGCGGCCGCAAGATAAAAATGATCGGGTGAAAGTCGCAACAATCGGAGCTCACCAGTCTCAAGGACTACCCGCATAAATTCCTGGGCGAGTTGATGATCGGTCCGCAAACCAAGTACTCCCGATGTTTCGATGGCGACGTATTCCGGAACGAGGACCGGTTTTGGAGCAGTCGCGAGCATTTTCACTCCTCTTTCGTGAAGCGAATCACTCACGTGAAAGGCTGCCAGGAGAGCGCTTGAGTCAGCGATTGCTTCCATATACGATCTTGTCTATATTCTTAGAAAGATTTTTATCACCGCTGCTAAACCTTAATCGTTCCAATATCTCTTCCATGCTACCCCCGGGGCGTGCTTCAGTACCAACCGGCTCAACATTGAACACCGGCCGGGAATCACGCACCACGGTAAACGATGCTCCCTTGACTGCGGCATCGGCCACGCGCTTGAGATTCTTATGTAATTCTTTAATGCCGATAATTTGATGGGCCATAATCTGCTTTGGGTTACCTTATAAGGTGTACGGTAGTATAACCAATCACGCTTTCCAAAGCAACTATTCGAATTATAATTAGATCGTTGCTGCGGGGAATTCCACGATAAACCGCGAGCCTTTCCCTGCCCCGTCTGACTCCGCCCAAATTTTGCCGCCGTGCGTATCCACGATCTGTTTTGCGATATACAGCCCGTAGCCGGTGGAGTGGACGTTGACCTTGATCGATTCGGCTCCGTGCCCGCCCTCGGTGAAGAGGCGCTTCTTATCTTCGTCGGTGATGCCCACGCCGCTGTCTTTCACCGAGAAGCGGATCTTGCCGTCGCCATACGAGAGGTCGATGGCGATACTGCCGGTCGGCGTGTAGCGGATGGCGTTGTCTATCAGATTGCGTATGACGTGCTCGCACAATTTTTCTCGATCGCCATTGATCGTGTATACGCCGTTGCCCAGGTTCATCTCGATGTTTAATTTCTTTGCATCGGCTGCCGATTTTTGCTGGTTCAAGACGTCGAGCACAGCGGTCTTAAAATCGAACGGGGCCTTCGTGAAGCTCACCGTGCCTTTTTTGAGATTGGACGCGTCGAGGATGTCCATGATGGTCGAGACGCCTTTACGCACCTCACCCAGCGCTGCAGTGGCCATCACCTTGAGGGGGTCGCTGATCGCCCCATAATCACCTTCGACGATCGCGGCGAAGCCAGCTTCGCTCTTGGCCAGATAGCCCTTGATCTCGTGACTGATGAAGTGCAGGAGATTTTCTTGCTGAGAATTTGCGACCTCAAGCGCCTGCTTCAGGCGCGCGAGCTCAAGCGAATGCTTGTAGACCGTCTCGTTGGCGGCACGCAGTTCGGCCTCGTAATTCTTCTGTGAGTCTGTATATGCCACGCCAGTAGTTTACCCTATCGCAGAGATACCGGCACGTCGGCGGGGGCGAGGCCGGCGAGCATGCCTTTCACCGCGTCGCGGCACACCTCATGCGAAGCTTTGCCGAACAAGCGTTCGTACTGTGCCACCAGTTGGTCGACGGCCGCTTTGGGATCACTGTTTTCTATGGTTACCGAGTGATTTGCAGCTACTTGCAATCCAGAGACTTTCTGCGCCTCACTCCACGCCAAAGGCCCGATGACGAGCTCCTGCTCTTTGATTATTCTTTCCGCAATGGTATCAAGGACGGCCATGGTAACTTATTCTTTATTCGGATCCTTTCGGACGATAAAAGCCGAGTACCCCAAACGCTAGGAGCGAAGTGCCGAGCGCAAGCACGAGGTCGCCGAAATCGGCATTGTAGTAAGTGCCTACGGTTGTGGTGTACGAAAAGATCGTATCGGCGACGAACATGACACCGAGGCCGAGCAATATGGCGTATATGTCCATTTGATACCGCCCACCGAGATACTTAAAGGAGAGACCTCCCACAACGACCGCGATCGCGAGACCAACAAAATCACCGACAGGGTAGGCGATATCGAGTATCGTCTTGAGAAGTCCCTCATCTTGCGGTATCAGAACGCCCCCGCGCGCGAGTATCACGAGCATATAGTATGAGAGCACTGCAATGATGAGTGGGGCAATGATGGCAAACCCTTTTGCATACCAATGATCACGCAACACATATCGGGCTCCGGTCGCGCGTGCCAAATAGATGGCGCCAAGCCCGTAGAAAAAGATACTGGGGGCAAAGCCCACATCCGCAAGTGATGGGTACGGTGCTGGCACGCCAAGAAAGAAGTTGTAATACGACCAGATCGTCTCCCCACCGCCCCACAAAAAGATGCCGAACCCGATAAAGAACACTGCCCTGCCGACCGCGCTTTTCAATCCACCCCACACACGTGCGCTTTCTATGGCAGCGAACCCACCGATGAGTGGGGTCAATCCGAACAGAAATGAGAAGAGATAATTATAGAAACCCTCGGTCGTACCGCTGAAAAAAAGGAGGCACCAAAATATAAAAAGAAACAGGAAAAATCCTGCACAAACCTTCTGAGGCACGTTCATGCCCATTGACTCAATGGTAGAACTCCTGGTTTTATTGTCAAACGAAATGCACTGCCGGCTTGGGGAAACCGTTGAACCTTCCCACCATCACCAAATTGTAGGCACCGACGCTATGGAAGACCAGCTTATCCCCTGCTTGGATGTCTGCAGGCAGGTGCGCCTCGCGCGACACCACATCCCAGCTGTCGCCGGTGGGTCCGGCAAGCGCGAACACGGCCTCCCCTGCGTCGTATGAAGGCCGCATGGCGGTGATGCGGTATCTAATGGATCCCTGGTAGGCGAGCGTCTCAAAAAGACCGTTGTAGACGCCCGCATCAAGAAACAGCCAGGTGTGCTCGATGCGCTCAATACGTGCAATAACGCTGGTGACCAAGACCGCCGCGTCAGCTACCATGGCACGACCTGGTTCCAAGACCATGTGCGGCTGGTACGGCAACTTCGCATATTCTTCATGCACGCTGTCTGCAACTTCTTTCAGGGTGATCTCGCTATCACTTGAAGCATAGGTGCAGGGATATCCTCCACCGATGTTGAGTATCTCGATCTTGAGGCCGATCTCTTCCAGATGCTTCATCACGGGGTGCAAACTCTCGATTGCCTTGCGCCACGCATCGGGATTGCTCGCCTGTGAGCCCACATGGAAACTGATCCCGTAGTGATCCAGGCCGAGCTCACGGGCTCGTACCAGGAGCGGGACGACATTCTCATGCACCGTCCCGAATTTCTCGGAAAATTTATACACACTGCCCGTGTCGTTGACCGATACACGCACGTACACGCGAGCTTTGGGTGCGATGGAAGCTATTTTCTCTAATTCAGTGAAAGAATCGAATGCGAATCGATTAACCCCGTATTCATGGAATTCTTTTATGTGTGATGCCGGTTTTACCGAGGTGCCATACAGGATCCGCTCGGGCGGGATGCCAAGTTCCTTCAAGAGGTTTAGTTCATGCACCGATGCCGCCTCAAAATGTGCGCCCTCCGCGTAGAGCGTTTCAAGCACTCCTCGTTCGGCATCGGCCTTCATCGCATAATAGATCGAGGCGTGCGGAAAATTCTTTTTGAATTCAGCGTACTTGTCTTTTAGCGCGCGTCTGGAAAACGCAAAAAAAGGTGTCTGATGATCCAGACGTTCAAGCATATCAGGAGTGAAGATCTCGGCCATGGATTCACGGGATTATACCACTGCAAGTAGGACAACGCCTGCAATCGTGATCAGGGTGCCAATACTCTGGGTGCGCGTAGTGCGCTCCTTGAGGAAAATGTGCGCGAGAATGATGGTCGGCAAGGAGAATGATGCACTCAGGATCGAGACGACGGAGACCAGTGATGTAACACCGTAGCCCAAACTGATCGCAATGTACGCGACCGTCTCAGACACCCCGATAGCAGCAAGGAATATCCAGAGGCCGCGACGACTCACAAAGAAGGATAGTCGTTGGAAGCCGGCGAACAGAAATACCGCGATGGTCATGAATGCGAACATGTAGAAAGCGTATACGAGCCAGTCCGTGCCGCTCACGAAGCGTTCCCAAAGAATGGTCCAGATAGCGGCCAGGATGGTACCGATCGCCACGTCGGTAAATCCTCCGATCTTGGTAAATCTGAAGCGGAGAGAAGATATCGCGCTGAGATCGGCATTCAAGATGATCACTCCAGCGAAGGTGACACCGAGAGCGAGGATGCGCAAAATGCTTGTGGGTTCGCCCAAGAATACGATTGATACCAGGGCCACAATGCCAGAGAAAGAAGCAAAGAGCGGGCTGAGGAGTCCCACCTTTCCTTTGGCAAAACCGCGGTAAACAAAAATGTAGACGGCTCCTTGAAGTGCGCCGAGAAATGCGAGTGTAAGCCACGTCGTCGGATCTTGCGGGATGGTGGGTGCCTGCCCGCTCACGACTCCTTGGTACGCTACTGCCACAAGAAATACTGCGGTGCCAAAGACGCCAGCCCACGCGAGCGTCATCACATCTCCTAGCTCATCGATCGTTTTCTTGGCGAAGAAATCCGCTACGCCCCATCCAAGCATGCCGCCGAGGCCAGCAATAACAGCGATCAGCAATTCTGATGACATATCATCTGCGTGCGAAGGCGAGGACCATGTACGAGCCAAGCACCCACCAGAGGCGGTATGCACTTCCAAATATCGCCTGCACCTGCGGGCCGAAATGCCATATCGGATTAGATCCGAGGATCTGGTTCAAAAATACGACGGTGATCACGGTTGCGGCAAGACCCGAGAGGAGTGCCGAGAGAGGAAGGGCACTCCTCACAAAACCGCTTCCCAGTATGCGGAATACGAGGATAGATACTAAGAAAAAAACACCCAGAGCGAGGCCGAGGTGTGCAGCCGAGCCCGTAAGCTGACTCGTAAGTGTCGAGAGAAATGCAGTATTGGACAGCGCACCGAGCACGAACGCAACGACGGGGAAAGACAACGCGAGGGTGAAAGCGACGCGAGTGCCCGCGCGCAGCGTGAAGAGGACGAGCAAGATCGCGGTCAAGCCCACCAGCACCCAATCTACGGGCAGGCCTGAAAAGGTTGTTGCAATCGAGGGGGGCATGGTGGCGAAGCTCAAATGCCTTCGGTGCGGAGTTTCTCTATTAACTCGCGGGCATTCTTGGACAGCTTCTTGGGGAATTGAATGTCGATACGCACGAGCAGATCGCCCCGCCCGCCGCGGCCATGGGGTACGCCATGCCCCTTCACGCGGATCACTTCGCCGTGCGTGATGCCTGCTGGCACAGTGATCATCTCCTCACCATCGAGCGTATGCAGACGATACTCGCCGCCAAGGAGCGCGCTCGTCATCTTGATGCCAAGCGTGGTCTGGAGATTGTTGCCGTCGCGCGCGAATCGCGCATCCGGCCGCACGTGGAGCTTGATATACAGATCGCCCGCCGGAGCACCGGCTGCCGCTTCACCTTGGCCGGGCATACGTATCATCTCGCCATCGCCCACACCACCGGGAACGATGACATGGATCTCTTCTTGGCGCTTGACCACGCCCTCACCACGGCAGCTGGGGCAGGGCGTTTCGGGCACTTCGCCGCGTCCATGACATTTAGGGCACGTGCGAGCGGAACTGAACGCCCCAAAGAATGTGTTGCGCGTCTCGCGGAGCTCGCCCTTGCCGTTGCACGTGGCGCAGGAAATGGTCTTGGAGCCGGTCTTGGCACCGGTGCCGGTGCACGCGTCGCACACACCGAGCTTGGCGATGAGTACGCGCCTCTCGGTCCCGAAGATCGCCTCCTTGAATGACAGTTCAATGTCTATGGAAATATCACGCCCACGACGTGCCTGACGCTGGCCACCTCCGAAAAATTCCCCGAAGACGTCACCGAGATCGAATTCCACACCCTGTCCACCAAAGGAGGGCCCGCCTCCGCCGGAGAAATTGGAAAAATCGAAGCCGCCGAATCCTTGACCACCCGGCGTGCCACCCGCAAACGTTTTTCCGTGAGCGTCGTACTCTGCGCGCTTCTTTTTGTCGGAGAGGATCGAATACGCTTCCGAAACCTCTTTGAACTTCGCCTCATCACCGGTTTTTTTATCGGGATGATATTTTTGCGCGAGTTTGCGAAAGGCATTCTTGATGTCGTCTTCTGTGGCTGCCTTCGACACACCGAGTACATCGTAATAATTCTTCATCCAGAGAGTATAACTTATTTTTGTTCCGATTGCGGTGGCTGTTCACTTTCTGGCTTTTGATCGGTTGCGGGGGGTGTTTGCTGTTGATTTTTTTGCATCGCCTCCTCGTCCGCCTTAGCTTTAGCGACGGCGGGGCCGATCGCAGACATCGCGCTCGAAAGTTCTTCGGACGCTTTTTTGATGGTGTCTACCTCGCTGCCAGCACGCGCTGCTTTGAGCGCATCGATCTTTTCCTGCACATTTTTCTTGATATCGTCACCTGCCGTATCGCCGCCTGGCTGCGCAGGCAGGTGTTCGCGCAGTGCCTTTTCCGCAGCATACACGACCTGGTCAGCGGCATTCTGTGCTTCGATAAGCTCCTGCTTCTTTTTGTCGGACTCAGCGTTGACCTCAGCATCTTTGCGCATCTTCTCGATATCGGCATCTGAGAGGCCCGATGAACCTTCGATGCGTATCGATTGCTCTTTGCCCGATGTCTTATCCTTGGCCTTCACGGTGAGGATGCCATTGGCATCAAGGTCGAATGCCACCTCTACTTGCGGCATGCCGCGTGGCGCGGGCGGAATACCGTCGAGATTAAAGCGCCCGAGCGATTTGTTATCTCCCGCCATCGGTCGTTCGCCTTGTACCACGTGGATCTCAACGGAGGGTTGATTGTCCGAAGCGGTAGAAAACGTCTGCGAACGCGAGGTGGGTATCGTTGTGTTGCGTTCGATCACCTTGGTGGCTACGCCGCCGAGTGTTTCGATACCGAGCGAGAGTGGAATGACATCGAGAAGGAGGACATCTTTCACATCACCCTGCAAAATACCACCCTGAATAGCTGCGCCGATGGCGACGACTTCGTCGGGATTCACGCTCATGTTGGGCTTCTTGCCGAAATATGTTTCGACTGCTTTTTGGAGCGCGGGCATGCGGGTCTGCCCACCAACCAGGATGACCTCATTGATGTCGCCTGTCTTGAACGGCGAGGCCTCCATCGCTCGCTTGGTAATTGCCATCGCACGGTCGATGAATTCAGCAGAAAGTTCTTCCAGTTTTGCGCGACTCATTTTCACCAGGAGGTGCTGGGGACCCGCATCGGTCGAGGTGATGAACGGGATGTTGATCTCTGTCTCCACCGCACTCGAGAGTTCGATCTTGGCTTTTTCGGCGGCTTCGTCGAGCCGCTGGCGTGCCAGAGGGTCATTGCGCACGTCGATGCCGCTCTCACGCTTGAATTCATCGGCAATCCAGCCCATGATCTTTTGGTCGAGATCCTTGCCGCCCAGATGGGCATCGCCGTCGGTTGAACGTACTTCTATGGATCCCTCCCCTTCTGCGGAAGTCGCCACTTCCAAGACGGAAATGTCGAACGTGCCGCCGCCGAAATCGAAGACAGCGATCTTCTCGTTCTTCTTTTTGTTGAAACCGTAGGCCAGTGCGGCGGCCGTCGGCTCATTGATGATGCGCTTCACCTCAAGTCCCGCGATCTTGCCTGCATCGCGCGTGGCTTGCCGCTGGGCATCGTTGAAATAGGCGGGTACGGTAATAACGGCTTCGGTGATCGTTTCCCCCAGTTTCGCTTCTGCGTCCTGCTTGAGTTTTTGCAGGATCATCGCCGAGATCTCTTCTGGGCGATACAACTTTTCCGCCATTTTTACCTCAATGCCACCGTTCGCGGATTTTTGCGTCTCGAATGGCACCGCTGCACGGTCTTTGGCCACATTGGGCTCATCGAATGTGTGGCCGATAAAACGCTTGATCTGATAGACCGTATTCTTGGGATTCGTGACGCCCTGGCGGCGCGCCAGAAGGCCTACGAGCCGCTCGCCGGTTTTCGAGATAGCGACCACCGACGGCGTCGTACGCGCGCCCTCGGCGTTCTCAATGATCACCGGCTCGCCACCTTTCACGACGGCGATCGCCGAATTGGTGGTACCCAAGTCTATCCCTAAAATTTTACTCATAGCATTACTTTTTTATCACAACCTGCGCCGGACGCAAGACTTTGTTCCCCTCACTGTACCCGAAGCGCAAGATCTTTACAATGCTGTGGGACTCACCCGCTACATTATCAAGCTCTTGTACCGCCTCGTGCATACGTGGATCGAATGCCTCACCTACTTTTCCAAATCGCTCCACGCCATGCCGCGCGAGCACTTCCAATAACTGGTTGCGCACATGCTCCATACCGGTCTTCCAGCCATCCGACACTTCTGCCCACGCTTCGCTTCCCGTCGCCATGTCGAAGCTGTCGAGGGCTGGAATGATGTCTTCTATCAAGCTCATCTTCAGACGCTCGGCACGGCGGTCGGCTTCCGCCAGTGTTTCTTTGCGAGCGTTGACGGAATCAGCTTTGCACCGCTGCCAGCCGTCAAGGTATTCGTCCCGTTTCTCGCGCGCCTCCTTGAGCTGCTCGCGCAGTTTTTTCACTTTTGCCTGTGCACCAGCAACATCCCCGAGTTCCGCCTCGTCCGATGCGAGTCGAGACGGGTCCTCGTCGGGCTCAAAATTTGCATCTTCCTGGAGGTTTTCCTCGCTCATTGCGCGAAAAGTATAACACATTTAAAAAATCGAACTATACCATCTGCGCTTTCTTTTCCCTGTATCCATAAGTACTATCATATAAGATAGCAAAATGAATGATATGCTTTGAAGCATGAAAGTGCGTTCCGAAGACATGACACGAGAGCAACGTATAGAAACGCTTGATGCGCTTTACACCGCCGCAGGAACCGTGCGTGGTCGCGACGCGATGAAGCTGTTCTTGCGTGACCTGCTAACCGAAAGCGAGCGCATTATGATGGGGCGTCGTATTCTTATTGCGCGTCATCTTATCGCCAATCGCACCTATGAAGACATCGGGCAAGCACTGCGCGTTGCGCCAACGACGATACGGCGTGTACATCGGTGGTTGCATGATCAATTTCCTGGATACGAGCAAGCAATCAATGAGATGGAAAAAGAATTCGCACGGCACAAACGTAAGCGTGACGAGAAGTATCTATACGCCACAAGCGCGCTCTATCGCCTGAAGAAAAAGTATCCAATTCATTTTCTTCTCTTTCCATGGCCGAAAGCAAAGTAGCATCGTATTTCCGGCCTCTATTCCTCTATCATATATGATAGTGTTGGAGGAATAGTGAAGATTAGAGACTACTTGCCTTTTGCGAGCGTGTAGGCGTCGTAGGCAAATGCTGACATTGTGATCAGGCCGCCCGCAAAACCGATCCACGTCATATTCGTCCATTCAGGAGAGGGAGATAGAAAGACGTAGAACAAACCGAAGATTGCGCCGACAAAAAGAATACGCCCAAACACCACTCGTTTTCCTATTATAAGGTATCCAAGTCCGGGCAACAAAAAATTAACGATCGCGACAAATACGGGGTTCTTCATATTAACGCTTCGACCATTGCGGGGCGCGGCGCGCGCCTTTGAGGCCGAACTTTTTGCGCTCTTTTGCGCGCGGATCGCGCTTGAGGTAGCCCTTGACCTTGAGATCTTTGCGCTGTGATGGGTTGATCTCGATGAGAGCGCGTGAGATGCCGTGCTGTACTGCGGTCGCTTGAGCTTTCAATCCCCCACCTTTGACCACGACAGAAACGCTGTACGTAGCCCCGAGTAGCTGAAGCGGCGCGAATGCCGTCTTGACCATCGTCTCAAGCGGAAAATACGCGCTTGCCTCCCTGCCATTGACCGTCATCGAAGAGTTTTTGGCGGGGGTCATACGCACGCGCGCGCTCGCCTCTTTGCGACGGCCGACGGTCTCTGTGTACGGTGCTGTTTTTGCCGTTGCCATACTATTCTTTTATCGAGAGATTCTTCATCCGGGCTACGAGCATCGTGTTGCGCGGCATCATACGGCGCACCGCGATACGAAGCGCCGCTCCCGTACCGCTACGCGAAGAGAGCGAAGAAAAGGTCTCTCGCTTGAGGCCGCCCGGGTAGCCAGAATAGCGGGTGTAGGTCTTGGCCAGGCGCTTTTTCTCGCGCATCGCGATCTTAGAGGCGTTGGTGATGGTCACTTTTACATTGGAAAAAATGTGCGGTGTGTAGGAAGCACTGGTCTTGCCCATAAGCGCTTTGGCCGCCTCGGATGCCACCCGGCCGAGCGACTTGCCAGCTGCATCAATGGCGTGTGTTTTTTGTTCGGTAGTAGTCATATTATTTTTCCTGTACAAACTCGATGCGAGCAGAATCTACCGCGCGATTACCCAAGATGCCGAGACGGACGATGCGCGTGTAGCCGCCAGCGCGTTTGGCGTAGCGGGGCGCGAGCGTATCGTGCAGCTTTTTGACAGTGCTCGTGGCACCCCCCAGAGTGGATGCGATGGAGCGACGTGATGCTACGTTGTTCTTTTTGGCTTTGGAGACAAGGCCTTCAACGAACGGGCGGAGTTCCTTGGCCCGAGCCACTGTAGTGGTGATTCCCTCATGCAAGACGAGCGAGCGCGCCAAAGCGCGCAAAAGCGCTGTGCGACCGCCCTTTCTACGACCCAATGTTCTGCCCGTCTTGTAATGCTTCATGGGATTACTTGTAGTGAGTATATCGAACTATTGCGTGCGGAGCGTGAGCCCGAGATTAGAAAGCGCGCGCTTGATGTCTTGCATGCCTTTCTGTCCCAGTCCCTCGATCGCTAAGAGATCGTCTTCGCGCTTGCGCACGAGCCCCCCCACGGTGCGGATGGATGCGTTGTCGAGAGCGAGCTCAACCCGCTGTGGAAGATGAAGTTCGGTGATGCGGGTCTTCAGTATCTCCGCGTCAAGGGGCGCCCCACGCTCCTTGGATTCAGCGCGAGCGGTCTCGGGCATCGTGGGACTACCCAGATCCTCCTCATCTTCACGGAAGCCCACGACTGCTTTCAATTGGTGGATCATTGTCTCGATCGATCGTTCGAGTGCTTCGCGCGGTAGGATGGTACCATCGGTCTCGATGAGGATGCGCAGGCGGTTGAAATCGGTACGATCGCCAACGCGCATGTTTTCGACCTCGTAATTGACGCGGCGAATGGGGCTGAAAATAGCATCGAGCGCGATCGTGCCGATGTCGACGCGTTCTTTTTGGTGTGTCTCTTTCGGGATATAGCCCAGTCCACGCTCAGCTGAGATCTCCATCTCGAGCGTCGTCTTGGCGGTCAGATCGGCGATGTGCTGGTCGGGGTTCAAGACCTCCACTTGTCCTGGCAATTTGAGGTCTTTGGCAGTCACCTCTCCTGGGCCTTTCGCCAAGAGCATGACCTTCTGCGGCTCGTCGGTGAGGAGCTTGAAGCGTATGCGGCGGATGTTGAGCAGGATGGTGACAACGTCTTCCTTCACACCCTCGATAGTCGAAAACTCATGAGAGACGCCTGGTATCTTCACATGCGTCACGGCCGCCCCGGGAAGGGAGGAAAGTATGATGCGTCGAAGTGAGTTGCCCAGCGTATAACCATAGCCTGGATACAGACCGTCGATCTCGTAGGTACCGCTACGTTCCGTCTCGGAAACGACACGCGGTTTGGACGGCAATGCGATGTGATAATCGGACATAAAAAAATAAACTTTCAACCTTGATGAGGTGACTAAAAACGCCAATAATTATACACTACCTTGAGTAAAACTCAAATACCGTCGCAAAATCAAGCCCCGTTTCGGCCGCAGTGTAGGCGGGCTGGTTCTTGACTTCAAAAGTGAGGAGATTGACGTCGACAGCGAGCCAGTTGGGGACCGAACGCGTGTCTTCTGGCTTACGGTCGGAAAGAGCCGCATAGAGTGGGCTCTTGCGCACACTCTCACGGACAGAGATGGTATCTCCCGCATACAGAGCGTGCGATGGCGTGGTGACGCGACGTCCGTTGATGGCCATATGCCCATGAGAAACGGCCTGACGTGCGGCGCGGCGCGTAGGGGCGAGTCCCGCGCGATACATTGCGTTGTCTGCCCTCGTCTCCAGCATCGTAAACAGAGCGGCGGAAGGATTCTCGGCCTCCATTGCCTTGTGCGCGTAGTTTGAAAGTTGTCGCTCCAAGAGCCCATAGGTGAAACGGACTCGCTGTTTCTCCAAGAGCTGGCGACCGTAATCGGACCCACCACGACGTCCTCCCCGCTTGCGATTATCTTTCGATCGCGCCTCAGAAAGCGCGAATTTTTGAGTTTGCGTCTGATCGAATACACCCGCACCGAGGCGCTTGGCGATCTTGTACTTTGATTTGATAATTAACATGAAATTTTTGTTTTTATACTTGATACTTCTCACTAAACCCTTCGAGGTTTTGGCGGTCGGGGGCCATTGTGCGGGATCGGCGTATCATCTGCAATGCGTACCACCTCGATGCCTTTTCCCGCGAAGCCGCGCAGAGCCGATTCGCGTCCAGCACCGACACCGCGGATGACCACGTCCACCTCCTTTACCCCGATGATGGTGGCCTTGTCTCCGACCAGCTCACCCACCTTAGCGGCAGCGAAAGGCGTGCCTTTTTTTGCTCCCGAGAAACCGAGTGCACCCGAGGAAGACCACGCGATCGCGTTGCCGCTCCTGTCGGCCAGCAACACCTTCGTATTATTGTACGTAGCGTGTATGTGCAAGGTAGCTTGCGTGATGTTCTTCTTGGCCACGCGTGCAAGTGAGCGCGACTTAAGACCCTGATCGACAGTCCCTCCGCTCTTACGAATTATTCTCTTTTTTCCCATGGTCTATGTCTTCTCAAGCTTGCGGCGACCGCTCGTCATGGTCTTGCGTACATTGCCACGCACCGTGCGCGAATTGGTCTTGGTGCGCTGGCCGCGCACGGGAAGTCGCTTCGTGTGGCGTACACCACGGAACGCTTTGATATCTTTGAGACGGCGGATATTGCCGCTTATTGCGCGACGCAACTCGCCCTCTACGGTGAATTTCTCAACTGCTTCACGAAGAGATGTCTCTTCCTGAGCAGAGAGCTCTTTGGCCCGCTTGCCCAGATCGATACCGGCGCTCTCAAGCGTACGCTTGGCCAGCGGCCGACCGACACCGTAGACGGCAGTGAGCGCGATCTCAAGGCGCTTGTTTTCTGGTATGGTGACTCCTGCGATTCTCATGAAAATTTTTTATCCTTGTCGTTGTTTGTGGCGGGGGTTGGTGCAGATCACCCAAAGCCGACCACGACGCTTCACGCTGTGGCAATGCAAGCAGATTTTTTTGACCGACGCTTTTACTTTCATACAATAAAAAAATAGCTGCTTTGCTTTAGGTGCGCCGTACTATGCGAGCGCGCCCGCCGTACGGGTCGAGCTGGAGCTGGACCTTGTCGCCGACGAGCACTTTGATGCGATGCAGACGCATTTTGCCGGCTAGGTATGCGAGGACGAGTCCCCCATCAGTGCCTGCAATCTTCACGCGGAAGAGGGTATTGGGAAGGGCCTCTTCGACCACTCCTTCAACAGCTCCTGCTTCTACCATATCTGCGCGGACGATAGTATCAACGACAGCTCTAGTAGTCAAGCTATTTGAGGGTTTTCACCTCCTCAATGGCTATACGGATGTCGCCTGCTTTGGTCGGGAACGTATTTTCCCAGAAGGGCTCGATACGGGCACGTGCGGATTCCACACCTGGAAAATTGGAAACGATCGTCTGAAATGCGCCCTGATCGCGACCGGCGAGGGCATTGGCAAGCGCTTCTGTATCGACGATCCACACGACCTGGGCGCGGCCGGCAATGGCAAAGATGAGCGGGTCGGTGCCCCAGGATGCGCCCTCCTTTATGGACATTGCAAAGTCCTCTCCCGGTACGATCTTTACCGTCCCGGCGGCGGCGTTGGCTGCCACAGTCTGCGCGACCGCTGAGGCAAATACGTCGCTCGGCGCGACGGCCACGGCGACATGCGCCGTCTCGTGAATACGCACGGTGTTGCCGGCTTCCGCGGTGTTGGGCAAGTCGGCATAGGTTGTCATGATACCAAGGACCGTCGCACTATCCGTATTTTGTGAACTCTCGAACGCAGCTGCCTTTTCTTGTAGTCGTGCACGAACTTTCGCGACCGCAGTGTCCATATCGCTCTGTGCGACACCCGGCTGGTCACCCGAGAAACCGCCGGTGGTCGAAGCGATTGAGTATCCGTATACGTTCGTGTATTCGGAGCCCGAGGACTTGAGGCCTGGCAACGTGAAGCGGCTTTGCGCGCCGATGTTGTACTGCTGGCCTACCTGATCTGCCACCACCGTGACGTTGACCTTGCCGGGAGTGGATCCTTTCTTGCCGGGGACGGATACATCTGCCGGTACGCGGAAAATGAGGCCTCCTTGCGACTGGAAGCGCGTGTTCTTGACGAGCTTCACGGCAGCAGTGGAGTAGTTGTTGACCACTGTGATCGTACCGCTCGCTTTGGTTTCCACATGCTGAACTCCGTTCGACTGCACGACCTCGGAGTCCTCGATGTCGGTCGACTGGATCGTGTAGGAAATGGTCCCGCGTGCGGCCGTTGGCGCCGGATAGGCGGTAAATTGTGCACTACTATCGAATGTAACAGGCTGTGATTGCGGCACAATGGTCACGCTTGTGGCGCGGAAGACAAAGAGCAAAAGAAGTATCGCAAGGGCGAGCACGCACACGCCGCTCAATATCCACAGCCATGTGCGGCTTCTTTCCCGCCGCTGAGGGTGTGGATCGTGGGCCGCTGCGCGCACCTCGCTCATATGCCGCGCCGACCGCTGAGGAATGTTGACGTTGCGGATCCCCCTGTCAGAAGGTGTCCCTGGAACTCGGCCCGAGCTCCGTGAAAGGTTCCTCGATCCTCGGCCTGAGACACCCTCCTCGGGAGGGACGATATCTTGAAAGTAGTCTTTTGCCATTTCCAGGTATTATAGCAAGCGAGCTCATCCTGCGCATGATTCTTTGTTGATAAGTGCGAATCCGAGGACGAGATCAACATCGGGATCATTCAAAGCACTGCCGGGAAGCAGCTTCACGAGATCGCTTGGTGCGAGGATCGTGACTTCAAAGGGTTGGGCCGTCAGGGTGAACTGCGTGAAATCGATACGCGCAAAGAAGCGCGAAAGCCAGGGAGCGAGGTCAGGGTGTGTAATGAGCACGAGTGCTGCAGGAAGCCGACGCGGAGTACTGATCTTGGCGAACGACTCACCAAATGCGTGTGCGAGGTCCGGCTCCATTTTCGCAAGCGCCGATTGCATGCTTACGCAGGTGGCTTGACTACACTCATCGCGCGCCATCATCCGCAAAGCTTGGCGTCCCTCCTCTGGCGAACCGGCTGTGGAGACACCACCGAGGATCGAACGTATTCCTTCAGGAATGAACAGCTCCTTGTCGGCGGCCCCTTGTCGGACGACCACCGCGGCCGTCCCCTCTTCGCCAATGTCGAGCACAAGACAGTCCAGCAGATCGGGGCGTATGAGCTCGAGCGCCTCGAGCGATGCCCGTGTACCGGAGCGCATGACGGGTTTGTGAGCCGGGAAAACAGCAGCGAGCGCTTCTTGCGCCGCGCTGCGCATGGCGGGTTCACACATAGATATCAGGACGGATACCTCAGCATGATGCGCACGCTTGCCTTCAGGATTTTTTGTCCTGTATCCGTTGAGTGCTATCTGGGTCACGCTGGCATCAAAGAATTGTGAGCGATCGCTCACACTGGAGAGAGCTTTCTGGGCAAGACCGGAAATGATGTTCGCGGTCATGTGCTCTTCTGTCGGGTACGACATTTCGGCGTGTACCGTTTCTGTGTGCGTCCACGGAGCGCGGATAATGCAGTAGAGCGCATCGATCTTGCCGGTCTTTGATGTCGTCGAGAACTGCGCGAGCACACGCTTCCCTGCCTCGGCGACCTCCTGCTTGATCAAAGCCGCTCCCCGCTGCGGTCCGCGTTCTTCGAGCGGGAGCGCGCGATGATCAACCGCGACGATACTCACCGACGTACCCTCACATCGGGCAATGCCGACCGAGACGCTCCCGCTTCCGATCGATGCGAGTGCCACGGCGCGTGTGGACTGAGCACGAGACATGCGACCATTATACAGCTACCAGGGCTCCCTCTATTGCAAGATCGCCTTTATCCTGCGTATTCCTCCGGCTACCGATTCCTCTTTTTGTATCTTAAATTTCCATGTACCGTCCGGTCCTTTCAGCGCACGCGTATTCTCGACATGCGGCCCGCCGCAGAATTCGATCGAGAACACCTGGTCGAATTGCGGATCGTCCTGAGTTGCACTTTCCGGACCGATGGAATAGACCGAAACGGTATCGGCATACTTGGCTCCGAATTCTTTCTCCGCTCCGATTTTCTCGGCATCTTCCTTCGGCATTATCGTGCGCAGGACAGGCAATTCCTCGTCGATCTTCTCGTTGACCAATGCCTCCACCGCTGCCAATTCCTCCGTGCTCATCTTCGCGCCGTGTGAAAAATCGATACGGAGCCGCTCTGGCGTGATGTTGCTTCCGCGCTGGTGAACTCCTTTGCCGAGTATCTTCTGGAGCGCCGCCAAGAGGAGGTGATGCGCGGTGTGATAGCGCACCGTGGCCTCGGTATGGTCGGCGAGTCCCCCGGCAAATTTGTGCGCAGCACCCATCCGACTTGTCTCTTGGTGCTTTTTCATGAGTGCACGGAAACTCTCTTCGTCGACATCAATGCCACGCTCAGTGGCTATCTCCATCGTCATCTCAAAGGGGAATCCGTAGGTCGTGAAGAGCATGAACATATCTTCACCTCTGATGCGACCGGCGGCGGCAATTTTTTCGAATTCTTTCATGCCAGTATCCAGCGCGCGCGCGAATTGTTTCTCCTCCTTCCATATCTCGCTTGTTATGAACTGGTAGGCCTCGTCGCCCGCAATCTCGGGATACGCTTGCTTGTATTTTTCGATGACGATGATAGCAACACGATTGAGCATGCTCGATTCCTCTTTGTCATATTCGATCTCGATCTTCTGCGCATGCTGGGCGGCGCGCCGCAGGAGGCGTCGAAGGACATAGCCTTGGGCGGTATTGCCCGGCCGGACGCCGTCTCCCAGTATCATGGTGGCCGCTCGCATATGATCGGCGACGATGCGGAAGCTTCTCGTGTAGCGACTGTCGTTGTAGCGTTTGCCGGAGAAATGTTCGAGCAGCGAAATGATCTCTTGGAACACGTCTATTTGGAAAACATCGGGCACGCCGACAGAGGCTGCCGCAATGCGCTCCAATCCCCCGCCGAAATCCATGTTGGCTTTGGGCAAAAGGCCAAACGTTCCGTCCGAGTTCTTTATGTATTGCATGAACACCGAATTCCCTATTTCAAGGAATCTGCCGCAGTCGCAATTGGGGTGGCAGTGGTCGCCCCATTTGGCATCGTGAGGTGTCCCAAAATCATAGAATACTTCACTATCGGGCCCGCCCGGCTCCCCCGCCGGCATGTTCTCGGGCACGCCCGCGCGACTCCACCAATTCTTTCGCGCTTCATAAAAAAAGATCCGTCCGCCACGCATGCCGAGTCGATACCCATCTTTCTCGCTTCCCACCTCCACGGCCGTGGCCTCAATGCCCTTGCTTGCAAAGAGCGTTTTCCAAATGTCTGCAGATTCCGTATCGCGCGGAATACCTGTTGACTCATCGCCTGCCTGCGCAGGCAGGCCGATAAAGGCAGTCACATACAAATTTTTAGGATCAATGCCCACCACATCCGTGAGAAACTCAAAGAACCACGGCAACTGCTCTTTTTTGAAGTAATCCCCGAGCGACCAATTGCCGAGCATTTCAAAGAATGTGGTATGCCTGTTGTCGCCCACTTCATCGATATCCTCTGCGCGGAAACTTTTCTGGCTGTTCACCAATCGCGCACCCTTGGGATGCGGTTGCCCGAGCAAATACGGCAAAAGCGGCTGCATGCCGCTTCCGGTGAACAATGTCGTCGGGTCATTGTGAGGCACGATGGGTGCCGATGGTATCAGAGCATGTCCGCGCTTCTCGAAGAATTCAAAATACTTCATCCGTATCTCGTTGATCTGCATGAGTAAGAGCGTATCGCGTTTTCAATAAAATTCAAACCAATGTAAAGCGTTGGCCGCTGGAAACGAGTTCCAGCGGCCGCCTTACTGATCGATGCTAAGGGATTCCATACCGCGCGGACGATCTTCACCATTCATAAGCAAGCGAAGTCTCTCGCGCCCCCGCGAAAGACGGGAACGGACCGTCCCCACAGGGATGCCTAGCTTTTCCCCTACCGCCTCATAGCTCATCCCTTCAAGTCCCACAAGGAGTACCACGGCGCGTTGTGCTTCCGGCAACTGTGCAAGAGCCTTGTCGAGGTCACGCAATTCAAGATGCTTGTCTTGAGTGGGTAATATGGTGAGTGATTGATCAAATCCGGGAAGTTCGATGGTGTTCCCCGTGCGCACGGCCAGCCGGACGTAATTGACGTGCTGATTGTGCAGTATTGTGAACAGCCATGCCCGCAGATTAGTGCCCTCCTGCCAAAGATATATCTTGCTCAGCGCCCGTGTGAGGCAATCTTGCACCAGGTCATCTGCGCTACCACTATTACGTACCAACGAGCGAGCATAGCGCTTTAAGCGTGGTATCTCCGCCTCGATCGCCTTTTGAACATCCATGTGCGTACCTCCCCTTCCTCGCGCGACATTACCACGCGTCCGAAGTATTGACAAAGCTTTGCGGTATTGGGAGAAAAACGATACTATGCGCCCGACATGAAGTATCAGCTACACACTCTTGCCAATGGGTTGCGGGTCGTGTTTGCACCAATGCCTGATACCGCCACCGCTACCGTCATCGTGATGACCGGTACCGGCTCGCGCTATGAGAATGAGCACGAGAACGGGCTCGCGCATTTCTTGGAGCACATGTTCTTCAAGGGGACCAAGAAGCGTCCGACCGCGAAGAAAATCAGCGAAGAATTGGACGGTGTGGGCGCAGTGTACAACGCTTATACTTCGAAAGACCGCACGGCGTATTATGCAAAAGTCAGCAGCCGATTTCTAAATACCGCACTCGATGTCATTACCGATGTCTTTTTGAACTCGACCTTGCCGGAAAAAGAGATCACCAAAGAGCGCGGCGCGATTATTCAGGAGATCGGGATGTACGAAGACATGCCGATGCGCAGCGTGGGCGACGTGTTTGATGCGCTTATTTTTGGCACGGAACATGCGCTCGGCCGCACCGTGCTGGGGCCGAAGGAAAACATCCGCAGTTTCAAGCGAAAAGAATTTGATGCGTATCTGAAGCGCAACTACACGCCGGTCAATACGGTTGTCTGTGTCGCCGGCTCATTTTCTCAAAGCAAAGTGTTGGCGAAGATAAAGAAAGAGTTCGGGCGCGTCAAACGCGCTGCACCGCCCGAATATATGGGTTTTATTTCAGAGCAGCAGGCGCCGCGCATTGCGATCAAAGAAAAACAGACTGACCAGACCCAGCTCATGATCGGTGTGCCTGCGTATCCGTATCTGCATAAAGATGAGTACGCGCTCGCGGTCTTGGCCACCATCTTGGGCGGCGGCATGAGCAGTCGGCTCTTTACTGAAGTACGCGAGAAGCGCGGACTCGCCTACTCTGTGCACGCCTGGGCCGACAAGTATCCCGACACCGGCTATTTCGTGGTGCAGGCGGGCGTGGAGCACGCAAAATTGCAAAAGGCGGTTTCGACCATTCTCGCCGAATTTAAGAAAATGAAGCGCACCAAGGTATCGGCAGAAGAATTGGCAAAAGCCAAGTCATACATTAAGGGCACAAAAACCATCTCGATGGAAACCAGCGATGCGATCGCGGGCAACGCGGCCGCTTCGCTCATCAACCTCGGCAAAGTGCGGCCGCTCGAAGAGATGCTCAAAGGCATCGACAAAGTCTCCGCCGCCGACATAGAGCGGATCTCCCGCGACATCTTCCAGACCAAAGGACTGAATTTAGCCATCATCGGTCCCCACCTAAAAAAATCCAATTTTCACTCACTGTTAAAAATTTAAAATTTAATTTCCTTTATAAATAAAGAGGGGGAGCATCACTGCCCCCCCTCCGCCGTCGCACTGTGCGATGGGTGTTCTTACTGCTTGTCGAAGACCTTCGGCACCCGCCGCAGCTCTCGCTCGTCGCCGAGCGAGAGCTGCGGCTTCACCGTGTAGCCGAAGCGGTTGGCAATGAGATTGTTCGGGAAGGAGCGCACGTTGACGTTGTACGCCTTGACCTCCTCGATGTATCGCCGACGGGCGATCACGGCTTGGGTTTCGATCTGGGCCAGCTGCTTTTGCAGATCGAGGAAGTTCTCGTTGGCCTTGAGGTTCGGGTTGCTCTCAGCGACCGCGAGTAGCCGAGCGAGCGAGCTCGACAGTTCCTTCTGGGCCTGCTCAAACTTCTTCATGTCTTCAGCCGAAGGATTCGGCGGAAGGGTGATCTGCCCTGCCCTTGCCCGCGCCGCTGCGACGCTGAGCAGGACGTCTTTCTCGTGCTCGGCGTAGCGCGAAACGGTCGCCGCCAAGTTTGGGATCAGGTCCGCCCGTTTCTTGTAGACGTTGAGAATATTGGTCTGAGCCGCCGAGACCTTTTCGTCGCGGGTCTGGAATGCGTTGTAGGCGACCATGCCCCACATGCCGACCAATAAGAAAAAGCAGACGATGCCGAGGAATATCCAACCGAGTGTTCTCATGATGTCCTCCTGGTTAGGGGGTAATCGCGACGGCGATCATAAAGCCGACGCAGATGGGAGTGACGAGGTAGAAGATCCCGGCGGCCAGATTCCCATCTTCGATCTGATGCGGGAAGAGCCAGTACATGAACTTGAACGTCGCGAACTGCAAGATCGACGAACCGACAGCCCAGGCGATATATTGCCCGAATGTCACGCCCACGTAGGCGGATGCACAGAGGGTGATCGTGAAGCCGAACATTGCACCGCCCAGCGAAAGCATCGGCGTAATTTTACCGGCCCTGATGTCGGAGAGCTCGTCGTACGGTGTCACCCACACGTACAGTTGGATGAATACCCCGAGCATCGCGATGTTGGCGGCGAGATAGGCAAGCGCCCACCCGGCTGCAACGAAGTTATGTGTAAGGTTCACTGTCGTCTCCTACTCGAAATAGTGCGGCACGAAGCAACTCGCGTTGCCCGTGACGCCACGATCTTCCCGGATACCCATGCCAGAGGCTTCATCACCAATGACCCAGGACCCGAGTACCGGATGGAAGCCGTCGAATCCGGGAATGTCGAACCATTGCTGGAGGACATACCCGCTCTCGTCGTAGACAGGATTCTCCGTCGATCCCGCAAGTGGGCGACGAATCCCATTCTCGACGAGTGCTATGTTGGCACCCTCGCGTGAGAGCACGGGCTTGCGGGCCCATTTCCCTCCGGGAGTTCCGGTCCCCATGTCCGCTTCGAAATAGGCGGGTAGGAGGAACGGATTGTTTGGGTGTCGTGCCCAGAGCTGGGGTAGGAGTGCCTTCGTCGAGAGAAGGAGCTTCCACGCCGGTTCGATCCAGCGTGTCGACGCTTTCTGGATATTCCATCCGAACTGTTCGGCCAACATCCACTCCCACGGATAGAGCTTAAAGCATGCCGTTATGGCTCTGCCTTGCGAATCGAAGAACGATGCCGCCTCGTCGCTCCACGCGATCTTTTCGAGATGCGTGGTGACGCAGTTGAAGCCGGCCTCGGCGGCGGTCGAGAACAGATAGCCGAGATTGCCCCAATCTTCCCATCCCGCCGATTCCATGGCGGTAAAGGTGAGGATGGGAGGGCGGAAGGAGCCGAAGATTTCGCTCCAGCGCACGATCAATCGCTCGTGAAGCGAGTTGAACTGATCGGGCCAACCCCTGTCTTCTTTCGCATGCCACTGACACACTGCCGCTTCGAGAAGACTGGTCGGTGTGTCGGCGTTGTACTCGAGGAGTTTGATCTCGGTACCATTGTAGGCGAGATCAAATCGCCCGTAGAGGCTGCGTTCGTGCAGATTCCACGACCGTTCAACGAGCTCGCATACGGCGGCGGGGAAGGCGTATTTTTGATAGTCTCCCCGTTTGACGATGTCGGCGGCGTGATCCAGGCACATGGCATGGAGTACGTTCGTCGCCTCCTCGATGTCGTCAATTTCCGTTGACGAAAGACGATAGGCTGCGCTTTCCCGCCAGTACGGTACGCCGTCTTCCGACGTGTGGTAGGTGAACCCCGCTTCTTCGCAGCGTTTCTGCCACGTAGGGCGGGTGGGTATGTTGATCCTTTGCATTGCAACCCCCTAGCTGCTTGAACTGCCGCCAGCTCGAGCGCCCATTGCGCCGAAGCCGCCGCTTTTTGCGGGGAAGTTCCCCACAAACGCTCCCGCTTTGGTGAACGAGTTCACCGCTACAGGCGCAGCCACAGACGTTGGGCGAATTGTTTGCCCGCCAGGCGTAGTGACAACGCGCTCGCTCCCGTAATAGCCGGGACCGTGGATGAAGATGAATGCTCCCCCACCGCTGTGGGTCCCACCCGTGCTGGATTGATTATTATTCACATTCGCTACCTCGGTTTTGCAAAGTGCAGCGTTGCCCCAATCGGCGATGCAGTCTTCCATTCGGGTATACGCATCCCGATTGATGGTCGCGGCGCCGGGATCGGTATCGCACCCCGCAGCACCCACAAGCGCTACAAGGGGAAGAAAAGGAAACTTCTTCTGTCTCCTCATCGCAGTGAACCTCCTTTCGTCGGTTCTGGGTTAAGGTCTTCGCACAAGTTGTCAAAGACCACGTTGACTTCACCAACAAAGCAAGCTCTGTTTAGCGAGCAACTCGGCTATTTATAGGACAATAAAAGACTCAGGTCAAGTGTGCGTACGTGCAACTACCTACGACCAATCGATCGGCTTCTTGTCGTGCGCCACCAGATACTCATTTGTTTTACTAAACGGTTTGGAGCCGAAGAAACCGCTGGCAGCAGAGAATGGTGAGGGGTGCGCGGATTCTATTACCAAGTGTTTGGAGCGATCGATGTGTGCACCTTTTTGTTTGGCGTAATTGCCCCAGAGGATAAATACTAGGTGTTCTTTTTCCTCTGATAGCTTCTTTATAACCGCATCAGTGAATTGCTCCCAGCCTTTACCCTGATGCGAACCGGCGGTGCGTGCGCGAACGGTAAGTGTTGCGTTGAGCAACAAAACACCTTGGTTCGCCCATCTCTCTAAGTCCCCCGTTTTGTTTTTAACGGGGCCGATATAAGTTTCAAGCTCTTTAAAAATATTTTGCAACGACGGTGGAAGATTGATTCCTTCGCTTACAGCGAAGCATAGACCGTTGGCTTGGCCAGGGCCGTGGTAGGGATCTTGCCCGAGGATCACCACCTCTACTTTGTCGAAAGGAGTCAGTTCAAATGCGCGGAAAATATTCTTAGGTGCGGGGTACACGATGGCATGCTGGTATTCCCCTTTCACAAACTCCCGCAACTGCTTGAAATACTCCTCCCCAAATTCCTCCCGCAGCACCGCTTTCCACGACGGCTCAATTTTCACCTCCGGATCTGTGCTCATATCAACAGTATACAAAATGAAAGGGTCGTCGCGCTTGATGACGCAACGACCCCTTACCACGGTACGGACCGGAGTTTCAGCCAATAACCGACTTGATTCCCATAGTAGTGGAGCGGAAGGGCGAACAAGAGTAGGAAAGAAACAGGCTCCCATCCAAGCCATCCCGTTATCGGCATCACCGCAGAGAGCGCACCGACAACATAGTTGGTCTGATCGATGGGCCACCACGGATCACCCCCCTTGATGCCGACCAACCGCTTAAGGAAGGAGGCAACTTGGTCACCGGCGACCACACCCCAGCCCATAAGCAGACCGATCAACGGAAGGTCTGACCTCTGGTAATCCAACAATTCGATCCCGTGAAAGACCGTGCTTTGCCGCTGGAGGTAGAGCACACCAATCGCCGAGAGCGGAGCGACGTACCATGCACCCCACGTTTTCCCCTTACCAAGATACTTCTCTGAGATGGGTGTTCGTGCAAGTGGCAACCCCAGCGCGCGAGCGAATCCGACCGATTGGTTCGCGATCGATATCGGCACGAAGAACCACAGGGTTCCGAGCCAGATTAGGATGGTTCGCATACCACACCTACCTCTATCAGTGCGGGCGGGTTATCGCGCGAATGAGTATCATACTTGACGACAACCCTCGTAGAATACGGCCTCCAAAATGGACCAGGCATATCCCTGTCGCCATAGTAGCCAAGACCAGGCTAACATTGACGAGACTGAGTGGTAGGCCAAGGACGACTGCTGCGGTAATCAGAACTCCGCAGATGACCAGCAGATCAAGCGTTGTCTTCATCTCACCCTCGTTCGGTTAACTGTCCTGCCGAGGACAATAGCAAAAAAGATACATCTCTCAAAGCGCGCCCTCTACTTTCAGTATCGCTTTTTTGCGGAGCGTGCCCCCGCGGTTGTATGAGCCCAGAGACCCATCGGATTTCACCACGCGATGGCATGGAATGTCGCGGTTGTAATTGCTTCGCATAATGGCGCCCACACCGCGAGCGGCTCGCGGATTGCCTGCTTTAGTCGCCACCTCTTTATAGGTCATCGTCTTCCCTTTTGGGATCTTCTTTACGATATCGCGGACTCTCTCGGTAAACGTCTTGTTTTGCATAGTTTGATATTTATTAATTCAATTGAATACGCAAATGGTGCACGGGGTCATAGGCCGAGGGTGCCGTCGCTTTTTTTGCCCGGCCGGACGAGCGCAAGTAATTTCCTGCCCGCAAATTCTCGATACCGGCAATAATCGCAATCGCTATCGGCATCCGGCAATACCTCGCTGTCCAATGCTTTTTTGATCTCCATCAGTGTGCCTTCCACCCACGCATCGCTCCCCTCATACGGCACGAGCGTCAGCTCGAATTCGAGCACACCATCAAATGCCTTTTTGTCTTTGCCAGCATTGGCGTATACGAAGTAGCCGGTATTCGATACCTTGAAACCACTCTGCCGGAAAAGCCACTGGTAGGTCTCCATCTGGCGCTTGTAGCCGTCGTGCCATTCTTTATCGAGGGCCTCGATCTTTTCGTCCTTGCTCGTTGATTTGTAATCCACGATGATGAGCTCGCCGCTTGGCTTCACCCACACGTCATCGATCGCGCCCGACACAGTGAATCCGGTTGGTGCGTGATCCACCTGGATGCCTTTGAAATTCTCGCGCCACACATCCATTCCCGCATGTACGAATGGCACGGCATTAAGTTTGTAACTTTTCATCAAGGGATGCGCTGTCTTCCCTGCCCGATGAATGTCGAATTCTTTTTTCAGGAGCGCATCAACGGCAGAGTTGAGGTTGAATGGATAGCCGGGGGGGCGGGCGGTGCCGAGCTTATTGTCGATATAGAAACAGCGCGCGCACTCAAGAAAGAGACCTATCTTGGAGCGCGAAAGCCGCCAATTCTTGCCGCCGTAATTCCACGCAGGGTTGCGATCCGGTTTGTAATAGCCACTCATCGGCCGAGTATATCACCAGAGCCGTTCTCGTGATTTGCGATGGTTGTGAACCACTCTTTGAAACGACGTTCGACGTACCACATGCCGGTAAACATAATGAGAGTAAGGACGGTGGTGAAGATCGCAACACTGTAGAGGCCGAAACCCACGGCAAGACCCAGCGCCGCTGTGATCCACAGGCCTGCTGCAGTCGTCACCCCGTGGAGCGAGTCGCGATGGAAAATAATGAGGCCCCCGCCGAGAAATCCAATGCCAGTGACAATAGCAGCCGCAATGTGCATAGGGTCGAGATTGACCACCCCGATGTAATTGGTATCGACGTAATTCCCGACAACGACGAAAAGACAGGCACCGAGACTCACGAGCCCGAAGGTGCGCGTGCCAGCCGCTTGGCGCGCCAATACCGCGCGCTCGGTACCAATGAGGCCGCCGAGAAGCATTGCCAATACGAGCTTAAAGAACATCACGCTTTGCGGATCGATGAATTGTGCGACGCCGTGCATAATGGGATTGTATCACGTGCCACACAGCGCCTTCGCCTCCTCCATCACTTTCGATATGTTGCTTGGCTTCACGCCGTATTCCTGCAAGAGGTGCGGTGTCTGCACGCTCTTGCAGAGCACTATCTTGTTCTCGAGCAGACGGCGTTTCTCGCCCTCTGTGAGCGTCGTGAGTGAAGTGAGCGGATGCACTTTCGCCTCATCTATCATAGTGAGCAATCCGCGCCCCGTGGGGTAATCCCAACCAAGTAGCGTGAGATTTGAGCATTGTGCGTAGCGGATGGCATTCTTCGTAAAGCGTGTATTGGTCACGAGCCACCCCTCATCTACATGTGACGCGGCATCGTGCGTGCTACCCAGGTCGTGGTAGCGCGCATGCACGTAGAGCGCGTCTTTGATATCGGTCTTGCCACCGGGATCATTGTGGAATTTCGCTTCGATACCGACCCTCTTGCCATCCTTCTCCGCGAGCACATCGACTTCATGCGGTGCGCACCGTCCCATCAGCGTCACATCGGAGTGCACGTGCCATCCGTGTGCGCGCAAGACCTCGGCGAGGAATTGCTCGAAGGGAAAGCCCGAAGGCCCGAGCGCAAAGACCGCCCGCTTCATTGAATAGCGCGCGGCGACCGGCGTTGTTTCTTCTTTTTGCAATATATCGAATGCGTGACGATAGATCTCCTCCGTCATCATGCCTGGTTTCAATTCCCGCAAGACCTGCGCGAGTATCCGAGCGCGCATCGTGGAGGAGGCGCCCGCATGCTCAAGCGAGCGCTCAAGCTTGGAAGGGTCGAACGGCTCGCGCTCGCCGTCGGCTTTTGTGATAAGTGGATGAGCCATGAGTCAGTGTTCGATGACGGGGATGACCGCTATAGAGAGCGCAATGCCGTCCAGGGTCGCGATGAAATCCACCCCGACGGCTGGTGCAAAGAGCGCCTGATGGAACCAACGCGGCGTGCGTTCGACCTTGCACGGCACCGATGGCTCCTCCCAACTTTTGAATTCGATCTCGTAGAGTGTGGATGACATCTGGTTGACTTTCTCTTGTAACTGGTAGCAGGTCTGATCGACCATGACCATGCCTGAGAGATGGTGACTTCCCGGCCCGAGCTCGTCGCGAATGACGACGGGATCATTGTGACCTGAGGCACTGGCAAAGACGATCTGTCCCCAGACTACCAAGACGACATAGGCGACCACTGTTGAGATGACCGTGAACCAGAGCAGGTGATAGAACATTTCTTTCACCCCTTCATTGTACCCGCCGTATGATTTTCCTCACAGGCGCGCCTGTAGACATCTGTGGCTGGAGGGATGAGACCTCCGGTGGCCGAGAAGAGGATGCTGTCCGCTTTCCGATGATACCGCCACCCAAACATGCATCGCCTTCATACACTACGAGCGATTGGCCGGGTGGGAAGAGATGCGGTTTGACAGGATCGACGATAGTACCTTTCGCGCTGTCTTTGATACGCGCAGAAACCGGTTCTTCCCGATAACGGGCTTGCACGATGACCTCTGTCGCGTGATGCGGAGCATGGTGGATCCAGTGGACGTCACTGAGGAGCGCGTGGATCTGCTGGGCATCCGAGCGATCGCGCGACACGGTGATCGTGTTGCGCTCGGTGTCTATGCCAATGACATACTGCGCGTACCGTGATGCTTTCGTATCGGTGATCTCAAAGCCGTGCCGTTCTCCCAGGGTATACACGGCGGCTCCCTCGTGCTCTCCAATAACAGCACCTGCCAAGTCTACTACGGGACCTCTCTGTACGGCGATGAAGCGGCGTAGGAAGTCAGGCATGGACACATCGCCCACAAAACACAGGCCCTGGCTGTCGTGTTTCTGAGCAACGGGCAGCTTGAACGCATGCGCTTTCGCGCGCACCTGCTCCTTATGCATGTCGCCGACCGGAAAAAGGGTGCGTGCAAGATCCCCTTGCTTGAGACGATAGAGGAAATAGGATTGATCTTTATTGTGGTCCGCCCCGCGCAGAAGCTGGAGGTGCCCGCCTTCTTGCCGGATACGTGCGTAGTGGCCGGTCGCTATCCTATCTGCTCCCTCTGCGCGCGCCCATTTCGCGAATGCGCCGAATTTTATGGAGCGATTGCAGAGCACGTCAGGATTTGGCGTCAGGCCCGCAGCGTAGTGGCGCAGCATCGGATCGATCACCTCTGTTTTGTAATTCGATGAAAGATCGATCTCACGATACGGTATGCCGAGTGCCGCGCACACGCGCATGGCATCGAGCCGATCCTCTTTCCATGTGCACAGACTGAATTCTGGTCGCCAGATCTTGATAAATACCCCGACCACATCGAATCCACGCTCTTTGAGAATCGCGGCAGAAACGGCGGAATCAACGCCGCCGGAAAGTCCGACAAAAACACGTGTACGAACGCTCATTAACGCAAGTATAATCGTTGATTGGCCAGATGTCCGCTATAGGTCTTGCTATAGTGCGTTACACCATGAGAATCTGCCAGATAGAAGAGGTAGCCCTTATCGATCGGTGTCGCAGCTGCTTCGAGCGAGGAGAGCGACGGGCTACCGATCGGGGTGGGTGGAAGGCCTTTGTGGAGATAGGTATTGTAGGGGGATTCCGTTGCGAGGACTTTTCTCGTGATCGGCTCCCCCCTATTGAGCGTGTAGATCATCGTCGCATCCGCCTGGAGCGCCATGCCGAGTTTGAGACGACGCCATAAGACACCGGCGATAAGCCGACGATCGTCGAGGTTGCGACCTTCGCGCTCGAGGATGGAAGCCATGTTCACGATATCTTCGAACGAATGTCCTGATGCCTGGATCTTCGATCCAAGCGTTGCTACTTGAGTATCGAAATTCTGTCGCATCGCTTGGATGATGGTATCTGCGGTCGCGTTCGGTAGGAAAAAATACGTGTCGGGAAACAGGTATCCTTCTACGGGCTGTGCTTTTGCGAGAAAATCATCGGCGTTGAAACGCGTAAGCTGCCGACCGAACATAACGGCCATTTCTTTGGTGAGCGCGCCTTCTGGTACCCGAATGCGCAGGGGTTCGAGACCGTAGGCGCCGACAGCGATAGCGCGTGCGATCGAGAATACATCTTCCGGCTGTTTAAAAAGATAGTCCCCCGCGTGCAACTGCTTTTGTCTCCCGAGCACCGTGACAATAATGCGGAACATACGGGGCGAGCGGATCACACCGTCATCCCGCAGGCGCGTTGCAATCTCTGACACGGTCTCCCCTTGCGGCACAGAGACCAGCTCGTCTGTCGGAAATGTCTCAGGCGGCTGTACCCAAAAGATGTACGCATACCCCACCGTGATGCCGCCGACCACTGCGATGATGATGGTGCGACGATTGGTATGCGTGCGCCAATGTGCAGAAAGGAGCGCTCGATAGCGGTGTGCGATCTCAAATCCACGTTCCAGGTATTGTGCAAATCTATCCATGTGCGTGCTACATCGGCAAGTTCGACGGCGGTGAGACCTTCTTGGCCGGTATGCGCTCAAGGCCGGGCGCAGTGATTGCACGCGAGACCGGGTGCCAGATGGTCGCGAGCTCTTCGTTGGTCAGGACATTGGTCGGAATGATCCAGGGCGAGTGATAGAACATGCGCCGTCGGTAGGCATCGATGAATCGTCGCACTGCCGTATTCCAACGGATGTTGTGGAAGTCCTGCCATGGCCAGTCGAAAGGCGGGTGCCACCTGCGCGGACGCAGGTGTGTCATATACTGGGGATTACCCACGGGGCGCCACATCCAGCGCATGAGATTGTAATAATTCGAAGTGACCGGTTTGGTGGAAACGATCCAGCCACGCAGGCCGACCTCGAAGGGATATTTGCCGAGATTGCGTTCCATGGTCTCCACCTGCTCCGCTTGGCGCCACGGAGGAGTGGCGCGGGGGGTGCGCCCGAATTTCTGCGCCTCCTCTTCTGTGAACGCGATCAATGATTCTTTGCGTACGACCTCCACTTCTTTTCGTACAGTGTCTCTCCATTTGGCCTCATCGTTTGAGGTCTTGAACACCCCCTGCTTGCCACACTGTCGTATGACAATCTGGACCCAGATCGTATCCTCGGGCCGAATGCCGGAAAGCATCTCGATCGTTTGCGCGAGCGGGTCGATCTTGAATTCTTCCTTGGGATCCTTGTCGAGTTCGAAATCCACATAGGTGCGGAAGGGGTACGCGTTGATCCGATAGTCGCCGTTGCTTACACCAGGCATGAAAGTCTCGAGCCGCCAATCGGTGCAGTACGTGTCGTGGAGCTCCGGATCAAATTTGAATTTCATCGAATAATCCTCCACTTCGTGCAACTCGACCTCAGGGTAGTATGCATACATGGTGCTCTCCACCGTGTTGCGGAAACTTTTCCACGTCCAGATATAAAAATGCACATCGCCGCCGAACGATGCGATCTCAAAAGACCAAAAGGGTCGCACTCCGCCCTGCCAGCCACGGTTGATGAAGGTCGTCTCGCCCGAAGAGAGATTGAATGGAACGAAGGCGAGCTCCATGGCGCGTGGCGATTTGAACACATCCCGGGGCATCTTCACCTCAAGCAGGACCGTCTCCTGCCCGGCGATGTAAAATGACTGCGCGTACCAGATCCACGACTTGACCGCAGAATAATAGAGGATGGGGGGCAGCCACAGGGGCGCAGTGCCCACTACCCATTCGATCGTGAAAAGGGGGAGGTTGGGGACCTGAAGAGACAGTACAGAGAAGAGACCGATATACAATATCCACAGCACAAGCCCGCGCGAAATACCCTTGCCATTGCCGATATAGTCAAGGAATCCGTCCAAGTCGAACGGATTGAATCCAAGGAAGAGAACTCTCTGGACACCTTTACCTAACCGTTTCCCGAACGGTGGTTTTTCTTCGGCCATTGCCGAAAATTATACCATTTATTTCTTGACCAACCCGTAGCGGCCGTCGGGCATGCGCGCAAATGCAGTGCTCTGGAGATTGACGGCGATGGTCGCATCTTTGACATAGCGCTCACGCTTGACGCGCTCGACGATATCGGTGCGGGAGAGCGGACCTTCGCGCTCGATAATACCTTTGATGACATCGCGCACGACGCCCGGCTCGTAGCCCCACTCCTTGAGAGCGTAGAGGCCACGACCAACGAGGACGAAACGACCGTCTTTGATGAGCTCATTGTGAGTAGTTGCGGGATGTGTCTTGCGGCCGAAGAGGCGCTCAATACCTTTGGCAACTTCAGTAAAGTGCATCGGAGAACCATGGCGTTTGAGTGTGAGGAAGGCGAAATCGCGCGTGTTCTTGATGCGTACGTGCGGACTATCCATGCGTCCCCATTCGCCAAGCGGATTCTTGCCAAGTCGCCTTGAGATGTCGAGCCAGCGGGCCAAAACCTCCGAGGTGCGGCTCTTGACACCTTCTTGCTTGAGGTGTTTGGCAAAGAGTTCCAAAAATTCATCCTCTCCCATGAGTTTGTTGGCCTCAAGTGATTCGTAGAGGGACGTGAGCGCATTTTCCACCTGCTCTGCAAGCTGCTGATCGGTGTGCCAGCGTGCGCGGAAATCCGAGGTCTCGCGTCGCTCACTGAAATGTTCACCGACCGTGAGTAGAAAAACGATGTGGTTGCGGTCTTGTTCTTGTTTGGCCAATTCCGAAAGAATGGTGACCTCGGCGATGACGCCACCGAGCGCGCTCAATGTGCGCACGAGGATATCCCAATTCACCTTATGCGAGTCATAGGCATTTGATTCACGTACGGAGAGAATACCGTGATTCTCGATCTGGCGGATCCGCTCACGGGTGATGCCGTACTCCTTCCCGATGGCGTCGAGCGTGCGGCGCTCACCCTTGCCAGAGAGGCCGAAACGGTCAGAGAGCACGCGGCGGGAACGGTCCGGGAGGTCCGTAAGGAGATCTTTGGTGACGTTTTTGGCTTGAAATGAAAGCATATGATGGTTTTTTGGCGGTTTCGCGTTATCAGTGATACTTGTTATAACAAACCCTTTACAACGTGTCAAATGCCGCGTTTTTCCACACGAAAGGAACAGATATGGGCTCGTACGACAAGAGTTCTCTCCTGCCCCCACATGATAAACTCCGCGCATGGCAGGCCCTCATCTGCGCGTTCCACCGCAAGATATCGAGATGGAAAGATCTCTCCTCGGTGCTCTCATGCTCTCCGGCAATGCGATCTACGAAGTGGTAGACATCGTAGGGACCAACTCATTCTATGGTGGCGTACACCGGACCATTTATGATGCCATGCTCTCGCTTCATGAGAAGGGCGAACCTGTCGACATCTCGACCGTCGCCAGCAAGCTCAAGGAGCGCAAACAACTAAAAGACGCGGGAGGTGCTTCGTATTTGTCCGATCTGGCAAATGCCGCTGCTTCTCCTGGAAGCGCCCCGCACTACGCGCATGTGGTACAGAATAAATTCGTTCTACGAGCCCTGATCGATGCAGCGGCAAAGATCGGCGAGCTCGGTTTCCAGGAAGATCGCGATGTGGAAGTACTGCTCGACGAAGCACAAGCTGCTGTCTTCGCCGTATCCAATGCGCCATCTCTGCGGACATTCAAGGCATTGCAAGATGAACTCGCGCCAGCCATGGAGCGCTTAGAGCATTTACAAAAGCACGAAGGAGGTATGCGCGGCGTACCGAGCGGTTTCAAAGACCTCGACAATCTGCTTTCCGGTTTCCAGAAATCCGACCTCATCATTCTGGCCGCCCGCCCTTCGATGGGTAAGACCGCACTGGCTTTGGACATCGCTCGACAGACGGCGACCAAACACAAGACAGCCGTAGGCATCTTCTCTCTCGAAATGTCCTCACAGCAATTGGTGGATCGTATGCTCGCTGCGCAAGCGGGTGTGAATTCGTGGCAGCTGCGCACCGGACGCATTACGAAAGACGAAGACTTCGGACGCCTCCAGGGGGCGCTCGCCGACCTCTCTGAGGCCCCCATCTTCATCGACGATAAGGCCTCATCGACCGTACTTGCGATGCGCAGCGTGGCACGGCGCCTCAAGATGGAAAAAGATCTGGGGCTCATCATCATCGACTACCTCCAGCTCATCACGCCTACGCACTCGCGCGGAAGCGATAACTTGGTCCAACAGGTCACCGAGATCTCCCGCTCATTGAAGGCGATGGCTCGCGAACTGGAAGTACCCGTGCTCGCACTTTCCCAGCTCTCCCGCGCTGTCGAGCAGCGCCGAGGGCGTCCACGACTCTCGGACCTTCGCGATTCTGGTTCTATCGAACAGGATGCCGATGTGGTCATGTTCATCCACCGTGAAGATATGATGGGCGATCGTAGTACCAATGAGAAAAATAATATCGCGGAGATCCTGATAGAAAAGCATCGCAACGGCCCCGTGGGAAAGATCGATCTGCGTTTCGATGAAGAGAAGACTACCTTCCGCTCGATAGACAAGAGTGATTTCGGCGATTTCAAACCGGAGGAGGCGACTGTCGAAGCCGACAGCTCGCCGTTCTAAAAATAAAGAACGGTGAACAGAAAACAGTCGTGATTCCGCATTTCCTGTTCTCCGTTCTCTGTTAGCTGTAAACTATCCCCATGTCTCCCCTTGATCGCCTCACGTCCCTCTTCGAGTGCTTTCCCGGCATCGGTCCACGACAAGCTGGGAGATTCGTGCAATACCTCCTGCGCTCCTCTCCAGCACTCCGGCGTGAACTCTCGGAAGCTGTGCAAGAGCTGGGTGGCTCGGTGCGGCAGTGCTCGATGTGTTTTCGTTTTTTTAGTGGTAGTGAAAAAGTCTGCGGCATCTGTGCCAACCCCGAGCGCGACCACGGTACAGTAACCATAGTCGCCAGTGATGCCGACCTCGCCGCACTTGAACGCAGTAGCACCTACCGCGGCATGTACTTCGTCCTCGGTGGCACCATCTCGCTGGCAAGCGAGAAAACCAACGGTCTGCGCATCAAACAACTCCTTGCCTCGATACCGAAGCGCGCGGAAGCCGGGTTGAAAGAGATCATCCTCGCCTTCCCCGCCAATCCCGAGGGCGACGCCACCGCCATCCGCGTCCGTGAAGAAGTTTCTGGTTTACGAAACCCAAATTTCACGATTACTTCGCTCGGCCGCGGCCTTTCGACCGGCAGCGAATTGGAATACGCTGACGCCGAAACCATCAAAAGCGCCTTTGAGAGTAGGCGCTGAAATATAGGACATCGGATGTCCTACCTTTGATTAAGGGAGCGCGGTGATTCTCACCTTTGCGAACGCTTGGCGGTGGCCCTTTTTCTTGAAATAGCGGCTCTTTTGGCGGTAGCGGATGACGTTGATCTTCTTGGCGCGACCTTCTGCGATCAATTCAGATGAAACCTTGGCACCCTCGATAAAAGGAGCACCCATTTCTACGGTGCTGCCGTCATCGGTGAGCAATACTTTGTCAAAAACGATCTTGCCTCCCTTTGCGGCTGGCAATTTTTCAACATTCAAAACAGTGCCGCTCTCGACGACATACTGCTTCCCGCCCGTCTGTATCACCGCAATCTTGGCCATAGAAAGGAGAAATATAGCCCGATTATTCGTCCAGCGCAAGCGCCGGCCTCTCAAGAAGCGGGGTCTGAAGTTCTGCTGACTCTCCCGTGATACGCAGGACATCTTTATCTATTTTGGCCAGTTCTTTGGAGCCCGCATTGAAATGATTGACTGTGGTCGATAGTGAATTGCCGAGCTTTTTGTAGTAATCCTGATAGGCATTGAGGTGCCGTCCGAGCGCCTCGACATTTTTCGCAATATCCTTTGCCGTCTCCTCTATTTTGAACGCCTTGAAGCCGTAGAGCACTGATTGGAGGTAGGCGGCGAATGTAGTCGGGCTGACGATGATGACTTTCTTTTCGTTGTAGGCGTAATCGATGAGATTGCGTGTGTTGACTTTGACCGAACCCACTTCGTTGATGAGGAGGTCATAGTAGATTGCTTCGGCAGGAATGTACATGAAGGCAAAAGGCAGCGTGCCATCCTTGGGGCGCACGTATTTCGCGGTCTCGTCGATACGCATTTTGAGATCGTTCTTGAATTGCTTTTCCAGGTCGGTGCGTTGCGCATCGTCTGCCGCGTTCACCAAACGCTGGTAGTTGTCGAGCGAGAATTTCGCATCTATTGAGATTACACCCTCTTTCGTTTGTATGATCGCGTCCACCGTCTCCCCGCCGGGAAATTGGTATTGCATTTGGTACGAGCCGGGCGGCAAAATGTTGCCGAGTATCAATTCAAGCGATGCTTCGCCGAGATTCCCTCGCTGTTTCTGATGCTTCAAGACTTTTTCGAGATTGGCGAGTTGCTCGGCGATACTCATAAACCGGGTAGTTGCTTCATTCGTCTTCGTCTGCTCCACGCGCACTTCGGTGAGCTGCTTGGCCACCAGATCGCGAATGTCGCTCGCCAGTCGTTGTGATTCACCGAATTGCGCCCGCATCGAATCGAACATGTTTTTCGTCCCCTCGCCCAATTTATTTTCCATTGCCCGTGAGAGTTCCTGCATCTGCTGTTGGAGCATGATCATGCCGCCCTGATCCTGCGTAGGCGCTGTAGGTTTTCGAAACAACAAATACGCAACGAGTGCGACGTTAGCAACAAGGAGAGCAACAAGGATCAATTCCATGTGGTTGAGTTTATCATTTAAAAGAAAAACCGCCCGGCCCGCGCGATGCGAGCCGAGCCGATTGCTCCGTTTACTTGGGGTCTAATTCAGGCGGCTTTTCCACTGACCCTGAATGACGGCGTAGAATGACGCTTCGCTGATTATCTGTGCCGCAGTCCCCTCGATAATTTGGACTGGCTCTTGGGTCTTCAGGGGCAACGGCCATGTCGCGATGTCATCTCGAGCATGTATGTGCTCATCGGCGTGGATATCCTGCCCCCACAGATCGATGCTTGAACGCGCCTGTTCTTTGCTTCTGACAATCGCAACGTGATGAACCCCTTGAGGCTCCATCCAAGCGATAATCCCACCATATGCGGAGTGATCATCATCGGAAGGGGGAGACCAGAGACCTGTCATAGTGGGTCCAGGGACATTGCAACGCAGATTCCGTTGCAGCAGCTCACAAATCATGACACCGATCTTGCCGCTCACTTCCCCCCGAATGCTGACAGCGGACTCATCGGCTTCGGCCGGAAGATGCGGACAGCCTCGACCTATCTCGGCCGCCACTTCAGGCAAGTCCTTCTGCACGAGTTTGGCCTGCGCTTGCGAAAAACAGACATCGACACGACAACGTGCCATGTCCTCGTCAGCCCAATTACCCAGAACCAGATATGGCCGGTCCCAGGTCTGAACGAACAAAAAGAACGACATTGAAGCACCTCTTGGTTACAGTTGCTCGTAGATAAATCTATCTTATTGGAAATTAGTTGTCGACTTGTGATATATTCAACTTATGTTGAGTACAGATATCCGTTCGCAAATGACCGCTGCGATGAAGGCGCGCGATTCGTTGCGCGTTGAGACCCTGCGCGGATGCTTGGCCGCTTTCACCAATGAGCTGGTGGCGAAGAGCAGGAAGCCGACGGAGGTTTTGGAAGATACTGATGCGATTACGGTATTGAAGCGACTGGCAAAACAGCGCAAGGAAGCAGCCGAGCAGTATGAAAAAGGTGGTCGCCCGGAACTTGCCGTGAAAGAAGCAGGCGAACTAAAAATTATCGAAGAGTTTCTTCCGCAGATGGCATCTCGTGAGGAAATCGAGAAAATCGTGCAAGCAAAAATGGCCGAAATGGGAGCACTCGATGCTTCGGGTGCGGGAAAATTGACTGGTGCCGTTATGAAAGAAATGGCGGGGCGCGCCGACGGCAACGAGGTGAAAGCGGTGATCGCTCAGCTCCTCGCCTAGAAGATCGGGAGTAAGATCACAAGCGCAGAGACAAGACACACGATAAGTCGACCCAGCGCAAGCCCCATCTCCTTGAGGCAGGTGTATTCATCCAGATACGCTCCGCCATCGGCATGCTGATCGATGAATACGCGGCGTTGCGGTGAGCGGAAAAGCAGTATTCCCAAGATCGTCGCCGAAAATGCGGCACCTACGCCAACGTACGACTGTGTCAGGAAGATCAGGATCAGAGGCCACGCCAGAAAAAGAAGCGCGCCGAAGATCCCGCGCTTCAGCGAAGATACGAGCAGGGCGCGATTTTCGACCGCGGCGAAATGCCCGAACGTCTCACGGTAGTTCCAAGAAAATTTCTCATACACATTCGGTACATAGAGAAGCGGTACAAGGGCCGATGCCGCAAGCACGGCGAGCACAAAGAAAAGCATATGGGGTGGCACTCCAAATGCGAAGCAGATACCCGCTAGGAGTGGCGCGCATGCCAGCAACACTTCTCCGGTAAGCCCTGGCACGCGGCCGCGGCCGATCGCCGCACGCTCGACAGTATATGGCACCCGATACAGAGCACCATAGGCACCCAGGAGGATCCCGATCATCGCCGTTCCGTGCGGAAACAACCCCCCAAGCAATGCTCCGATATAAGTAAGCGCTGCCGCCATGAGCAGCGTCCCGTAGATAAGGCCGCGCAGCATGCCGCCGCGCATGCGGCGCATGGCGAAAGGGCTGAGCAGCATGGTGACGGTCTGCACGAGTGCATACAAGAGAAGCGTTTGCACCAGCGCACGGCCGACCGTGTCGAAGAGAGCGAAATATTGAAAAATAAATATCCATAAGAACGCATTCGACGCAGCACTGGCAGCTCGCACGATGCTGCGATGCGTTCCGAGTGCTCGACCTCTATCGCCTCTCATACGCGCGGGAGCGATGAAGGTCATATCAAGAGGCGCGCGCGTGAGAGTGGCGCTTGCGTGGTGATACGGTCAAAAGAGGCACGAGGAGTACCATCAGGTACCCTACCCAAATATTCCAGTCGTGCCATATCTCCCAGCCCGATACAGGGACGGCGCAGACAAGATCAAAGACAATGATGATGAGTATCCATCCGATGGAATAGGGGAGCACGTCATACCACTGATGAAGCCGGAGATCCCTTCCCGCGACGACCAAGACGGCGGCAAGTGTCGCGGCAAGCAACGCGCGCGGCGCGAGACCTTCGATAAAGCCGTGGATCACTAAAATGCTCCACGCCAAAAAGACGGCCGCATAGATCGCTATACCCCAGCCAAAGAGTTTGCCCCATTTCATCCCCCCATTATGAACGACTCAACATCAAATACTGATTTGATGCCAGATATTTTGTGGATAGTCCTCCAACGCAAAACGCCGCGTTTAACGCGGCGTTTGCTTCAAGCGAAATGTGATGCAGGAATTACCAGCTGCGACCACCTCGGTCGCCACCGCCATATCCGCCGCGATCGCCACCACCGCCTCCGCCTCGGTAGCCACCACCGCCTCCGCCACCTCCGCGCGGGCGCTCCTCCATGGGACGGGCTTCATTGACGGTCAGTGTGCGACCACCAAAATCTTTCCCGTTCCACATGTCGATAGCAGCCTGCGCTTCAGTGTCGGACGACATCTCGACGAAACCAAAACCCTTCGAGCGACCACTCATCTTGTCCATGATGATGACGGCCGACTCAACGGCTCCTGCTTGCGAGAACGCATCCTTAAGCTCGCTGTCGGAGGTGCTGTAGGGCAAGCCTCCAACGTACAACTTCTTTGCCATGTTTCTTTTCTGATTGTTGTAGGAATTTCGCAATTGGATGCATTTCTAGGAGCGCGAGAAAAATATCTTGAGACGTATCGAGATACGGTGAGAGATATTTTCCGATGCGCGACAACGAAATGCGCCGATTGCGTAATTCTTATTTCTTTAAAAAATGTAAACCGACCCTTCCCTGCAATGGCGAGGTACTAGACCCCTTTACGCATGGAAACGTACATTACTCCGCGAGTGTACATGAAGTTGTAAAAGGCGCAATGGGCGGGAGTGGGGTGGGGGTGGATTGCGTAGGTTTGGGGAGTAGCATGAGCTGCGTAAATTTGACAGAACCTAATGAACGTGATATCTTGCAGATAGTTCAGCCAGCCCCGCGCCAAAGGACGCCGAGCAAATGTTCGTCGATTCTCCGCCTGTTAGCACGCTAGTCAAACAGGTCATCGTCATCGAAGAAACCGATAAGCCCTACAATCTGCTCTTCGTGCAGGGTGCCATCGAAACCGCGCAACAATCCGGTGCGACGTACAGCGACGCCAGCGGTGCCGAGCTCTTCTATGTGGTCTTCTCGAACGAGCCGCGTCGCCTGCATGTAATGACGCAGGCGGCACTGCGGAGTTCGCTCCGTCGGAAACCGGAGGAAAGGATTCCCAAAGAACAACTGCTCGACATGGGGGAAGACGCCCGCATTATGGAAATCCTCGAGACGTTCGAGTACGGTAGTCTAAGCTCGTTCGCGCGGAAAGAGTTGCCGATAGTGTGCCGAGAACTCGAAATCGAGACGATCGGCCAGCTACGGCGGAAAACGCGCTCTGAGCTTGCTGGCCCAAGGTCCCAGTACATCGGCACCAAGACCAACGAGTGGATCGATACCGTCCTCAAGGAATTCGGTTTTCGTCCGCTTCGCTGGTAATCGCCCCTTCGGCGCAATGAAAGGCCCAACCCCTTCGTTGCGAAACGAAGGGGTGGCTTTTTTATTTAGAAATGGACCGGGCGGGAATCGGACCCGCGACCTCCTCATTGCAAATGAGGCATTCTACCACTGAACTACCGGCCCTTTATTCGAACGTTCGCAATTATCGCTTCAAGCCGTGCCTCTGGCAAGCTTGATGGCGTGCTCAAGGAAGTCCCCTACCGATGAACCGACCGATTCGAGCATCATCGGGAACGATGCGCCAGGGTAAAGGCCGGGGGTGGCGTTGATCTCGAGGAGATAGGTGCGCGACTTGCCTTCCAAAGCCTTGGCGGAGGATGGGGGCGCGACGATGAGATCCGATCGAGAAAAATGCGCTAGATCAAGCGCGCGATGCGCCGCACGAGCCATGTCCATCAGTGTGCGTTTTTCTTGGTAGGTAAAATCGCTTGGCACCAGGTGGCTTACACCTCCCTCTTCGTGGTGGCCTCGCTCAAGTATGCGCGCACCTTCCGGTAGTATCACGAGCGCGGGGGGCAGGGCATAAAGCTGTTCTCGCCTAAATTTTTCGATAACACCGACCGATGCCTGCCTGCCCCGGATGAATTCTTCCACAAGCGCCATACCGAATTGATCGAGCACATCACCGAGTGCGTCTGGCAGGTCGTGAAGCGTCTGTGCGATCACGATGCCGTGCGAAGCGCCTTCAGAGGGCGGCTTCACCACATAGGGCGGCCCGAACTGATCGAAGGTCATCTGTGTCATCTCCGCAGTATTCAAACGGTTGGAGAGAGAAAATGAAATGGCACGCGGCATGCGGATGCCAGCTCGTTGCAATATCTCCCGTGCGCGGATCTTGTTGAGCGCAATACCCGAGGCAAGGCCCGATGAACCCGCGTAGGGCACGCCCGCGCGCTGAAGGATGCGATGCACCGTGCCATCTTCGCCCACGCCTCCATGGAGCCCATTGAGTGCGACATCGATCTGGGAGAACGCACGAACAGGAGTCGAGGGCGTCCCGCGCACATGCCACATCCCACTCTTGTCGATGAAAATATCCCGCACCTCGTAGCGATCTTCAGGGAGCGCCGCCATCATAGCCGCGCCTGTCTTGAGTGAAAGATTGTATTCGGAGGACGTGCCGCCGCGGAGAACCCCGACGATCATTCGTGACATGAGAAAAGTATATCACTACATCGCTCGTCGCATCCGTTTTCTGTGCCACTCGATCGCGAACCGATGCGCTTCGCTGTTGGCAAGCAGAATATCGCGCTCGTGCGCGGCGACGGTACGCGCGTCGCCCGCGATGCGCTCCGGCTTGTGCCGTTCGTTCTTCACTACGCCGACGACAGGTATCCCGATCCCTACGTCTTTAAGTACTCTTCGCGCGACATTCATCTGTGCGGTAGAGCCGTCGACCACGAATACGCGCGGCAGTGGCCACTCCGCGTGCGCGAGCCGTCGCGAAAGAGCTTCCTTGAGGGCCGCGACATCATTATTCTTCGCCGATTGTATTTTGAATTTGCGGTATGCTCCTTTCACTACCTCCCCACCGGCGACCACCGTCATCACCGCCACCGTTTCTTGTCCCGAAGTATGCGCCACGTCGAAGGCCTCGATGCGCACGCCGCCGCCCGAGGTGACGCGTAATTCATCTTTAATAAGCGACACATCGCGGATGTGTTCAAGCGCCGCAACTTGTCGGCGCAGCACCGCCGCCTTCTCAAACTCTTCCGCTTTCGCGGCCACTTTCATGTCGCCGGCAAGATCGCGCTTGAGGCCTTTGAAATTTCCCGAGAATAATTGCTCTAGGTACTTCACGCGCTCGCCGTATTCTTTTTTATTCATCTCACCACTGCAAACCCCCGGACAAAGCCCGATCTGCCGATTGAAACAAGGTCTACAACTAGAAATGGAGAATGCGATGTAAGAGGGGAGTCCTCTTACATGTCTGTTGCTCGTGCTCGAGGACTCCCCTCTTACACATGGGATGCAGGCGTCGCGGTATGGGAAGATGCGGCGGATTATTTTGAGGGCTTCTTTGAGCGAGCCGCCTTGGGGAAAGGGGCCGAAGATAGTTTTTAGTTTTAAGTTTTTAGTTGTTGGTGAATTACCAAATAATTCTCTGCCGCGAATGACAAGTAGCCGCGGGAAATCTTCTTTGGTAACCACCATGTAGTTGAAGCTCTTGTTGTCCTTCTCATCCACATTGTACGGCGGCTGATGCTGTTTGATGAGATTGGCTTCGAGAATGAGCGCTTCGAGAACGGAGTCCGTTCCCTGCCAGGTCAAACTCTTCGCGGCCGCAACCATGCCGACAATGCGCGGCCCGCGACCAGCGACCAAGTCGCTGGCAAAATAACTCCGCACGCGATCGCGCAAGCTCGCGGCTTTGCCGATATACAAAATCTCCTGCTGTGTCCCACGGAACATGTACACACCTGGGGAGTCGGGTATGTTCTTCAATTCATTACGCTGCATGCGTGCATTGTCCACAATTTGACTTTTTACACAAATGGAACTATACTTCCGCTTTAATGACTCCTGTGATGGAATCGAGACAAAGACCCGCCCGGGTCTCTTTTGTTATATGCGCCTAGTTCTCAAAGACGGCGCGGTATTCGAGGGCGAAAGTTTTGGTGCCACATCAAACGTGGCTGGAGAAGTGGTGTTTGCTACCGGCATGACAGGATACGTAGAAGCATTCACCGACCCGTCTTTTGCTGGCCAAATCCTCGTCCTCACCTATCCCCTCGTCGGCAACTACGGGGTCCCCGATAAGAACACGTGGGAATCGCAGAAAATGCAAATAGCGGGGCTCGTGGTCGCGAATTATTCCTCCCATTACTCCCATTACGATGCCCTTTCTTCCCTTTCAGAGTGGTGCAAGGCTTCCGGTGTGCCAGCTATCAGTGGTGTAGACACCCGCGCGATCACCAAGAAGCTGCGCGAGAATGGTTCGACATTGGGTCAATTAATTCACTCCGGCAAAGCCGGAGATTTCTTTGATCCCAACGAAGTGAATCTCGTTGCACAGGTGAGCCCGAAGGAAAAGCGCGAATACGGAAGCGGCCCCATACGCATTGTGCTCATTGATTGTGGTGCAAAAGAAAATATCGTCCGTTCCCTCACCCGACCGGAGACCACGGTGATTCGTGTGCCGTGGAATTACGACTTCATCGGCGAAGACTACCGCGCACTCGCTATTTCCAACGGCCCCGGCGACCCGACCATGTGCGGTGCCACAATCGAGAACATCAAAAAAGCAATGGCATCGGACAAACCCATCGTCGGCGTGTGCTTCGGCAATCAGTTGCTCGCGCTCGCGGCGGGCGCAAAGACCTACAAACTCCCCTTCGGTCATCGCGGGCAGAATGTGCCGTGCGTCGATGAAGAAACGAAGCGATGCTACATCACATCGCAAAATCACGGGTTTGCGGTGGATGCGAATACGTTGCCCAAAGATTGGAAAGTGTGGTTTACCAATGCCAACGACGGTTCGGTAGAAGGCATCGCACACAAAAACAAGCCCTGGCGCTCGGTGCAATTCCACCCAGAGGCCTCCCCGGGCCCGACGGATAGCGCATGGATATTCAACAGGTTCATCGAAGACCTCAAAAACGACGTCATATGAACCCTTCGACAAAGCTCAGGGCAAGCAAACCGAAAAAAATACTACTGTTAGGGTCTGGCGGTTTGAGAATAGGTCAGGCCGGTGAATTTGATTACTCTGGCTCACAGGCCATCAAGGCGTTCAAAGAAGAAGATATAGAAGTGGTGCTGATGAATCCCAACATCGCGACGGTGCAAACGGACGAAGGTATGGCCGACCGCGTCTACTTCCTGCCGCTCACCGAAGAATTCGCGACGGAGGTGATAGAAAAGGAGAAACCCGATGCCATCGCACTCTCATTTGGTGGTCAAACCGCGCTCAATCTCGGGCTCGCTCTCGACGAACACGGGGTGTTGAAAAAATATGGCGTAGCGGTACTTGGTACTCCTGTCTCTGTCATTCGCGATACGGAGGATCGCGGATTGTTCATCAAACGACTCGACGATATCGGTGTGAAGATCGCGCGGAGCAAGGCGGTCACCAATGAAGGAGCCGCGTTGAAGGCGGCCGAGAACATCGGATATCCCGTGATGGTCCGCGCTGGCTTCGCTCTCGGCGGCGAAGGTTCAGGCCTCGCACGCGATGAAGAAGAATTGAAAGCAAAAATAACGGGCGCGTTCAATTCGGTGCCACAGCTACTCATTGAGGAATACCTCGCCGGATGGAAAGAGGTCGAGTATGAAGTTGTGCGCGACCGCGCCGATAATTGCATCACGGTATGCAACATGGAAAACATCGATCCGATGGGCGTGCATACGGGCGAAAGTATCGTGGTAGCGCCGTCGCAAACGCTTTCCAATGCCGAATATCAGGGCCTGCGTGAGATCGCGATAAAAACTATCCGGCATCTCGGCATCGTGGGCGAATGCAATATTCAATACGCCCTAAACCCCCGTCCTCCGGCGGGGGTCGGGCAAGCGCCAACGCTTGACTATCGCGTCATCGAGGTCAACGCGCGCCTTTCACGCTCGTCGGCGCTCGCCTCAAAGGCCACCGGATATCCGCTCGCGTTCGTCGCCGCCAAACTAGGCCTCGGCTACACGCTGCCGGAATTGAAAAATTCGATAACGAAAAAAACGACCGCCTGCTTCGAGCCAGCGCTCGATTATCTCGTGCTCAAAATGCCGCGCTGGGACCTTGCAAAATTCGACAAAGTCGGCACAAAAATAGGGAGCGAAATGAAATCGGTAGGAGAAGTCATGGCGATCGGCCGTTCTTTTGAAGAAGTGCTACAAAAGGCTATCCGCATGCTAAATATTGGTGCGGATGGATTTACCCCTCGACAAGACTCGGGGCAAGCAGCCAAATATCTAGAAGACATTTCCAATCCGACCACAGATAGGATATTTGCTATCGCGACCGCACTTAAGGACGGAATGTCGGTCGACAAAATCCACAACCTCTCCGGCATTGATCCGTGGTTTCTTGAAAAAATGAAGAACATCATTGAAACAGAGCGAGAGCTGACCGCATCGAGGCGACGCCTCGATGCGGGGGCGATGTTGCGCGTGAAGCGTCTGGGATTCTCGGACGCACAACTCGGTGTCATCGCTGGCAAGAAAGAATCCGAGATACGAGAGCTTCGCAAAAAGCTGGACGTTTTGCCGTCTATAAAACAAATAGACACGCTCGCGGGCGAATTCCCTGCTGAGACCAATTACCTCTACCTCACCTATCACGGCAGCGAGCACGATGTGAAGCCGGGAAAGAAGCAAATGATGGTGCTTGGCTCCGGCCCATACGCCATCGGCTCGTCGGTCGAATTTGATTGGTCGTGCGTACAGGCGCTCAAGACTCTCCGTGCAAAAAAGTACCAGACCATCATGATCAACTCTAATCCGGAGACCGTCTCGACCGATTACGACATGTCAGATCGATTGTACTTCGATGAGCTTTCACTCGAGCGCGTGCTCGACATCGTTGAGTTCGAGAAGCCGGAGGGTGTGGTGATCTCCACCGGCGGTCAGATCCCCAACAATCTCGCTGTCCCCTTGCACAAGGCGGGTGTCAAGATCCTGGGTACATCGCCAGAAGACATCGACCGGGCCGAAGACCGGCACGTCTTTTCCAAACTGCTCGATAGGATAGCCGTCGATCAGCCGGGCTGGGCAGAAGTGGTCTCGCCAGAAGAAGCGGCAAAGAAAGCAACCGAGCTCGGCTATCCCGTCTTGGTGCGCCCCTCATACGTGCTCTCCGGTGCCGCCATGCGCGTGGCATACGATGAGACGACCCTTATTCGCTTCCTCAAGCGTGCCGCTGATGTCTCACCCCTGCATCCTGTCGTCATCTCTAAATTCATTGAGAATGCCCGCGAAATAGAAATAGATGGAGTTGCCCAGCATGGCAATCTGGTCATCTACGCCATCACCGAGCACGTGGAGAATGCCGGTACGCACTCGGGAGACGCCACCGTGGTATTGCCGCCCCAGCGCACCTACCTGGAAACCATGCGCCGCACCAAAATGATCACCAAGCTCATCGTGCAAGCGCTCAAGATCACCGGGCCGTTCAACATCCAATTCATCGCCAAAGACAATCGCATCCAAGTGATCGAGTGCAACGTGCGCGCGTCGCGCTCATTCCCCTTCGTCTCCAAGGCGACCGGCTACAACTTCATCGATATCGCCACGCGAGCAATGTTGGGAGAAAAAGTGAACAAACAGTATCGCACGATGGAACTAGACTACGTGTCGGTGAAGTCTCCACAATTCTCCTACGGCCGCATCAAAGGTGCCGATCCGCGCACGGGGGTGGAAATGGCCTCCACCGGCGAGGTCGCCTGCTTCGGCGATTCCTACGGCGAGGCGCTTATCAAATCCATGCTCGCTGCGGATTTCAAGTTGCCAAAACAAGGTGGAACTATTTTGGTGTCGCTCGGCAAAGAAGAAAACAAAGTAAAACTCTTGCCTTCAATCCAGACGCTGGTAGAAATGGGCTACAAGATAATCGCGACCGAGCACACGGCGGACTTTCTGAAAGAGAATGAGGTGGGGTGCGAAAAGGTATATACATTGAGTACGCAGAGACATCCCAATGTCGGTGATCTACTCTCAAAAGGAAACTTGGATCTCATCATCAACATCCCCACGCGAGCATTTGAAAGAGAAAATACCGACGGCTTCACCATCCGCCGCCAGGCAGTGGACCTCCGCATCCCGCTCATCACCAACCGCCAACTCGCCGAAGCCTTCGTCACCGCGCTCTCTGAATTGAAAGACCATCCGCTGCAGGCAAAAGCCTGGGATGAGTATCGATGACAGGAGTTAGGCGGCGGCAGAGCGGCTGATGCCAAGATGCTTTTCTATCGCGGCGATGCGTTCAAAGGCATGATCAATCTCTTTGCCGTAGCCTTCTATGTTGCCGACTTTTTCCGCAAGCGTGTTCAACTCGCGCCGGATGGATTTTAATTCCTGTTCGATGCTGGCTATTTGGGTGCTCAGCGAAGCGATGTCGCCCTTGAGCTCGCTGCGAAGAGCGGCGATATCATCCTTAGTCGCCATGTGCTCGACGACATACGCGAGCGTTTCGCCAAGTTCGTTGAGCGTCGTTTCTTTAGCAATCATGCGCACCATTATAACACGGACTATTTCTTGGTCTTTTTGAGCACCCGCTTCAAATAGTATCCGGTATGCGACCCCTCCGTCTTCGACACTTCCTCCGGCGTCCCTTTGGCCACGATCTGCCCTCCGCCTTGGCCTCCTTCGGGACCCATGTCGATGATGTAGTCGGCGCATTTGAGGACGTCGAGATTGTGTTCGATGACGACCACGCTGTTGCCGCGTTCGACAAGCTTCTGCAGGATGTCGATGAGTTTCTGCACGTCGTCGTAGTGGAGGCCCACCGTCGGCTCGTCGAGCAGGTACATCGTTTTGGTCATCATGGGGCGATAGAGTTCGCTCGCGATTTTTACGCGCTGCGCTTCCCCACCCGAAAGCGTGGTCGCGCTCTGTCCGAGTTCGAGATAATCGAGTCCCACATCGATGAGCGTCTGCAATCTGTCGGAGATTGCCGGTATGTCTTCGAAGAATGCGGCCGCATTTTCTACCGTCATACTCAAAATATCGTGAATCGATTTCTTTTTGTATTTCACTTCCAGCGTCTCTTTCATAAATCGCTTTCCGTTGCACACATCGCAGGTCACGTACACGGTGGGGAGAAAGTGCATCTCGACGGCGACGAGGCCGTTGCCCTGGCAGGCCTCGCATCGCCCGCCTTTTACGTTGAATGAGAATCGGCCCGGGCCCCAGCCACGCGCGCGACTTTCCTCGCTCATGGCAAACAGGTCGCGGATGTGCGTCCACGCGCCTGTGTAGGTCGCAGGATTCGAGCGCGGCGTGCGGCCTATCGGCGATTGGTCGATGAGAATCGCGCGGCTCAAGTATTCGGTGCCGGAAAACTCTTTGAGATTGTACAGCTTGGCCGTGCGGAAGCGTTTGTCGAAGCGTGCCTGCAGATTACGGTGCAGCATTTCATACAGGAAGGTAGATTTGCCCGAGCCAGAAACGCCCGTGATGCACACGAGTTTTGCCAAGGGCACGTCTACATTTACATTTTTCAAATTGAATTTCGCCGCGCTGCGGATTTTTATCTTGCCCCTATCGGCCGTGCGACGCTTTTCCGGCATTTCTATCGCTGTTTCTTCGCGCAGATACGCGAGCGTGCGCGATTTTGATTTATTCGTTTTTGCAGTGAGCAATTCTTCGAGCCAACCATCGACTACTATTTCTCCGCCATGCACACCGGCGCCCGGCCCCATGTCGACGATGTAATCCGATGCAAAGATGGTGTCTTCATCATGTTCAACCACGATCACGGTGTTGCCCAATTCGCGCAGGTGCTTCAGCGTCTCGATGAGCTTGTCGTTGTCGCGCTGGTGGAGACCAATGGTGGGCTCATCGAGCACATAGAGCGCTCCCACCAAGCCGCTGCCGAGCTGCGAGGCGAGCCGGATGCGCTGCGCTTCGCCGCCGGAGAGCGTATTGGCTTTGCGATCGAGTGTGAGGTATTCGATACCGACATTGAGCATGAATTGCAGGCGGCTCGTGATCTCTTTGATAATAACCTTCGAGATGTCTTGCTCTTTTTTAGATAATTTAAGAGTGTTGAAAAAATCCATTGCCGTCTCTATTGAAGACGCGGCGAGATTCACAATATTGGTCCCCGTAGCAGGCTGGCCCTCCGTAGCCTTGGCGGAGGAGGGGCCGTCATTATGCACGGGTTCCCTCACAGCACCCAAAAACACATTCAGCGCCTCCGGTCGCAATCGAGCACCGCCGCACACATCGCACGGCTCATCACCAAAGAAGTATTTGCTTCCGAGGCCCTTGCATTCGGGGCATGCGCCATAGGGTGAATTGAAAGAGAACAAGCGCGGCTCCACTTCGGGGAATGAATAGCCGTCGTAGGGGCACATAAACTTCGCCGAAATGATCCGCTCTTTGTCAGAGGACTCCCCTCTTACACTTCCGACGGATACGAGTCCTTCCGATTCATGGAGTGCGCGCTCTATGGCCTCGCTCGCACGCTCGCGAGCAGCTTTTGCGTCATCAGCAAATTCAGATACGAAAATATCATCTACAATGACTGAAATGTTGTGTTTGAAATGCTTTTTCAGCTCAATCCGCTCGCGCAAAGATTTTTCTTCCCCGTCGATAATTACTTTTTCGTACCCCTTATTGAGCAAATCGTACAAAAGCTGAAAGTACTCTCCTTTGCGGCCCACAACTACAGGGCTTGCGATCCGAATTTTCGCCGAAGAAACCCCTTTAGTCAGCTTTTTTGCGTTTTCCGACATAAAGGACGGTCCTTTATGTTTTCGGGCTTGATCGACGATCTCGAGCACTGCACCGAGAATCTCTTCATTCGATTGTTTCTTCACCTCCCTGCCGCACGTGGGGCAATGCGGGTGCCCGATGCGCGCATACAAGACGCGCAGGTAGTCATATATTTCTGTAATGGTCGCCACCGTGGAGCGCGGGTTGTTGGAGCGACTTTTCTGGTCTATGGAAATTGCTGGCGAAAGTCCGCTTATTTCATCGACATCCGGCTTCTGCATCTGCCGCAAAAATTGTCGGGCATAGGCCGAAAGCGACTCCACATATTTGCGCTGCCCTTCGGCAAAAATAGTATCGAAGGCGAGCGACGACTTTCCGCTGCCTGAAAGGCCGGTGATGACCACCATTTTATTGCGTGGAATTTCCACACTCACGTTCTTGAGGTTATGAGTCCGCGCACCCTTTATGATTATCTTTTCTGATTCTGCCATACGATACCGACCCCCGCTTTGCGCTAGGGGTTAGCGCTGGAACTATAACATTCGGAGGGTCCGGCTGCCATTGTCGCGGCTGCCGGACCCCTGTTTTTGGTTAGCTGAAACCCTGCGGTTTCTGCGTGCTCTCGGCGACCATCTCGCCGCGACCGCCTGGCCTCCTGATTGGCTCGGCGTCAAAACGGTAGTAAACGCCAGAACGTGTGCGAATGGCACCGCGCTCGACGGAGGGGTCCGTAGACAGCACTTCATTGGACAACCCGTCAGGGGGTTTCCGGTCCCATGATTTCCTCATAATTCCGCCTCGCCCGCTGGAAAAAACAAAAGTGCGGAAGTCAAGCCCCGCCTACCCAATACTGCGGGAAAGTATCTACTCCGTCAAACTGGGGAAAACCGCGGCCTCTTCATGGAGCTCGACGCTGAACTTTTGTCGTACTGCATCCTTGATCTTTGCGGCAAGCGCAAGGACGTCTTTGGCCGTCGCTGTCCCCGTGTTTACGATGTAGTTTGGGTGCTGTTCACTCGCGCAAGCTCCACCCACTACAACGCCCTTCATTCCTGCTTTTTCGATAAGCCAGCCGGCAGGCACGCGGCCTTCACGTGCTTTTACCCCCTTCTCTTTCTCGAACATTTCCACGACTTCCGGCGGAGCCACAGGATTCATAAAGAACGAGCCGGCCGCTTTCACATTTTGCAGATGACGCTTTTCACGTTCGGCGATCGTTTCTTTGGCGAGGCGATCACTTTGGGCCGGTTCGATCGTTTGCAGAGTGATGATCACGCGCGTGATGATCCATTCGGGATTATCCTTGAAAAAACTGTGGCGATACGAAAAATCGCAATCATCGTTTGCGAACTCACGGACCTCACCTGTTCCAGAATGCAGCGCACGTACTTTGGTAACAAAATCTTTTATCTCGGAGCCAAAAGCGCCCGCATTGCCACGTACCGCACCGCCTATGGTGCCCGGAATGCCGGCCAATTTTTCCCATCCGCCATATCCTTGCACACCGAGCGAGCGGATGAGCTCGAGCAGATTGGTACCCGCCCATGAATCCACCGTGCTCCCTGAAACATTGAGCAAGTTACCCTTGAGGCGTATGACCAGCGCCTCCAGACCTTCGTCAAGTATCAGCACATTGCTACCGCTCGCAAGCACGACGAATCGCACACCCCTATCTTTTGCCCACTGAATAGCCTCTCGTATCTCATCATCGCTGCGTACATCCACAAGATATTTCGCCGCTCCCCCGATCCCAAAGGTAGTGAGTGGTGCAAGCGCAACATTCTCATTGATCTTCATATCTAAGAAACTATACCCCAAAACTTTGTCTAGCAACCTCATGCTAACTATATGCTATAGCAAAGAATTAGCATGAGCATTTATTTCTTAGGCAAAACTTCCAGCGTGCGTATCTCATCGCGCAAGAGTGCCGCTGTTTCAAAGTCGAGCCGGTCGGCGGCATCGTGCATCTGGCGTCGCTTTTCTTTGATGAGCTTCTTTTTGTCTCCGCCGAATGCATTGGTGTCCATCTCGGCAAGTTCTTTTATGGCGCGGTTGCGGGTGCGCTGAATGTCGCCCGTGATGTCCTTAATGCGCGTCTTGATCGTGGTGGCGGTGATGTGATGCTTCTTGTTGTACGCGATCTGTATCTCTCGGCGACGGCTCGTCTCGCCGATCGCACGCTCCATTGAGCCAGTGGTGCTGTCGGCATACAAAATAACGCGGCCATCGACATTGCGCGCTGCACGGCCCATGGTCTGGATCAGCGATGTCTCACTGCGGAGGAATCCTTCTTTGTCGGCATCCAAAATGGCGACGAGCTCCACTTCGGGCAAGTCCAGTCCCTCGCGTAGCAAGTTGACACCCACGAGTACGTCGAACGTGCCCTTACGAAAATCGGTGAGTATCTCGATACGCTCGATCGTGAGCACATCGCTGTGGATATAACGTGCCCGCACCCCACGCTCCACTAGGAATTGCGCCAGGTCCTCAGCCATCTTTTTCGTGAGCACCGTGACGAGTGAGCGAGCGCCTTTTTTGGTGACCGCTTCTGCTTCAGCGATGAAATCCTTGACCTGTCCGGGATAATCCATAAAGGACGGTCCTTTATGTTTTTTGCTGACGATCGGCCGCAGGATGATCTCGGGATCGATGAGTCCGGTGGGGCGGATCACTTGCTGGATGGGCTCGCCGCTTCTTTCTAATTCGTATTTTCCAGGCGTCGCAGAGGTGTAGAGGGTTTGTCCGATGCGAGCTTGGAATTCATCAAATTTCAGGGGGCGATTGTCGACCGCGCTTGGCAAACGAAAACCAAATTCAATAAGGGAATCCTTGCGCGCACGATCGCCTGCGTACATCGCGCCGATCTGCGGCACCGTGACGTGCGATTCGTCTATCACTGTTAAAAAATCTTTGGGGAAGTATGAGATGAGCGTGTGTGGCGGCTCACCGGGCTGTCGCCTATCGAAATGCCGCGAATAATTCTCGATGCCGTTGCAATAGCCAAATTCGCGGATCATAGATATGTCTTGGCGCGTGCGGCGTTTGATGCGCTCGGCTTCAAGGACTTTCCCTGCCGCATTGAATTTCTTCAGCTGCTCCGCGAGCTCTTGTTCGATGTCGGCAAGCGCCGCCTCCACCACATCTTTGGGCGTCACGTACTGGCGTGCGGGAAAAATAAAGACCGCGTCGTGCATGGCGTCGATCGCCCGCGTAATGGGATCGATCTCCTCTATCTTCGCAATTCTGCCGCCGGAGAGATCGACCCGATAGATGACACGCTCGCTCGCGGGCATTATTTCCACACCAGCACCAAGCGCGCGGAATGTCCCAGGCTTCAGGTCCCCGGCCACGCGCTCAAAGTACACCGAGATCAATTTGCGCGTGAGCGTCGCGCGGGTCATCTGCTCCCCCTTTTTCAATTTCAAATTCACCTTTTCGTATTCGACGGGCGAGCCGAGGCCGTATATGCACGATACCGATGCCACGACAATGACATCCTTGCGCGTCAGCAGGGCTTGCGTGGCAGCGTGTCGCAATCGTTCGATGTCTTCGTTGATCTGTGCCTCTTTTTCGATGTAGGTATCGCTGATGGCCATGTACGCCTCCGGCTGGTAGTAATCGTAATAGGAAACGAAGTAGTGCACCGCCGCGTCGGGGAAGAATTCCCGATACTCGGCCGCGAGCTGAGCGGCGAGCGTCTTGTTGTGTGCGATCACGAGCGTAGGTTTTTGCCAATGCTCGATCACATTTGCCACCGTGAATGTCTTGCCCGAGCCGGTGACACCGAGCAGCGTCTGGTCGCGCTTGCCCGCCTTCAAGCCTTTTACCAAAGCGACAATCGCCTGCGGCTGATCGCCAGCAGGCTTGTATTCGGACTTAATTTCAAACCTTGCCACCTCTCTACTGTACTCTGTTTTTATTTAAGAACCAAAACACATACATTGCGCTTGCCCCGCTTGAGTATGGCTATACCGCTATGGAAATCGCTCGTTTGTAGTTTGTACTCGACATCGGCGACCACGGAATCGTTCAGGCTTATCGCCTTGCTCGAGAGGAATTGGCGCGCCTCCCTCTTTGAGCTCGCGAGCTGTGCGCCCACGAGCACATCAATGATACCCGAATCCGCTTGAACTTCATATGAAGGCACATTGTCTTTGAGACCCGCACACGCTTCTTCAGAAAGATCACCTAGCGATGCGCCACCAAACAGCGCGTCAGAGATCATCTCTGCATTCGTCGCTGCATCTTCTCCATGCACAAGCCCGGTAGTAGCACGCGCGAGTAATTTTTGCGGGTGGCGTTCGCCTTTGTCGCGACGGTGCATTTCCATGACCGCATCGATCTCCTGCTGCGTGAGCAAGGTCATTTTGAGCAAACACTCCTCGGCCATTTCATCCTCCACATTGAGCCAGAATTGGTAGAATTGAAATACGCTCGTCTTTGTGGCATCGAGCCACACGGCACCCGCTTCGCTTTTGCCGAATTTCTTGCCGGTGGATCTGTTGACCAAGAGCGGCCACGTGAGCGCGTAGACCTCCGCATCCCCTTCATCTTCTTCCCCTCCTTTTTTCTTTCGGATGAATTCCACACCGGCGAGGATATTGCTCCATTGGTCGGAGCCACCCACTTGCACGTCGCAGCCATACTGCTCATTGAGATGCATATAGTCGTAGGCCTGCAGGAGCGAATAGCTGAATTCTGTGAACGACATCGGCGCTTCTTTTTTAAGCCGCTCCGCTACGGTGTCTTTCTTGATCATTGCATTCACGGTGAAGTGCTTGCCGACGTCGCGCAAAAATTCGAGCAATTTTATGTCGCTCAACCATTTCGCATTGTCCTCAGCTGTGAAGTCGTCGCTGCCGAACACGCGTCGAATTTGCGCGGCCACGGCTTCAGAATTCCTGACGACCGTTTCCTCATCAAGCAAATTGCGCTCCTCGCTCTTGCCGCCCGGGTCGCCTATCATGCCCGTGCCACCGCCAGTGAGAATGATGACTTTGTGTCCGTCTTCGAGAAAGCGACGCAGCACCAGAAGGCCCATCAGATTGCCCACGTGCAGCGAATCGGCCGATGGGTCGATGCCGAGGTAGACCGTGCGCTTCGCGCCATCGGTGATCGTTTCAAGCTTCCCGGCAGATAATTGATGCACATATCCGCGCTCTTTAAGGGTTTCCGAAAGCTTTGCCATGACAAAAACTATACCATATCGCGTTTACCCTCCCGATTCTGTACCTCGTGCTCATCCATCCCAAAATGATGCGCAAATTCGTGCCAGATCGTCTCGGCGACCACATCGCGCACATCTTTAGCATCTTGCTGCGCTGCTTCTTCGATCGGCATTTGGTAAAGGGTGATGGTATCGGGCATGGTCATGCCTACACCATAATTCTCCCCGCGCGCTGAGAGCGGTATGCCTTTATATAAGCCGAGCAGCGTCTCATGCTCGCCAAGCCCTTCCGCCTCCCTATCCTCATCCGAAGGCTCATCCTCCACCAAAACCGCAACATTCTTGATCTTCTCCCGCACCCACTGCGGCAACCGCTCAAATCCTTCTTCTACGAGTTTTTCAAATTCATTCCTGTTCATACGAATAGTGTATAAAACGAGACGGACAAGCCGTCTCGAGTTGTTTGCCGCGCTCGCTGGGCGACATGCGCCATAGATCCTTCGGATTCTGCGCTCCCCGCGTTTGAGCTCCCCCTTACAGATGGACTCTATTGGGCGGGTTCCACAAAGACACTAGCACACCGCATCTATCGTACCAACTCAGCGAAACGCTTGCGCACCTTTTCGATCTTGGGCTCGATGACGAGTTGGCAGTAGGAGGCAGAGGTATTTTGGGCGTAGTAATTCTTGTGGTAATCCTCGGCGACATAGAAATCCTTTAATGGTTCGAGCTGGGTCACTACGCGGGTGTCATCCTTGAGCGATTCATCAACTTCCCTAATTATTTTTTCCGCAATCATTTTCTCTTCTTCATCGTTATAAAAAATTACCGAGCGGTACTGCTCGCCTACATCAGCACCTTGCCTATTGGGCGTCGTCGGGTCATGCGAACCAAAGAAGACAGTGAGCAGGTCTTCGTACGAAATGACAGCAGGGTCGTAGGTGATGCGAATGACTTCGGCGTGGCCGGTGTTGCCATCAGAAACTCTTTCATAGGACGGATTTTCCATCTCACCACCTGCATACCCTGGCTCCACTTTAGAAACCCCTTTGAGCATTTGGAAAATCGCCTCGGTGCACCAAAAGCATCCTCCACCAAAAACAATTTGTTTCTCCACTACCTAAGTATACAAGGTCAGCAATGAACTACCGCTCAGCAAGCTGCGCGGAATTAATTTAGATTAAAAAATGTCCCGCCGCGACTCTGACTCGCGGCGGGTTTTACATGCACTACTCAATCGTCAAAGTGATCTTCTCCTCGACCATGACCGGATCGGAATGTAGTGAACACTACCTTGCCGCAAGAACGCGGGCAACTATTGTTTTGGCCGCAGAAGGGGAAACAGTTGACACTCGTGGACGGACTTGTTCTCGAGAAATGCGAAAAGGCGCTCGGAGACACCGAAGCCAAAGGCGGGGGGCATGCCGTATTCCATGTCGTTGATATAGTCCTCGTCGAGTCGCTGAGCCTCATCATCGCCTGCTTCGCGCAGCTTCTGCTGTTCTTCGAATCGCGCGCGCTGATCTTGCGGATCGTTCAACTCGCTGTATCCCTTTCCTATTTCGCTACCCGCCATGATCACCTGGAGGCGCTCCACTACATTGGGATTACCGTGGTAGCGCTTGGCGAGGGGCTCGAGAAATACCGGGACGCCGACGAGAAAGGCCGGGCCTGAAATGCTTTTGCGGATCTTTTTCCAAAGATGATCTACGGCGCGTGCTTTGTTGAGCTTTTCTCCCACCTCGATCTTTGCGCCTGCCTGCGCAGGCAGGTCACGTACTGCCTGTATTGCCTGCTCTTCAGTGCAGGTAAGCGGATCAATACCAAACTCTTTTTTGATCGCCTCGCAGAAATCAATCACTGCCCACTCTTCTGCAAAATCCACCGTGTGTTCGCCGATCTCAAAGGTGTATTTGCCATAGACCTCCTTGGCAATGTGGCGGTACAGTTCTTTTACAAAATCGCCGCCTTTCTTGAGATCGCTATAGGCTTCATACGATTCAAGCTGCGTATAATCCTGCAAATGCTCGCGCGATTGGCCTTCGTTGCGGAAAATGCGGCCGATCTCAAAGACTTTGGGAAATCCGGCAATCAGCAAGCGCTTTTGCCACAACTCCCCTGCCGAGATACGCAGATACACATCGATATCGAGCGCGTTGTGATGCGTGACGAAAGGGCGCGCGTCGGCTCCGCCGGGCGATGTCTCCAAGACCGGTGTTTCCACTTCCATAAATCCGCGTATTAGGAAAAAGTCTCGCGTGGCCTGCCAGAATTTTGCTTTACGCACAAACATCTCGCGCAATTCTGGGTTCAAGAGTAAATCCACAGGCCGATTACGAAGTCGCGTCTCTTCGTCTTTGAGACCGAAGTGCTCGGAAGGAATCGGCAGAAGCGATTTGGAAAGCATTTTCCACTCTGAGACCTGGAGCGATCTCTCGCCGCGCTTCGTCTTAAACGGCTTACCGTAGCATTCGATAAAATCACCGATATCGACCGTTTGTTCAAAGAGCGCGATGTCGACACCCGCATCTGCTTGGATAACCGCTTGTAGGCGGCCAGTGCCATCAAAGATGTCGGCAAACATGATGCCGCCTTGCCCACGCAAGGCCATCACCCGGCCAGCAAGCGTCGCTGATGTTTCAGTGTTCTCACGGCTTTCAAACTCTGCCAAAAAAACCTGGATCGAGGTGTCACGCGCCGTACTCGCAGGATAGGAGTCCATCCCCGCCTCTTTCAAGAGAGCGAGCTTTTTCAATCTCTCGGCGCGTATATCAGCCTCGCTCATTGCCGTGATGATACCAGACGAAGGCCGAGGGCGAGAGCAAGCGTGCCCACAAGTCCGAGGAACCATGCCACAAGCATCATGTGTCCGAGACTCCCGATCCGATCTTCAACTTCCCGCATGTTGCGCCCGGCGACAACGAAGCCGCGCAATCCTTCCGGCGGATCGAAGCGCACGATCACCAGTGCCTGCCGGACATTGTTTTGCGGCTGCCAGGTAAACGGGGTTTCTTTCGGATAATCCTCTGTATCATCCATCCACGTACTGGTATCAAAAACCCCTTGCGGGGGCTGCGGCGGAGCATTCTCCAACACGCCGGAGGATTCGAGCGGCTTGCCCGCGATGTCGTACACACCGATCCACGGCGCGAGACTCTGCGCGATGTCTACCATCTGCTGGCCATGCGGAACGATGTCGGCCGGCACCGCGCCATGAGCAAGCGCGTAGGCGGCATCCTCGGCCATTTGTATCTGCGGGTCGTTGAGCGATTGGCGATAATTTTGCTGGACGGCTGCATAGGTAATGAGGCAGAGGCCGCTGACCACAGCGGCCAGAAGGAGCCAGGAGAAGAACACGGCGCGCAGAGACTGCATGACCCCATGATACACTTTTTATATGTACCTCAACAAGCGCATACGAAGCTTTCGCTATGCATTCATCGGCATTAGGATTGCCTGGAGAGAGGAGGCCAACTTCCGTTTTGAAGTTGGGTGCGCTATAGCCGCATTAGTGCTGTCTGTCCTCTTGGGGGTCTCGCGCACAGAATTCACTATCATTCTGCTTGCTATCGGGCTCGTACTCGTGGCCGAAACTCTTAATATCGCGCTCGAAGAATTTTGCGACATGGTGAAAAAAAGCGAACACGATCCCCATGTCGCAAAGATAAAAGACCTGGCTGCGGGTGCTGTCTTTTTGGCGGGATGGACTGCTTTTGGCACTCACAATCATCTTCAGCCGCCTGTACCTCGGCGTACACTATCTGAGCGATGTCGTTGCCGGATTCCTTATCGGCCTGTGTTTCTTGTGGCTGGGTACACATGCCGCAAAAAATCAGGTGCCAAGAAGCATCTTAAGTAGGGCCATACGCACCATCACGCCGTAGCCGACCTGCCGGAAGTAGACGGCGTGCGGAGAGTCATCGACTTCAGGAGTGATCTCGCCCACGCGCGGGAGTGGGTGAATGATGATGCCGCCTTGTTTCATAGCATCGGCGAACGGTCGATCGATCACATAGTGGCCCTGTGCGCGCTGATATGCTTCTTCACTCAAGCGCTCTTTCTGAATGCGGGTCTGGTAAATCACGTCGGCCTCAGACATGACATCGGCAATGGATTCGGTTTCTTGATATACGACACCATGGTCATGCAAGTATCCCTTGAGTTCGTCGTTCATACGCAGCTCGGGCAGGGAGACACCGGTTATCTTTACGTTGTCGAATTTGCCGAGCAGGTACGAGAGCGAACGCGCGGAACGGTAGTAGCGCATATCGCCCACCATCGCTACGTGGATCCCGTCTACTTTTCCAAATTCGCGCTCGATTGTGTAGAGGTCGAGGAGCGCTTGGGTGGGGTGCTGGCCCGCGCCATCCCCGCCGTTGATGATCGGTACCTCAGAAACTGCGGCGGCTCGATCGGCAATGCCCATTTCGGGGTGCCGGATGATGATCGCGTCGGCGTAGTGATTGACGACGCGCGTCGTATCTTCGATGGTCTCGCCCTTCACGGCACTCGACATCTCGTTGGCATTTTCCGCTGTGATGACCTGCCCGCCGAGGCGGAACATTGCTGATTCGAAGGAAAGGCGCGTGCGTGTCGATGGTTCATAAAAAAGGGTGGCAAGGATCTTGCCGTGGAGCGAGTCGTCGCGATGGTTTTCCATCGTGGTGGCCAAGGCGAAGATCTCCTTAAGCGCATCGCGATCGAATTGCTGTGTCTCAAGTAAATGGTGCATCAGGCAAGAGTATAGCGCGCCTTGAACTCAAGCGCTTCGTTTTCCACAACCCAACGGTAAATGACAGGGCTCAAAAGTGTGGCAAATACGATGGTGCCGAGGAGGTGTAGGACGGTAAACGGTATCTGCCCCGCGAGAGCGGCCGTGAAGGATTGCCCGTTGAACAGTGGCCCGATAGTAAGACCTGTGGCCGCGTCATAGAGCAGCGTGGCGACGACTCCGAAGCCCACGAAATTGAGCCGCGAGGGTGGGCGATTTCTGAAATAGTAATGCGCGGCAATGCCGAGCGTGCCGTAGCAAAAAGCCGTTATCCACGTCCACGCACCGAAGCCCGACGTCACGGCGTCGTACAGCACGATACCGAAAAACGCGAAGGCGAAGCTGCCGAGCACGCCGTAGCGCTTGGAAAAGGGCATCAGCGTAGCCATCAAAGGCTCCACGTTGGGCGGACGAAATGGTATAAGACGAAAAAGGAACACGGCACTCCAACCGATGAGGAACTTGAGCGAACCTGTCGGAATGCGGATCATGAGAGGCAAAGTATACCGCCGCCTACGAGTTTTGCGAGTGGATATTCTCCGTACATGGTTTTCATCGCGTGCGGGTGATGGTGACGCCGGGAATGGCGTTCTCCACGATCTCACTCTTGCGCACGCCCACCGTGACCGCTTTTACGCGCCGGTCTTCCAGTATCTTCGTTGCGATGGTGTCGGCTATTTTCTCTATCAGGTAGATGGTCGGCCCACCGATCACATCGGTCGCGGTCTTGTGCATATATACCCAATCGAGCGTATCGCCCAGATCATCCGACTTGGCCGCAATATTGAGATCTACATCGGCAGATATATCGATGATGAATTCCTGCTCTTTCTCCCACTCCCAACCATAGACGCCGTGTTTGCCGCGCAGTTTCAGGTTTTGAATAGACACCTTGTCCATATAGCAAATCCTACACTACTCCGCATGAGTTTGCACAATCGCGCGCGGCCGATACAATCACCCGAATGAAAAAGGGTAAAAAGAACGGTGTGCGCCTCACGACCGACGTCGTACCTACAAGATATGAAATACGCCTGAAGCCTGATCTGGAGGCCTTTGTATTCGAAGGCGAAGAGACGATACTCCTCACGCTCAAGAAGCCGACCAACACGATAACGCTCCACTCCAACGAACTCGCAATCGAGTCGGCCGAAGCTGTGGGGCACGGTTTTGCTGGAGAAATCTCATACGACGAAAAGGCCGAGACTGCGACGTTTTTTTTCAAGAACACTCTTGCGAGAGGTCATCTCAAACTCAAGCTCGTCTTCCGCGGCATCTTGAACGACAGGATGCATGGCTTCTATCGGAGTACCCATGTGTCGGGTGGCAAGACGCACCGCATTGCCACGACGCAATTTGAATCCACCGATGCTAGGCGCGCCTTCCCCTGCTTCGACGAGCCGGCAATGAAAGCGGTGTTCGACGTGTCGCTCGTCGTACCCGCCGAGAGTACGGCGATTTCCAACACCATGCCGACGGAAATTCTCGAACATGAGGGAGGTTGGAAAACGGTTTCGTTCGCGCCCACGCCCGTTATGTCTACCTATCTCTTGGCCTTCATCGTCGGTGATTTTGAGCATATCGAGAAGAAAAGCAAAGACGGCGTGCTGGTGCGCGTATTCACCACGCCGGGCAAGAAGCACCAGGCGAAATTTGCTCTGGATTGCGCAGTAAAGACGGTCTCATTTTTCAATTCGTATTTCAAGATCCCCTACCCGATGCCGGTCCTCGACCTTATCGCGATACCGGATTTCTCAGCCGGAGCGATGGAGAATTGGGGCGCTATCACGTACCGCGAAAGCGCACTCCTCGTAGATCCCGAACACTCCTCCACGATGAACAAGCAGTGGGTCGCTCTCGTCATTGCACACGAAATAGCACATCAGTGGTTTGGCAATCTCGTAACGATGGAGTGGTGGACGCACCTGTGGCTGAATGAAGGATTTGCTTCATATATCGAATATCTCGCCGTAGATCATGTCTTCCCTCAGTGGGATATTTGGACTCACTTTATGCAGTCTGACTTCGGGGTTGCCCTGCATCTGGACGGGCTCAAACATACGCATCCGATAGAAGTGGACGTACATCATCCGGTGGAAATAACTGCCGCATTCGACGCGGTGAGCTATTCCAAAGGCGCTTCTATCATTCGCATGATCGCCGACTATCTCGGTGAAAAAGATTTCCGCGACGGCCTGCGGCACTACCTCAAAAAGCACAGCTACGCCAACACGGCGACCGAGGATCTCTGGAGCGCACTTGCAAAAGTATCGGGCAAACCGGTCGGAAAAATAATGGCAAATTGGACGGGAAAGCCAGGCTATCCGCTCGTGACCGTTGCCGACAAAGGAACGTATTTTGAACTCAAGCAGTCGCGTTTCTTCGCAAGCGCGATATCCGAACGGCAAACGAGGGACAACACCGTGTGGTATGTTCCTGTGTCATTTGATGGTGGGAAAATCTTGATGAGCGGACACAATGCGAAGATCCCGAAAAAGAACGAGGCGCTCAAACTGAATATCGGAGAATCCGCATTCTTCCGTACAAGCTATCCCAAGAGCGCGCAGGAGGATCTCGGAGCGCTCGTGCGCACCAAGCGCCTCAAGACGCGCGACCGCCTCGGTCTTGTCCGCGACGTGTTCGCGCTCGCCGAGCCGGGCAAACTCTCTACGGTGGACGGACTCGCCTTCTGCCAGAATTATAAGAACGAACGTGAATACATCGTCTGGGCAGCGCTCGCTTCCGGACTCGCCAAGATCCATTCGCTCATTGCCGACGAATCATTTCTCAAACAGTACGAAAAGGTGGCGCTGGAAATGTTCACCAGTATCAGAAAGCACACCCGCTGGGAGGCGTCGCCTCGCAGCAGTCATTCTGATGCACTCCTGAAAGTGCTCATACTCAGCAGCCTCGGAAAATACGGCGACAAGAAAACGATTGCGCGGGCACAGAAAATGTTCACAAATTTTGGAAAGATTCCCGCCGACTTGCGTGGCGTCGTCTACTCTCTCGTGGCCAAACACGGGGGCGCTAAGGAATATGCGAAGCTCCTTAAGATGTACAAAGCTGCTGCGTTGCACGAGGAAAAGAACCGCATCGGAGCGGCGCTCGGGAACTTCAGGCAGAAGGACCTTCTCAAGAAGACTTTGGCTTTCGCAATTTCCGACAACGTCCGCCGCCAAGACAGCACGCGCATGATAGCGGCGGTTTCCACGAATCCAGAAGGCACTGCTCTGTCGTGGAGTTTCATCAAGGCGCACTGGAAACTTTTTATGCAGCGCTACGCCGGCAGCCGCGACCTCCTGCACCTTCTTGAGCCGATGTTGGTATCCGCATCTGTCGGGCTCGCCAAAGACATTCAGGATTTCCTCAAAAAGAACCCTGCCCCCGGCACCGAGCGCACCCTCCGGCAAGTCCTCGAACACATCCACTCCAACGCCGCGTGGCTTGCCCGCGACAGAGAACAACTCGCAACATTTTTATCGCGTCCGAAAACCTGACCGTGACCGAGGACCGAGGGAAATCCTCTGTAAGAGGGGAGTCCTCTGTCATTTCACGCGTGTACGAGGACTCCCCTCTTACAAAGTATTGCTGTACTTGGCAAATAGCGACAGGCCGACGGTTTTCAGTCCGTCAAACCTAAACTGACCTGCAGTGCGACATCAATTTTTTTCATCGTCGTTGCGCCGAGCATCCCCAACTTTTTGCCCAGCCGCTGCTTGTCTACGGTGCGCAGCTGATTCAGCATTACGGCCGAATCTTTATCGAGACTGGCTTCTCCCTCTGCTACCTTGATCTTTGTCGGATACGATCTGTCGCCGCGAAAAATCGAGCCCTGCTGCCCATTCTTTGGCGATCTGGCGATCACGTTTTCGCCAATGTATTGATTCTTCTTTGATCGCTTCTTCCAATTGCGTGCGGCTGTGTTGATTCAAATAAAGATTCACTGCCGTGTCAATGAGCCGACTGCGATCACCGTGCTCAGCAATGGTGTCGATACGCTTGAGCGTCGTGCTCGGCAAACTGATATTGACCCGTTGGTACGCACTGCCTTTCATACCATCAATCATACACACTGCTGGTAGTGTGTAGTCAATAGTTACCGACGTTTGCGTTGGCGTTCACATGGGCATTGGCCGATGCGCTCGCACTCGTGTTGGAGGCGGCGTTGAGTTCATCCTGCAAAATTGCGCGCATGCCAGCGACAAGCTTGGCCTGGGCCGCAGCACTCAGCTTGGCTGAAGCATCAGCGTTGGCGCCAGCGGTTGCAGCAGTAGTCGTCTGCACATCGGCGTCGATGCGGCTTTGCAACTTGGTCTGCAGCTCGTCTCCATTAGTGGAGAGCAGGAAGCGGTACCACGGGAATTTTACACTCACCTTTCCGCTCGCGTCTACCATAGCCGTGGCGTGCACCGTGACCGGAATAAAGCCAAAGAGGCGTGCGTGCTGCGGGTAGGTCACCGACACATTGTCGGAAGAAGATTCGATAGCCTGCACGTTGGTGTCGCTCTTCACTTGCGCTGCCACGTAATTGGAAAGATCAGCATTGCTACGGACCTCTAATACCGACACGCTTACCGGTATATTCGCATTGGCGTCAATATCGGCGCGAGTGACCATGATCGGATCCACGCTCACATCACCGGATACGGCGCCGTTGGCGCTACCTGAGGATGAAGTGTCTGAGCCCGTGCTTCCCGAAGTTTGATCCGAGGCAGATCCACTGCCGCTGCCGGATGCACCGACGCTGGTGTTACTACCTACAGATACATCTGCGTTGGCATCAGTACCAACAGATACGGAGAGCGCTGTAGCAGGCAATGCTACTGAAAGCGACATAACCGATGCGAGTACTCCCGATGCAATGAGTTTTGTTTTCATATGATTATTGAAGATTGCTAAATAATAATTTTTGGACTTCCCCGGCGCCGGCTTGCGCCGGGGCCTGGAGAAGCTACTCATGAAGACGTGTGTGTGAGACACGTCTTACGCTCCCGCACACCAAAGATCAGACTATAGCCATTCGAAAATAAAGATTACATGAAGAACCCTACTGCACGTACTCTTCTTTGAATGGCGTATAGCACACGGGCCGGGTAGAGATCTCAGCCCGACGCTCTTTGATGTCTATCGGATACTCGCCGGTGAAGAACGAGGTAGAAAAGCGATCTTCAGGGAGTCCCGTCGCCTTGATCATACCCTTGAAGGAGAGGAAGTTGAGCGACGTTGCACCCAAATACTCTTTCATCTGGGGGATCGTCTTGGTCGCGGCGATGAGATCCTGCTGACGCGGGGTATCGATGCCATAAAAGTCGGGAAATACCACCGGCGGGCTGCATACGAGAAAGTGTACTTCGGTCGCTCCTGCCTCGAAAAGCATCTGTACGATCTGCCGCGAGGTCGTGCCACGGACTATCGAATCATCTACCACCGCCACACGGCGGCCTTTGATCACCTCCACTTGCGGGGTGAGCTTGGCCTTCACCCCCTGCTCGCGGATGTGCTGTTCGGGCGCGATGAAGGTGCGGTGGATGTAGCGATTCTTGGTCAGTCCCATTTCAAAAGGGATGCCGCGCGCCTGCGAATAGCCGATAGCTGCAGGTATCGAGGTCTCCGGCACGGGGATGACGACATCGGCACTGATGGGGGCCTCAATGGCGAGCTCGCGGCCGAAATTTTTGCGCACCTGGTATACGGATTTGCCGAGAAGCTCGCTGTCGGGCCGCGAGAAATAGACGAATTCAAAAATATCGAGCTTGGGATTGGGCTCGGCGAGCTGTACCGCGCGCATACCGGCCCCATCTACGATGACCATCTCGCCCGGAGCCACGTCGCGCAAATGAGTCGCACCCACTGTATGGAACGCGCAGGTCTCCGACGAAAAAATGTAGCCGCCTGCCTGCGCAGGCAGGCCATTCAATGTGCCGATCGAAAGCGGGCGCAGGCCACAAGGATCGCGCAGCGCCACCAATTCATCTTTGGACATGACGAGGAGTGAGAACGCCCCAGTCATCAGTGGATACACTTCTTTGACTGCTTCCTCAAGCGACTTCTTTACCCCGTGAGACGGGTCTTGCCCGTCCTTTACGGGGCCGCCCCGCATCACTGCCGCGATAGCCTCCGCCATGAGAATAGAGTCAGACTGGGTTTCAACCGTAACACCTTTGATCTTCAAAAACGCCACGAGTGCGGTGGTCGAGGGCAGGTTACCGTTGTGCGCAAGAGCAATCTGTGTGCTCCCGGCGTCAACAAGGATTGGCTGTGCGTATTCTATACGCGAACCGCCCGCCGTAGAATAGCGATTGTGGCCGACCGAGATGTAGCCCGGGAGCGCGCCGATCGACTGCTCGTCGAAGACCTGCGAGACCAGCCCCATCCCGAGGTGCGAATATATCTGTGAGCCATCTGAGGTGGCTATGCCGGAGCTTTCTTGCCCACGATGCTGGAGGGAGTAGAGGCCGAAGAAGGCGAGCCGCGCGACGTCGAGTCCCCGGCCAAAAACCCCGAAGACACCGCATTTTTCACCCAGTACCTCATCGGAGCTTTCGTCTTGCTGCGATATGGTTCTGGGCTTGCCGATGTCCTCCATGTCCCGCGATTGTAGCAGAAAAAAAAGATTTGGCATGCTGATAAAAAAGTGTATTATCTCGCTCAGGAAGTTACCTGACCACGCAACGAAACGAAGGGTAGGGGTTGACATGAAAACGCGGACCACAAGGGTTACGCCGAAGAATGGTGCGGTCGAGATCAGCCTGTCGGTAGAACATGCCCGAAAGAAATTCGAGGTGCAGGCCAGCTATGTCCGCGGCCTAGACTGCAACATCGCGTACATATCAACACAGGGGGATGCATCGGCGGATGCATCTTCTGTATCTCGGGACAGCCCGATGCACCGGGATTGATGGGAAACCTCACGCCTGAGCAAATGCTGATGCAATTGGATGAGATCGCCCGGCAGGTGGATCTGGAAGACGGCCTTCCACTGAAGATAAAATTCATGGGAGACGGCGACAGCTCCCACAACGGACCGAACGTTCTAAAAGCCATGTCGCTCATGGCGACGAAGTACGCCCGACTGCCCATGGAGGTCTTCGTTGCCACAACGGGGATGCGCCTCCAGTTCATCTATGATCTTGCCGTGTTCCAACTTCCCGTCCCAGTCCATCTTGAGGTTTCATTCCACGCGTCCAACGATGAGGTCCGCGAGTTCCTTATCAGGGGGCCAGGTCGGAGGCCGCTACGAGAGATCGAGAACGCCATACAAGGCTACCAGGCGGCAACCGGGAATCTCGTTGCCCGTCGCTACTTGGGTCTGGCGGGCATCAACGATCACGACGAGCACGCGCGGGAACTCGCCAGTCTTGTGAGGCGAGGAAATATCATCAAGATCTGCCGTGTGAACGAAGTGCAGACCTCGGAATTCCTCCCCTCGCATCCTCGACGTCTCGCGGCATTCTGCCGTATCCTGGAAGAACACGGTCTGGTCGTGACGACCGACGTTGATGAGATCGGTATTATTGCTGACCTCGGGAAAGAATGCGGCCAACTGACTGCGACCCTGCTCCCTCACACGACCAGTTGACCGAAGTGGATCGGCCATGAATGCCTGTTTTTCTGAGCGCGCCTGCCGGAGGTCGGCAGGCGCGATTTTTTTTGCAACATTACTGGTACTGGATGAACGACGGCGACGGTGTGAGCTCCAAAATTTCTTTAGGTGTAAGCAAGCGTGTGGAGGGCGGGAGGAGGTCGTTCTTGTAGAAGAGTTTGAAGCCGGTGAATTGCACCGGCTCAGGATAGATGACGCGCTGATACGTATTGATCTTCTTGGCGCCAAATCCCCAGCCGTCCATGACCACCACGATCTGCACCTCCGGGAGCGGCGTGATCTGCTTGTAGCCTGTCACCATCTCCTCGGTGAAGCGGTGAATGACGAGGATCTTGGGTGGCAGATCATTGTCGCGCACGATCTTGGCCAGGTAGTTCGCAGCAAAATTGATATCGGTCGGTCCCATGGTACCGATCTCTTTTCCCGGTCGAATGCCGTTTTTCATAGAGAATTCCGGGTCCAGCGCGAGATGAACATTGGGCATTTTCAAATACATTTCGAGGAGCGGCAATTCCTTTTGCACCGTACTGAACCCGACTTGTATCTCCAAGATGACGATACCCTGCACCTCATCCGCAATCGCGAGCGCCTTCTCGATCTGATCATCCGGCATACGCAGGCGATACATCCCGTCTTTGCCTGCGCTCTCCTGCGCGGTCACGTCGATGTAATCGATCGCGGGAATGACAGGGGTCGCAGGGTCGGCCGCTTCCCAAGCGCCGACTTCTGCGCGCAATTTTGCCACCATTTCATCATGCGGATACTGGCCGAGCACCCCCATGCCCTTGGAATAAAAGTTGCCGTAGTAGGCGACGATGCGATTGAACGGCAGGAGCGCGCCGGGGTTGGGATACGGTGCATCCACTGGCCACAGGCGCTTTTGAGGTATCGTGGATGTCGATGGCGACGTGGTGGCTGAAACAGAGTGCGCCAGTTGAAGCATTCTCTTGTCGTACGCGTCCTTGTCGAGTGGCGGGGGTGCAGGAGGAGCGGGCTTGGATATAGTCGAGGTCGCGCCAAACGTGCCACGCTCATAGCGAAGCGGCGCATCAGCCAATGATGCGACCGCATAGGTCAGGGCGGCGCAGACAAAAAAACCCCCCACGAGGATGCTCAGATGAGTCCCCGAGATGCGCCGTTTGAAGATCTTTCTGGAAGTGGTGGTCACAGGGCTTCTATTCTAACAGAAGAAGGACTGGTAGTATCGCGCTGTATGTACGCCCACGCAAAGAGGCATTTCAAGAAAGCGGATCCGCTATTACACCGCGCATCGCTCGAGTATGATATTACGGATGTCGTGCTCTCGGAAGATATTTTCCGCGACATCGTCTGGACCATCATCGGCCAGCAGCTCTCGAGCCGCGCTGCTGATACGATTTTTGAGCGATTCAAGAGACATTTTCGCGGCGGCGCGATCACGCCGAAAAAGATCCTGACGCTGGATGATGCGAAAATGCGCGCCTGTGGCCTCTCGGGTGCGAAAATGCGCGCGATACGGAATGTTGCGCAAGTGGTACAACGCGGCGAGCTCGACATGAAGGTCATTCCCCTCTTGAGCGATGGAGCGGTCATCGCCGAACTCACCAAGGTAAAAGGCATTGGCCCGTGGACAGCGGAAATGGTGCTGATGTTCTCGCTGGGCCGACCCGACGTATTTTCCAAGGGCGACCTCGGCCTGCGCAAAGGCGTGATGGAGCTCTACGGCCTCAAGAAATTCCCAACCGAAAAGAAACTCTTTTCTATCGTTACACCCTGGTCGCCCTACCGTACCTATGCCGCCCGCGTCTTATGGAAAGTGGCTGATAAGCAAAAAAATCGCATCGGCAGGAAGAGGCCGAATGTGCGACAGAACGCTGAGAGAGGAAGTACGGTCTACGACCCCGGGGCTGAGGCCAGTGGGCCGAATGTGAAATAATTCTTACTTCTCCGGTATCGACAGTATCTTCGACGGGCTGTGGCGCCCTTTGACGATGCGTATTTTTGTGATCGGGACCTGGAGATGGCCCGCGAGCACTGCGATGACCCGCCGGTTTGCCTGATCGTCCTGCGGCTTTTCGCGGACCGATATCTTGAATTTCGTATCGGAGATCCTCTCGACCAACTCCTTGCTCGCTCCCGCCTTGACTCGGATACTGATGAGCATGCGTTCCGCACCCTCCGCTCGACGAGCTGCCATCGGGTAAGTATAGCAAGCTGTTCTGATGCCGATCGCTGTCAAATACGGATCTATCGACTTGTCGAATATGAAATCCCCGCAGCCTGAACCTTCCCTCTTACGAGCGGTATGGTCAACCTCACGGCATGAGACCGCGTGTTGTCCGTTATCTTTTTGACAACACTGGCCGCGAGCGGATCTTTGAGCCCCGCTTCGAGAATATTAGTATATTGTTGAGGCAGTGGTGGGTCGAATACAAGCGTACAATTCGTTACGCCATTTTCTTGACTGGTGCGGATGATATCGATTTGAATACCGTTTAAATCCTCAGAAAATACAAAGTTGGCCAAAGCGTCCCCCATAGAAAGCTTGAGAAGATCGGCGCTGCTTTCAGAAAGGCCTATGCGGGACGTCGTCGCATCAGGCAATGCTATATCGACTTTCGCGAGAAGCACTCGGGCTTCCTCCCGAGACGGAAGCACAATCTCTTCGCGCTCAGGCACCGCGTCGAAGAGCGCGCTGCGCGGAGCCCCACGTTTGAGATCCTCGAGCGCGAGCTTGGTGGCAAGCGCCTCAGCGTAATCGACGTAGCGGAAGATCGCGGCTGTATTTTCAGGTATCGATCGAAAAACGGGTGTTTGTGCTATTTCCTCTCGCGTAAGCGGCAGATTGGAGACCGGTCCCACTTTATATATTTCTCCGCCACTAGGGGGCCGGTACATCTTCGCAATAGGTCGTTTTGATCCTCGCACCGTTTCAATAACGGTATCCTCAAAAATGTCCACCATGCCATTGGGGCTCGCCGTCTGCGGGACCTGAACACTTTTGATCGTGTCCGCCTCCACATATGCCCGCAGCCGTGGCGTACTGACAGTCGTCTCTTCGTAGCTCCCATCTTGAGCAACCGTTGCTATCGCGACAGATTCATCATCACCATCGACCGCAAGAATCTCAATACTCCGCAGAGAACCTTCCTCGTAGAAAAATTCTGTCCCTATATAATTTTCGGGCCTCGTGCCCACCTTTCGTACCGTGTCACTGATTCGATCCCGTCCTGTGATCGTAGTATTGAACATCGAAGCGATTATCCTATCCGTCTGGTCTTCAAACCCGTGCGCGTAAATGAAATAGTCTCCTTCGTATTCTTCTTCCAGTGGTTCTCTGAAGCCGCTCGGACCGCTACGCCGTGCCATTACCCGAACACCTCCGCTGGGTGTCCTGCGGAGCTTATCCGAGCGTACACCCGTTATAGGAATAATACGACTATAATATTCTTCGAATCGCGCCCGCGGAAACTCGAGGCCCACTTGGGCGTACCGAGCGCGGGAGTTCTGCAAGAATTCTTCCTTAGTTTCAAATTTCTGACCTATCCAAATAATTTGTTCGACGCGATCAAGCTGCGTTGCCGTTTTACCAATCTGTGATTCATACCCGAGCACGATACCCGCAATGACGTTTGCGCTATCCTTATCTCCGGAGAGTACGAGACGTTTCATGTCTTTGATGGGGAACGGGTCGGACGGATCACTCATTTTTTTGCCAAATTGCGTAAACGAGAGCACACGTGCATCCTCACCCTTTTCAAATTTTTGATTCTCGCGCAAAAGTATACTTGCCGTTGTGCGATCTCTTTCGTTGAGACCTGTTCTATCTTTTCCAAGACCTGCGGCAAATGTAACGCGATCCGTCCGCACATTGAATACTTTCTTTTTATCAAGATCAAGATACTCTGCCGTGATCGCTCCGGGAAGCCCGGGATCATCGCTCCTGCGCATCTTTCTAAGCTCAACTCTCGTCATAGCTTCGCCGGAAAGGAAAAAATTGACCCGTGCTGTGTCGGCGATGTTGCGCTGGTACGCATACGCCTCCCCGCTTGTATCTGCGGGCTGCATAACCGCAAACTCGCCCATACTGTTGAGTGATTGCCGAGTACCCGGCACATGTGGCTCATCCAAGCGCTCAGGCCGTGTACGGCTGTTGAGGCGAAAGAGATCGGTCTCATACTGCGCAAATTGCCCGCCGATGATCCGCTCTTTTTCAAGGGTCAGATCAGGAGCATTCGGCATATACATTTGCCGAGTGTGTGCAAGGATCGAACCATAGGGACCTGCTCCGGCGACGATACCACGGACATATACAGGATTTTCTTTTTCTGAGCGCGCTTCTATGAAGGTTTTGTATGCATCCGACTTCATATCGATGGTGCGATCGATCACACGATTGAGCATCGCATTCCCGCGATCAGACATCATGAGCCCAGCCATCATACCAGTGTAGTTGCGATGCCTGTCTTCGGGAGATCGATGCAATCCTTCTCTAAATTCTTTATGTCGAGCAACCATCGGTCGATACTCTGCGGAAAGATCCGGATCAGCATTGATCATGGCCGCCATGACGTCGAAGCCTCTGCTCTGGCGCAGGTGTTGCTGCCGCGAATGAGCGGCTTCTTTGTGTTTCAATTCATCGGCGGGACCGGCGTCGGGAAGCACTTCGACAATAAGTGCTCCCTTCGAGGGTTCGGCCGGGCGTGTGTCGTTGACAACTCTCACTCGGTACCCGCGATCAAGGTCTGCCAAAGAGTTCTCGCCCCTCACCACGATCACTTTGCGCCCGGCAATCGGGAAGCTGCGATATTCAATAAACTCTCCCTTACGATTGAAGAACGGTTCGAAGAGAACATCCTCCAAAATTTCTTGCTCTCGCTGTTGTTCAAGTGATGTCGAATCAAGTGCTTCCTGCTCAATTACTGAAGTCTTGGCGGAACGATTTGCGGCACTTTCTCTTGACCGTGAACCAGGATTTTCGAGTGCTGCCATAGAAAGTGTAAGTTAACGGTTCAAATAATATCATGCCAGGGAATATGGCAAATCGGGGAGAAATCGTATCCCTGGCCTTGGCACTTGACAAGATTCTTTATACATGATACAATGGCGCAGGAATAAACCTTCTTTTGTGTGGAGATCGCCGTGTACTGGGCACGAGCACCCCCGAGCTTCTTGTTTTTTGTGTGAGAGAGACATCTCTGCTCATGAATCAATGAGGCGCCACCGGGGGGTCATGGGCCTGCCTGCCGTCCTCCTCTGAGGAGGCTGAACCGGTCACAGAGCCCTGTTTCTTATACGGAACAGGGCTCTTCTTTAATTATCTTCGTTCTATCCCCTGAGGAATTTCATGTGGCTTTCATCTTCGGCAGCACATGCTACCCTCATTGCAGGCGATAGGGGTCTTTCTGTTAATTTTATAATGTTACATACACATCACTATGACTCAGAATATGCGAATTCTTATCGGGGTAGTGGTCGTCGGGCTCATCGCGATCGTTGGGATCCGGATGTTCTCTGCACCATCCGTGTCGCCGACGGGAGATATGCAAGGCGCCACCACGACCGACACGACCGCGGGCACTGGCACGACTGGCCAAGGAACCACCGGCAGCACTGCGAAGCCTGCGACATTCCGCAGCCTTCTCACGCAAAGCGGCAACAATGAATGCACCTACGAAGGGCTCGACGGCTCAACGCGCATCAGCGACAAGGTCAACATCTCTGGCGGCAAAATGTATGGTGAATTCCGCACCACATCTGCAGCCGGAATTGATGACAACAGCTTGATTGTCTATGACGGCCACTACCTCTACACATGGAAAGAGGGTAAGGCCACCGGCACCAAGACCGTCCTCTCTTCACTCTCGCAGCTCCCGCAGGCAATTCCCGCGGATATGACGAGCGCCTTTATCTTGGGCACCGCGTCGGAGAATATCGGGTGGGATTGCCACTCGTGGCTCACCGATGCCAAGAAGCTTGTCCCGCCAACCTACGTGACGTTCACGTCTCGATAAGAACAAGCGAATAAGAATATGACCACGCGACCGGCACAATGTGCCGGTCGCGTGGTATTGTTGTATGAGACTACCTCGTTGAGCGTCGGCCCGACGCTTTGTCCACCCACTTCGTAAAAGGAAGAACGATGTCATTGCTTCTGACCGCGATCATTACGCTGATCATCGGCTTCCCGATCGCCTCGATCGTGGAATGGTGTCTGCACAAGTACGTGTTGCACCAACGAATATCCTGGTATTCACGACCCTATCACGCGCACGCTGAAGTCCACCATTCGGTGTTTGGCCCGGATGCGACCTACCATCTTCAGCCCGGGCAAGACAAATGGATCATTACGATGGCCTGGTGGAGCGTGTTCGCGCTCGTGCCCTTGGGCACCGTGCCGTTTGCCCTTTGCGCACTGTCGATCGCATGGCTGGTCGGCTGGCCCGAGGCATGGATGATCATCCTCACGGGAGCGCTCGTAATCGCCCTCTACTACGGCGCCTACGAACGCCTCCATTACTGCATGCACGCGCCGAAGGGACGGTGGTTTGAGAGGACGTGGCTCTTTCGATGGCTCAATGGCCATCACCTCTTGCATCACCAACATGAAGGCGGCGCAAACTATTGCGTCGTGTTCCCCTTCGCCGACTTGACCTTCGGCACTTGGTTGAAGCGCGCAACATGCGCCTTTGCTCAGGTGCGGGGACCGTTCATTCGAGACGTGCAACCGGTATAGAAAAATATCGGCCACACGACAACTGACTAACCCCGGGAAGGAGCACGACACATCGTGCGCTTATCTTCCCGGGGTTAGATTTTTACTAGTAGTTTAGTCACACGTTCGGCCTGTTGGCCTCAGTACTTCTTCGCTCTCGCTCAGTCGCCGAAGTTGAACGGTGCCATGTCCGGATTTTGCACCGGCGAGCAGTTGATGGCTGAATCCCCTTCACCCAGCGTCACCGTCTCACCACGGGCCGTGAAGACGACGCCATTGCCCTCATAGCGCACACCTGAGGTGGCTTCTTTTTTGACGAGCGTACTCTGTGGCGGGTAGGTGCCCGTGGCACCGTTCGGCGCGACCGCGACCGAACTCATGTCGGAAGCGGGCGTCATGGTAAAGGCTACGTGCTCGTCGCATTCATAGCTGTAGGTGCCCAGCGTGTTTGTGGCAAGCGCTTCTGGGCAGGCAGCAAATTCACAATTGGGGCCCGTGCGCCCCACCGCGCTGCCATCGGGGCAAATCCTGGCCTCTTGCGTACAGGCAACCTGCGGCCTCGGTAACAAATGATTGACGGTCGGCCATAAGAAAAAAGCGGCGATGCTTGCCACGACCAACACACCAAGAGCAATCAATAAACGCATATCTTTGGAGTATACCAAATATTCTTACGCAATGTTAATGGGCCATGATGGTATCTCCGAGCATCCTCAGAAAGTCGTCTCGCCGCGCTTCGATACCGACCTCACGTAAATGGAGTATGGGGTAGCACTCCGGTGTGTATTCATAATGAGCTCGCACCTCGCCATCTTTGAAGACACGCAGGTGGTACTGACATTTGAAATCCTCGACGTAGCGCAAGCTCACGAGCTCGCCCTCATCCTCCCAAGCAACGAAGTGGTTGCCAAATCCCTGCGCCACCAGTCGCTCAACGAACTCTTGTATCGAGATGTGCGGCGCCACCTTTCCGAGTAGGAAATGTTGTCTGCCCTCATGCCGCACGACTCCTAAAGCGAGCGCCGTATCTCGGACAAAGGGATGGTAGGGTGTGTACACACGCCAAAATACGTACTTCGCTCTGTCGCGCAGCGATCGAGGATAGATCATTGCAGAATACGGAAGATCACGGAACGACGATCCATCAAGCAGCTCCTTGGCTTCTGAGTTCATAGAGATACCCTCCACTGTACAAGATTTCACGCAATTGAGGAAGCACTAATCCCCATTTTAGGGATAAGAAAAACCCCAGCGGCGAACCGCTGGGGAATTTTGTCTCTGTGGGCACGCGCCCACGTCCTCAGAAGCCAAGGTACTCGCTCTGCAGCAGGCCGGAGCGGATCATGTGACGCCGCAGGCGGTGGAGGTCTGCCGTCACCGACACCGGGAACACCTGCGGATTCTTGATTCGCGTGGTCCGCCATGGCAGTTTGTCTGTTTCCCCCATCGCACGCTTGGGCACGCTCTGGATGGTCGGCCGATCCTTCTGCCACGCCTCGGTGAAATCCCCGTGCTCGAAGACGATCTGCTGACGCGGCTCGATCGTATAGGTCTTGAGCTGATGCACGAGTGCCTCGTTGTCAGGATGACAGGTCTCGAGCACTTCGACACCGCGATTTTTTCGCCTGTCGAAGAGCTGTCCATCCGGGGTGATGTGGTAGTAGCGACCCGGATAGATCAGAATGCCGAGATTGTCGGTCCCGTTGCGGACCATACCCGAAAGATTGGCTCCCGGGATCGAGGTCTTGAGACCGAAATGACCCTCGGCATCGAGTGCGAGCTTGATGCACGCCAACCCTTCCGCTTCCATGAGCTTCATCACGCCGTTGATCGCAGGATCGTCGGCGCAGACGCCCGGTTTGGTACCGGCCGCCCAGATAATGCGGCGGATGATGTCTTCGGCATCGTGGCCTGCGGCACCACCTTCCTTCCTGATCTGGGAAATGATCTCGCCGGCCGTATACTCGTCGAGCTCATTCGTCAGCCAATTCCGCATCCGCTCGACAAACCACGGATCTTGCGACAGCGGATGCCTGAAGAATTGAATGTACTGCTCGATTGCAAGATACGCCAGATCGTCGCTGTCGTCGCGCCATCCCCACACGGGCGGATTGGCCGCCTTGATCGCATCGCGGTGGCGATAACACGCGTCGAGCCACGCGGGAAAATCGACCTCCATGCACTTGATCGTATCGACCAGCCCGATGGGTAGATGCGGCTGGTGCGTGAGCCAAGCATCGAAATATTCTTGTATAGTGGGGCGCGACTGCGGTCCCTCATGTCCCATCGTGCCTCTCAGCTGAAAGTCGAAGAACCGGCACAGTTCGGAATTACTCGTCGCGATACATCCAGCGAGCATGCCATACAGGCTTGAACGCATCGTGTCCTGCGAGCGACGCCGACTGAATTCCATGACGCCCCCGGGCCGTACCACGCGAACCATCCGATTCCACTTGGTAAGCGCGAGCGACGGGAAATTGAGCTCGCTGATCAGGAGCCCGTCCACCAGCCGGAGCTGTGCCAAAGGCCCCGTGACCGAGACGATCGGCTCGTTTGGAAAGAACGGTGTTCCCTCCGGTGCCGCATAGACGGTCACGTCCTTGAGCCGACCGAGTTTCTTCAGGTAGTCGACGAAAGACGGTCGGTATCCGCGATACAACATCCCCTCCGAAAATTCCGAATCGTCGAGCGGGAGATCCTTGATCAATCGCAGCGCAGCGGTGATGCCACCGAGCAACGTGTAGGAACCGCCAAAGGGCGCTCTACGGACGAAGTACGACTTCGCCGCCGGCACTTCGGCCTTGCCGGCGAGAAAATCCGTCTCCGCCATGCGGGCGAAGTAATCGTCCCAGGGAAAAAGCTGGAGCGCAAAAGCGCGCCTGATCCCATCGAGCAGATCGCTGGTCGGCATATATGCTGACATCGTACTCTCCCTTGCGTAAGTGACAAAGACCTGTTGCTTCTCAAAGGACATCCGAACGAATCGGATGGCCTAGAAAGAAGGGGTTGTACAGGACGCGAAAGCATCCTGTACAACCACCCTACTATGAAAGAGCTGGATCGAGCCTTACGGCCCGAACCCACCCATTGCTTGCTTTAGGGGTTCCAGAACCCCGTTCCGCTGTCGGCGCGGCTCGACGCCTTGCCGACTTGCGACGTACTGACGCGCTTCACCAAACTGTCGGAGAAGACGCGCATCACATGACGGAACCGCTGGCGCTGCTGCTCCGGCGTTTCGCCGGGCTGCCGTTTCGAGTCGATGATGTCGCGGAAGCCGAGCTCGGTCGCGATCTGTACGAAATCCACCGGCTCATTGGTCTGGAAGCCGATAAACACGAGCGTGAAGAGCTCCGCCGAGAGGCTCGTGAGCAGCTGCCGGACGACATCGGGATCGTGCGGGGCCTGGTTGTTGGCGCCGTCCGACCAGACCGCGAGCACGCACTCCGGATTGGATCCGGTTTTTTGTCGCACCTGCAGGGCATAACTGGTCAGCGCGGTGACGCCGTCCAAGATGCCCTGGTGGAGCGCGGTGGTGCCACCGACGCGGTAGTCGCTGGAGGTCAGTTTAGGAAGTTCGCGCAGCGGATAGAATCCGCCGTCGCCGCCAGAATTCCAGAGGGGCTGAACCCGGCTGTTGAAGCTCAATCCACCAATGCGGATCGCGCCCACCTGATCGGCAGCGCCACCGAGAAGCCCCGGAATGGCGATGTCGTTGACGGATTCGATCAGCGCCGCCTCCACCGGCTCCATCGAGATGCTCTTGTCGAAGCAGAGCTTGATGATGCGGAAGTCGTCGGTGTCAGCCTCGTCATCGGTGAACGGCGAGCCCATGCACATCGGCAAGGTGCCCGCGTTGAGATTGTGAATGATGATGTCCGACGATCGGTCATCAAGCCCGAGAGATGCTCCATGGTCTCTGATCAGATCGCCGAGCGTCTTTTTGTCGCTCATCGTAATTCCTCCGAGTGATGTTGGACCGATCACACGAACGCAGCGTCGTGCGTGATGACATTCACGCCCTTCGCCGCCATCGTCGCGTGCAGATTCTTGACGACGTCCGAATTCGGCACGATCGCCGAAGTGCAGTCGCCGAGAAAGCTGATGCTCTGCAGGACGTCCGGCTGGCTGCCGTAATAGTCGAGCACCTGCAAGGTACCGGCGTTGACGCAGAAATCCTCCGCCTCGCCGGCGATCTCGGTCGATTTGCTCGCCTTGATCATGTCGAGGTAGGTGGTCTGGATGCCGCCTTGCGGATGATCCGGCACGTCCATGCACGGACGGAACGGACCGAACCAGTCGACGTGGGCGATATGACCCTTGTACATGAACGTCGGCTGGATGCCGCGCGCGATCGACGCCCATTCTACCAGCTCTCCGAGCTGCGGAATGAGGCTGACACCGCTCGTGCCTTCACGGCAGTGTGCGATGAAGACCCAGATGCTGCCCTGGCCAGTCGCCGTAAGGTGCTTCGCGTAGTTCACCGTGTGCTGACGCATGAGTCGCGGCGAATACTGCTTGACGGCGCGGCCGTCGACCCAATGCGCCTCGAAGACGGGGCGATTGGGATTGTCGTCGACGAGCACCATGAAGAGCGGAAGCGAAACGTCGGGCGGATTGCCCAGCTCGTCGGCCCACCAGGTGTCGCCGTGAATGACGGTCGGCGGATGGATGTCGATCGTGAAGATGAAGTCGGTGTAATGCTCCTCCAGTGTCCCGCGGATGAACCGCTCGCCGAAGCGCGCGATGTCCTCGTAGGTGCCGGCGACGGGCAGGCGGCCCTTGTCGCCGAAATCACGCTCGTAATCGATACCGATCAGGAGATGGCGCGGTGCGCCCCTCCGAATCTGTCGCTCTGCCATTTCGAGTCCGGCGCGCCGACCCTCCTCGCGCGCCCGATTGAGATCGGGCACGTAGTCGGGGTCGCCGATCGTGCCGGGATTCCAGAACGTCGGATAGTTTCTCGCAGTCATGGTAGTCCTCTCCAGGTTAACGGTTGATGGTGAGTACGCGGTCGCTCCTCACGACCATGATGCCCTCGCCGATACGATCGAGATCGTCCGGCGAAAGAACATGGCCTTGCGTGAAAACGAGCGATTGCCGCGTGCGATCCGCGAGATTCTCGCGGAGTATTCCCTGGTCGGTAGGATGCATGACGAGGCCGTTCGAAAAGGCCTTTCCACGCACCCGCTCCCAAGGTCCTATCTCCTGTCCCTCAAAGACGAGCGACCAGAGTATTGCGCCATCCGCCGTCGAAACGACGTCGACGTGTACCCGATCCGCGCCGCGCTTTCGCGTTGCACGGACCATTAAAACGGATTCGCGGCTAAAGTAGACCGCGTGGTCCGTCATGGACTCCCCCGCATCCAATCGCTGGATGGCGAGATTGTCCAATCGCGTGAAGCTTCTTCCATCGCCGTGGACGATGAACCATTTTAGATCGCCAAATTCACGATGGAATCCGGCAAGCACCTCGAGGTCTGCTCCGAGGTTGCGCGCGGCGGTAAACCACGTCTGGCCTTCGAATACCTGCATAACCGGTCGCTCGGCAATGTCCGACGCTCCGAACCGCTCGCCACAGAGAAGCTCTCTGCCGGCGATGCGGTAGAGAAATTTGTTCGACGTCGCAAAGATCGCTTGAGCACCCGAGAGTACTCCGGTGCTCAAATGCTTTCGTAAGACGGTCGAACCTCCTACGACATCGAGCACGTAAAGCTCTGGTTGTTCGCTTGAAGGATCCGGGCACACGACGAACGAGCCGTCGAAAGCACCGAACCATGCGCTTTTTGGGATGGCGTATGGGAACGCCGTTTTGACGAGCGTTTCCCCTTGCGCCGCGCTGCACACGAAGAGGTCGTTCCCTTCGAGTATAACGGCGAAGATCCTCATGCTGTCTCGTGCGATGTAGAGAATACGCCCCTTCGTTTCGAAGAATGTCGCGACGACGAATCCGGCGATTACGGCCATCGCTTTCGCGTCGAGCGTTGTCGTTTGAGCACATGCCGGACATTTTTTTCTCTCGCCGGGATACTGCAGTCCGCATGATGTGCACTCGACGAGCCTTTTTTGATACCCGCTGAGCACATCTATTGGGAACGGTCCCCGTCGGTCGCGCTTGAGCGTCTTCTGCAGAACCGAGATGAGCTCATCGCCAAGTACTTCGGGTGGCAATCCGACCTCTGGGTACGTTACATCGGTGTCGAACACCGTCGCCCCGTGTTCCGCGCGCTCAAAGAGCGACGCATACTTCTGATGGAGACCCGACTTGAACGGATGAACGCCGTTGGTCAGTGCGCGGGTCAGGAGAACCGAGTAGGAAAACCAATCGTGCTCGGGACGGAACGCAATACCCTTGGAAAGATCGACGCCGTAGAGGTCAGGGCTGAGATAGAGCTGTGTCCCAACCATGCACGGATACCGTCCGAACTGGACGGAGTCCATGTCGATCCAGGCGAGATCCTTGCCATCTTCGTCGAACATTTCATTGCCGTCATTAAGGTCGCCGACGACGATGTCGTTCTGGTGGAAATGGCCCAGATCGTTGTGCATCGACGTAACCAGATCGACTTTGACCGAGGTGTTGAAACCGTGGTCGTTCGAGAATTTTTTCGCGAAGAGGAGGCCGAATTTGCGGTAGCGACTGGTCAGCCGCCGCATGCGAAAGCCGAGCAATTCGCCACGCGCTCCGGTGACCGGAGCAAGCGGAATGATCGCACTTTGCGGCAACTTGAGATCAGCTGCTAGCATCGCCCCCAGTTTCTCCGCTCTGCGCTTATCCGCCTCCCGATAGATCTTGAGCGCATATTGGTCGGGCGATGTCGGATCTTTGTAGATAACCGCTTCACCGCCTTGTCCTATCACGAGCTCTTTCGTAAGCGTAATCGGATTACTACCAACTTTGACTTGCACGACGACCTCCCTAGGGCTTTATTTTACGCGCAAACGCGACGACTGAGCAGTCATCTTCGAATAGAGATTCATTGGCGCCGATGTTGAGGTGCCACTGCAATCCGGCACGGGCGCTTGTCTCGTATGACCAGATGCCCTCCATAAAGTCGGGCTTTGCAAGGGCACATTTCTTGATGCCGTCGGTCGATATCGCGAAACGATCGATGTCGTTGAGCGATAGCGTGACGGTCTCAAAGGAATCAGGTAGTGAGATGCCGCCGAGCAACCGCTTATCGAGAAGCTGGTATGCCGGATACATCGGTTGATCGTTCTGATCGATGACCGTCGGCTCACCATTGACGAGCACGACTCCGTCACCCGCACAAAATACGACGAGTTCGGAGCCGTCGGTGATATAGCCGAGTACCGTGCTGAGCAGGTGTCGTTGCACGAACTGCCACACCGTGTCGGGTGAGCCCATGACGGTAGATCGCGCGATGGATCCCAGATATCCGACGATGCGGTTATAGAGCATATCGGAAAACTCCGACAATGGCGTATGAGACGCCAGAATAAGCGGAGCCTCCGATGCAACGAACGCCGAAAGAAGTATCGCTGCGACCTCATTGCGACTGTGTTTACTGTCCTTGCCTCCGGTGCATCCGTCGAAAACGGCCCCAAAGGAAAAGCTTGTATCCCCGACCTGAATGGTTTGAGGGGCGATAATGGCGTCCTGATTGTTGATCCCCTTACGCCTATGCACATGCCCGAGCACTGAGCCCGAGCGCGCGAAGAAACCGTCCATTTCTCACCTCGTTGTTTGTTAGCAAGCTATGGGTGTCAAAGAGCTCTTGGCTTTAAAAACCAAGGATTTCTTAGCGATTTGCACCACATTTCGTGCTGCAGATCAACCCTGAAACTCGCGGGAAACTACCACTTTCGCAGCGTTTTGTCAATTGTCCGCTGCGTCCCCGATCTGCCTCGATCCTACTCCCTTTTTATTTAGTGTCAAGTATACACTAAATAACCTGTGGACAGAGAAAAGTGATACCCAGTACATCACACCTGTGCTCGAAGTTTCTTGCAAAAAAACAGGGAGCAGCAAGTGCTCCCTGGGTAAAAGATCAAGCAACAATTCGGTGTACATATCGCTCCCCTACGGTGATCTCGACGGTGCTGCCGGCGTTCCACTCGAGCGCTTTCTCGACGACGCCGTCGGAGAATATGTATCCCCCATCCGGCATCTCCGAAGTAATACGTAGCGGATCTTCCGGCACCACGCGACCTGTCACGATGTCTGTCCCCGTATTGGGCGAAGGGAACGGCTCGCGAACGACGAAGACGAGTTCGTCGTCGATCGCATGTGGCATTTGCGACAGGTGGTTTTGCATGCCGGGACGCGTCAGTCCCTGGACCATGGCCGCGATTGAACGAATCCAACCCGTCGACCCGACACCTGTTGAAACGAGGACGCCGCTTGAGGATTGGTGTTCGGTTTCGTCGTCGAACGATATTTCGTATCGCGCCGAGATCTGATCTTTGCGGCCGACAAAAATATCGTTGATGCCCCAGATCACCTTGTCGTCGTCGATCGTCGCTTTGACGAACGGCAGACGCTGCAGCTGGTGCGTACCGGCTTGCACCTGCGCGATCAGCTTGCCGACCACCCCGGGCTGGAAAAGCATGAGCACGCCAGCGACGGTTGCCGGATCGGGGTTGACGGTGAGGACCGGTTGATTGCGGACATACTTCGCGAGATTCGCAAAGAGTCCGTCGGGTCCGCAAGCTACGATGAGATCGTTCTCCCGAAAGAGAAAGCTCGGCAGCTGCTCCCGCCGCACCGCGGCAACTGGCACATCGCTCGGGATCTGCCGCCGCACTTCGGCATACGCTGCTTTGTATGCAGCATCCTCGCGCTGGTACGACTCGATCGACTGTCCGTGCGACTCCAGGAAGAATCGCGCCGCACCTTCTGTCATGTGATGGCGGATCAACTCCTCCAGTCGGGTAGCTTTCGACACGATCACCACGCGATCCATTCTTGCCTCCTTGTGGGCCTACTTCTGCCCGAGGGCAGCGAGCATTTCGGGGACGATCGACAAGTTTGCGATGCGGCCGCTTTCCGCCATCTTCATGAGCGCCGCGCCGAGTACCTTGCCAGCGTCTGCTTCGGTGAACGGAACCAAGCGGGTTTTCGTCGCCTCCGCATCAGCCTCGGCTTCCTTCTGCTTGTTCTTGCTCTGCTCATCAATCAGCTTCGCGCGATCCGTCTCGAGGTTGAGAACCGTTGCAGCTTCGTAACGCTTGACCGCGCGATCGTTGGCAGATGCCTTCAGACGCCGGGCATGCATGGCTTTGTCGGATTCCGCAAGCATCTCCTGCCGCTCCTTGGAGCCGATCGCCTCGGTGATCTCTTCGTCGTCGGCCTCGATGCTCGCGACCGAGCACGACTCGACGACGATACCTTTTTCCGAGAGCGGTTTGTCGCTACCATTGAGGCTCGTCTGAACCGCGTTTGCGAACGCTTCGTGCGCGAGCATCGCGGTTTCGACATCGAGCTCCTTGGCCTTGGTGTGAATCGGCCCGAGCACGTGTTCGATGACGATCGCGCGAAGCGTTTGCTCCCACTGGCTGAGGTATGAGCCTTGCTTCGGGTCGACGGTGAAGTCGAACTTCGCAACCGCCGTTTTCGGCGAGAGCGTGATCTTGAGATCGCCCGTCACCGTCAGGCTCTGCTTGTCTTGGGTGCGCGCCTCGACGGAAAAGTCGAGGATCTGCGGCGTGGTCGGGACGACGGCGACCGTCGTCTTGGGCCCGATGAGACCCCTGTATGCAAGCCCCTTGTCGGATACGCGACCGTTCTTCAGGTAGAAGACGTGGCCGGTTGCTCGCGCGCCACTGAACAGCTTGATCAACATGATATCCGCCTTTCTTGATGTCAATGTGCTTTTGAAACCGACGAGAATCTCACGTATGCAGATCGGTATGATCTCGAACATGTCTCGTCTACAGTGATCCTATGCTCGGGTTTACTTAGTGTCAAGAATACACTTTCTAGTCTTGTGGATAAGTGTACTTTTGACAATAAATCCTTTGTAGTGCATGATATACAAACATGAAAAAGAACGCTTCTCCCGAGAGTCGCGTGCACCGGCGCTTCGCGGTACTTGCCGCCGATGTGGCACTTTTTACACTCCGCGATAACCAACTCTATGTGCGGATGATGGCCGTACACCGTCCGCCCCACTTCCCCGAGGCGCGTGGTCTTCCCGGTGGTCTGATAGACGCCAAGGAGACTGCTGAAGATACCGCAAAGCGTTTGATGAAAACGAGGGCGCGGGTGAATCCCACGCATGTGCATCTTGAGCAGCTTTATACCTTTAGCCGGATCGATCGCGACCCGCGGGCGCGCGTCGTGTCTGTCGGCTACCTCGGGCTCGCACCATGGGGATCACTCTCGGAGAGTGAGCAGGCGGATACCGTAGACGCATGGTGGGAAAAAGCTTCGACGCCCGGCCACCTCGCCTACGACCACGACGAGCTCCTCGCGCTCGCGCTCCAGCGATTGCGCTCGCGCATCCACTACACGACACTGATCGGCAAACTCATGCCGCAAGAATTTACTCTCACCGAACTCGAGCTCAGCTACGAACACATCCTCAAGACTGCTTTGGACAAACGCAATTTCCGCAAAAAGATCTTGAAACTCAAGATCTTGAAACCGCTCCAGAAAAAGCGCGCCGGAGGCCGCTCGCGCCCTGCGCAGCTCTATCGATTTCTTTCCCCAAAAGTCTCGGAGATCGAGGTGATATAGGGGAATTTGACACGTCCGTAAAATAATCCTATAATCGAAGCTGCTGAACATTCGGTTTGGCAACAATCGGAGGCACCGATGCTTGAGGGACGAGGGTTGAATCTGAGCGGCCGCCTGCGCGAAGATCCGAAGACGGAGATCTTTACGCGCGAGTGCGCCATCTACGAGGCCGCGCGGGCGGTCATGAGACACCTCGGTGAAGGATCAATGTTCATCAAGGTGGAGATCGCCGACGGGGTGAAGCATGGTCCATCCAAAAGCGATTATTTCTTCCGGTGCACTACGATCAGGAACTGGTCGTACATGGGGAACTGCATAATCACCCCCAAAGACACGGCACCATTCGTCCAGAGCGTCTTGGTGCGGGAGATTTTGCTCGGCTCGCATCAGAACAAGAGCTTCCGCTGCGACTTCGACGAGATGGGCGAGGTTGCCGTGACCGAAATCACAGACCAGCGCGCATAGGCGGCGCGGCTTGGTCGGCAAAGGGGGCCCCCAGCGATAACTTCAAGGGGGCCCTTTCTATTACCACGAAGAAATTCTTATTTCTTCCGCGCCACCACCTTGGTCTGTGTGACGTCGGCGAAACCCCAGGCGCCGTGCTCGCGGCCGAGGCCACTGTGTTTGTATCCGCCAAAGGGATTCATGGGGCGGACGTAGCTCGCGCCATTCACGCTCACCATGCCGGTCTGCAGCGCGGCGGCCACGCGCTCCGCGCGCGCGGCATCTTTGGTATACGCATACCCGCCGAGGCCGTACTGGGTATCGTTGGCCAGCGCGATCGCTTCTGCTTCGGTAGAGAATCGCATGATCGGCAGCACTGGCCCAAATACTTCTTCCTGCCACACGCGCATATCGGTCGTGATAGTGGAAAGCAGTGTGGGCTCAAAGTACGCGCCTTCGAGCGCCGGGCGCTTCCCGCCTGCCATCACCACCGCGCCTTTTCCCACCGCCTCTGCCACTTGCCGCTCCAGCGTGTCTACCTGCTCCTTGGATACCATCGGACCCATCGTGGTGCCCGGCTGCAGCGGATCGCCGAGTCGCACTTCGCCGAGCCGCGCCATGAGCATCTCCACCACCGGATCCCACACACTCTCGTGTACGAGCAATCTCTTGAGCGCGTCGCAGGTCTGGCCACTGTTATCAAAACGCTCTGCGAATATCGACGGCACTGCGATAGCAAGATCGGCATCTTCAAACACGATGCCCGGCGCCGAGCCACCGAGCTCCATCACCACGCGCTTCATCGCTTGCGCGGCGGTGCGATAGAGCGACTCGCCCGTCAGCGTACTGCCGGTGAAGCAGATGATGTCTATATCTTCGCGCGCCAAGAGTGCGCCCACCGGGCCTCTCCCATACACCTCATTGAAAACGCCCTCCGGCATACCGGCTTCTTTCATCATCTTTTCAATGAGCTGCCCGCACAGAGGCACCTCCTCCGAGCATTTGAAAACGACCGTGTTGCCCGCCACCAAATTCTGTCCGCATCCCCACACGAAATTGGAAGCCGGATAATTCCACGGGACGATAACGGCCGCGACACCGTACGGTTCATGATAGACAGTGCTTACTTCTGTAGCATCTTCAAAGCTGACTTCGGGCGAGAGATATTTTTCTGCATTATCCAAATACCAGGTCCATTTCTGCAAAGCCGAGCGCACGCCCGAGCGGCTCGCTTCGATCGGCATACCCATTTCTTTGCTGGTGAGTGTCGCAAATTCTTCCAGATGCTGATTGAACACTTCCCCGAACCGCCGCAGCTTCTGTACTCGCCCCGCAATCCCAAGCGCACGCCAAGCAGGCGCAGCCGCCCGAGCGGCTGCCACCTTCGCGGCCACCTCCTCGCCCGTGGATATCACCACCGTCCCGAGGACCGAATGATCATGGGGGCTGTATGACCGAAACCGCTTCATAGCTCTTGTATTATATCCTGTAAAGCCCCTTTGGTGAGATGTGCGAATTTATCTTATATTGACATCATTCGAGTCGGTAGTAGCCTAGCCGAAGACTGCATCCAAGAATAGGAGGATTCGCGTGTCACGGAAGCCAAGGGTTATCGAGCATACCAACAAGGACGGCATACTCGGCATCGCTGTCGAGCTCTACCGAGAAGGAAGCGGCGCCAAAGCGTTTGATGAGATATCCCTCCGATGGACTGAAGATGTCGCGATTGAATCGCGAAAAAATTACACGCACATGTCCGTGGTACTGCATCCATCCTGGCGGCACGGGTATGACGGCAACGTCGGTCTCGTGATCAACCTGATCCCCGGCACGGTCTGTGAGGACCCCCTGCACAAGAATCTGGAGAGCGATCCGGATGTTCCCGATCGACTACCAGATTTCAGGATCATAAAAAGCTGGCGCGGCGACGGAAATTTCTCCATGACCGTCAACCTCGACGACGCGATCGCGCTCCATACACAGCTGGGGAGAATCATTGAGCATCTGCAGGTACTGAGCGCAGGGGAGCATCGAGATAACGACCGTGTTCGCGGCCCCAAAGTCCGTCAACCTCGACGACGCCATAAAGCTTCTTGATCATGGAAGCAAAGCACTGCGAGGGACACAGGCATTTTTATAGTGGGCGATTGTATTTTCCTTATTAACGCGCACCTTATGTTCTTTCTTATGATGCGTCCGCAACCACGTACGAAAATCGCCCACGGTATAGACTGTAATCTCTTTCATTTCCATACTCTTTGCTATTTCAGTTTTTTGCAAAATACTAGAATACGGTGGGGAACATTTCAAGCGACCGCAATCGAGGCTCGGGTGATGGGGCCCACGTAGCCCACCGATGGCTGTATGGCGTGGGCGAGCTGGAAACGGATCACGGCGGCCTCTGTGGCTGGGCCAAAGTAGATGGTTTCGTTGCCCGGAGAACCCGCTTGTGGTGAGCCCGTCGAATCCACCAAACCAGGAGCGGCCACGGCGAAGCCATGTGAATTGAGAAATTGCTGAAGCTTGCGCACATCTTCCCCACTGATGCCTTTATACAGATTGCGTGTGAGTACGAGTGCGCCGGTGCTCACTGTGCTTCCCGTACTTGCAACGGCAACGGGAGTTGCGATAGGCACGGACACGTTCACTGCGCTCCCCAAAGCGCCGTTGATGAGCGGCGGGAGGATGATGCCGATGTTTTGGTCGTTGATGAATGTGGTGCGGAAATTCGCGGCGAGAAGCTGCGAGAGCGCCACCGGATCGCTACTTGAAGAGAATATGGTATTGAGAAAAGTAATCTTCTGCTGTGGCGTGAATTCCTGCGTGAGAAAAGGCATCGGGTCTATAGCCGTATTGCTTGCATTGTGTACCTCGAAATGCAGGTGCGGCGCACCGCCCGAGGCATTGCCGGTATTGCCCACGTAGCCGATGAGCGAGCCGGGCTGGAGGACGGTGCCCGATGACACCCCCTCACCAAATTTGTCGAGATGCATGTACACGAGCGTGTAGCCGCCCGGATTGATGGCGTAGACGGCATTGCCTTCATCGGCACCGGTAACCGTGCGCACAACGACCGCGGCGGTCGGGCTCAACACGGGCGTGCCCTTCTGCGCCATGATGTCTTCGCCCATGTGCGTGCGCGAGCCGCTGTCGCGTGCATCGCCAAAATTGGGCGAGAGATTTGATGGAACAACCCCGAAGAGCACGGGGATCGCAAGCCCGGTGGGTGCCACTGAGCCAAGGGCTGTTATCGCTTGTTGCATCTCATTCGACTGTCCCCATCCGCGGCCATAGCCGAAATTGCGCTGGTATGAAGACGAAGCACTCGTGTCCCCGTGTGTGCCGAATTGCACGGAAACGGATTGCGCGGAAGCAAAAAGCGGGAGCGCACATATGATGCCTCCAACGAGGAACCAGGCGGAGATGCTTCGCAGAGAATAATTCACGATACCAGTGATGACGCACCGGCATCAAATCTCTTTCAAGAATTCTTCATGAACGACGGCGCGTCACTCTAGATTTTCACCAAGACGCTCGTTTTTATACTGCCGTCTTGTGCAGACTCGTCGTAGCGCTCGATGCGGAATCCGTCCTTTTGATTGAATGCGGCGAATGTGGTGCCAGAGAGGGCGTAGTAGCAATTCACGCGGCCGAAGAAACGCTTGTGATCCGATATCTCATTTTTCGTGTCGCCGGTGCATCCATACGCGGTGCCGAGATCGTACTCTCTCGTCGTGCCGCTCTTGAATGTGACACGGGCAGCGATCTTCTGCTGATCGCTCGAGGCGTCTGCCTTCTCAATGTTCCAACTTATCGTCTCGACTGCGGTAGCATCGCGGTTCCAAAGCGGGTTAAACGAGCCGCCCGTCAAGTACCACCCCAGCCTGCTTGCCAGCATAAAGGGCGGCGGGCAATCGTCCCCGCCCTCGACGTTCTCGAGCGGCACGTCGGCGCAGCCGTAGCGGATCACGGAGCCGACGTAGCGGACGCCGAGAAAGAGCGCGGCTAAGATAATAACGACTCCAAAAATTTTTAGATAGCGTTCCATATGCTTATTTTCTAAACTCTAATAATTCTCCGGGCTGACAATCGAGAGCCTTGCAGATCGCCGCCAAGGTCGAAAATCGGATCGCTCGCGCCTTGCCATTTTTCAAAATGGAAATATTGGCCATCGTGATCCCCACCTTCTCTGTAAGTTCGGTGACGGTCATTTTCCGCTTGGCGAGCATCACATCTATGTTGACGATAATTGACATAGTATTCATTTACACCGTTAGGTCGTTATCCTTTTTGATATCGATGGCATTCTGGAGGAGCTTCTCAAGGACTGCCGCAAAAACAGCCACCACGCTAAACGCAAAAATGCAGAACAGCCCGAGGACTACCGCACCGGGAGCGTCGTCTTTGTCCGCAACGTAAATTATGAGCGGCATGCCCGCGGCATAGAGTACACTGATCGTGAATGCGCAATATTTAATATTCTGTATTGCCTTTACCGAGAGATCTGAAAATGCGGTGCCTTTCTCGATGTACTTCAAAAGCAGAACGCCTTGATAGAGCGCATAGAAAAACGGTATTGCTGTTATCAGCATGATGAGCAGTATGGGAAGAAACATTCCTGCATTTCCGGAGATGCTCACCCCTCCTATGATCACGCAGAGGCCGAGCACGGCGAGCCCGATCAGATACATTACTGCCTTCAGGAATAGAGTTGATCCTTGATTCATATAGCGGCGTACCTATTGCTAATACGCACAGCTTATTCCGTGATTTATCGTTTGTCAATATATTATTATCGTTATATGGGGATATCCAACAGTGCAAAACCGCTACCTGGGAAACGGTACCTGACACCTCTCTCCGCCTCTCTGCGGAGCTGCTCCAAGCTATAGAGCATCGTGGAAACTTCATTGACCATACAGGTGAAATGCCCTATAGTGGACTCATCAAGACGAGAAGGGTTCCGAACGGCTTGCTGCCTAAGGAGCCCTTTTCTTTTTAACTTCGATCTTCGCGCGAACGTCGGCATCGCTCAGGTACGCGAAGTAGGGCGCACCAATACTCTTGTAGAGCGACGAGGCATATTGTCTATTCGGAAAAACATCGATCGGATACGTCGTCGGTTCGGATCAGAGGAGCCAATACTTCTTTGCTGCCATACATCTCAATATAGCAAATTGGTGTCAGTCATAATCGGTGTCGGGTATCGTTGGGAGCGTGGGACTTGGCGCTGACTTCCAAGTTGATAACTTCGTAGTATAGTCAGGGCCGCTTTTGTTCTCGCAGAAAGGAACGGCTATGCCACCGGAATCCTACATCGGCATCACTGGCTTCGCGACCCCAAAGCAAATCCGGAGCTTCCTCTGGGACTTGCCGCGGAATTTCGACAATCTTTTGATGATCGCAGTCTTGGCAGGCCTCCCCAATAGTCCGGCAGGGAGATATCCATCACTGAAACTGTTGCCGCGGATGTTCCCCGAGAGTAGCGATAAGCGCACGCTTAATTTGGTCCACTTTCAGCCGACGGAGCAGAGCAAGCTCCTCGACGAAATGAGCTACTTTCAGGACCTTATCGGCGAGCGCTGTCACGGCTTCCAGCTCAACACCGCATGGCCCGACCCGAGGACCATCGAGACCTACAAGATTCGCTTCGGGCAAAAGACCATCGTGCTGCAGATCAACAGCAAGGCGATGGATGAGGTGCGTCGTTCGCCCACTGAGCTCACAACGCGGTTGAAGGCCTACGCAGATCTTGCCAACTATGCGCTCATTGATCCAAGTGCGGGAAGAGGGCGGAGCTTTGATCTGGACTTCGCAGCTGAGTGCTTCTCGAGCATACGAGGGATATTGCCGGACCTTGGGCTCGGCGTAGCTGGTGGCCTTGCACCCGATAATTTGAATCGGCTCCGGCCTCTCCTAGCCAATTACCGCTTCAGCATCGACGTGGAGACTGGAGTGCGGCGATACAGCAACGACGAGTTCGATGTCAGCAAGGCGGTAAGCTTCGCCGTCAAAGCCGGTCGGCTCTCCAAACAATACGCGCAAGTGGACTGAGCGACGGCCGCTTACGCAGCATGAGAGGGGCCCTCCCGTGGGCTCCTCTTCTTTTTATAGGCAATTGGGGCCAGGCCACTCAAAAAGGTATCAAATTTATATTGTCTTAACCAAACGAGCCGGTTTGGATGGCGCTTCTCCACTTAACCCCGTCGTGCTGCGTCGATAGCGGCGACGTCGATTTTTTTCATTGTCATCATCGCTTTAAAAGCGCGCTCTGCTTCTGCGCCACCCGCGGCAAGCGCATCGGTCAGCGTGCGCGGTATGATCTGCCAAGATAAGCCCCATCGGTCCTTGCACCACCCGCACGCGCTCTCCTGTCCGCCGTTGTCCACTATTCGCTTCCAATAGCGATCCGTTTCTTCCTGATTGTCCGTTGCAATTTGAAAGGAAAATGCCTCACTTTGTTTAAACACAGGACCACCATTGAGACCGATGCAGGGAATTCCGCAGACAGTGAACTCTACTGTGAGCACGTCGCCTTTCTTGCCATCAGGAAAATCGCTCGGCGCACGGAAAACAGCGCCCACTGTACTCTCGGGGAACGTCGCGGCGTAAAAGCGCGCCGCAGTTTCCGCATCCTTATCAAACCAGAGACAAATGCTATTTTTTGCTATCATGTCCGTGTACAGTGATAGGAACCGAGCGTCTGGTACCTTTTCCGACAAACGAAATCTTTTACGCACGTACCTTGCCGAAATTCTTTTCTTCGAGATCGGCGACGCGGCTCTCCATCTTGATGTACTTCATGCCGCGGAGTTGCGTTTCGATTGAATTGACCTGTGTGTGGAGGGCGACCACCTGATTCTTGGTGGCCATGTCGCGTTTGATGCCAGTTATGTCGTCCTTGATACCGGTTATGTCACGTTTGATGCCACCGATATCTTCTGCGACAGCGCCAAAACCTTTTTCTACGATACTAGTGAGCGCATCGATCTTCTTTTCAAGCGTCATTGCTTTTCCTTTTTCCATACCGAAATTATAAACTACGCAGTAATCTTTGCAAACGGGATTTTCCGGGTCTGCGTCCAACAACTCTATTTCAACGATGCACACACCCCGCCCAGCAGCAGGGGCGGCGCATGCCGCCTTTCATTTTTGAGATTCCCTTCTTGATACGGATATCCCTCGTCTCGGCTTTTTTGCCCGATATCACCCAGCAGATCCACTCATTGCGCGCGAGCGGCGTAATTTCTTCCCATAATGCCAATACCTTGGGCGTCGAAAGAATGACCTTTCGCAGATCCGGAGGCATGGCATGTACCACACCGTCGGCGATTTTTTTGTTCATAATTTCTGGGGAGCAGGGACTCGAACCCCAATACCCAGGACCAAAACCTGGTGTCCTACCATTAGACGACTCCCCAAACCCCTTGAGAATACCAAACATCTCACAATATTCCACATCCACAGGCTACGGCCATAGCAAAAAAAGCCGAAGCATGGGAGGATGAAGCGATGAACCCTCAATTCAAACGTGGACTGATATTTGTCATAGCGCTCATATTCATCATTCTCGGACTCGTCGGGCTTGCACTTCCCTTCTTGCAAGGATTCCTTTTCCTCGCCATCGGTCTTATTCTCCTCTCTATCGCCTCACCCACGGCGCGCATGTGGATAGAGCATCACACGCGCAAATACCCCAAGGTACACGCTTTTGTGGAAAAAGTGGAAAAGCAGATCACCAAAATCATCGGTAGGCTGTAGACAGATTTACAGATACAAATTCTTGTCCGGCTCAGTCGGGATGAATGAAGCCTCAAAGGCCCATTGCACCGTCTGGTCGATCTCCTCTTCTGAAAGGATCTGGTGGTCGCGCATGAGCTGGAGCTCGCGCGTGAGGTTGGTGCGGAGCATGGAGGGATTGTCGGTGTTGATGCAGAATTTCACCTTGTTATCCAAGAGTGTGCGGAGAACGCGGCGTAGGTGCTCGCCGTCGGTAATGAATCCCACTTTCATGTTGGAGGTCGGGCACAGACAGAGCGTGAGATCTTTTTCGCGGATGCTTGCCATGAGATTGGGCGAGGTGTAGGCGCGGAAGCCGTGGTTGACACGATCGAGCGGCAAGACCTTGAGGACATGCATCATCTCTTCCACATCGCCATCTTCGCCGGTGTGCACGGTGGTCTTGAGCCCTGCCTCGCGCGCCTCGGTGTAAAGCGCCGTGTAGTCGTCGTAGCGGAAGCCCTCACCCGAGGGGCCGGCGATATCGATGCCGACGATGCCGCGATGATGATACTTAATGGCTTTGCGCACGATGATCTCGTTTTTCTCGAGCGGCAAACGACGGTCGAGCATGAGGATGAGTCCGGCGCGGACGTTGGGAAATTCCGCGAGTCCTTTCTCCATGCCACGGAGTGCTGCGAGAATGATCTGATCGAGGTCGCGCTCGCCGCCGCGATTGCGGAACATCGGATTGAAGCCCGGCTCCATGAGGGTGATGTTGTTGGCTCGATACGCGCCACTTAATACCTCGTAGACACTGCGCTCCATCGCGATCGGCGAAGACTGGATCAGCTCTGTCCATTGGAAGAGCTCGTGGTAATCCGCCCAAGTGACGGTGCCCTGTTTGTTGAGCGTGATGAGATCGTAGAAATCCCAATAATTTTTCGAGGGCAGGCGGATCCCCTGCTCGTGTGCGATCGACCACAGGATGTGCGGGTCGACCGCTTGGCCGAGGTGGAAATGCAATTCGGCCAGTGCTTTTTTTATGTCTTGTGCGGAGCGGGTGGTATGCATATATCTACCATAGCGAGCTCGAGTGGGAGGTGCGCGACAGCTGCATAGTTCATTGTAGCGTACGCTTCGAGGATCGCACGCAGCGTGTGTGAATCAATGCTGCCGGCGGCCGACAATTCTTTGGCGAGCGCTTGATCAGCTGCGGTGAGTTCTTCCGATAATTCTTTTGCCAAGTCGGGCGCGTTGCGCATCAAGACGATGATGCGCATGCGGTGGATGAGCAAGCGCGCGAGCATACGCGCGTCTATGTTTTCCGATACAGCTTGCTGTATCGTCCCGAGCGCAGTCGAGGGATCTCTCTTCCCGATCGCGAATAAAAGCTGGCGTACAAGCTCTCCGCGCGGCGCACCGGAAATTTTCTCGACTTCGGTGGCACTCACCTTCTTCCCTGCCCCGTGGCCACCATGCTTTACGGGGCCGTCCGCACTGGCAAGAATTTTTTGGAGAATGGAAAGCGCATCGCGAAATGAGCCCTCAGCAAGAAGCGCGATGAGCTCGGCGCCCGCGCGCTCGATCGCATAGCCTTCGCGCTTCGCGACATCGGTGATGATCTCCGCCAGAACTTCACGCGACGGCTGTTTGAATGCATACACTTCACAGCGCGACTGAATAGTATCGGGCACCTTGTCGCGCTCAGTGGTGGCCAAGACGAACATGGCGTGGCTCGGCGGCTCTTCGAGCGTTTTCAAAAGCGCGTTCCACGCGGGCGTAGTGAGCATATGCGCCTCGTCGATGATATAAAATTTGTAGGGCGAGTCGAACGGCATCGCATAGACCGATTCGCGCAAGGCGCGTATCTCATCGATGCCGCGGTTGGAGGCCGCATCTATTTCATACAAATCCTTGTCGGACACACCCAGCTCGCGCGCCAGAATGCGCGCCGCACTCGTCTTGCCGGTGCCGCGGCCGCCGGCAAAGAGGTAGGCATGCGCCATTTTCTCGGGCCGCTTGAGGGCCGCTTGAAGGCCCGCGACCACCTGTGATTGGCCGCGCATTTCATCAAAAGCTTGCGGCCGGTAGGCTCGATACAAAGTCGAGTGCTGTTGAGCCGCTTTTGCCATGAGGCGAGTATAACAAAAAGAAAGCCCCGACCTCACGCGTGAGGAAGGGGCCGTCTGGGATAAGAACAGGAGAACATGGTGGCTCCTACTACCCCTCAGCGAACATGTTCGCGTCAGGGTCTGGGCGGAGCCGCTACTTCGTAGGTCTTGAGCACGGTGTCGGTCTCTGCGTCGATCTCCTGCAGTTTGACCGCATACCCCCACAGATACCGCGCGTAATTGAGTACCGCACGACAGGTCTTTTCCTCGAGCAAAACGTCGTCGTGAAAGTAGTGCGCGAGGATGAGCGTGCGATCGCCCGTGAGATCGACGTCGATCACCTGAATGTCGGGCTCACGTTGCGAAAGATCGTATTGCTTCGCAAGTGCTTTGCGAATGCGCCAATAGCCGAAATCGTCGTGGATGGCCTCGACCTTCATTGAGGGCTTCGTACTGTCGTCTTTTACCTGGAACAGCCGGAACTGGCGGATCATCCGCGGGCTCAGATACTGCAGGATGAAGCTCTCATCCCGGTAATTCGCCCAGGCATGCCGCAACACCCCGAACGCATCGCCGCACCCGGCGATGTCGGCGAACCAGGCGCGGTCTTCCTCGGTCGGGTCCTCGCAGATGCGCTGGATATCGCTCATCATCGCGAAGCCGAGCGCGTAAGGGTTGATGCCGCTGAAGCGCGGGTCGTCGAACCCGGGCTGGAACACCACGCTCGAATGCGAATGCAGGAACTCGAGCATCGAGCCCTCGGTGATCAGCCCGCGATCGTGCAAACGGTTCATGATCTCGTAATGGACGAAGGTGGCGCAGCCCTCGTTCATCAGCTGAAGCTGCTTTTGCGGATAGAAATACTGCGACACGTGGCGGACGATGCGGATCAATTCGCGCTGCCAATCATCGAGCCGCGGGGCGCGCTTTTCGATGAAATAGAGCAGGTTCTCCTCGGGGAGGCCTAGTTTCGCCTTGACCTCCGCCGCCTTCTTCTGTGCCTCCGTCTCATCTTGAGGAATGGATGCCATCGGAACCGTACGCCATATATCATCGTAGGTCGCCTCCGCGTAAGCTCGTCTTTCTTCGGCCCGCCGCTTTTCCTCGGCGAGATTGGGGCGAGCACGATGCGTGTACCGATTGACGCCGTGCTCTTTGAGCGCGTGGGCCGCATCGAGCACCCGCTCGACCGCTTCTGCGCCATGCTTTTCCTCGCATTGCGCCACGTAATCGCGCGCAAAGCTGAGGTAGTCGAGGATGCCGTCGGCGTCGGTCCACTGCCGGAACAGATAGTTGTTCTTGAAGAAGTGATTGTGGCCGACCGCGGCATGCGCCATTACCAGCGTCTGCATCGTCATAGAGTTCTCCTCCATGATGTAGCAAATGACCGGGTTGGAGTTGATGACGATCTCGTAGGCAAGACCCTGGAGCCCTTTCTTGTAGAGCGTTTCGTGATACGCGAAGCGCTTGCCGAAGCTCCAATGGCGATACATCAGCGGCAAGCCAACCGAGGCGTATGCATCGAGCATTTGCTCGCTGGTGATCACCTCGATCTGCACGGGGTAGAAATCGAGCCCGAGTTCTTCGATCGCGATGCGCTCGATCGCGTTGTAGACCGTCCTCAAACCGGCAAAATTCCAGTTGGATTCGGTAAAGAGCGGCTTATCCGCGATGAGCCCGTCGGGGCCGAGATAGCGGGAATTACGCACGGACGCCTCCTTTGGCAAAAAGTTCGTGGAACACCGAGAAGATCTGGGCCGGATCGCCAACCCGCCGCATTGCGAAATGCCCATGCGCCGGTGCTACTTCGCTGTAGGCCTTCCACAGATCGCTGTCGCGGGAGAGCCCGCTTAAGCCAGCACTGCTGAGACCGTTACCGACTTCGATGTAAGCGAAGTACTGACACAGCGGCAAGACCTCGCCGCCGAGCAGAGAAGCGCATCGGCTACTGTCGGCGCCGTAATTGTCGCCGTCGGAGGCCTGCGCGCCGTAGATGTTCCAGCGATCGCTCGGATAATGTGCTTTTGCGATCTCGACCATTTTCTCGAGTGCGGTCGACACCACCGTGCCGCCGGTCTCGCGGCTGTAGAAGAACGCTTCCTCATCGACCTCCTCCGCCGTCGATGTGTGGCGGATGAAGACGATGTCAACATGGCGATACCGCCGCACGAGAAACATGTGCAACAGCATGAAGAACCGCTTGGCGAGGTCCTTCATCGCTTCCGTCATCGAGCCCGACACGTCCATAAGGCAAAACATGACGGCCTCGGTGTTGGGCCGCGGGATTCGATCAAAGCGACGGTACCGGAGATCCATCGTGTCGATAAACGGGATGATCTTGATTCGGCCTTCGAGTGCATTGAGCTGGCCTATCAGGCGATTTGCTTCGGTCTCATTGCAGGCTTCATTTGCCTCTTCGAGCAATTGTCGAAGCTCCTCAAGCTCAGGCAGTCTGGGTCGGCGTAGCGCGATCCGCCGCGCCATGCTGTTGCGCATGGTGCGCGGGACGCTCAAGTTGGATGGACTGCCCGTGATGGTATAGCCGGCACGCTGCAGGTCGACCGTCGTCGTGTCTTTAAGACTTTTTTTGACGAGGTCGGGAAGTTCGAGGTCCTCGAAGAACATGTCGAGAAACTCTTCTTTCGACAAGGTGAACTCGAACGCGTCCTCGCCACCGCCGTCGGGGCTCCCTTCGGAGCCGCCTCTACCTTCGCCGCCATTGGGGCGGGGTATCTCGTCGCCGCGCACGTATTCTTTGTTGCCCGGCACGACGTGATCGATCCGCCCGGTGCGGCGACTGTGGTGGAAGATCGGCTCGGTGATGCCGCGTGTGGGGATGGTAACTTTTTCGCCATTCGCCACATCGGCGACCTTGCGCTTGCGTAGTGCATCTTGCACCGCGCCCTTGACTTCGATCCGGGCACGAGCGAGGAATCGTTGCCGATTGCTCAAGCTCTTGCCTTTGGGATTAGGTCGGCGATCAACGATGTGCATCGCTGTTTCCTTGTGAAGGGAGGGTCGTGCGGCAACTGGCAGGATGCCAGCCGCCGCGAGCCCGATTTAGGGGGTTTACCGGGTGGACACGAAAGTGCCTTTACCCGGCCTTATTGACACGCATGAACCATTCGACCAAGCGGCGCACCTGCCGCTCGGTGTAGCCCAGAGCGACCATGCGTGCAAGGAAGTCGGCATGTTTCTTTTCGATCTCCGAGTCCTTCTTGGTGCCGAAGCTGATCACCGGCAGCAAATCTTCGACTTGGGTGAACATCCGCCGCTCGATCACCTCGCGCAATTTCTCGTAGGACTGCCACGACGGATTGTGGCCGCCGTTGATAGTCCGAGCACGGAGCGCGAACTTGACCACTTCGTTGCGGAAGTCCTTCGGATTGGCGATCCCTGCGGGCTTCTCGATCTTGGAGAGCTCTTGATTGAGGAGCTCTTTGTTGAGCATCTGGCCGGTATCGGGATCCTTGTAATCGGAATCCTCGATCCACGCGTCGGCGTAGGCGACATAGCGGTCGAACAGGTTCTGGCCGTAGTCGCTGTAGCTCTCCAGATATGCTTTCTGGATTTCCTTGCCGATGAATTCGGCATAGCGCGGGGCCAACTCGGCCTTGATGAATTGGAGGTACTTTTTCCCGGTGTCGTCGGGAAACTGCTCCCGATGGATGAATTGCTCCAGCACATACATCAGATGCACCGGGTCGGCCGCGACCTCCGTGGTGTCGAAGTTGAAGGTGCCGGAGAGGACCTTGAACGCGAAACGCGTCGAGATGCCGTCCATCCCCTCGTCGACGCCGGCCGCGTCGCGATATTCCTGGACGGACTTCGCGCGCGAGTCGGTGTCTTTCAGGTTTGCGCCGTCATACACCCGCATCTTGGAATAGAGGTTCGAATTCTCGTGCGGTTTTACGCGCGAGAGTATGCAGAAACTCGACAGTATGTCGAGCGTCGATGGCGCGCACGGCGCGTTCGAGAGCTCGCTGTTCTTCAGGAGCTTTTCGTAGATGCTGCGCTCCTCTTGCGCGCGCAGGCAATACGGGACCTTGATCACCGAGATACGGTCGATGAACGCTTCATTGTTCTTGTTGGTCTTGAAGGTCTGCCACTCGGATTCGTTGGAGTGGGCCAAGATAATGCCTTGGAAGGGAATGCCGCCGATGTTTTCGGTGCCGGCGTAATTGCCTTCCTGCGTCGCGGTCAAGAGCGGATGGAGCATCTTGATCGGCGCCTTGAACATCTCGACGAACTCCATCAGACCTTGCGTGGTCCTGTTGAGCCCGCCCGAGAAGCTGTAGGCGTCGGGATCGTTCTGGCCGTACCTCTCCAGTTTGCGGATATCAACCTTGCCGACGAGCGATGCAATGTCTTGGTTGTTCTCGTCGCCGGGCTCGGTCTTGGCGACGCAGATCTGCTTGAGCCGCGACGGCTGCAGGCGCACCACGGTGAATTTGGTGATGTCGCCGGCGAACTCATCGAGTCGCTTGACCGCCCACGGCGAGATGACGCCGGTCAGCCGTCGCCGCGGAATGCCGTAGCGCTGCTGGAGCTCGTCGCCCAGGGTCACCGGGTCGAACAGGCCGAGCGGGCTCTCGAAGACCGGACTGATCTCCTTGCCCGCTTTCAGCACATAGATCGGCTCTTTCTCCATCAGGAGCTTGAGCCGCTCGGCGAGCGACGACTTGCCGCCGCCGACAGGCCCGAGCAGGTAGAGCACCTGCTTGCGCTCTTCGAGGCCCTGCGCGGCGTGGCGGAAGAAGCCGACGATCCGTTCGATCGTCTCTTCCATGCCGTAGAAATCCTCGAAGGCCGGATAGATCTTCATCGTCCGGTTCATGAAGATCCGGCCCAGCCGCGAATCCTGGCTGCTGTCTAACATCACTGGCTCGCCGATCGCCGTCAGCAGGCGCTCAGCAGGGCCGGCGTAGTAGGACGGATCGTCTGAGCATGCACGGAGGTAATCCTCGAGCGAGGTCTCGACCTCGCGACGATTTTCGTACATGCGAGAGTAAAGACCGAAGATTCCGTCGTCGAAACGCATGTCACTCTCCTCTGGTGGGTCGTTTGTGGGTGGGTTAGTTCTGTCAAAGACCGAAAAGAACCAACCCGGATAAACGAGTTTTCTCCACTCTTCACAGTACTCTTATGGGGTGCTCCGTCAAGCTCCTTATTGTATGTTGAGAATAGCCAACGCATCCTCCGCACGCTGTGACTCCATGAGGCGCACGCGCAATTCTTTGGCGCCGTCCCTGCCTGCGCAGGAAGGCCAGCCACTTATGTAGGCCTTAAAATGTTTTTTCATAGTGGCGAAGCTGGACACGTCGCCGAGGAGCTCGTCGAAGATCCTAATGTGCTCGGCCAGCGCCTCCATTCTTTCTTGCGGCGTCGCAATATATTGGTTTCGTAAACCACTAATATCTTGGCTAGCACCTCGACTTCGCTCGGAATTGTCTGTTTGCGCAAACAACCAGGGGTTGCCGAAGACGGCGCGGCCGAGCATGGCGCCGTCTGCCCCTGTGGCTTCGCACTTGGCGTGCGCATCGGCGCAATCCTTCACATCGCCATTGCCCAAGATCAGCGTTTTGTAAGAGGACTCCCCTCTTACATCCTGAACGGTGTTGCGGATTTCGACGGCGCGGGCGATGCGGTCCCACCGCGCGGGTACGTCCGACATCTCCTTGCGTGTGCGGGCGTGGATGGTGATCGCGGCAGGTTCTTCCGCAAGCAATTCCGGCAGCCACGTTTCCAATTCATCGGTGTTGTACCCCAGCCGCGTCTTCACCGACACCGGAATGAGCGACATCGGATGTCGGACATCGGATGTCCTACATGAGGTAAAGCCGCGTTTGGCGGCGCGGATGATCTCGCGGGCGAGCGCGGGGGTGCGTATCATCGCGGCGCCGCAGCCGCCCTTTTCCACCGCCCGGTCGGGGCAGCCCATGTTGATATCTACGCCATCAAATCCCATCTCAGCAGCAATGCGTGCTGCTGCTTCCATATGCTCCGGCACCGCAGAGAAAAACTGTGCGACGATCGGCCGTTCAATCTCCGAGAACAATAATTTCCGCCGCAATTTCTTCTGCCCCTTTTCATCAGCGAGCACGAGCCCGTCAGCCGAAGTGAATTCACAAAACATCACATCGGGCCCGCCTCGCGTCGGCTCGCCGTTGCGAGTCGAGGCGGGCTTCCCCTTCTGCGCAATAATCCGCCGAAAAGCCGCGTCGGTCACGTCTTCCAAAGGCGCAAGCGCCATAATTGGCAGTTTTAAATGTTCCCAGAAATTCATGCGCGCACGATAGCACAAAGAGTTGCACACGCTCTCCTTCTCATATATATTGTATCTACGGGCCTAGGGCCCATTATTAATTAACAGTACGTGCGGTTTATATCCCCGCTCCAGGCACCGATTGCTCAGCGAAGGACACCGCGCCCCAACACAAATGGCAACAGCAGTTGATAGTGAAGAGAAGAAGATTATTGATATCGAAGCAGAGGAACACACGCCGGTCGCGGCAGGGCCGATGGACGAACTTTTGAAGAATGCGGTCAAGCCGCCGGCCATGGACGACGTGGTGGAAGGCCCGGTGATCGCCATCGGTCGCGCGCGGGTCTTTGTCGACTTGCCCCCCTTTGGCACCGGCATCATTTATGGCCGCGAATACCTCTCGGCGCGCGAGACACTCAAGAATGTAAACATCGGCGATTTGGTCACGGCCAAGGTCGTCGGCGTAGAGACCAACGACGGCTACATCGAGCTCTCGCTGCGCGAGGCGCGCGCGGCACTCATGTGGAACGAGGCCGATCAGGCGATGCAGAAAAAGACCGTGTTCGAGTTGGCGGTCACCGACGCAAACAAAGGCGGACTCATCATCAATTGGCAGGGTATCGCCGGATTTTTGCCTGCCTCTCAGCTTGCTCCGGCGCACTACCCGCGCGTGCACGATGGTGACAAAGACAAGATCTTCGTCGAGCTAAAAAAGCTCGTCGGGCAGAAATTGGAAGTGATGATCATCACGGCTTCGCCCAAGGAGCAGAAACTTATCTTCAGCGAAAAAGGTGCGGGCTCGAGCGACCGAGCGTCGCTGGCCGAGGGCTACCACGTGGGCGATGTACGCGAGGGTGTCGTCACCGGTGCCACGGAATTTGGCATCTTCGTGAAGCTCGAAGAGGGACTGGAGGGATTGGTCCACATTTCAGAAATGGATTGGGCGCTCGTTGAGAACCCCAAGACGCGCTACAAGGTGGGCGAGCACGTAAGCGTCAAGGTGATCGAGATCAAAGAGGGCAAGGTTTCGCTCTCCATCAAAGCACTGAGCGAAGATCCCTGGGTCGCTGCCGCCAACAAATACAAGAAAGACCAGCAGGTAGACGGCGTGGTCATCAAATACAACAAACACGGCGCGCTCGCGTCGGTGGAAGAGGGTGTAGCCGGATTGGTGCATATTTCCGAGTTCACCAACGAAGATGAACTCCGTAGCAAACTTGAACTCGGCAAGGTGTATCCCTTTACTGTCACTCTGTTTGAGCCAAAGGAGCGGAGGATGACGCTCAAGCCCGTCGCATAGCTTTCAGTGCTCAGGTTTCAGCTTTCAGGAAAATGTAACGCGCGTTTCCTTCCTAACAGCTGAAAGCTAAAAGCTGACAGCTAGTTGAAGCGATTCATCGCCATCTGCGGCCCATCCTGCACGATAATTTCGAGCGCTTGTGCAACGCGCTTGAAGACCGGCTTCAATACATCCAATTCGGACGAGCGAAATTTCTCCAATATAAAATCGAGCACTTCTTTTTCGCCCGACGGCTTTTTGAGTTTCCCTGATGCCGTCGAAGATGAGACGCCGATGCGAACACGCGCGAATTTTTTGGTCTTGAGTGCGCGCATGACGCTCTCGAGCCCCTTGTGCCCGCCGCTTCCCCTGTCGAATGAAACCTTCATGGTACCAAGCGGCAGGTCGAGATCGTCGTAGACGACCACCATACGCTCGGCAGCCTTGGGGCTCTTCACGTATTTCACCACCGCGCTCCCCGATTTGTTCATAAAGGTGTCGGGAGCTACCAATGCGACGAGCGATTTGCCCAGATTGCCCTTCGACACGCTTGTTTTGTTCTTCTTATCGGTGTTCCAATCCGAAAAATCATTCGCGTGTGCAAAAAATTCGAGTGCCATACGCCCGGCATTGTGCCGCGTGCGCTGGTATTCCTCTCCCGGGTTGCCTAATCCGACGATGACCCATGCCATAAGCACTAGTGTACAGTGAATGGTGAGCAGTGAACAGTCATTCGCTGATTTTTTCTCTTTGCTGTTCTCTGTTTTCTGTTAGCTGTTCGCTTTTCTGTGATGCACCATCACGCTATTTATATTTTCTTGCGATGGAACATCGCAAGCCCTTGGTGTCAACGTCGTCTCAGCAGTAGAATGCTCGCACATGACTGATCCAGTGATGCAAGAATCGCAATCACCGGACACCTCCAAAGGTTCCAATAGTTCAATTCTCCTCTACACAGTACTCGCCATCGGCCTCGCACTGGTGGTGCGCTTCTTTGTCGCGGCTCCGTACCTCGTTTCGGGACCTTCAATGGAACCCGTCTTCGAAAATCACGATTATTTAATCGTCGATCGCCTCTCCTACAACTTCGGAACGCCGGAGCGAGGCGACGTCATCATCTTTACGCTCCCACAGAACCCCAGCGAGACGCTCATCAAGCGCGTTATCGGCATCCCGGGCGACACGGTATCTATCACGGATGCGAAAGTCACCATTGCCAACGCCGCACACCCCGATGGATTTCTTCTATCTGAGCCATACATAGATCCCAATGACCTCGGCGGTGCGTCAGGCATGCGCGTGACAGTCGGGCCGGACCACTATTTCGTCCTCGGTGACAATCGCAAGGTCTCATTCGACTCGCGACTATGGGGAATGCTCCCCCGCGAAAATATCATAGGCCGGGTATTCATACGTCTGTATCCCCTCAACGCCATCGGCACACTGCCTGGGAAGGCACGGTACTCTACACAATGATCCGTCTCAAAGGCACCCCGTATCAGAACACCGCGTCATTCCTCGTGGCGGCGACCAGAGTCGCGGAGTATTACGGATTTGAATCGCTGGAGAGTCTCCCCCGGGCAAAAGGAGCGGCCCGCAAACAGCTTCCGAGCGGCGCGCGTCCCGATTCCGACATTGCGTTTGCCCGTCGAGACGAGCGTGTGCTTCCTACCGCAGTACGCAAATTGCTCGGAGCACAACCGACCGCGGAACACGCGACGCTCGCATGGCGAACGGTCCCCACCCCGAGTTCTCAGGCCATATCTTTTGAGTTGCACGCCGCAGGTATCAATTCTTCGATCGCCGAGGCACTCCTTATCGTAACTGCGCACGCTATTCTCAAAGAAGCAGGTATCACGGAGCGCGTACTCTCCATCAACAACATGGGCTCGTCGGAGTCATGCAGTCGCTTCGTGCGCGACGTGGGCTCGTACCTGCGCAAACACATCGAGTCGATCACGCCGACACTGCGTCCGCGGGCAGCTGTCGATCCGCTCGGGACGCTCGTACAACTGATCGAGAAAGGGCATCCGGCTGTCTCGCGTGCGCCACAGGTCATGGAGTATCTGACCGAAGACGAGCGCCAGCGCTTCTGGGACCTCCTTGAATACCTCGAGATTGTTGGCCTGCCCTACGAGCTGAATACCCAGATACTCGGCAGCCGCGATTGCTGGACCCATGCTCTCTACGAGATATCTTCGGTCGAGCGAGAAAGCGGCGCACGCTCTCTTGTGGCTTTCGGGGGTCGCTATGATCCACTCATGTCGCGTTTCGCGCGCGCACCATACCCTGCGGCAATGGTGTCGATACAATGCGAAGTACGCGGCGCTACGCGGCTCAAGCGTGAAGTGCGAGGTATTCCGGCTATGTATTTCGCACACCTGGGTGCCGAGGCCAGGCGCAAGTCACTGAAGACGCTCGAGACGTTGCGCGAAGCAGGTATTCCCGTGCATCATGGGCTCTGGCATGAGCGTATCGGCGATCAGATCAGTGCGGCTCGTACGCTTGCCACTCCATACGTTCTCATCATGGGACACAAAGAGGCGGTCGAGAATACGGTACTGGTACGCGAGGTCGCGACCAATTCACAGGAAGCGGTCCCCGTGCCGGAACTCGCGAATTACCTCAAACGTCGTCGTATGACTAAAACCTTTGCCGAGAAAGCGTAGACGTGTTAGGATTTCCCCAATGGCAATCCAAGCGGAAGTGGTGAAAAGTGGCAGCGAGAACCCGCTCGCAACGATCCGGAAATTCAGTCGGCGCGTGCAGGGCGCAGGGCTCGTGAAGACCATGCGCGCACGCCGGTATTTCTCCCGCAGTGCGAGCAAGACGGTCAAGAAAAAGCGTGCGCTCAAGATGATAAAGCGGAGAGCAGACTACAAACAGCTCGTCAAAGAAGGCAAGCTCGCGGAGCCTGTGCGTCGCGGCTATACTCCGCGCGAACAGCAATCGCGCCCCACACTCGGAGAAGGTACCCCTATTGCGCGCTAATGCGTGGACAACCGATCGACATACGTGAGACCGTGCGCGGCCGAAGGCCGCGTTTGCCGTTCGCCGACATGAAGAGAGCCGCACTGGGCGAGAAATACGAACTTTCTCTTGTGATCTGCGGCGACCATCTCTCGCAGCGCCTCAATCGCGAACACCGCAGGAAATCATACGTACCCAACGTCCTCTCCTTCCCTTTCAGCAGAAGAGAGGGCGAGATTTTTTTGAATCCGCGACAAGCTGCGCGGGAAGCACGTACATACGGGGTATCGGAGCGTAATCGACTGGCACTCCTCTTTGTCCACGGTTTACTTCATTTGAAGGGACTCTCACATGGGCGTACAATGGAACATGAAGAGCGGAGGATTCTACGCACCTTCGGGTTTGCGTAGTGCGTGCGCCCGCCCTTGCCCTTCCAGGCTCACAAGAGCATAGTAGGGTATTTGCTTCACCGAAGTCGCGTCTCGCGCGACAGAGGCTATTACCTCATGGCACAAAAAATCTATACGGGCATCGATATCGGCACCTATCATGTCAAGGTCGTCATTGCCGCACCAGGCGAAGCCCCGGAGTCGCCGATGCATATCATCGGCACCGGTATCGCAAGTTCGAAGGGCATGCGACACGGCTACATCCTCGATACCGCAGAAGCAACGCGATCGATACGCGAAGCGCTGGCGCGTGCGCGAGGTGCGGCAAAAGTGCCCATCAAACGGGCCCGCCTTGCGGTGGGCGGTGCGGGGCTCGATGAGATCAGGAGTTCGGCGAGCATTTCACTCACCACCTGGAGCGGCATCGTCACCGAGCAAGCGATCGATCGAGCGCGCCGCGAAAGCGAGAAACAGGCATCCTCAAAGCTGGTCAACCGGACGGTCATCCACACCATTCCACTCGAATACAAGATCGATGGGGCGCCCGTCTTGGGTCAGCCCAGCGGAATGCAGGGCACCAAGCTCTCGATCGACACACTCATCATCACCCTCCTCTCGCAACACTACGACGACCTCATCGAAGCGGTCGAAGCGGCAGGTGTCGAGGTGGACGGTGTGATGGCCTCCCCCCTGGCAGCATCACTGGTGGCCCTCACGAAGGGGCAGAAGACGGCGGGTGTTTGTCTTGCCAACATCGGCGCAGAAACGCTCTCCATCGTCGTCTTCGACAACGACATTCCTGTATCAGTGAAAGTATTCCCTACGGGCGCATCAGACATCACCAACACGATCGCGCTTTCATTCCAAGTGCCGCTCCAAGAGGCCGAGCAGCTCAAGCGCGGCGCCGTGACCGGTAGCGACATACCCCAGCGTAAGATGGATGTATTGGTGAGCACAAAGCTCAAAGAAATGTTCACGCTGGTAAACGCACATTTGAGAACGATCGGCCGTCAGCGCTTGCTGCCTGCTGGCATTGTGATCACAGGCGGCGGCTCCGGTATGACGGGCGCTTCAGAAGTGGCGCGTGCCGTTCTGCGTCTTCCGGCGCAAATAGGACAGATCGGACTTTTCGCCCGCGCATCCACGGTAGACGCCACGTGGGCGGTCGCGGCAGGCTTGTGCCGCTGGGCATATGCCGAGGAAATGGGCGGGCGCACCTCGAGCATCAGTGAGATCCTGGGCGGCGGCTGGACGAGTATCAAAAAAGGCATCCGCAGTTTGTTGCCATAAAATGTATCGCCACATGAGGTAGCGTTTAATATCACGACCGTGAACTAAATCACTACCCACAAAAAAAAGAGAAAGCCGCGGCGCTGGTAGGGAGTGCGCATCGGCAATCTCTTATCAACGCCGCGGGGTTATTTTTTGATGCTGAGTATGGAAAGTTTAATCTCTCTTTCAAGCATACCCAGCAACGTGCTAACAAGAACGGCCATGGCCACAAAGCCCGAAATAACGGACAGTATCGCCCAGAACCAAGCGACGTCAAACAGCCCAGCGACTGCTGCGCCGACAAATCCAGAACAAAGCAACGTGCAAATGGAAACAAACAAAGAGGGTATGCTCACCATGTAAGTATTGTGCCATTCTTCGTCGAAAATATCAGCGCGTTTGGAGAGCTGTTTCCAAAACGAGCGCATGTTCACATCTCCTTGATTTGGGCGAAGCTGCCTATTTCGCAGACTCTATAGTGGCATTTTTAACTACCCATGTCAACATTGCACATTCCCTGAAAGTGCTATTATGCCCACACTATGTCCAAGCAAGTGAAGCCTGATGTCGAATCGTTCGCGCGAATTAGAGTTATCGGTGTAGGGGGTTCAGGTGGAAATGCGGTCAATCACATGGTCACCACCCATGTGGAAGGTGTTGATTTCATCTCCGTGAATACCGATGCGCAGGACCTCCACAAATCAAAAGCCAAGCACAAGATCCACATCGGCAAGACACTGACACGCGGATTGGGTGCGGGTATGAACATAGAGATCGGGAAGCAAGCCGCCGACGAGACACGCGAAGAGATCCAGGAGTCTCTCAAGGGTTCCGACATGGTATTCATCACCTGCGGCATGGGCGGCGGCACCGGTACCGGTGCAGCACCGGTGGTCGCCAAGATCGCGCGCGAACTCGGTGCACTCACAGTGGGCGTCGTCACGCGACCATTCGCTTTTGAGGGTGCGCAGCGCATGCGCCTCGCCGAGCAAGGGCTCGTCGACCTGCGCAAAGCAGTGGACGCGCTCATCGTCATCCCCAATGATAAACTGCTCGCGATCGTGAGCCGCGACACGGGCATCAAGAACGCCTTTGCGATGTGCGACGATATTTTGAAACAAGCCGTCGAGGGTATCTCCGACCTCATCACACAGACCGGCATAATCAACGTGGACTTCGCCGACGTACGCACCATCATGCACAATGCGGGAAGCGCGCTGATGGGTATCGGGAGCGCGATCGGTGAGAAGCGCGCCGAGATCGCGGCACGCAACGCTATCAACTCTCCGCTCCTTGAGGTATCTGTCACTGGGGCCAAAGGTGTCCTCTTCTCGGTGGCCGGCGGCGAGGACCTCGGCATGCTTGAAGTCCAGGATGCGGCCAATGTCATTACCGAAGCCATCGATCCCGAAGCAAAGGTCATCTTCGGCGCTGTCGTCGACCCATCGCTCAAGAAGGGCGAAGTGCGCGTCACCGTCATCGCCACCGGCTTCCCCGAGGGTGGCGCACGCTCCTCGCTTTTCACCTCCGGTCAGCGCACCTCCGGTAGTGGGAAGAAAGATCTAGATGTGCCGCCGATCTCTGCGCGTGATCGCCTGACTGCGCAGGCAGGCGAGGTAAAGCGCGAAGAACCGAAGAAGATCATCGACGCAACTACCGATTATGGCAGCAAGCCGAGCAGTAAAGACGTCTCGAAGCCAGACCCCCTACGCAACACGCCGATAAAGGAAGATGAGGACGAGAACTGGGGAGGACTCCCTTCCTTTTTGAGAAGGAAGTAGTTGTGAGTTTATAGTTTCTAGTTTTGAGTTAAACTAGAAGGAAGTTTTGTGTTTTCTAAAACTGACCTATGTACGATCTGATCATCATCGGTGGCGGGCCAGCCGGAGCAGCTGCTGCGATCTACGCATCGCGCAAGCAACTGAAGACGGTACTCATCGTTGAGGACTGGGGTGGGCAAAGCTCGGTCTCGACCGAAGTACAGAATTGGATCGGCACCATAGCAATCTCAGGTGCCGACCTCGGCGACAGCTTACGCAAACACGTCGAGGCCTACGCAGGCACTATTCTTGAGATACAACGTGGTACCCGTGCGACCGCACTTGCCACATTCGACGATCACGTCGAGATCACCACCGCAAAAGGTGAAAACGTGGAGGCCAAGACGGTGCTCGTCTCCTCGGGTGCCAACCGCCGCACGCTCGATGTGCCGGGAGCCAAAGAATTCGATCAAAAAGGCCTCACCTATTGTGCTTCGTGTGATGGCCCGCTCTTTGCGGATAAAGATGTGGCGGTGATCGGTGGCGGCAACGCCGGATTCGAGACGGCGCTTCAGCTGCTCGCTTACTGCAAGACGGTGACGCTCCTCAATCGCGGTAATGCCTTGCGCGCCGATGAAATATCGATCGCTGCTGCCAAAGCACATCCCAACATGCGCATTCGTATGAACGCGGAGCCCACCCAAGTACTCGGCTCACAGTTTGTAACCGGTTTGAAGTATACCGATGCAAAGACAAAGGCTGAGACCACGTTGGCCGTAGAGGGTATCTTCGTCGAGATCGGTCTGCTGCCCAATACCACGTGGATGGGAGACACCGTGGCAAAGAACAAAGTCGGGCAGATCATAGTCGATCCGCGTACCGGGCGCGCTTCACACCCACGCGTGTGGGCCGCGGGTGATTGTACGGACGGGCTGTATCATCAAAATAATATCGCCGCGGGAGACGCGGTGAAAGCACTCGAAGATATCTACCTCTTCGTGCGCAAGGGTCCGAGCGAGATCTAAGACGTGATCCGCTTCAAAATACTGAACGCCGTATCCACATCGCTGTCACGAAAGATGATACTGAATTCAGTGCGCACCGACATCACCTCAACGAAGCTGATGCTTTCCATCGCGAGCGACCTGAGTATTGGGTAGTAGACGCCCGGCACGTTCAAACTATCTTCCGGCAGACGCATGGTGATCGCTGAGAGGTCGTCGAGACGTCGTATCGAGGGGACATGTTTGAGCGCGTGCGCCACATCGAGAGCGAGCTCGGCATTCACGATCAAGATCACCTCGTGCAATCCGCGCGAGAGATTGAAGAAGGTATCACGTGCTCGGTGCGCTTTTTTTGAAATCATTTCGAGCGCAGACTGCGCCTCATGTGAATTCGCGAATGCGAATTCGACCAGGTTCGAGCGCACGGTGATATCGCTCATCTTCTTCAAGAATCCTGCGCCGTAGTGTGGCCGTTGTATATCTTTGGTCATGCGGTGGAGTGCCATCGCGATCGCCGCCTCGGAGACCTCTTCGTAGAGACGCTTTTCGACGTCTGGCTTGATCCTACGAGCTATCTGGGCGTTGTTGGCAATGCCCTCGATCATGGCTTCCATAAGGAACGAGGATCGAGCAATGACCTCCTCTACAGCCCGGCTGATAGTTCTCATTGTTATAAATATAACAAATAGTAATAATATTGTAAAGTTAGCTTGAAAATTTGTATCAGGGGGCGGCTTCAATTATGTTTGCTTAAGCGAGATAGTGCTGCGAGGAGGTCATATAGTATGGCAAGCGCCGAAATACTGTATACGCCAGGACGCCGGTCAGGGCACACCTGCAAGGTGTGTGAGAGCAGCATGCTCTTGCGCAACCCAGGGCCGGGTCGGAAGATGTTCGTGTGCATCAAGCCAAGCTGTAGCACCGTCCTGTATATCTATTCGCTTGCGATGGGCGACAGCGAGATACCGCTCGATGTGTGGCCGCATGAACGTCCGCAAGGGATGCCCGTCGGCACGTATGTCCTCGGACTCATCCGGCAGATCGCTCTGCTGGCGGCGTAAGGTATGCATTGGCCCATTGTGGGAGAAAGGAGGGAGCACAAAGGTCGACCCATGTCGACCTTCTTTTTTTAATGCCGAAAATGGCGGACACCGGCGAAGACCATGGCTAAGCCGAACTTGTCGGCCGCGTCTATTGAGTCTTGGTCTTTGAGTGAGCCGCCGGGTTGGATGATGGCGGCCGCGCCTGCTTCGTGCGCGGCTTCTACCGAATCCGGGAATGGGAAAAAGGCGTCGGAGGCCATCACGCTGCCAGCGAGTGCGAGATTTGCTTCGGCTGCTTTCATCGCGGCAATTTTGGCGGATATGACGCGGCTCATCTGCCCTGCTCCAATGCCCACGGTCGCTCCATCTTTGGCGTACACGATGGTGTTGCTTTTAACGTGCTTGCATACGGTAAATGCAAATTCCATATCATTCATTTCTTGCTCGGTCGGGCGGCGCTTGGTGGCTACTTCGGGTTCGTCGCTCATGACCACGTTGTCGGAAGTCTGCACGAGCAGGCCGCCGGCAATCGAACGAACGTTGGTCTGTTGTTCCGACGGGTCGGGCATCGAGCCTGTCGTCAGCAGGCGCACATTCGGCTTCCCTGCCATGATCTTCACAGCATCATCGTCAGCCGACGGCGCGACAACTACTTCGAGGAATAATTTCACGAACTCAGTCGCAGTTTCTGCATCGAGCGCGCGGTTCAACGCGACGATGCCGCCGAAGGCCGACACCGGATCGCAGGCGAGGGCTTTTTTGTACGCCTCTTTGGGATTCGCCCCGAGCGCGACGCCGCACGGATTCATGTGCTTCACGATGACGACTGCGGGCTCCGAGAATTCCGCCACGCATTCAAACGCCGCGTCGGCGTCGGCGATGTTGTTGTAGCTCAATTCCTTGCCCTGTATCTGCTTGGCGCGCGCCACCCCAGGCCGTGTGCTCGCAGGATCGAGATAGAGTGCGGCGTCTTGGTGGGGATTCTCCCCGTAGCGAAGGGTTGAGGATTTTTTGAGATCAAGACGTAGTTCTTCAGGCCATTCCATACGCTAGGAAGATGCAGAGGATAATCTGCCGAATCTATTGGTATAGTGTGAGACCGCGAGTGCCACAGCAATAGAGGCAATAGAGAGGTCCCGAAAAACTACTTGAAATTCGGCCGGATCGAACAGAACGATAGCGCAAAGCATGAGCGCTGCCAGCGCACACGGCCAGAATATGTTCCGCCCCGAAAGTATCCAGAGCGCGATGATGACCTCCGCCAGTCCGAACACATGCAAGAGGACGAGATCTGGCAGTATGCCCCGCATGAAGCTCGGGAAATAACCGATCCAGGCACTCGGATCGACAAGCGCGCTGAGCGGCGGGTAGAGGAACGCGAAGGCCAATCCCGCGCGCAAGACGAGATCGGCCATTTTGTCGCGCTGCATAGTATTATTGCACCACCACGGTGCCATGCGCGCTCGAGTTCGTGTGATCGTGGTAGCCGAAGCTGCCCGCCTTGGTGAACGTGAATGAGAATGATGTGCCGCTCGCACATTGATCGAACGGAGCGGCCCCCGTGTAGCCGGAGACACAGTGATCTGCGCGCGCGGTACCGTCGTAAGTAGTGTGCGAAGGATGCTGGGCCGATGCCACCCACATGGAACTCCCGGCACTGTCTACGAATGTAACCTTGCCACCTTTGGCGATCGTGACCGAAGCGGGTGAGAACGAACTGCCATTGTAGGTGACGGTCGCCGACAGGGGTGCCGTGCCCGTTTGCACGCCGACGTTCACATCCACCGATGTGCCACTAGTGCCGCTCGCCGGTGTGGGAGTATCACTGCCCGTGCCCATATCTTGCACTGCCGCCGGCGAAGTGCCCTCTTCTATAGGCGGCGTGGCTCCGCGCGACATCCACACAAAAAGCCCTGCACCAATTACCACAACCACGGCTATCCATAATACTGACTTACTCATAGCGAGAAAAAATTATAATATAATGTCTCACGTGGCTATTGTACCATTCCCTTACTTTTCAAGAAGTCGCGACCATGGCCCACGTCGGCATTGACCGGAATACCCCGCTCGCAGAGCACGCAATCCGCTTCGGGCCACTGTTCCAGCTGTAGATTGACGAGCGATTCGAGGCGGGGCGGCTCCCCCACCATCTCACGGGTCACGTCGCCCCGATTACAAATGACGATCGCTCCGACCACCTCGGCACCTACTATGCGCGCCGCGCCGATCACCTTGCGGATAGAGCCGCCGGTCGTCATGAGATCCTCCACAATGAGACATCGCTTGCCCGCGATCAATTTGTCGTAGCCGCGACGGATAATGAATCCGTCCTCGCCATTCTTGTCAGCGTACACACCGTACACTTCACGCCCCAAGATCTCGCTCATGTGGTGCGCCGTCCAAGTAGAAAGAACGACGGCACCGACCGCTGGCCCGATGATCACCTCGACGTTATCGTCTTTAAACCTCTCGGCCATTGCACGGCACAATCGACTCACCTGCGACACGTGCGGATAGATGGCGTCTTTGTTGATGTAGGTACCCGCGTGCAAGCCGGAGGTAAAGACGAAATGCCCTGTGCGGAATGCGCCCACGTCTTGGAGTACTTGCAATACTTCAGATTCGTCCATAATTAAAGACATTCTACAGCGCTTTCCGGATTTCGCTATCCAATTTTTCCGCAGCCGTTCGGGCCGCCGCAGCATAATCCGCGCCCGACGAAGTGAAGATGACGGAGCGCGATGCGCTCAAGATAAGTCCTTTTTTCCTGCTATCGAGACCGTTCTTGATCGTCTTTTCCAAGTCGCCATTCTGCGCGCCAATACCGGCTATCAAGATGGGCATGTCGCCGATGATGGAGCGCACCTGCGCAAGCTCTTCGGGATACGTGGCCCCGACCATCACACAGCAATTGCCGTTGGTGTTCCATTCCTTCACCACATGCTGCGCCACTATCTTGTAGAGCTCTGTACCATCTACTTTCAGATCCTGAAATTCGCCCGCACCCGGATTGCTAGTGCGACACAGAACGATGATGCCTTTGTCGGCACGATCGAGGAACGGCTGCAGCGATTCGCGGCCCATGTAGGGATGCACCGTGATGGCGTCGGCACCAAAATAGCCAAATGCCGCATCAATGTAGCCCGCGTTGGTATTACCGATGTCACCCCGCTTGGCGTCGAGGATGACCGGCACATCCGGTGCGACCTCACGAATGTATGAAATGGTCTCACGCAGCGCTGCAAACCCTTGGTCGCCGTGCGCCTCATAGAAGGCGCTGTTCGATTTGTAGCTGCCGGCCAGGTCATGCGTAGCATCGACGATGGCACGATTGAAGGCCACCAGCGTCTCGCGCGGACCTCCCTGCCGCACGATCTCGGGGATCTTATCCAGATCACTATCCAAACCGACGCATAAAAATTTGCCCTCTTTCCATTTTCCTTCCAGAAGCTCCCGGAAATTCCGCTGGCTCATTGAGCCGCATAGTAGCATAAAAAGACGAACCGGCAGCGACCCCAACGTAGCGTTGGAATCGCCGCCGACCTTTGAGGGTACTCACACTGCCCACATCCATTGCGGCTACGAACTCCATCCGCGATTGCGACGACCCTCCTGGATCTCTGCCTCATAAACTTGCCGAACACATGTGGAGTTGATGGCGCTGAGTACCGGATACCCGCGCATCTGAGAGAGCGTGTAATGCCCTGGGCCCTCGAAATCGACCCCAAACACAGCTCCGCTGACCGAGAATCCGCACCTCAGGAGTACATCGAGAGCTTCAACCGCCCGCGTGCCAGTGGCCAAGGTGTCATCAACGATGACGACCTGTGCATCGAATGGGATCGATGCTGAAATATTCCGAAACCATTCCGGTTGACCGACGCAAAAGATCGGAACAATAGGCACTCGACGGCCTTCCGACACCCAGATAAGACGCGCGAGTTCTTCGGCGTATAAGTCGGCACCACTAGGAATGCTCGCGATAACATCGCAACCGATCTCGCGGGCCAGTAAATTCTGATACATAAAGAACGTGAGTTTCTTGAGTATCTCCGTTGTAACTAAGCGGTTCTCTTTCGGATTGAGCTGCGCCGCGCCGATTTGCTCGATCCGAAGGTTAAACTCAATGGTACCGCTCTCAACCAACTCCCGGCAGAGGGCATGCAGAGACTTATCGCTGGACGGTGCCATACGATCTCCCCTTCAATTATTGCCACAGGCAAGGCTATGGGAAAGCTAAAGCATTCAGGGCTTTTTGTCCATATATGAAAATAGGCCGCACCCAATTCTACCGGTCGGTAGAATTGGGTGCATAGCCCCAGTGCCTCAGACGAAGCTGATGCCGACGCTCACGATGTCGCCTGGCCGCACACGCTGACTTGAAAGCAGCGCGCCGTGACGCCACGTACCTTGGTGATGCACGAAATAGTTGTATTTGGTTTCGTGCAGTCCAATCGGCTTACTGCCGACGCGTGCGATGTAAAGGTCAGACACTTGGTCATTGCTCTTCAAGAGCCCGACGCGCGAGTCCCTTACAAGCACATCGACAACCACCTGGTCGGCATCGGTGGCGCGAAGGTGCAGTAGATATTTCTGCCGACGCACTGAGATGCCAGCAGTGGGCAAAAAGAGCAGACTAGCCGCACCGAGTAAAAATTGTCCTCGTGAAAGCATTACTTCCTCCATGGATATGGTGCCTCCAGAGGGTGGCACCAGTCCGCTCATGGCTGAATTGCACATGAGAAATGATTGGGCACATCTCTTTGGTCCGAGAGATTTGCTCGTATACTATAGAATGGCAGTCGGACTTTCCCATGAGTTTCCTCATAGACCGTTGCGGTACAGTGCCGGAATCCCCTGCCTCACCGAAGTTTCGACGAAGACGGGTCACCGGACTTTCCATTCCACGCGTGGCTTGTTGACCAAATCTAACCTTAGCATGGCGGGTTTAGCCTACTTTCAACGAGTGGCTGTGGACATTTGTCGGCGGCGGATTAAGAGTTCCGCCACAAGGATGATATCGATCATGAAAATAACGCCGGGATAGAGCCAGTTGACCACCGTCAAGGATTGGAGCGCCACGATGCTCAACAGCCAATGAATGGAACTGAGCGTATACAACATTGCTGTTTCTTCATGGGGTTTGTGCCACGATTTTCGCAATGTGGGACCATAGCCGAGGATATCGGCAGCGATCACCAGAAATACCGCGAGAAGCGGCTGGTGTGCGAGAAGCCAAAGCGCGATCGCAACGAGCGCCGTTATAAAACAAAACCAATCGATACGTGTGATGTTTTTCTCACCATTCGCATAGGCGACCGCGAGAATTGCAAAGCAACAAAGAGACTCCAATCCTGTCACCCAGGCCCCCGCGCCGCCTCCGTCGGTGATCTGAATGAAGAATATGAGTCCGGTCAGCAGTGACCAAATAGCCCATGTAAATACATGTGGTTTTTTTGTGCCCTTTAGTACGTCCTTGAAATATGGTGCGAAACCAGCGATACCGATGATGGCCGCAGAGACCGCGAACAGGACGTGGTAGTCGGACATCGCCGCATTATTGCACAGTCGCGATTACATCTTGAGCGGCTTGATGACGCCGAAGAGATTGTTGTCGGGGTCTTTGAAGTAGGCGACGGTGCCGACATTGGGCACTTCCATTTTGTCGAGCGCCACCGTGCCGCCAGCGGCTTTCACCTTTGCGATCGTGGCATCCACGTCGTCCACGCTGACGATGCTGACGAACGCATTGACGGGTGCGCCGCTTTCGGGTGCCGCACCCCTGCGTGCCATCATGCCGCCGTTGATACCGAGGTCTTCCATTTTTACCCCGCCCTTGGCGATATCGTCGGGGCCCGGGCCGGTTTTGAGGACGACATAATTGCCATACTCAGTTCCCATCTGTTGCATCTCCCAGTCGAAGACTGCCGAGTAAAATTTCTTCATCGCCTCCACGTCGGTGGCATGGATCTCAAAATGCACGACTCTGTTCATATAAGAAATATGGATATTAATTAATCACCTAAGCGTACTAAGAATGTATGAAATTACAATGTGTTGCACTATATATCCAGAACGAGAATATATCTTTATTATGAACGGCCGTATAATATAGAGATATATGGTTTCCAAGCGACGGGACAAGCGTAGGCGGGCTCATCGGCTTGGGTCTATTGAGCGTGAGATATTGCAAGAATTGAGCGGAAGCGATCTGTTGTACGGCTTCCTGCTCTCGGCTCGCTCGAGTAGACGCATGTACCGGCTGGCACGTGAGCGCGCCGCGTATCGACAACGGCGCAAACGCGCAATCGCGCGCCTGATTGACGAGCGCTTTATTCTTGCAAGTCATGAGCGCCTGTCGATAAGTGAAGCAGGAAAGGGTGCTGTCGGGCTCGCCATCGAAAAGACGCGCACCCTACTCAAAGAAGAGATATGGGACGGCAAGTGGCGACTCGTCATCTTCGATATTCCGGAAAAATACGCGACCCTGAGGAATCGGGTACGTACGATACTGAAAAAAGCCGGATTTATTCAGTTTCAGCAGAGTGTATGGCTTTTTCCTCATGAATGTGCGGAGTTGGCGAGTTTGATCAAAAAAGAATCTGATCTTGCGCCGTACATACTCTACGGTGTTCTTGAGAGCATCGAGGGCGATACTCAGCTAAAAAAAGCTTTTAAATTGTAATGTGTGCTTATAATACACGGCCGTATATTATAAGGATATATCTGCCAAGCTTCTACTTTTCGGAACTTGATCGCTCTCGTTTCCGACGATTCACCCAGTAGTCCTCCACAAGCCCGAGGAGACCGAGGCGTGCGTGGATCGCGCTTGGTTTGCGGCCGAAATGCTTGGCCATGTCTTTTTGCGGCTTGTCTTCGGCGAACATTTTTTTCAGAAGTGCGTCATCCGCGTCGTTCCATGGTCTGCCGACATTGGGATATTTCTCGCGCGTTTTATCGAGACGCGAAAGTGCTTTGCCGCCGATTTTCTCGCCTTCTTTTTGTGCTTGCTCTTTGCCGCCACACGCACGGATGAAATTACAGTGCATCGCTTCGAGTTCGTGAGTGGAAAGACGGGCGAATGTTTCCCGCGCTTTGTCGGAGGCGACCCGAAACGCAATGTCTTTTGTGCGGATCTCCGGATGCACTTCGAGCGCGCGAGCGTTGAGGCCGGCAAGCGAAAGCCCCGCGAGCGAGCGGACGCGTGAGAGCGCTACGTAGCCTTGTCCGTATTCAAAGGTCTGCGAGAGATCCATGTGCGCCGCATCGAGCGACATCCCCTGGCTCTTATGCACCGTCATTGCCCAGGCGAGCCGCAGAGGAATTTGCTCTATTCTTGCCAACACTCTGCCTCCGTCTTCTTGTCGCCATTCATCGGGCTCTGCAGTGATAATGCGCCCGGCATTCGTTTTCACGATCGGATAGCCGGTTTCTTTTTCAAAACCGACGACCGTGCAGAGCGTACCGTTGGCGTAACGTAGCATCGCCACGTCGTTCTTGGTAAACATCGCGCGAGCGTCTACTTTGAGCGAGAGCGTCTCGGGTGAAAGACAACCCTGCTTGAGACGCTCCACGAGCTTGGCCGGTCCCTGGCTGGTCATAGCGAAGATCTGCATGTCGCCTTCTATCTTGGCAAGTTCCGAGTCGTTGATCGCATTCACATTCGCATTGTGCGCGTAGAGCTGGGTAATGCCCGCTTTGGGAGTCGGCGAATAGCGCGTGCGCAGGAGCACTTTGTGCGATTCGACGACGGTGCCACGGCGCACGGCCGTGAGGAATTCCAAGAACACGACATCTTCCTGTCGATGTTGTTCGGACAAATAACACACTACCGGGTTCATCGCTCCCCACGCAGGCGAATCAAAAGCGAACGAGGCCTGCTTGCCACCGACCTTTTGGAACATACCGCCCTTGAGCGGCGCATCGTCGGAAGACACGACCGGCGGCAACTGAAAAAAATCACCCACGAGTATGACCTGGAGGTCGCCAAAAGGCTCCTGCGAACGCCGCACTTCACGGCACACGGCATCGACCATCGAAAGCACATTTGAGGAGAGCATCGAAACTTCGTCGATGATGAGTACACGTGCAGAGCCGACGCGGGCCGCGACATTTTTACTCTGCGCGATACGGTCGAGTTCGTACGCATCGAGGTCGCGGCGTATCCCGATCCCGCTCCACGAATGAAGGGTCTGTCCGCCGATGTGGGTAGCCGCAATGCCGGTCGAGGCGCAGATGCTGGGCTCTATCGCATGCTCGCGCAGCCATTTCACATAGGCATTCACCGTATGCGTCTTGCCGCTCCCCGGCTCACCGGTGAGGAACACATTCGCACCGGTTTGCAATATCGAAAGCGCATCGCTCTGCCTCATGGGCCCATGATACCAAAGTGGGGCGCGAGGTCTCTAATTGACCTCAATATCGATGTGCCGTATGTTCGGGTGTATCTTCCGTAGACGTGTCTCGATGTCATCGATCTTCCTGCCGATCAGTCGCGGGATGCGGTCGGCATAATCCACACAAAAGCGTTTGAATGCTTCAAAATCCCCGTTCACCTCTCCAAACTCCTCACGTAAAGTCTGCATCTGATAGGCCTCACGCAAAAGTGCTGACCCGTTGAACTCGATCTCACATTTTATCCGGTAGACGCCGAATCCCACTGCCATCGACTTAAAATCGATCACCTTCTCCACGACCGGCTCGCCCCGCAAGAACGCTACGACCTTTTCCTGGAGTGTCTCAGGCATCGAACGGCCAATGAGGTATGAGCGATTCTTGAGGATCAGCCCGACGGCGACCGCACCGAGGAGAAGGGCGATGATCATTGAGCCGATGGCGTCCCAGACAGGGTCATCGGTGTAATACGACAGGGTGATCGAAAGAGAGGCCACTAAAATACCGATAACGGCCACCGCGTCCTCCAGATACACGGCCAACGTCGACGGGTCGGCCCGCGAGAGGCGCTCGCGCCACGATACGTGTGGCAGGTGCGCCTTGAGCGATCGCGCCGCCACGAGAAAGGTGTAGGACTCGACGACCAACGAGACAAGGAGGACGATGAATACGATCGCAGAAAATTCGACGTGGTGGGGATCGGTCAGTGCAGAAATGCCGTTGTATCCAGTAATGCCCGCTCCCACGAAGAGCACGCCGCAGGCAGATATGAGTGCCCAGAAGAAACGCTCGTTGCCATAGCCGTATTCAAATGTGTCGTCGGCCTCCTTAGTGGAGCGGCGCAAGCCGATGAGGAGGAGCACCTGATTGATCGTATCGGCAAAGCTGTGGATCGCTTCAGAAAGCATTGAGCTCGATCCCGAAACGAGCGCGGCGAAGAATTTGATCCCCGTGATGAATACATTGCCTACCAATGCGGCAACCACCGGCCAGAAACCTTGCACATTATTGAGTGCCATACGAACTAAAGACCCAGATAGAAAACGGGAAAACACGCCGCCAGCACAGCGAGGATCTGAAGAGTTAGAACAAAGAGCGCCTGCTTCGGCATCTGCGGCAACCACTTCACGGCGAAGAAACCGATCATAAGCACTTCGAGAACCAGCCAGATCTGAAAGAGGTGCGCGCCCACGCCCTCATCCGCATTCGGGTCGGGGGTAGGAATACCGTACATCGAAAGGATGCTAAGGATAAAAGCCAACATGGCGAGCGACAGGGCCACCGGAATCCACGCGCTGGGATTTTTTATTGTTGGGTTCATGAACCTTTTATTTGATGTGGACAATAATGCCGAATTCCCAGAGAAAAATTACAGTTCATACAAGCAATGCGAAATACCGTTGGATAATTCTCTCTAACAATATATGTAGTACATATTGAATTATTTTGGCGAATCCCGCCTTCGCATGGCTCGACGGACTTCGTCACGTCGTAGCCACGCTTCGGCGTGGCGAAGACGGAGAGGGGGAGATTCGAACTCCCGATGCCTTGCGGCATGGCGGTTTTCGAAACCGCTCGTTTCAACCACTCACGCACCTCTCCACCGAAAACACTAGCATTTTTTGCCAAATTCATCAAAAAATCGTACTATGCAGAGGCTTTCCTCTAAGGCTTGCCCTGCGAAGCCTTGGCGAAGCAGGGCCCCATCGTCTAACGGTTAGGACACAAGCTTTTCAAGCTTGGAACCAGGGTTCGACTCCCTGTGGGGTCACAAGTTGGAGAAAACCTCTCCTCAAGTGCTTTGAAAGCGTTTTTGCATTGGAAACTCAAGGTTTTATTGGTGAGTGTAAGTTCTGAAAAAATCCCACGGACAATAACTTCTTTTTCTGGTGATTCGGCCAAATCGTAAACAATGGCAACGTCATCTAGGAGTTCTGAAAGTTTGATGGCCTCTTTAATTATTTGAGACATCGAGGCATCTGATGCGGCCTCCTGCGTGAGTAGTTGATTGAGTTCTGTCGTGAGCTTTGCTTCTTCTTCAAGTAATGCCTCTGGCGTGTATGCGCCACTGCGTAGCAGGGTGAGCTTGTTTGTGCCTATGTATGCCAAATCCTCGCGCACCTTACGCTTGCGACGATCAATCCGGTCCAACTCGGCCTGTCGTTTGTTATCGAGCACCGCAATGTCAGTTGAGGTACGGGCATCGATCTCTGTTTTTTCATCCTCTGTAAAGACAAGTTGTTTAATAACGTTGCCAACCGCTTTTTCAAGTTCATCAGCTCTCACGCTCTTTTTCTTGTTCGGGCAGTCCTTGGCGCATCGGGAGTACAGGTAATGGATGCCTTTCTTTGTGTAGGGGGTGTAAATGCGACCACATTCGCACCGCACGAGTCCTCGGTGCGCAAGGGGTATTTTCTCAACATAGTGGATGCTTACGTTGCGTTTACTCAGTGCTAGTTGGACTTTTTCAAAGGTTACAGCATCAATTAGTGCCTCGTGAGATATGCTTGGCACCCAATCATTGTTATTGCCATGAGTGAGTCCAAGATAAAACTTGTTCGTCAGGATTTTATGCACGCCATTGAAAGTAACCGGCCGTGCGATTCTGGGCGTATTTTTAAAGTATTCATCCTCGTCGTCCTCATCCATGAGCATCTCGTCTTGCGAGCGCTTGCGACGCTGGGGTTGCATCGTGAAGCCCTGTTCGTTTGCCCACCGTGCAAGATCTGACAAACTCCAATCGCCAGTTGCTGCGAGATCGAACATTTGTTTAATAACGGGTGCTCGTTCTGGATCGAAGGGCTTAGAGTCCATATTGCCCTCGTTGAGATAGCCCACCGGAGCGCGGTTGGTTACTTTGCCTTGCCCGCGTACCTCATGGATAGTTTCCGTCACTTTCTCGCTGGTGATCTCTGCGTGGTGCTGCGCAAACATCTGATCTGCATTCATGTGCATAGAACCAGAGGCATTTTTCTCATAATTCGCCCATACAAAGCGTACGTCTATTCCTTGGCGGATGAGTTTTTTGACCAGAGCACCATCAGTGCTATTTCGGCTGATACGATCGTAGCAAAGAACGATAACGCCCTTAAACGAGCCCCGCGAAAGATACCCAATCAAACGGCGGAACTTTGGACGGCTGATGCTCACTGTTACCATCCCATTGGTAGCAACTTCAAATTCGTCGTCTTCTTCAAATCCTGAGTGCTTTTCGGAGATAACTCCATCAGTACAAAAACCAAGGATCGTTACTGGGGCAATCGATAAATGATGCTGACGCGCGTATAAAACGGTCTGCTTCTTTTGAAAGCCGAGTGAATTCTTTTGGTTATTAGGGTCTTTGTCGGAGCGGCGGCCATACGTGAGGTAACTATCTCGATACTTGCCGGACACGATGTCCTTTTCGAGCTTCGCAAAATCTATTTTCTGTGTAGGTTTATTTTGCATATTTTTTGTCTGGCCATTTGCCTTGCGCAATGAGTCGAGTGCGCACACGGCGTAGTACTTCACCCAACTCTACAATGTCGTGAATTTCATCATCAGTAAAGTGGGTTTTGCCCACTTCCTGTGTGCTTGGTACGGCTCCTGTAACCGCACCCGTATGGGGTTGTCGGTTAGAGTCGTAAGTCATGTTTATTGTTTCCGGTCGTTCGACCGGTCTCCTGTAGGGAGAGATCTATGTTTGTATTCTTTGATGTACTCTCTGTAGTAGCGTGCTCAGGTTTGCTACGTGGTTTGTCGAATCCTGCAAACTTGTGTGCGGAATGTTGCGGTAGGCGTGCGTTTCTAGTTCGCTCGAGCAACTCCTCCAAGATGACTTTCTCAACGTAAAAATATCGCTTACGAGGGATGCCTCGAAGCACTACCTTGAGAACCCCGAGAGATCTCCAAATTCTAATTGCTCGGTCTTGTTCTGATCGAGTGAGGGTGGTTTCTTCTTTGACCTCGTGAATAGTTTTGTAGATCCATTCCTCGTGTCCCTTTCCGGACCAAAAAAGAAGTTGTGATAGGAACAAGCCAGCCGCCGCACTGTTAGCCAGCTTTGCAAGTAAAGGATTAAAAGCGATTGGCTTTTGGCCCAACGCTTCAATCAACAGAGAATTGTAGTTTTTCTTGGACTTCATAAGAAGTCCGCTCCCTCCTTGGCAGCTTCCAGACGCCTTGCGGCGAGCCGCCAAGAAAGCAAAGGGCTTCTTGGGTGGTGCGTCTGGATTACACCAAAATCAAAAGAGACCAAGCACTTTTATGTTGGTCTCTTTAGCCGTAAGCAAAAGTAGCTCCATCACAAAAAGTCGATACGAGATCGATTTAGTGTTGGGTCTGCTTTTGATTGCGGGTTGCGTTTATCAAGAACATCCGAACTATCGCAGTGGTTTGGTCTGGTTACAGGTTGTGCTTACCAGATCGCACTTTCGGCGATAAAAGGTCTTTGAGATTGTGAAAGAACGGTATCTACATTCTAACGTTTTGGTTTGACTCGTCAATCTGTTCGTTGTGGATCAACATGTTAAACTTCTCATGTGCTCTTTAGAGGGCACAACAACTGAATAAAAAGGACCTAACCCGTGGGTTATCCATGGCAAGGTCGACAAACCCCAACGAAGACACTGAACCCCGCGTTCAGCCGCTCTTCGTTGGGTTATGCCGGGAAACTGGCATAGGGCCGCAAGGCCCGGCTGGCGCGGGGCTCAGTGTTTTTATGCCTCACGCCGGGATTATTTACCCGGTAATTTTATTTGTTATGGAGAGCAAAAACCCAACGAAGAAGCTCTGTCCGCATTGCAAGCAGGAAGTAGATCCAAAAGCGAGTCGGTGCCCACATTGCCAAGGCAAGATCCCGCAGTTTACGAAAACAAAAGTAATCGGGTTTGGGATTTTTATAGTCCTCATGATCGGGATGATTAACTCAATCGTCTCCAGCTCTACTCCTACACTTGTAACAGCTGAGGATGCCGCACAGCAAGCGGCTGAGTTTGCAACGTGGCAAAAGAGTCCAGCTGGTCTGCTTTGTGCAAAGCACACTGAGTGGCTAAGAAAAGATTGCGACCGAGCGATAAACAAAGATATTTGGGTCGGTATGCCGTTAAGCGTGCTCGTGTACTACTACGGAGCACCTGACAGCGACAACGTTTCTAACTACGGCCGCGGCGACCGTCATCAGTATTGCTGGGATCGCTATAACCCCTCGTGTTTTTATGACAACAATGGGGACGGTAGGATAGAGTCCTACAACTAGATTTATGTCCGCACCATCCTTACCCAACGCTGCCGAGCTTCGACGTATCATCAAAGAAACAACGGGTCGTGAGGTTAGCACTCTCGAGCTGTATCGTATTTGGTATTATTTCGAGAAGGTCTTACTATGCTCGGGATTGTGGAGCGAGGTGCAGGAAGTAAAGCCGCCAGTGCATCAACCGAATTTGTTTTAAGCGTACCGTTTCAGCCGAGCATGCATAATTGCCGTGCCTATTTGTACCTGCCTAAGTAGCTCCTCTTCCTTGCGAGCCCTCTTGGTCATACGGTCACCGTAAAAAGAATACGCTGGTCGCCAGTTCTTTTGTATGTCCTCGAGCTTCTGCAATTTCTTGAGTGTGGGCTCATCCGAACGGTAATTGATGCTATGGGATGCGTACTCCAAGTCGAGGCACCCTCTGCAGTAAAAATTATCTCGATCGTCATAGAGTTTGGCGCAACGGCGTAGGCACTTGGGGCACTCAAACCACCACCGCGTGCCTCCAAAGTGGCACTTCGTTTCTACAAAGTTAATAGTGCTTTGGTGGTTATGCTCTCCGCGGTGGACTAGCTCAAGATAAAAATCATCCGCTTGAGGGTCGTACTTTCGATAGAACGAGTAGCCACCCGAGCGGCAGAGAATGTCTTCAAATGCAAAGTGTCGGCGTAGTACGTGCTGCGGTCGGAGCTCAAACACGCTGATTGCTCTCATGCTCTCGACGAGGGTCTTGGCTGCTTGTGGGTTGTGTGACTTGCCGACAGGAAGCATACAGAAATTATTAAGGATGTTTGCAATCATCCTTATCTCCATTTTATCATTCTGCCCTTACTTTGCTTACTACAACCTCTTTTTTGCAAACTGTCGTGCAATGCCGATTCCTGACGGGTCGGACATGTAAATGCAAGGTCCTTTTCCGCCTGTTTTGTTACTTTAATTATACTCTTTTTTGCAACGTTGTCCGGTATGTTGTGTGGACCGTGCGCACATTTGCTCACGTTTGCGACACGGCGCGAGAAGGGGTCGAAGCCGTTAACTACTCCGAACTTGCGTGAACAATCGCACACGTGGGCATTTAGGTGCTAATTAGCTGTGGATTTACTCTTCGTTTCTTCTTTGGCTGGTACAATTCCCGCTTTCTCAAGAACGGCCCCCCACCTCTCTTGGAGGTCTTTATATTTCTCGGCGTCTATCGAAACCATGTTTGAAATACGACCACTCACTTTTTGCCCGAGCTTCACAAGCCCGAGGTCTGGGGAGTACTGCCTCTTGTATTGCCTAAGTCCATTTTTTTCCGCGAGGAACACTATCTTCTCTACCTCCTTACGAATTTCTTTCTTTACGCTGGGCTTGTCGTTTACAACTACGCCCGTTACTACTTGCCGTTTGTCTCGATAAACTGGAAAGTTCTCGTCCTTGTGTGCAGTAAAGCCAGACTGTTTAAAAATCTTTTTTATGCTCGGCTTGAGCTTGCGCAGGGGGTAAGATCCCGACAAGGCCAAATCATCAACCCAGAATGATTGAGATACTTTTAACCCCTTAGTTAAGCCTGCGATGCGCCGCTGCACGGGCAGCAATACGAGTGCAGCAACCTTAGGGCTGGTTTTGTATCCTTGAGGGAGACAGCCGTCAGCTGTTACTAAACGGGTGATGAGCCGAGCAACATCGGGTTGGCAGCCTAATTGCACAAAGGTGTTGTAAACTTTCTTTGGCTTAACCGAGGGAAAGTAGTTTTTTATATCAAAACCGGCTATGTTCTTTTTGCCTACATGCCGCAATGCATTACTCCTGAGCGACCGGCCTTTTATTGCACCTTGAAACTCCAGTGGAAAATCAAAGCGGTCAAGAATCTCCTTGTTCAGCTTGTCGTGTATTGCCTCAAGGTCATGTTCCGCCTGATGGAAAGTTCTGCGCTTTCCCCGCGTCTCTGCAGACCACGAGTGAAAATGCTTTTTTGGGTCAGCTGCAACTTTCTCTAAAACATCAAGCGGAACGCCTATGCGCTTCGCTAGCTCTACCGGCCTATTTATCTTTATGTACGGTAGCTTGCGAGGTTCTTTGTTCATGCATGTAGGAAGTGCTTCTCTAAATCATCAATAAACTTAAGAATTTTCTCTCGCACTTCTTTCTCTTTTTTACTCTTACCCTCTGGCAGAAGAGCTCCTTTAGTCAGAATGATTAGGGGTATGCTGTATTTGTTAGAAAGTTTTTTTAAGAAAGCATTACCGGCATTTTTCCTCCCGTTCTCGACAAGAGAAATGTAGTTTGAGGTTACACCCAAATCTTTAGCCATATCTTCCTGAGACAGGCCGCGTTGGGCGCGTATTTTCTTTATCATTTCGTTGCTTGAGCTGGTCATTTTTACATCCATTAACTTGTAATGGGTTGATTGCGGTACTAGCTACGCGTGTATGCCTTTACTACGTCGACGATGGTAGAGAGGACCCTGCGGGCAAACGCCCTGCGGATCTCCCCCTTGAGTACACCGTCAAGAATGTCGGAGTAAATGGCCGTAACGGTAGCCAGTTTACTTGCAAGAACGCTGCAGTTCTTACAGGTGTGAGGTGGGGTCTTCTCGAGAACTCCAGCCAGTTGCCGGTGTACGGCAATCAGCTGTTGCTGCTGTTTAGTGTTCATTTGTTTAATTTCTTGAGTTAAGGGATGCGACGAAGCAACCAAAACACAATCGGTCGCCGCATATCGGAGATCTAATAACCGATACCAACTTCCAAGATGAACGCGCAAGCCGTCTTTCTCCCACTACACTTTTACATTCGACGGCCTGCGCGTTACAACTTGTACGCTAGTACCGTATGGACGAGTCAGAGTATCTGTAGTGTTGTAAGTGTTGCGGTGTCGGTGTTTCGTGTGTCGCTGAAAGCGAATGACGTTAACCGTTGAACCGTTAGCGAACAACTGGTGGTGATGCTGGATGCCCGGTAATACCGCCTTGCGGCGTTAGGATTTTACTCCTATTCAAAAAAGGAATTGCTTCCTGTTGTGGGGACGACTTCTCTTTATGAAGACCCGCTAGGGAGTCGAGTGCCAAAGTGCTATGAAGAACGAACCGCTCTTCACTTACTATTATTTCGCACTCTAACTTTTTGTCAAAGTTGTCCTTGGGGATAAGATTGGGTAATTATTAAATACTTGCAAGCACTCAATATGCGTGTTATAAATATGTCGGCTTGATTTTGCAGGATTGAATTGCCCGACGGGTGATTTTCTTGCGCAAACGGGGAGGGTTCCCTCATGGCCGAAGCTGCCGTAAAGCATCTACGACTCGCGCCGACTGTTGCGGAAAAGGATAAGGGAAAACCTTTCCTCACTGCACATATCGACCGTGCCATCGTCATGACGCAGTACGACCTGCGTGGTTTCTCGCATCCGCTGGGGATGCGGCTTCATCACAAGCATCCCAAGTACCTCGACGCTGCCATCGCCAACTTCATTTCGTTCGCGGCCGACGCTGGTCACGACGGTACGAAGACCGACCCCAAGTTCGTCGGCTACTTCGACAGCTCGTTCAAGGACTATCTGGCGATGTGCAAGCGACTTGCCGCGTGCTGCGACGGCTCCGAGAAGGAGGCGATCCAGCTCATCGTCGGCGAGTTCATCCGCCAACACAAGGACATGGGAGCCAAGATTGCTTCCGGCAAGATTGATGACAAGAACGGCTACCTGAAGCCCTTGGTGAAGACCAATCGCATGGGCAAAGCCGTCATCGCTCTCGCCACCGCTTTCGACGTCGAAGTGAAGACCGGGCGGGTTCGCAAGGAAAAAGCAGCGCCCAAGCGCTGAGCGAGTACAACTAGTCACTCACGGTGCGGTCTGAAAAGGCCGTGCCGTTTTATTTTGCTAAAATATCCTCAAGTGTTTGGATGTCCGAAGGAAAGAAAGCACTGTATTTACTGAGTTCTGAAAGCCAAGTAAACTGGTCATCCAAGAAACTTTGTTGAGGGCGTTAGATTTTGCTGGTGGTATACTTTGCATTAATGAAAATTCTCATAGTCGGCGGGGGCATCGCCGGGTGTGCATGTGCTGCTCTATTACGCAAATACAGGGTTGGAGAAGTTACGTTGGTTGAAAAGGCGCCGGAGTTTAGGAACATAGGATACTTAATTGCCTTATGGAATACCGGCAGAAAAGTTTTGAAAGAGCTTGGCGTTGATGAACGAGTTGTAAAAAATGGTTGCGAATTTGACTCGGACTTAGTGCTGGATAAAAGCGGTCGCCTGATAAAGGCAGTACCTCATGAGGATTTCAAACCGCTCGGATCGACAATTGTCATCAAACGTGCAGATTTACACGCGGGTCTATTCGGAATTCTGAAAGACATCGATATTCGATTCAATACTACCTGCAAAGATATTCAGCAAAAGGGAAATGGAGTGACTGTGGAATTTAGTGCCGACAAAGTTGAAACATTTGACCTTGTTATTGGTGCTGATGGCCTTCACTCTTCTGTGCGCGAACAAGTGTTTGGGCAAAACTTCCTGCAGTATTACGGCTGGAGAATATGGATGTGGTGGCTACCCGAAGAGTACAAACACCCCAATGGCGCTATTGGATATTATGGAAGCGGTAAGATATGTGCAGTTCTGCCCTTTTTTGAAACCTCGGTTGCCTATCTCGTTGCGCTCACTTCGCCTCAAGTGAAGAATTTTATTGACGAACGACCGAAACTAAAGGAACTATTTTCTGATTTCTGCAAAGACGCAAAAGATATCGTAACAACAGCTCCGTCGCGGGAGAATATGTACTACGACGATATTGCCTCCGTTAGGATGCCTCTGTGGCACAAGGGACGAGTCGTGCTCATAGGAGATGCCCAACATGCGGTCTCGCCTGTGACAGGCATGGGGGCTTCAATGGCCATGGAAGACGCTACCGTACTTGTTGAAGAGCTGCGTAAAAATAAGTCTGTTGATGTGGCTTTATCGTGTTTTGCAGTGAGACGAGAGAAACGAATTCAACGATTCCGAGAAATAGTCGACCAAATGGATGGGTGGACTATGGCAGATGGAATTTTTGGATATCTCCGCAACAAAATGCTTTCCTACGTGCCTGCATGGTACTTCGTAAATACGCTGCGTAAATTTGTAGAAGCCGAAATTTAATTCGCACACTAATTTCTAATCCCTAATGGTAGTGTATGCTCTTCCTCCAATGCCTTCCCAAACCGCAGCCAACCGCTTAGCTCCCAAACCAATTGGTTCCAATTCGCTCCCACTTGGGTCATTGAAGGAGATTTTCCTTTTTTGAATTCTTCGGAAAGCCGAGTCTGAAATGGGATGAAAAATATCCCTGACCAATTCCCCGTAGGCTCATGGATTCATAGCTGTGACCGTGAGCCGCTTTGCAGGGCCATTTTCGTGCTACCCAAAAAAGAAAACCCGCCATCATCCGAGACGATGGCGGGGAGCAGGAGGTCTGCTCAGTTCAAAGATGATACGGCTTCCGCTTTATTACAGCGGCTCGCCTTTGATGTGCGTGAGCAAGAGCTGGGCGCCGCGGCGGAGCTGAACGAGGTCCTTGTCCTCTTCGTCCAGCGGCAAGAGGTTGAACTGCATGTTCACCTCCCGCTCGATGTGGCCGAGCGGATTGGTGGCCATGTCCCGAAAGGGCTGGCCGGCGCGCCAGGCGAGGTTGGCGAGATTCTTGACGATAAGCCGCTCAACGCGACTCAGATCGTTGTCCACAAGCGCTTTGAGGGCGGCGAGGTAGCCCTCCTCGGTTGTCTTGCCGCCAACCACATCACCCAAGAATGCTGCCAGCACGTTTGCGGCGGTATCAGCGGCATAGATGCCGGCGAGGTTCATCGCGACCATCTCGGGCTTTTCGAGACCGAAGTCGTGGTGCCAGTCTGGCTTGCCACAACCTTCGGCATAGGCCCGGTCGAGCAGATTGGCGACAGCGGCCGATAGATTCTTGGAGCGAAACAGTGCGCTCACCTGGTCGAAAGCGTTCATTGATTGAGATCCTCCGGATTTCGGGACAATTCCCTATTTTAATTGTAGCATGTAATGCCAGCTGTGTCAAACTATTTCGAAAATGCCTTGTCGCCCCATCCAGGTACCGGACGAACTCCCAGTTGATCAGTATTTTATAAAAATCCCGCCGGTGTAAACCGGCGGGGAGGAGAGAATCGAGAACAAGGGTTGGAGCATGCTAGCGGAGCGCGTGCGCCGCGATATAGCGCTTGACGGCTTCGGTGTCAACGCTGAATTCGACAAAGTGCTCTTCCCTGTCGGCAAGCTCGGCGAATTGCTTCGGAATCTCGGGGTCTGTGCCAAGCGCCTCGCGGATGGTCGACGCGAATTTGGCGGGTGCGGCCGTCGCGAGGCAGATCAGCGGGACACCCAGCTGTCGATATGAGAGGCCAACCACGAGTCCGGCGGCGGTATGCGGATCCACCACGATACTGCATTGATCGCGCATGAGGCGGATCATACCGATGCGTTGCACATGATTGCTCGAACCGGCAACGATACCCGTTTCCAGGATCTTCTGGGCCAGGTACGGACCGGGCAGTGTAAAGGCGCCTTCCTCTCGTAGCCGCCGCCAAAGTGCGCCGACGACTTTGGGACGTTGGTCAAGCAGGTCATAGGCCAGTCGCTCAAAATTGGACGCCTGGTTAATGTCCATCGAAGGGCTTGAGGTCGGCATGGCAGGGCGGGGCCGGTATTCGCGCGTATTGAAGAAGATCGGCAGCACATCGTTCTCGTTGGAGGCGAGGATGAGCTTCTCGATCGGCAAGCCCATCTGGCGCGCAAGGTAGCCAGCATAGATATCGCCGAAATTACCCGTGGGCACAGCAAACATCACGCGCTGGACGTCGGATTGAGTCGCCTTGAAGAATGCCCAGAAATAATAGGCGATCTGCAGGACGATGCGGGCAAAATTGGTCGAGTTGACGCCGCCGATGTGATGGAGCTCCTTAAATGGAGCGTCTGCATTGATCTCTTTCATGATCGCCTGACAGTCGTCGAACGCGCCTGAGATCGCGAGCGCATAGACGTCTTCGCCCGCTACGGTAGACATTTGGCGCCGCTGGAAATCACTGGTGCCGTCCTTCGGAAAAAGTACGAACACTCGGATACCCTTTTTGCCACGGAGTCCCTCGATCGCGGCTGGCCCGGTGTCGCCCGAGGTCGCCACTACCACATTCATGCATTGCTTGCGTTCACCGAGTACATGCTCCATGAGCGGTCCGAGCATCTGCAAG
>Ga0209726_10000088_pt1 | contig 182043 bp, 95 predicted proteins | sample Subgrocontami54m_FD_187453 | JGI IMG/M metagenome (GOLD analysis project Ga0209726, IMG submission 187453) | Subsurface groundwater microbial communities from S. Glens Falls, New York, USA - GMW46 contaminated, 5.4 m (SPAdes) (version 3) | ecosystem: Environmental > Aquatic > Deep subsurface >...
TCTTTATTTCCCTTACAGCCATAGTAACGGTCCTCTCTTTTTCCATCACACACTCCTTTCGAGTGTGTGAGTGTAGAGGACATTTCTACTTTGCGAAAAGAGGACATTATCATTTTGCGGTTACAGCTTGCAGGATTTGCTCAACATAAAAGTGATGACTCGGTAAGCAGAACTGTTTTGCGGCGCCGTGGTTCGTTTGCATCCCTGCAAACGCCCACTGCTTCTCGCCGTTCGGTTGGTCAGTAGATGAGCCCAAATCAGTTGATGTACCGAACGGCTCCGAAAGCCGCCGCCAAACAGTTCTGCTTACCGAGCGTTTCTAATAATCGCGTAGTCTGCTTTGGCAATTGCAAAGGCGCGTTGCACAAAATTGCGAAGCACAGGGATGTGCGAGAGCAATTTTTGCACGAGCGCAGTAAATGCCGCGGACGGCATTTGCGAAGCGCCGCCGCCGCAATTGCCAAAGCAGACTATGTAAATGATTGTAAGTTTTAAGAAGCGGATTCTTCGGAGGCGGTTTTAGCGAATTTGCGTTTGAGGACCAGCTGGCTCTGGATCATGAGGAGATTGGAAACCAGGAAATAAAGCGAAAGCCCCGAAGGCATGCTATAGAAAATAAATCCGATGAAAATAGGCATGAGCTTCATCATTTTTTCCTGCTCGGAATTTACACCGGAAGAAGCTGATGGCTGAAGCCTTTGCTGTACTACGGTCGAAAGGATATAAAGAATCGGCATCAACCGCAATGCGTTTCCAAAGACAGGAAGAGTAAAAGGCAGCGTAAAAAGAACGTCGGGTTCCGAAAGGTCCGTAATCCAACCAAAAAAATGAGCCCCGCGGAGTTCCACGGCTTGCGAAAGCACTTGGTAAAGCGCAAAAAACATGGGCATTTGGACAAGAAGGGGAAGGCATCCGCCAAAAGGATTTACTTTATGCCTTTTGTAGAATTCCATCATTTCTTTCTGAAGTTTCTCGGGGGTGTTTTTGTATTGCTCCTGGATCGCACGCATTTTCGGCTGAAGCATTTGCAATTTTTGCATGGACTCAAAGCTCTTATGTGTAAGCGGCCAAAAAAGCATCCGGGTCGAGACAGCAACAGTAATAATGGCGATACCGTAGTTATGGAAAAGTTTGTAGAAAAATCCTAGGAGAATCAAAACGATCGTTTTGAAAATTCCCCAAATGCCGGAAGCCAGTATGGCTTCAAACTCCGCGCCGAAAGAAATTAAAGTGGAACGCACGGTCGGCCCGGCGTAGATTAAAAACGAATAATTCTCGCTCCCGCCCGGGGAAATTTCCTTTGTAGCAACCCGCGTTGCGCTGCGAAGCATGATGTCGTCGGCGGAAGCCCGGAACGCATCTACACGCGTGCCTTCTTCCGGTTTTACAAATACGGCGAAATAAAGCCGGCCCAGGGCGGTCCAGAAAATTTGCCCCTCTTGGAAATCACCTTTCTTTTTAAGCTTCACAAAAGCAGCGCGTCTGACTTCGTTACCGATTTTGGTATAGGAAGCAATAGACTGCATCCGCGCCGGTTTGTTTTTAATGCTCGCTTCGGTCTTTTGGAGAACGCTTCCTAGCTCAAAGAAGAAAGGCTGCGGCCGGCCGGTGGGATTTTTAACTTCAATATTGAGTCTTAGAGCAGATTCGGTTTCTCCGACCTTAAATTTTTTCGAGATCACAAGTCCTGAAGGAAGCGTGTAAGAAAACTCCACACCTTTCCCGTCCGGCATAAAGCTTGGCCCTTGATACGGTGCTCGCTCGAGATCGAGGGGCGCGCCGGGGAGAAGCATGGCGAAGGCGGAGGGTTCGGCAGGCGGCACATCAAAAAGAATAATTTCATCCCGGTGGCCGTTTCGCTCCATGAAACTTACAAGCTTACGCACACCGCCGCCGATATTTGAAAACGTAGCGCGAAGCGTAGCGGTCTCGATTTCCATTTCAATCGGTTCTGCAGCTTCTGCGCTTACTTCTTCTTGAATAGCGCCGGGCCGAGCGCTTTCCAAAACTTCTTTGAGCGCGATGGCTGGTGCTTCCGCGTCTTTCAGAATAGCCGGCTGCTTCGGAGTAATCATGCGGAGATAAGTGGGGTAAAAAACCCACATCAAAAACAAAACCGCGATGGCGATTAGGCTGCGCCTTTCCATCAAGAAGCCTCCGGCAAAGGATCGTAACCACACCGGTTAGAAAATGGGTGGCACCTGAGAATTCGTTTCGTTCCTAAAATAATTCCTTCGATCAAACCGAATTTCCCGATGGCTTTTCGCGTATATTCTGAACAGGAAGGATAAAACCGGCAGTGCCGGCCAAGCAGGGGAGAAATTATCATTTGATATCCGCGTATCAAAGTAACGATCGCATTTCTAATTACACGTGAAATTTCTTTAAACATTCCGTCAACTCTTCTATCGCTTTCGCGCAGGTTAATTCTTCGGGTACTCGATAGGCCGAGATAACCACAAGGCCGTTTTCCAATTTTGAGTCGCGGATAGTTTCGACAAATGCCGCGCGCAAAACTCGTTTCATACGATTTCTTACAACTGCCTTTCTCGAAACTTTCGAACCCACAACCACGGTAAAACGCAACCGTTTTTCCTCGGGGAGAGAAAGCCAAAAAACAGAAACAAACTTCCCCCGAGCTTTAACTCCGTCGTGGAAAGTTTTCCGAATGAGAAAAGAGTTCTTCAGCCTGTTCTCACGAGAAAAAGAAATGGCGGGCATGCAAAGGGGAAAAATTAAACCTGAGTGAGGCGCTTACGCCCTTTTCGCCGTCTGTTCCGTAAAACATTCCGGCCACCGCGCGTCAGCTTGCGCTTCAGGAATCCGTGTTTCGTACGCCGTTTTCGCTTTGAGGGTTGATAAGTCCGTTTCATGATTTCGGGGATTATAGCAAACCGCCCGGCTAAGTCAATTAACAAGGCCGGCTAGGTTAATATTGGAGAACAGAACTTAATTCTTTCTTCTGAAATAAGTTACAATATATGAGTTTTGGTGTCCGATAATCGTCCTAGCCATTAAAATACCTCTGTGCTAGTATGTGCAGCATTCTAGATTTGGCGTACCGCGTACTTTAGAGCAAGGCGTTGCACAAGAAATGGGCAACGCTATTTTTCTGTCTACTTGCTTAACGTTTCTATTAAGGATTATCGAAACATGAAAAATTTCTGGCAAAAAACAATGGCCGCAGTGCTTTGTCTAGCCCTGCCTCTTGTAGAGATAGGGCCTTTGCTTGCAGAGGCGACCCCGGCAACTGCTGATTTTTTGGTCACGCCGAGCGAGCTATTTTCAATTCCAGAAAATCTCGGCGCCATTCCTGGCAACCCCGCCATCGCTTTATCAAACAAAACCCCGACGGTTTTGCTCATCCAAGATGCACACAATCAATTCGAAGCACAACAAAATATTGAAAAATTGCTTCACTTCCTATCCGAGCGCCACGGATTTAAAACCATTTTTCTGGAAGGCGCCTTCGAAGGGGCAGTTTCCCCGCATTTGTTAAAATTTTTCAGCGATCGTTCTTTAAACGAAAGAATCGCAACCCGGCTCCTTTCCGAAGGAGAGATTGGAGGGGGAGAACTTTTTCTTCTCCGAAGCCAAGGCGCCACCCGCGCTCGCGGTGTGGAAAACCCCGCGCTTTATAAAGCTAATTTGGATTCGTTCCGAAAATTGTACGCGCATAAAAAAATATCGGATGCCTGCTTGGCACGCCTGGAGCGGCATCTATATACGCTCGCCTCGAAATTTTCAAACTCCACGTTACAAAAACTTTTAAAAGATTGGCTTTTGAATCAACGCGACCCCAACTTCACAGGAGCTTATCTTGAAACATTGGGACGGCTTGCCAAAATATATCTGGGTCTTGATTTAAGGGAACCGGCTCATCAGAACTCTTTCCCGCAACTTCTTAGGTATTACAAACTCACCGACATCGCAGTGAAAATCGAGCGCGCCCGCGGTCAAAAAGTTTTCGTCTCCGAGAAAAATCTTTTACTCCAGTGGCTCCAAAACAATGACTTCCCAAAAGACACGCAGGAAATTTTTGAATCTGTTTTCCAAGGAGAGGAAAATGAGCTTTTACCTAAAGATATCCGTTCCTTATTAGAACATTTTTATGAGAAAGCTCATAAAAGGGGATTCCGATTTGATGATTACCCCCAAACCGGTTCGCTTCTCGGGTCTCTCATGCTCCGCCAGGAACTTAAAGCGCTCGATTTATCCGAAGAAGTCGAAGCGCTAACGAATAATTTGTTCGACCGTCTCACCCAATCCAAAGAAGAAGCGGCGCTGCTTAATCTCTTTAGAGATTTTAGTACGCTTAAAAATCTCTTCGCTCTCGAATTGAATAAAAATGATTGGCTAAACATAAGCAAACGAAAAGAAGATTTTCTGCCGACGGCTTTCCAAAACCGTTTATATTCCGTTCAAAAAAATACGGATACGAAAACTTCTATAAAATTTATGGATGCCTTATTTGAAGAAGCTATCCGCTTTTATGAGATTGCCGAAGCGCGCGACAGAATCATTTCAAAAAGCGTGACGCGGCATCTAAAAAATCTGGGTGAACGCAAGGCCGTCTTAATCGCGGGCGGCTTCCATAGCGAAGGCCTCAAGACAGAGCTTCGGAAAAATAAAATAGCCGTTTATGAAATCACTCCAAAAATGAATTCTGCCGGCCCTCAGGCAACATACATCAAACAAATGCTTCTTGGCCGACCGGGTGTAACCACATTAAAACCGATATCCCCGGGAGCGATTTCTCTGCCAAAAATCCGGCAGCTTTTCGGCGAACACGATTTCCGATTTCACCGAACTAACTTGCTAAGCGCCATTCAAGCTGAAATGCCCGCAATCTCAGATTATGAAGCGGGGCAGGGTTTTTACGAACAGGCCATTGCCATGGAGGAAATTCGGCGAAGCGGATTTGGCGCGCAGGCACCGGGAGAAACGGCCGGGCCGAACGATCGAGGGGCAAAAGGCGCTGGCCTACCTCAAAGAGATAAATTGCGCGTGAGAGATTTTTTTACAAAGCCGCTTCTTCGGCTCGGCTACATTGCGTTTCTAAATTTAGTTATTATTCCCTTGACGGTAGCGGCGCCGATTATCCTTTTGGAGTGGCCGCTTGGGTTTGCCCCAACTTCAATAAAATCTCAATTAATCGTTTCGCTGGCTTTCATTCCCTTAATAGAACTTGCCGCTTACGTGGGACATAAAATGTTTGATAACAGAGCGCATTTAAAAATTTCATTTTTGCGAAAAATGTCCGAACGCTTGCGGAGCGAGGTACGTTTATTAAATATATTAAAAAGAACCTGGAAGTTTAGAGTTGTTCTTGCGCCGGCGGCTATTTTCCTGGTTTTAACGATGACGGGAATAAACCCGGCCGGTTTTGCCGCCTGGCTGGCGCTATTCTTTATTTCTGTATCGTCTTTGATCTACTTCGATCATAAAGTTGAGAAAGCTTTCCCCGCCTTTCGAGTCGCCAAAAGTCCTCTTATTAATCCTGTCTGGCAGTTTGTAGAAAAAATTCCGTTTGTATACCTGCATTTCACTTGGGCCAAATTTTATTATCTTCCCTGGTTTTTCCTTATCTGGCCGTGGTCCGTTGAACCCGCCGGTTCCGACCGCTTTACGATCCACGGGTTAAGAAAAACGCCCGCCGCGGAAAGGGCGCTCACCGACACCGTACAGGGTATTCCTGCATCGGGCGCGCATAGAAATTTATTTTTCCACCCATGGATCCCGCATCCCGACATGTACGCCATGGGAATTTATACCAAGTGGTTCCATCAAACAATTTTCGGCAATTATTTCAGCTTAAACGAAGGCGGATCTGAGCAAACTATTCTCCCGCACGAGATTGCCCATCAAATTTATTTTTCATCTCTTTTCTCTGAATTCAGGGAGCGGTGGGAAACGCGTTATGATGAGTACCGCAAAGATACAAAAGGGTTCGTGATAAGTTCTTACTCACTTCAAGATAAATACGAGGCATTTGCCGAATGGTTCGTCGACTTTTACAGAAACGCGGGTTATCGCCTGACGAAGGATTTCTTAAATCACGCGGACGCCGCACAACAAGAAATGTGGCTGATCATAGCGCAAGCTTTCATTGAAATGCATGATGGAAATGCGTTTTTAAAAGTAAACTTCCCCGAAACAAAAACTTCTTTCTTGATCCCGGTTAATCTAGAGGACGGCCGCATTACACTAAACGAATTAATCAAGGCGCTAAATGAAGCCAGGGCGCGTCAACTCAAATTTATTTCCGGGCACATTCATCTTCCCGGAAATTCTGCCTCATTAATGAAACTGCTCGAGTCCGTAAATACCCAGCCGGAGGGAGATCTCTCCTTGCTCCTGCTTTCCTGGGCAAAATTAATCGGGAAAGAAGCGCTCTTAACCATGGAGCCCAATGAGGAAGAGCTTGTCCGGTTATTAAGCGATTTTACTTTAAACAATTCTGTTCGACAGGGTGTTTCGATTGCTGCCGAAATTTTAGGAAAAATAGGAAACGAACAAGCCGTCAAAATACTCGGGCAGCTCCTTACCCAGGAAAGTGTAAAAAATGTAAAACCGCAAGAAGTTAACATCGCCCGGCGGGTTGCCCGGATTCTAAGCGTAATAGAAACCCCCGCCGCTAAACAAGCTCTGTCATCCTCTATTGCAGAGTTGATTCGCACGCGAAGTTTATTTTCTCTTGGTTCTCCTGAACGGGAACGGTTCGATCTAGGCATTGCATTGGTTGCCATTGTCCGTTACGATCTTTCGGAAGAAGATCAAAGCTTTCTTGAAGAAATAAAGAAATTACACAGAGATACTTCTTCGTTTGCCAACGACAAAAATATTATTCACCAATATTTGCACGAAATCGAATTGCGCAAGGCGAAAGCGGAGAAGGAGGATACCGAATCCGGCTTTGGAGTTAGCCGTGAAGCCATTCTCGCCGTCGCAGCTGTTGCGGGCGGCATTTTGCGGAATCAAGAATTTCTCCGGCTTACGCCCGGCGCGCACAAAACCGATGCCCCATACAAACCCGCATTGCCCCCGGCGGGAGACCATCTGATACTCTTAACAAACCCTTCGGACGCGACGGATCTGCCGTTGCGTATTTCGGTGGGCTTCGCTAAAACTCCTCTTTTAGATAACCCGAGCTTACGTATTCTTATTAATCTTTTGGCTCGAAACCCGCTTGCTCATGTCCGCATAGAAACACCGGCCGGCATGAATTACAGGGAGCTGGAATCGGAAGTTCGCGAAGCGGTGCTTGATTTAAGGAAACAGATTGGCGTGGAGAATAGAAATGTTTCTCTTCAGATGGCAAACGGTCCGTTGTCATTGAAAAAATTTGTGGGGGACCGCTACATTAAGACGCTTGTTTACGATGCACGAAGGGAAGTGCTGGAGACGTTAAGAGAAGCACGCCATGTCTTTTTGGTTGAAAACGACGTGCACGGGCGCACGGGCACGCTTCTTGATCTTGAAGCGCTCGCGCTTCTTAATGCCATTGACCAACTATTCATTAATAGCGCCCCCCCTCGAGGCATCCAAAAGGCGCTTGATCTTTTGAGATTTAGCGAAAATCTGAGCATTCGTCTGCGCGCCGAAACACTATTTAAGCGGGCCGCGTAAAAAAATACCTCCCCACGATAATCGTGGAGAGGTATCGGACCCGCTAACTATTTTCTTAACCGATTTCAAACCTTATCAAAGGGCTTCGCACGGACTGGTCACTGTTACACACTGCTCAAAACCACTCGAACACCTCGATGTGATATTATAATTGTTCAGGCAGTCATTAAACACGCAGCTTGGCCTGGGTACACAGGTACAGGTAGTCACCGAGCATAGGGGGCTAGCGGAAATAACGGGATAGTTCCCTGTACAGCCGGCACTAAACGCCGTATCGCTTTCGATGAACCCGAAACCCAAAAGCATAACAGTGACGATAACAAACACGACTACTTTTTTCATTGTTTTTGTCCTCCTCTACTAAGCATCGAGAAAATTAAACGCCGGGTGAATCACAAATCTCTGAATGCGGCTTGGCTATTCAAACTCGCATGGCAGGTTATATGTTACGCACTGCTCAAAACCACTCGCACAACGTGAGGTGATATTGTAATTGTTGAGGCAGTCATTCCACCAACAACTAGGCCTAGGTACACAGCTACAAATTGTCTGCGGGCACGAGTTACCGCTAAGATTGGGCAGGCACCCATCACATCCGCTGCTAAACGCCGTATCGCTTTCAATGAACCCGAAACCCAACAGCATGACAGTGACGATAACAAACACGGCTGCTTTCTTCATGTTTCAATCCTCCCCGGACATTAAGCATTGTCAAAAACCAAACCAAAGCGGAAATTTTATACCGCATTACACTCGCAAGTACAATCGGATAATCCTTGACGGACGCATTTAGGTGACAACGTTTGCATTACCGCTCAGTGCGTTTCTTCGGCAATTTGCCCGGGAATTTTTTCCGCTAATTTCAAAAGTCCCAAGAATTCGTTTGACCGCTGTTTTTGTGTTTGCTATAATGCGCCCCTTCGCTTAAACAATTTGTGTTGATAATTTGTTGATAAGTAATGAAATTAACAAGCAAAACTATCAACTTAAGCTGCTTATTTTAAACGATTTATAGATAGTTTGTTATTCATATTCTTTTCTTCCTCGTTTGTTGATAAGGACGTATTCGTTTTATGGATGAATCCACCGCCGCAAAAAGTGAGGCCCTCGCTGCGGCCGAGCAATGGCCTGCTATTAAAGACCGCATTAAAGAATACGTAGGTGAACAAACTTTTCAAACCTGGTTTGGCCACGTTAAATTCGAAGCCTTCGAAAATAATATTCTTTTGCTTTCCGTCCCCGATGAGTTTTATGCGGATTGGCTAAAAGAACATTACGAAGAGCTTATCCGCAACGCTGCCGAATTGCTCGGCGCGAAACCGGAAATTCGTTTTATCATTAAACAATCTCAACAAGTTATTACGAAACTCCCTCCAAGATTTCCTCAAAAAACAGATATAACGCCCGCTCAGGCCGCTCAGCAGCACGGACTCAATGCGAATTTCACGTTTGATCGTTTTGTAGTCGGGCCGAGCAATCGATTTGCACACGCGGCTTCGGTTGCAGTGTCCGAGGCGCCGGCCAAAGCTTACAACCCTCTCTTTATTTACGGCCCCGTCGGTCTCGGCAAAACACATCTCATGCAAGCGGTTGCTCATAAAATGCTCGAGGATAAACCCGACGCGAAGGTGCTTTATATTTCAAGCGAGCGCTTTACAAACTTACTTATTACCGCCATTCAAAACCGGAGCACGCAACGATTCCGCGAACGATTCCGCGAAGTAGATATTCTTCTTGTCGATGACATTCATTTCATTGCGGGTAAGGAAAGCACGATGGAAGAATTTTTCCATACATTCAATACACTCTACGATGCCCACAAACAAATCGTTGTCTCAAGCGACCGGCCGCCCAAAGAAATCCCAGGGCTCGAAGAAAGATTGATTTCGCGTTTTGCCTGGGGCTTGGTGACCGACATCCAGCCGCCTAACTTGGAAACGCGCATCGCTATCGTTCAAACTAAACTAGCGCGTACCAATACACTCATGCCTCAAGATGTTATTTACTTCATCGCCACGCACATAAAATCAAATATCCGTGAATTGGAAGGTGCGCTTGTCCGCATCGCCGCTTACTCTTCTTTAACAAACACGCCCATTAGCCTAAACATGACTAGGGAAGTTCTCAAAGACACAGTTCGGGAAGAATCCGGCCGCCTTAGTATAGAGCTGATTCAAAAAGAGGTTTCCGATTTCTTCCATATCAAGATATCTGACTTGAGAGCAAAGAAGAGAACAAAAAGCATTGCCCACCCCAGGCAGGTGGCTATGTTTTTAGTTCGGGAATTGACCGATCATTCGCTTTTAGAAATCGGCCAATATTTTGGCGGCCGCGATCATTCGACCGTGCTTCATGCTTGCGGAAAAATAGAAAAGATGACCGAAAAAGATTTCAATTTTTCAGAGACAATCGCTTTTCTTAAGAGACGGCTACTTGGTGGATAAGTCTGCGGATAAGCCGTGGGAAAACCTTGGTTTTTTGTGGAAGGTTTTTCCGTGGTGTGTATATTGGGTTTGTTTTGTTAACTTGTTAATTAATCGTAACTTGTTTCCACATTCTACACACATATATAAGTTGTTGTGGTAATTATGTTTACATACGTTATCAACATTTTTAACAGCCCGGATATTACTACTTCTTATTTTTATAAAAAATAATAGCAAGACAGGGAGGCCTCATGAAATTTAGTATTCCAAAGTCAAATTTACAAAAAGCGTTAGGGCGAGTAATAGGAGTTATTAGCTCAAGAGCCACGCTCCCGATTTTATCGAACGTTCTAATCGAAACGGCGGGCAAGAATACTTTGCTGTTTGCCGGAACAGATCTCGAGCTCGGAATTTCAACATCGATCCAGGCGGAGGTAGAAAATGAAGGGAGTGTAACGATCCCGGCGAAGAAGCTACATGATATTGTAAGAGAACTGCCGGAAACAAAGATTCGGGTTACCGTTTCTAAGAATCACAACGTCACTATAGAAACAGAAAAAGGGCAGTTTAAAATTATGGGATTACCCAAAGATGATTTTCCAAAACTCCCCTCCGCCGAGGAAAACCAAGGGTTTGAGATCGATCAGCCCACCTTAAAAGAATGTCTCACACTCACTTCTTTTGCCATTTCACACGACCAAACCCGGTACGTTTTGAGTGGAACACTCTTTATTTTCCGCGCCGGTGAGCTCAGACTAATCGCAACGGATGGTAGACGGCTATCGTTTATTAGGCGGAAAACAGATTCGGCAAAAGACCAGGATTTCGAAGCGATTGTGCCTATGAAAGCGGTTAATGAATTAAGCAAGTTACTTGAGGATTCCGGTACGGTAAGAATTATTCCACTCAAAAATCAGCTTAGTTTTGAGGTTGGTGAAACAAAAATCATCACCCGTCTCATCGAAGGAAAATTCCCCAACTACGAGCAGGTGATCCCCAAAGAAGAGAAGGTTAAAATAGCTATCGATAGAGAAGCGCTCTTGGCTGCCGTGAGGCGTGCCGCTCTCTTAACGTCGGCTGATACGCAAGTCATCAAGTTAGATATACTTACGGATAAAATACTCGTGTCGTCTCGAACGCCAAACGTAGGCGAATCGCAAGAGGAACTCGAAGCAAAACTTTCTGGAAAAGAGATGGCTATCGGCTTCAATCCGCAGTACCTTATTGATGTTTTAAAGAATCTAAACGACGACGAAGTTTTTCTCTGTTTAACCGACCCTGATAAATCTGGGATCGTCAAGGGCAGTTCGGATGATTATCTGTACGTAATCATGCCGATGCAACTTGCCTAATAAAAAATTCATGGCGAGCACAGGAATAAAAGACGTTCTACCCTCCGTTCTCTCAGGCCTTTCGGGAAAACGCCCCTCTGCTTTTTCAGCACTTACGCAAGCGTGGGAATCGTTCGTGGGAACTGATCAAGCCCGGCATAGCGAGCCCTACGCACTGCGTGGTAAAATACTTTTCGTTCGCGTTGACGATTCGAGCCGGGCCTTTGAGTTAAGCCGCAGATACAAAAGGTCGTTAATTAGGCGAGCACAATTTATAATAGGAGAAGAAGAGTTAAGCGACATAGTATTTAGAGTCGGCGAGCTCTCAAGAAAACATAAAGCATAAAGTCACATGCCAAAACTGATGAGCGGACCTAAGCCAAAATCTAAAAAACCAACTTCTGCGTCAAAGCCAAAGAAATCCTCCCGAGACAAAGCTTCCTCAGGTTACGATGCCAGCCATATTCAAGTTCTGGAAGGTATTGAAGCGGTACGCCGGCGTCCGGCCATGTATATCGGCGACACGGCGGTGCGTGGTCTTCACCATATCGTTTACGAGGTTGTAGACAACTCCGTCGACGAAGCGATGGGCGGGTTCTGCGACAACATCGATGTTATTATGCACGCGGACGGAAGCGTTGCCGTGGCCGACAACGGGCGCGGCATCCCCGTGGATATGCATAAAACCGAGAAAAAATCTGCTCTCGAAGTCGTCATGACCACACTGCATGCCGGCGGGAAGTTTGACCGGAAAACCTACCGTGTTTCCGGCGGTCTTCACGGCGTGGGCGTTTCCGTGACCAACGCTCTTTCAGAATGGATGGAAGTAAAAGTTTCGCGCGATGGGAAAATTTATCAGCAAAACTACGAAAAGGGCGAACCTGTAAGCAAAGTCGAAGTCATAGGAAAATCGAGCAAGACCGGCACGAGCGTTACATTCATGCCCGACGGCAAAATTTTTACGACGCTCGAATTTAGTTTCGAAACACTTTCCGGCCGCCTTCGTGAGCTGGCGTTTTTAAATAGCGGTCTCCGGATTACGGTTAAGGATGAAAAAAGCAACCGGGAACATGTTTTTCATTACAAAGGCGGCATTGCTGAGTTTGTCGAATACTTGAACCGAAATAAAACCGCGCTTCATAAAAAAATCGTTTACTTTAAAACAGAAAAAGAAAGCGTGACGGTTGAGTGCGCGCTTCAATGGAACGACGCGTATTCGGTCGACGATATTTTTGCTTTTGCCAATAATATTCACACGCATGAAGGCGGGACCCATCTGGTTGGTTTTAAATCCGCACTTACACGCGCCACCAACCAGTACGCCAAGAAGAAAGAGCTTTTTAGAAAAGGTAGCGAGCTGACACTTTCCAGCATGGATCTTTCGGAGGGGCTTACGGCTGTTGTCAGCGTAAAGCTTCCCGACCCGCAATTTGAAGGTCAAACAAAAACAAAACTTGGCAACGGTGAAATCGAAAGCATCGTCGGTTCCGCCGTCTATGCCGAGCTCACTAGTTTTTATGATAACAACAATCCCATCGCCAATAAGATTGTTGGAAAAGGCATGCTCGCGCTTGAAGCGCGTGAAGCCGCGCGGAAAGCCCGCGAGCTTACAAGACGTAAAGGTGCTCTTGATTCGGCAAGTCTCCCCGGGAAATTAGCCGATTGCTCCGATAAAGACCCAATCAATAGCGAACTTTATTTGGTCGAGGGTGATTCGGCCGGCGGCTCGGCCAAGCAGGGCCGCGACCGGCGCTTTCAAGCCATACTTCCGCTTCGCGGGAAAATCATCAACGCAGAAAAAGCGCGTCTCGACAAAGTTTTATCCAACGAGGAAATTCGTACGATTATCACCGCCGTAGGTACGGGCGTCGGCGAAGAAGATTTCGATATCGGCCGGCTTCGTTATCATAAAGTTATTATGATGTGCGATGCCGACGTCGACGGGAGCCATATACGAACGCTCCTTCTCACATTTTTCTATCGCCAAATGAGGAAATTAGTCGAAGGCGGGTTTATCTACATTGCCCAGCCGCCTCTTTTTAAAATAAAAAAAGGCAAGCGCGAAGAATACGTCCAAACCGACGTTCAGATGAACAAAATGTTGATCGAGCTCGGCGTCGAAGGTGTCCAGGTTTCGGCCGTCGCCGGCAAGGCAAAGAAAAAATTCGACGAGAAAGAGCTCCGGCATATTCTCGGGGTAGTTACAAAATTCCATGAGGTAGAGCGCTCCATCCAATCCAAAGGAATTAACTTCCAAGAATATCTCAAGGCTTGCGATCCAAAGAAAAAAACATTTCCGGTCGGCTATGTTCGCGGGCTCAGCTCTGATGCGGCCGGCAAGTTTGTTTATTCCGACAAGGAATTGGCCGACGTCGAACGCGCTCTTGAAGAAGATTTCCAGCGGAAAAACAAAGCCGAGAAGATCGAGGAAGAAAAAGAAATAGAAAAAAAGAAAGCCGGCGGCGCAAAAATCAGAGCGAAACAAGAAGCGCCAGCGGCGGTTTTTATCCAGCCGGAAGTAGTCGGTCTTACAGAAGCCCACGCGATGCAAAAGCTCATCAAGGAATTGGAATCGATCGGCCGCTCCCTGGATGATTTCAAAAATGCCTCCGAACCGGTCTTCGAAATTTCTAACGGAAAAATAACCAAGCAAGCTTTTTCGCTTCCTGCGCTTTTTAAGATTATTTCGGAGTTGGGCAAAGAAGGCATGAGTGTTCAACGATACAAAGGACTTGGCGAAATGAATCCCGGGCAGCTTTGGGAAACCACAATGGACCCGGCACGCCGGACTATTCTTCGAGTTACGCTCGATGACGTGGTTGAGGCCGACGAAATGTTTACCGTTCTCATGGGTGACCAGGTTAACCCGCGCCGCGCGTTTATCGAACGTTACGCCAAAGCCGTTAGAAACTTAGACGTGTAACAAATATGGCAGACGATAAAAACAAATCAAAAGAACCTGAAGAACCGGTGGAAGAATCTAAGGCCGAAGCCGGCGCGCTTAAGCCGCCGTCGCAATCGGTGTACGCCATTGGAGAAAAGGTAACCCCGCGCCCGATCGAAGACGAGATGCGCGAATCCTATATCGATTACGCGATGAGCGTAATCGTCGGCCGCGCGCTTCCGGATATTCGGGACGGCTTAAAGCCGGCGCACAGGCGCGTCCTTTTTGCCATGAACGAACTTGGCCTCGTTCACAACCGGCCGTTTAAGAAAGCCGCTCGCGTCGTCGGTGAAGTTCTCGGAAAGTATCACCCGCACGGCGACGTATCTGTGTATGACACGATCGTTCGCATGGTGCAGGATTTTTCTCTTCGTTATCCGTTAATCGACGGTCAGGGAAATTTCGGATCGGTTGACGGCGATAATGCGGCCGCGATGCGTTATACCGAAGTTCGGCTTCAGCGGATCGCCAACGAGCTTTTGGACGATATCGATAAAAACACCGTCGATTTCGTCCCCAATTTCGACGAAAGCTTGACCGAGCCGAGCATTCTTCCTTCCAAGCTTCCTAATCTTCTCATCAACGGCTCAAGCGGCATTGCGGTCGGCATGGCCACCAATATTCCACCGCATAATTTGGGAGAAATTTTAGATGGCCTTATTGCGGTGACCGACAATCCGGAAATCGATATCAAAGGCCTTAATAAAATCATCAAAGGCCCGGATTTCCCCACCGGCGGACTGATTTGCGGGAAAGAGGGAATCCGCTCTGCTTATGAAACCGGCCGCGGCCAGCTCAAAATGCGGGCGCGCGTTGCCATCGAAACCGATCGTAAAGAGCGCGAATCTATTGTCGTCACCGAAATTCCTTATCAAGTTAACAAAGCCAACCTGATCGCCAATATTGCTTCGCTTGTCTACGATAAGAAAATCGAAGGCATCTCGGACGTACGCGATGAATCCGATCGCGATGGTATGCGCATCGTCATCGAGCTTAAGCGCGATCAAAACGCGCAGGTTATTTTAAACCAACTTTACAAACACACTCAGCTCCAAGATACATTCGGCGTCATCATGCTTGCGCTTGTAGACGGGCAGCCGAAAGTACTTACCATTAAAGAAATGCTTTCGGAGTTTCTCCATTTCCGGTTCGACGTCATCATGCGGAGAACCAAGTTTGAATTGGATAAAGCCGAAGCGCGCGCACATATTTTAGAAGGTTTAAAGAAAGCGATCGCCAACCTAAACGAAATTATTAAAACAATTCGTGCTTCCAAAGATCCCGAGATCGCCAAAGCGGCTTTGATCGAGAAATTTGATTTTACGGAGATCCAAGCCAAAGCCATTTTGGAAATGCAGCTTCAGCGGCTTACCTCGCTTGAGCGCGAGAAGCTCGAAGCCGAATATCTCGAATTAATAAAAAAGATCGAATATTTCCGCGCTGTTTTGAGATCACCCAAAAAAGTGCATGAGATTATCAAAACAGAGTTCGCAGAACTCAGAAAAAATTACAACGACGAACGGCGTACGCAAATCGTTCAAGACGAAACCGATGTAGAAATCGAAGACCTTATTCAGGAAGAAGACGTTCTCGTCACACTTTCTCATATGGGGTATATCAAGCGGCTTCCGGTAAACGCGTACCGAAGGCAGCATCGCGGCGGCAAAGGCGTGACCGGCAGCGGTATTAGGGATGAAGACTTTATCGAACATATGTTTTTGGCTTCCACACATGATTTTCTCCTTTTCTTTACAGACCAAGGGCGGGTGCATTGGCAAAAGGCCTATGAAATTCCCGTGGCCTCCCGCGTCGCCAAAGGCAAAGCGCTCCGGAGTATGTTAACTTTGGCCGAAGGCGAAAATATCACGAGTTGTATTCAGGTAAAAGAATTTGACGACAAACATTTTCTTATGATGGGTACGCAAAACGGTCAGGTGAAAAAGACCAATCTTATGGCGTATTCCCGGCCGCGCCAGAAAGGCATCGACGCCATTACCTTAAAAGGAAACGATCGCTTGATTGCTTGCAAGCTTACCACAGGTAATAATGAAATTTTCCTCGCTACCAAGCAAGGCAAAGCCATTCGCTTTCCCGAAAAGCAAGTCCGCGAAACGGGCCGCACCGCTTCCGGCGTTCGCGGTATTCGTCTCGGCAAAGGCGATGCAGTTGTAGGAATGGAAGTTGTCCAAAAAGATGCGACTATCCTTACCATTACAAGCAAAGGTTTTGGCAAGAAAACCAAGTTTTCCGAATACCGGCTTCAATCCCGCGGCGGGAAAGGCATACGCAATATTAAAGCCACAGAGAAAAACGGTTACGTGGTCCGCACTCTAACGGTCGAAGATGATGATGAAATAATCATGGTCACATCGGGTGCTATGGTTGTCCGCTGCGCCGTGAGCGATATTCGTACAAGCGGCAGAAATGCCCAAGGCGTACGGGCTATTCGTCTAAAGGACAAAGATAAAGTCGCCTCCGCAGCTCGAGTTGTGGCTAGCGAAGAGGATGACGAAGAAGAAGCCGGGTAATTTAGGCGGGTCAACCCGCGTGCGAGTTACAAACATAAAAGCGAATCAAAGGCGGGGCAATATTAAACCCCGCCCTTTACATTTTTAGGATTAATCGATGCTCGATTTAAAATTTATACGAGAAAACATAGACAAGGTAAGAAAAGGCTGCAAAGCAAAGCTTGTAGACCCGCCGCTGGATGAATTTCTACGCCTTGACGAGGAAAGAAGGAAGCTCGTTCAAGAACTTAACGCCCTCCAAGAGCAACGCAATCTCACGAATAAAGATATCGGACGGAAAAAGCAACAAGGAGCGTCAAGCGGCGACTTGATCAAGGACATGGAGATAATATCCCAAAAAATAAGCACTTTAGAACAGAAAGTAGGAGAACTTGATGATAAACAGATAAAAATTCAACTTATTATCCCAAATATACCCCATGAGTCAGTTCCAATAGGCGATGCAAGTAAAAACGCGATAATCCGTGAATTTGGGCAAAAGCGGGACTTTTCATTCACGCCAAAGGATCATATCGAGCTCGGGGAACCCCAGAGCCGTCTGAATATGGAAGCCGGCGCAAGGATTGCCGGTTCCGGTTTTGCCGTATTCCAGGGAGAATGGGCTAGATTGCAGCGCGCGCTTATTAATTTCATGTTGGATTTCCATACAGAAAGGCATGGCTATACAGAAATTTGGCCGCCTGCGCTTGTGAATCGCCAAAGCATGACGGGGACCGGCCAACTGCCGAAGCTTGAAGAAGACATGTATAAATTAAAAGATGACGACCTCTTTCTAATACCCACGGGCGAAGTGCCGGTGACGAATCTTATGCGCGACACAATAATAGAAGGCGAGCGTTTGCCGGTTAAATACTGTGCTTACACGCCTTGCTTTCGCCGGGAGGCGGGCTCCTACGGGAAGGACACTAAAGGCTTAAGCCGCGTGCACCAGTTTGATAAAGTAGAGCTTGTAAAATTTGCCGATCCTGAAAATTCGCTTAACGAACTAGAAGATCTAGTGAAAGAAGCCGAAGTTATACTGCAAAGCCTTGAGCTTCATTATCGCGTAGTGCTGCTCGCGAGCGGGGATTTGAGCTTCTCCGGTGTGAAATGTTATGATCTGGAAGCCTGGGCGCCGGGTTCAGACCGATGGTTTGAAGTTTCAAGCTGCAGTCTCTTTACGGATTTTCAAGCGCGGAGGATCAATATCCGTTACAAAAAGCCCGGCATGAAGAAAAGCGAATTCGTTCACACGCTGAACGGCTCCGGCGTAGCGCTTGCGCGAACCGTGATTGCGCTCGTCGAAACCCACCAGCAACCCGATGGCAGTATAAAATATCCAAAAGCTCTCGAACCCTATCTGGCGTAAAGCCCAATTCAGGGCGGGCTACCGTTTATCTTGAGCTTGGGCAGGCGTTGTTCTCTATGTTATATTACGGGCACTTTTAGATCTAAAGCGGCTTACGGAGAGGTGGCGGGGCGAAAACCCAAGTATCGCCCAGTCCCTCTCCCTCAATAAAGAAACCCAAGTGTGTAGTTAACGGAGAGGTGGCTGAGCGGCCGAAAGCAGCTGCCTGCTAAGCAGTTGAGGGGGCAACCCCTCCGGGAGTTCGAATCTCCCCCTCTCCGCCAGTTATTTGATAAAATGCGTTACCAAAATTATGAGATCTATGAAGCGAATTTCAGTTCATAAGGCTTATACATTTAAAGACGCCGAAGATTTTGATATTCGATTTTGGCGAAGAGCAGGAGCTTCGGCTCGTTTTGCCGCAACATGGGCCATGGTGGTTGATTTGCAAAAAATGAAGGGGCAACGGAGTGGTCAGCCGCGATTACGAAGAACTATTCAAAGTATTAAACGCTCATAAAATTAAGTATTTGATTATAGGAGCGCGCGCCGTTATTTTTTATACCGAGCCCCGTTTTACAAAAGATATAGATATCTGGATCCCCCCGAGCTTAATCAGCCTCAAAAAGTTTATGAAGCACTTAAGCAATTCGGCGTGCCGCTTCGGCAGATTTCCGTCCAGGATTTCACCGGCAAGGATATGATTCTCCAGATCGGGATCGCTCCCGTACGTGTTGATATTCTTATGACTGTTGGAGGAATCTCCTGTTTAGAAGCATGGGGAAATAGAACAAAAACACGTTATGGAAAAACCCGTATTTGGATTCTAGGACGGGATGATCTCATTAAAACCAAGATAAGGGCTGGCCGGCTACAAGATCGGTTGGATCTAAAAAAGTTAAGCGCTCGGCAGAAATGACAGACATGCCGGAGAGGTGGCAGGGCAAGCATCCCGAGCATTGCTCAGTCACCTCTTCCTTAGAATGATCCCAAGTGTGTAGTTACGGAGAGGTGGCTGAGCGGTTGAAAGCGGCGGTCTTGAAAACCGTTAGAGACGTAAGTCTCTCGTGGGTTCGAATCCTACCCTCTCCGCCGTCCATTTTATAATTTACATAAGTTATTTATTGACAATTAATTATGGTTTAGTCATAATTCGCCTTGTTAGACATGTGACCAAAATGTGTCCAAACAGAGGCGGGAATGGGCAAAACCTATAAGCGGCGGGGGATCTGGTACATTGACACCCGCATTGCAGGAAAGCGGGTTAGACGGAGAGTCAGCCGGGATAAGAAAACCGCCGAGCTTTACCTGCACGATTTGGAAGTTAAAGCCGAAAGAGGTCAGTTAGGCTTTATAGACCAAAAGAATGTTTCGATAGATGCCTTCCTAAATCAATTCCTCGACTATTCGAAAGCCAACCATAGACCCTCTACTACCTCGCGCTACAGTTCCACAGTCGATCATTTCCGAACCTTCTTTGTGCATACGCTCAAGCTTAATTCCCTTACAGAACTACGGCAGGAGCACGCAGACCAATACAAGGCGTTCCGTCGATCTATGCCCGTTTCGCGCAACGGAAGCCCAATTGAGAAAGTGAATCCAAAGTCGGTTAGGAAAGGCGCGAAGGCTTATACACTGAATTTTGAGCTAACCACGCTTAAGACAGCCCTTAATCTTGCAGTTAAATGGGGCTATTTAACCACTAACCCGGCCAGCGGAGCCAAAGAGCTTAAGCCGGAAGATTCCAAGCCGCGAAGGTTCCTAACGGAAAGCGAATGTGAACGTCTGCTTGACTATGCGAACGCTGAGATGAAACCGATCTTTAAAACGTTTCTCTATACAGGAATGAGACGGGGCGAACTCACAAATTTAGAATGGGCTGACGTGGACTTTAAACAGAGGGTTATTAAAATCAGGCGCAAAGCGTTTTGGATTCCTAAGACAGGCGAGCGCGAAATTCCCATGAATACCGATCTTGTGCTAACACTTAATAAGCTTCCAAAGAATAGGCAGTTTGTATTCGCCGACCCGGGCGGTTCGCAGCTTAATGCTGAGAGGGTAAGACGCGAACTAATTCGAGCCGCTCAAGAGGCAGGCATTGAGAACCTCACAGAGCTTCACGCCTTCCGTCACACCTTCGCCAGCCGATTATTCGAACGTGGAGTTGACGCCCCAACTGTTCAGCGTTTAATGGGGCACACATCAATTGAAACTACGATGATCTACACACATCAGACAGCGAATCATCTCAGAGAGGCTGTTGAGAAAGTAAAAATCTTGCCGGCGGAGCACGAAGCCACAATCAAGATAGGATGACACCCGCCCTGCTCACTCAGCGCATAGCGTATCCTTAATTTAACCGCCCACTGTACAGTAGAATTAATATACTTATATTAGGAAGCTTAAAAAGCCCCCTTGTACCGATGCAAAATACTCAAGGAAATTGCTTAACTGCCGTTGTATTGGGAATACAACAGTATTATAATTTCTATAGAGGTACTCAAATGGCTACTTTCGGACAATTATTTAAAGATAGAAGGATTGAACTGGGCTTGACCCTACGAGAGTTTTGCCAGAAGTACGGTCTTGACCCCGGGAATATGAGCAAGACAGAACGCGGTGTTTTGCTACCGCCTCAGGACAATAGGAGATTAGAAGAATGGGCTGCGTACCTCCAAATACAAAAAGGGAGCGCCTTATGGCATGATTTTTTTGACACGGCACATGCAGAAAGGGGAAATATACCACCAGATCTTCTTAGAGATAAAGAAGTCATTGGAAAGTTACCGGTGCTCTTTCGAGCTTTGAGAGGGCAAAAGATTAGCAGAGAAGCTATCTTAAAGTTGATCGAGAAAATTAGAAGGGCGTAGTAGTGGTTAATCGTTTTCCTGTCGAGTTTATCCATTACGATAGGACTCGAATAATTGCTCAAGATTTCTTAAAAAAACATCATCCTTCCCTTAAAATTCCCATCCCGATAGAAAAGATTGTAGACAATATTTTCCGGATCGATATTATTCCAATCCCAGGGTTACTTAGGGATTTAAGTAGCATAGGCAGCACAACGGTGGGGTTCATTTCCGGAGACCTCAAGAGCATATATGTCGACGACTATATAGCCGAGAATAACGCTCGCATGTACAGATTTACTTTAGCTCATGAAATCGGCCATTCTATTTTGCACAAGAAGGTTTACAAGAATCTCCCGTTTGACAGTATCGACAGCTACATCGACTTTATAATGCAATTTCAGGAAGACGATGAAAGCTTCAAATGGTATGAGATGCAAGCGAACAACTTTGCAGGATTGGTGCTGGTGCCTAGCGATAAGCTAGAATTATCGATTCAGCGAGCCGTAACGATTTTCCGCAACGAAAAGGCTAAACGGAAGGCGGACTTTAAGGATATCGATCAAGACGAAATTTGGGCTTATCTCTGTAATTTTGTCGCGGATGAATTTGCTGTGTCTTCCGATGTTATCAGGTTAAGAGTTCAATTTGATAATCTGCGCGACCGGTTTAAAGCTTTGTAGGTATTTCTACGACTTGGTTTTATATTGTAAGAACTTCCAAGTAGGAACGGCCAACGCCTTAGCGGTCTTTTCTAGCGTGTAAATTTTGATGGTAAACTTTCGCTGGTGAATCGAGATGGTTCCTTTAGACTTGACGGCAATCTTGAAAGGCTTTGAAAGTAAGTGGGTTGCGCTTGCCGATGACAACACGGCTGTCCATGGGGCAGGCGATACGGCGAAAGAGGCAGCCGAAGAAGCGAAAACAAAAGGTTATCCCGAATTTACCCTACTCTTCGTAGAGCCCTCTGGTTTTCTTTGCCACGGATAATTTCTTCTGGATGAAAGTTCTCTACCTTCGAAACCCCGTTTCAAAATTGGTTTTCATCCGTAATATGCGGACAGTAGAAGATTCTCAAAAATCAAAAAGTTTTGAGCAGGATATTTTGAAGGCTTTGGCGAGCTTATCAAAATCATTCTTTCTGGCGGATTTTTTGTGGGCTCATTCGATAAGAAGTTGGTGGGCTTCAACATCTAATCCCTTAGATATCTTGAAAAGCATGGGCAAAGAAGGCAAGTCAGATTGGGATAACATTTCCATTCTTTGCCAATAATTCACACCTATGTCAGCTCTTTCGGCAGCTTGTTCTTGTGTAAGCTTCAGCTTGCCACGGTACTTCTTCATATTCCTAGCTAGGATGCCCTTGATATTTACATGCTTGTGACGCATGCCTAACATTATGCGTGGGCATACCTTAAAAGAACATTCAGGCAGAGGTACGTTTATTTAAAAAGAAAGTTTATCTTACCCATCTATCCGCATGGTATATAATGCCCGCTTAATACCGCAAGATGCATAATCTCACCACCAAGGAAGACCCCAAGAAAGATGAGGAGAGATAAGATGAGAAAGAGTAACTTTACCCACCCCATGATCGCTGTCTTAGTAGCGCTATTGAGTTTCCCGGCGATAGTTTGTGCCCAAGATTCTACGCAGGTTCAGACGCAACTAGAAACCACGTATTACCGCCCTGTCCCCGTGCAAGTAACAAACACCCCTTTGCCCACAAAGGTAATAAGTGAGCCAACCACAACGAGGAACGTCAACGTTGTAAGCGAACCCGCTACGCCAAGGGATGTTAATGTTCTGAACGCAGTTAACGTTTCGGCCAATCAACCTTTGCCGGTCTCTGTGCAGCCGGGCGCAATTAATCCCGCCGATTATTTTTCAACAACTGTCGCTATTCATCCGAGTCCACCAGTTATTATTACCACAGTTCCACAAGGGAAATTGTTGCTCGTAACCGATTTGATTGTGCCTCGAAGTGTCGGATACACTATATACTTTGGCTCTACCACTTCACTCGACACGATCACTGATGTGCGGCTTCGTTTTTCGGCTATTTCAACTCTACAGCTTAGCTTGCAGACGCCAATTGTATTTTCGGCTGGTCAACAAGTAGCGGTTTTTTCAGAGGTTGAGCTTGGTTCACCCCAGAACGACTTCAGCGTGATTGGAAAATTTGTGGACGCCTAAAGCTAAAAGAGCAAAGTTTTCTAGCGCTTTCGGCCGCGCTGAAAGTCTGGTTTCGATAACAGATATCAAGTTGCGATTTAAATTTCATGATGCAACCGCAAATCTCAGAGCGACTCTTGCGCAAACTAAAGATGCGCGTATTACGCTAGTAATAAAATATCCATTTTATGAAAGGAGAGAGTGGCGTGAAAATTCTATCACTAGCTTTGTTGGTCGTTGGCCTTTGCCTTATTAGCCAAGATGGCTTTTGCGAGAGCTATACGGAGCAGTCGATCGGGAATTTTGATTATGTTTCTGGTTCAGATGGGTACTCAGGAACAGGACAGCAGGTTGGTAATTTTTATTATTTCAATGATACTCAGGGCAACAGTTATACTACGCAAAACATCGGGGACTTTGCCTATACTAGTGGGTCGAACGGGTACTCAGGCGTTTCTAATCAAATCGGTAATTTTGGTTATACAAATGATAATAGCGGGGGCAATTACACAAGTCAGAGTATTGGAAATTTTGATTATGTGTCTGGCTCTGATGGCTACAATGGGACAGGGCAACAAATCGGTAACTTCTATCATTATTCTGACAATAATTCTGATAATGAATAGCTGGCAAAACGTTTTACACCTTTCTTTTTGATAATTATCAACCTAATTGAGTTGAAAATATGATTTCAAGAAAACTTTTAATTATTTTTCTTCTAGTCGGGCTCCTCGCCTCTTTACAAACGTATGCTTTTGCAAAAAAAGGAGGACTCCCTAAGTATAAGCTCACACGCCCATACGTAACGAAAAATGGGCAATTCCGCTCCTCCGGGTTTCGTGATGCCTCAAATAATGGTTATTTATTTGATAACGCGAGCAAGATTGGTTTGAACAATAAAAAGTAAATTCATTTCTAAAACGTGAACATGAAAACAATCTCACTATTCATTATCATTATTTTTGTTATAACTCCCAGCGCGGTATTTTCTGCTTCATTAGATGATCTCACGTCCCCAGATTACGGCGCCGCACTCGGTAAAGCTTTAAAGAGTTATGCGGAGGCAAAGCAAAACCGGGAGTCGATGGAATTGAGGAGACAAGAGTTGGCATATCAGCAAATGCAATATGAGCAGGGGCAGATAGGCCAACAACTGCAGTATCAAAGAGAGGACGAAGAGGCGAATAGGAAGTTGCTAGCCTTAGCAGAAGCTCGGCGGAAACGAGAGCAAGAGCTCATCCAAGTTTTAAAAGTAATGGCTTCCGCACATGACGACCTCATGGATGGTATTCGTGCGTACATGAATACGCGCAAGGAAATAAAATCGTTTTCGCTATTCGGGTTTTTGATATATAACGCAACCGACGATAGCATGTATAAGACGATGGAATACTTCAAGCAAGGTCAACGAACTGTCAACGAAATTCAGGATTTTGAGGGGAAAACATCCGTAACCAAGCATTACTACAGCGATGCATTTGCATACCTGGTCGCCGCAATACAAAATGAAAGCGACGGCTTCAGGATCGGATCTTTTTATATAGTTGCGGGTGAGAAGATTAGGCAGGGGAGCATAGACAAGATGTTAGGTTTTAAGGATGCTAGCAAAGCGCTTACAGAGATGGAGCTATTGATATTGTCTGAAGGCCCCGTGTCGATAAGGGCGACGGCAACTCAAGTACGTGCCAATATTGATTGGTTAGAAAAAGTGATCGCGTACAACGAAACAAATGTTGGTATTTAGCATCGAGGGAGTTATTGTAAGACGGTGTAACTGAAGTTTAGCCGTCGTAGATTGAGAAGAGATGAAGATAAAGAAAAGAGAAAAGAATTTGCCCACCGAAACTCGTAGTCTAAATGATTTATTATCGCCTTCGGTGCAACGCTATGACGAGCTATTAAGCTTGTACAAAAAGGCTGGCACTCTGATTGATAATTCTATTGATTTGGTCGCCCCTCGTATTGATCGTATTGTTGCCGAAGCAGAAAAGGTGAAACAGCTTTTTGCAGATAAAAACGTACTTGAGGGAACATTCTATCAATACCAATTAGTAACGCAGCTTATAAGCGATCTTAAGCACTACGCCTTTGAAAATGAGATAGTTTCTAACTGTTTTAAGATGTGGTCGCTGTTGGCATGGAATAAAAAGGTGCCCGTTGGGATGCGGAAACAAGCGAAAAAAATACTTGAGAATATGTGCAAGCCTATGCTCCCGAATCTTAGGAAAGAGAAATCAAGCCGGCAGTTTGATATCGCATTGTTAAACGAGTTTGAAATGGTGAAGCAAGCTCTTCATGATGGTTTGAAGCGTAACTATAAAAACCAATCTGCCAAGCAGATTGGTGTGAATGAGATTCTTAAGAAACAGGGTATGGAGAGTTTAGCTAGAGAGCGCTGGGATAAAATATTACCACGAGACAATACTCACATAACTTATGTAGCTTTAGCTAAAAAACATACTGCCACCTCGGCGCTTATCGAAAAGAACGTTAAAAAACTTAAGAGAGAACGTCAGCGCTTCTATAAATCGAGTCAAGACCATTCTAAATATTTTCCCACAACTAATCCCGCGCGCAGTTTCCACAAGTAATTTCTTTCCTATTAGTTAAGACATAATATTTCGGGTATTCAGAACATGTTTCTGGATACCCATTTTCTGTCTCAAGCCGGGTCTATACTTAGCAAAAAGAAAACTGATCTATGAGCGAAGATATGAAAGAATCGAAAAAACCAAGTCCCTCCACACTTATACCCGGGAAAAATTCAGCCAAAACTTACGATACAAAATCTGTCGAGGAGATTGCTTACTTGCGTTTCAGAGGCTTTCAACTCGTTGGTGAGCCTTATGGACAAGGGCGCTTCAAGTGGGCACGTTTTGTTGATTCTAAGGAACTACGCGAGGTTGCACAGGCTTTCTGGAACGGTTGCCAAGAAAAGCGCTTGTTTGATGAGCTGCGAAATGCGAAACAGTTTTTAATGGATTGAATCTCGAAAATGGCAAGAGGAGAGAAAATAAATCCGAATAATGTCGCTAAACGAATTCAAATCGGAGAAACATATTTATTTTCAGCGCAGAGATTCTATTGTTATCAAAACGGCATCTTTCGTTCAATCGGTGATAATCAAATTAAGTCAATTATTAAAAAGGAGCTCGGTGCTCACAGTAGAAGCTATCTTATAAATGAAGTGTATACCGCCTTAAGTTTAGATGTTAATTGTGAACCTCAATTTCTAAATCTAAGTGGGCTAAATGTTCAAAATGGGATGCTCGACCTTAGTAAAATGACACTTGCCTCTCATGACCCCATTTACAAAAGTACAACCCAATTAAATGTTTACTTTACGCCGGATGCTGAATGCCCATTGTTTCTAGAAACGGTCAATGAGTGGCTTGGCAGCAAAGAAAAAGTCGAGTTGTTACAAGAATTTATTGGTTATTGCCTTACATTTGATACGTTCCAGGAGAAGATTCTCTTTCTGGTCGGTTCAGGAGCAAACGGTAAAAGCACACTCCTCCATGTAATAGGTTCAATTTTTGGAGTTGATAATACTTCGGCAATTCCATTAGACAAACTCTCCAATAGATTCTATTTGGCAGAACTATTCGGAAAATTAATTAACATCACCTCAGAAACGCCATCAAAGTCAGTGCTCTGTGATGATGTTATTAAATCCGTCGTCAGTGGCGATCTCATTCAAGCAGAGCGAAAATTTAAAGAGCCATTTTTCTTCAAGCCGAATGCTAAGTTTATAGTCGCCTGTAACGAAATTCCACGAACCGAGGATAAGACGGACGCTCTTTACCGCCGCTTGCTCATATTGAGATTTGACAGAACATATACCGAGGAAGAGCAAGACAAGACCTTGAAAGGCAAACTCATCCAAGAGAAGAATGGTATTTTCAATTGGGCGTTGGAGGGCTTAAAGAGACTTAGGGAACGTACCTATTTTAATGAACCTCAAGAGTCGACTGAAGAGCGTGAATCATACCGAAAGGAGAACAACACGCTCCTATCGTTTGTTGAGGAAGAATGCGAACTTTGTGACCAGGGCACAACTTCTAAAAATGAATTTTACAAGAAATACGAAATGTGGTGCAAGGAAAGCGGGTTGCACTCATTGTCAAAACCGAGACTGGGCAAAGCTCTTAGAGAACATTTTAAAGTCGGTGAGGAATTCGAAGGTTCAGCTTACAACCGTTGCCGCATCTGGACTGGAATCGTGTTACGAAACCAAGTGTGAACACAGTGAACAGAGTTTTCTCCATCAAGTTTATATGAAAAAAAGTATATAGGGAAAGATATAGGAAAATTGTGTTCACCTCGTTCACTAGAGGTATTTATGAGTCAAGAAAATAACGAAATATCACGAGAACTAACGAAGATGAGCGGGCTTAGTGGCCGCGACTTTGAAGCTATTCAACTGCGCTATATGGGCAAAACGTCCAGAGAGATAGCAGAAGTCACAGGTTTTAATGAAGACTACGTCAGACAACTCTTCATGCAGGGCGGTCGTCTTGAAAAAGCGTATAAAGAATTTGCGCTCATACAGCAGAAACAAGCACAGGAAAAGGTGACCGCAGCAATTAATAGGGCACGTGAAGAAGCCTATGACGCGATAGAACGCATTATTGCGCTATCGAAAGATGCTTGTAACGAAGCCGCGATTTTTAAGGCCAATGAATATGTGCTAAGTATCGCGGGTATTCAACAAGGAGCCGCGTTAAAAGATTTCTTCAAAGGAAAAACCTACGAGCAGGCTAAGAAAATTGTCGACGATCTTTTCGTGGGTATTTACAGCAGGCCAGTTGGTGATGGCTTAAAGATAATAGTGCAACGAGCTGAAGGGTCGAAAGAAAACAATACCCTCCCCGGTGGGTTATTGGAGATCAGCTAAGTAATAAAGGCAGATGTTCTAAAATGAACAAACTTCTAACTGCTAAACAATTGAGTGAACTGTTGCAAATAGACTTGTCCACCGTCTACCTGTGGACGCATACGGAATTTATTCCGTGCTACCGGATCGGGAGGAGTGTTCGATTCAAAGAAGATCAAGTCATGCGTTGGCTTGAGAAGCGGCGACAGCAGGGGCGCGCTACGTTTAAGCGCGAGGTTGTGACCAATTAATTTTCGTGTGTCCAAAATGTGTCCAACGCGGTTCAAATTGTATCGTCGTCATCGAATCAATCGAAATCATCGAAAACTTTCGCATCTAGAAATTCTCCTTTAAAATCAGGCGTCTTCGTGTATCATATTGACTGGTAGTGAGATGGGGTAATTTTTCTTTCAAGTTTCCTACCCTCTCCGCCAGTTCATTACAGCGGCCGCCAATTCAAGTCAGAAAATCCCCTTAGAAATAACCTGCCTTTTTACATTAAAAAACTAATCGTAGCGTTCGTAGAAGATTTGGGTGGGCGCGTAGCTGAGTTTGAGTGCGGTTTCTTTGACGGCTTGGATCATGTTGTTTAAGCCGCAAATATAGATGCGCTTGCCTTTGGGATCGCCGGCATATTTGCCGAGTAGGGTTTGAACGTAACCTGTCTCGCCCTTCCACTCGGCGCCCGGACGGCTGATGGTGGGAGCGTAAACGAAATTAGGATGCCGCTTTTGGAGCGCACGCCATTCGTCTTCGTAGGGAATCATATCTTCGTAACGAACACCGAAAACAAGCGTTAGTTTCTCCCGGAATCCGTTTTTAAGAAGCGCATGAATCATACTTCGAAACGGGGCTACGCCCGTTCCCGTTGCTACAAAAACCGGCTCGAAATCAATCTTCTCCGGCAGGATGAATTTCCCGTAGGGACCCTGCAGTTTAATTTGCTCCTCACCTTTGAAACCCCAGAGCCAGTTGGTGATCTCGCCGTGCTCAACCAGCTTTATGCAAATGTCGATATGATCCTTAATGAAAGGAGGAGAAGCAATCGAATAGGCCCGTTTCGTTACCCGGCCGTCGTGGGGGTGGAGGAGGGTGACAAACTGCCCGGCCAAAAATTCAATCTGGATGCCCGGTTTAAAATGAAATTCGAGCTGGCGGGTTTCGTTCCCGAAATCTTTGATATTTTGGATCCCGGCATCAAAGATTTGAGGAGCGGTTTTACCGCGGGTTGTGTTCGGTGGTTCTGCCTGCGCCATAGTCGCTGCATTATACGGCACCGTACTACAAAATACATAGGAAAATAATGGATTTGCTACGATACGCTTTGACCGCGGGCCAATCGGTTGTATCATATTCTGCATGCAGCATACTCAAAAAGAAGTTGTCACTATTTCCTATTTCGCGTTTCTGATTTTTGTACTGTATCAGCTTGTTAAAACCTTTTCCATTTTCTCCGGGGCGCTTTTCTGGGCGGCCGTGCTCGCGTTTACCTTTTATCCGGTGCATAAATGGTTTCTTCGTTTATGCGGCAAACGGCAAAATGTCGCGGCCGGCATTTCTACCGCCGCCATGTTCTTTATCGTATTCCTTCCCGGATTTTTTATCGTCAAAACGCTTGTTTCGGAAGGCATCGATCTGTTCCGGCAAGTCACGGTTTTTATTACGCAGGGAAAGTTTCAGCAGATGTTTCAAAATCTGCAGCAATTCAGCTGGTACCAGCGTCTTCAGGAAGAAGTGATAAGTTCGGATTTCTTAAAGCAACATCTATCCGGAATGCTTTTGCGCCTGGCGCAGTATTTTGCAAACTTTACGGCAAGCCAGGCGGCCGACATTACGAAGAATATTTTTTTCGTATTTTTCAATATTTTCCTTACCATCGGGCTTCTTTTTTTCTTTTTCCGGAACGGGAAAGGCATGTACCAATTTGTGTACGGGCTGACGCCCATGGCAGAGAAGGACCGGAAACGGCTTTTCGAGAAAATCGACAACACCTTTGCCGGTGTGATTCGCGGGCAAATTCTGACGGGGCTCATTCAAGGTTTGATTGCCGGCATCATATTCTTCTTTCTCGGTTTTCCGGCTTCCGCATTTCTAGGTCTCCTGACATTTTTTGGCTCCATGGTTCCGGTGCTCGGGGCATCCTCCGTGTGGGCGACGGTTATGATTTATCTTTTTCTCATCCAGGAGGTAAAACGAGCGGTCGTTCTTCTTGTTCTCGGGGCATTATTGATCAGCATGAGCGACAATATCTTAAAGCCCATTTTCATCGGAGAGAAGACAAAAATCCCCGTGTTTCTATTATTCCTCGGAATGTTCGGAGGTCTTCAGACCTACGGCCTGCCCGGGGTTTTCTTAGGGCCTGTTTTAATTACCATCCTGTTTGTCCTCATCGATATTTACCGCGAGCGATATTCTCTCAAAGAAAGTTAATCCGGGCATGCAACGTTTTCTTAAATTAAAAAAGCGGAAGTCCGCCTTGTCGCTGGCGATCATTCTTTCGCTAGCGTTTAGTTTGACGTCTTGTGTGAGCACGGGGCCTAAAATTTCCAAAGAAGACCGAAAGCGCGTAGAAGAGGAATTTGAAACGAAATTCCTCCGCGCATCCGCAGGCTGGCTGGATCGTGTGTATCGTGTGGCTTACCAACTGCTTCGCTCACCGATTCCCGGGCGCTCCGATAAAGAACCCAAGTATGGATTCGTAGGGGTTGGCGTGGACGATCTTAAAGAATATGCACGTAAGACAAACAACATCGATAAAGAGATTCACGGGGTCCTCGTGCGAGGTATTTATCCAGGCAGCGAGGCTGAGGGGATTGACGTGAAAGCCGGCGATGTGATTGTTGCACTCGACGGAAAGAAAACAAAAAGTCTCGGGAGGTATTTTAAGGTCATTCGCCGAGCGAAGAAGAAAACACTTACAGCCAAAATTTGGAGGCAGGGGCAAATTCTGGAACGGGAATTTCCCGTCGAAAAAGTGTATTACAACGCCCAATTTTTCCTGGAACCTACGCCTAATGTAGATGCGTCCGCGGCGTATTCTAAAGTTGAGGTGGGGATCGGCGCGATCAGGTATTGCCAAAACGATGACGAGCTGGCCGTAATCATGGGGCATGAACTCGCCCACATCACACTGAAACATATCATTAAGAAGACGGGGATCAATATTGCTACGGATACGATGTACGGTGTTGCGGCGGGAGCGATAAATTATTTCACTTTCTCCACACTCGGCAGTTTCATGGTTTACCCGGCGCACGAGGCTACCAACGCAGCGGTTTCAAGGCGTTATGAACGCGAGGCGGATTATTATGGAATGCGGCACACGTTCCACGCCGGTTATGACGTCGGGCACGGAGCAGGAGTATTTGGCAGACTCGCCACCGATGAGCCGGGCTACAGCCTTTTAGCGTATACTTTTTCGACGCATCCGAAATGGCCTGAGCGATATTTAAGGCTTCAGAAAATCACCGAAGAACTCGAAAGACTTTTCCCGGAACAGGCGGAGGCTATTCAGCAAAAACCGGACTGGGAAATTTCAGTTCCGGTAAAGCCGGGTGAGACTATTCATGAAGCGCTTGAGAGGTTATCGCAAACGGAAACGCCCGAGGTAGCTACGGTAGCTGCTGCGGCGTAATCAAGACCAATGGAATAAGTAAGGCCAGCCTTCCCAATCCGGATAAAGATCTAGCATGTGAATATCCGGTACCCAGAACGTCGTAACATCCAATACGCCTAAGTTTGTGCGGTAAAGCGCATTAAGAGCGCCGTGCGCAAGGGATTCTCCGACCGTCTCTGTCGCGGCTTCGCCAAAGGGCCTGAGGATTATTTCTGTCCAAGCAAGCCCAAAGTTTGTTATCCCGCGAACAATCCGGTAAGGCATCCGCCATCCGTAAGGAATATCATCATCATCGGCGAGAGCGGGTGAGGCAGCATAGATATATTGGAAAGTGAGTAGAAGGACTAACAAAAGAAAAATTTTTCGCGTCATAATGTTTTTGCCATCTCTGGTTTGTTGGATTCGATATGCGCGTCAGACGGGGGGAATTTTTGCACATTCGCTTTATGAAGCCAGGACCACGCTTTTAACCAATGGACATCGGAATCGCGATCGGCAAAAATCTCGCTAAATTTCTTTTTGCGCTTCAGAATTTTCCAAAACAGGGAAAATTTCCAAAGGAGCGAGTTTAAGACAAAGAAATCGAGATTGCTGTGATCAACATAGTCCATCGGCAGGCAGGGTTCGGTGAGAAAAATCCAAATAAAATGATTGCGGCGCGCTTTGGCGTACGCATCGAGGAGTATTTTTTGCTGCATGCTTTCGTCCGGCCTGGAAATTAAATAAAGATAACGCTTCGGCCTGCCGTAACGCGCTTCGTAAATGGTGCGGTTTCTCTCCTGCAGTTCGTACCATTCCGGCCTTTTCTTAAACGAACTGTGTTCTTCGTGATAAACATAAGCGCCTTTGGCATAGGCAATTTTAAAACCGGCCTGAATGGCGCGCTGGCTGTAATCGCGATCTTCGTAATAGCCCATGCCAAATGTTTCATCCCAAACGCCGATCGTTTCAATTAATTTTCGCGTAATGAGAAAACAAAACCCCACCGCCGTGGCCATTTCAGAATAACAACCGCCCCAGCGCCGCCGAAGTTTCTTTGCGTAATCGTCGATCGGTTCGTTCTTAGCCGGCGGCCCCGAAAGGGGCTGCCCCTTCGGGGGCTGCCAACCGGAAGAATTGCTGATGGGGTTTACAATGCCGATGTCCGGCTCTTGCTGCGCGATCGAAATCATTTCTGAAAGCCAGCCTTCGGTCACGATGGTGTCGTTATCAAGAAGGCAAATATAATCCGCATCGGAAGCATAGATTCCCTGATTCGCAGCTTTAATATTGCCGAGATTTTCTTCGTTTCGGATGAGTTTAACTTGAATGCGCGGGTCCTTGGTAAGCGATTCCAAATAAGAACGCGCCGGCTCGTCGCTGGCGTTGTCGATCAGAATTAAGCGAAAGGGAATGTCGGTGTGGCGAATGAGGCTTTCGACACAGTGCTTCGTGCGTTCGAGTTGATTCCAAATCGGCGATACGATATCGCAGGTCGCCGGCATTGTTTATTTCACAACTTCGAGTTCGAAATACATGTTGTATGGGGGGTAGCGGTGGCAGTAATACTTTTCGTAGCGGCGGGGGGACATTTTAGCAAGCCAATTTTCGATGCCGAACTTGCGGCTGAAGATGAATTCCTTTTTAATCATTCGGTATTTCCGGTCCGTGTATTGCGGGTAGTTAAAACTTTCCAGAAAATAATCGAACGAATCAAACGACAAATGCCATTTGTGCAGCGGGTCGCGCCATGAATTCGGATGTGAGTAATGCGGCGTGCGGATTTTTAAAACGGCGCCCGGCGTCCCAACTCGATGAATTTCATTCATCGTATCGAGAATGCTGTCCATAATTTGAATCGTGTCCTGGCAAATCACGGTATCGAATGTGTCGTCGCTGAAGGGCCAGGGGAATCGGTTGAAATCGTGGACGACATCAACGCCGGGCTGTTTCATCCGATCCATGCCGGTCGCGCCCGGGAATTTATTTCCACCGCAGCCTATGTCCAGGATTTTGGAATTTCCCAATGCGTTACCAGCCGCTTTGGATGGTTCGGGTAACGTAGTCGACATCGTCGTCGGAGAGTTGGTTGTGAAGAGGAATGCAAATGTATTTTCCTTCCACGGAATTCATGGTGGGAAGCGCTAATCTTTTTCCGCCGAAAATCGGAATGACATCGCAGCGGATATGGACCAAATCTGTCTCAATGCCGGCGGAGTTAAGTTTTGCTTTGAAGGCCTCACGGCGGTCGACTTTTATGGTGAAAAGCCAATTGCCCGACACTCGGTCAGAAGGACAGTTAACAAGCGTTAGCCCTGAGACTTTCGCTAGGCCTTGCCGGTAACGGTTTGCCAATTCTTGCCGGCGGGCGAGAATTCCGGAAAGCTCGTCCAATTGATGAAGCAGAAGCGTCGCCGTAATATCGTTCATATGATATTTGTAACCGACTTCCTGCATTTTAAATTTTTCATAAATGGGGCCTTTGGATTTCCGGTCGATGTCGTACCAACGAAGAAGTTTCGCGCGTTTTGACCAGTCTTCACGGAGAACGGTGAGCATCCCGCCGTCGCCGGTAGTAATTTGTTTAATGGCCTGGAAAGAAAAACAGGTCGCATCGGATAGCGAGCCGACCGGCTTTCCTTTATAACTTCCCCCGATCGAATGCGCGGCATCTTCGATCACGGCGAGCTTGTGCGCTTTCGCGATAGAACGAATTTCATCCATGTCGCAGGGCAGGCCCGCCCAATCTACGATCAAAATAGCTTTTGTTTTTTTGGTAATTTTTTTCTCAATTGTTTTGGGGTCGATATTAAGCGAATGTTCCTGGATGTCGGCGAAAACAGCTTTGGCGCCGCAATAAAGAATGGGAATGTTTGTGGCCGAGCAAGTGAGAGGCGTTGCTATGACTTCGTCGCCGCGCTCAACTCCGGCCAATATTAAAGCAAGGTGTAGCGCCGACGTGCATGAGTTTACGCTGATATTGTATGGCGCGCCCGAAACCGTTTTAAATTTCTGTTCGGCTTCTTCAACCTTCGGGCCCTGCCCAATCCAACGCGTTCGTAAAGTTCGGGCAAGATCTGCGATCGCTTTCTCAGACACGCAGGGCCAGAAAAGGGGGACGGTGCGCTTAGATTTGGGCGCGGTTCTCTTTTCGAGCGTTTGAGTTTTCATTATTTGATTGGGGTGATTTAAAAACCGGTGATTATAACATAGAAAGTGTTTGACCCGTCCGCAGTTATTCAACAAGTTAAGTCATTATTATGGAAGCACTTATAAATATTTGAAGTCCGATAACTACGCTGTTGCGGAATACCTTCGCCTTTGCTACGATCTTAACCTTAAACTTACTTAGTTTAGACATCTCAGTTAAAACAAATATAAAGGGGCGCTTGCCGAACGGTCGGTTCGGCAAGCGCTATTTTTTTGTGTCCATTTCCTTTTAGCCTTATATGAAACTTAATCTATTGTCACAAAAAATCTGGTTTAAAGCGATTGCCATTATTCTGTCCATCATTCTGCCTCTTACCGAAATTACCCCCGTATTAGCCAAATCGGATTCCGAAATCCCGCTCCGCGCTGCTCTGGGCAGCAGCGCAGACGTTGATGCTACGGGCAGAATGCGTGATTTAAAATTCCGCCTCAACGAACTGTTTATCCGCGAGCGCATTCTTAATCAACTTACATCGGACAAGATCGAGCAGCTTCAAAAAGTCGGCTTCGGCGTGGCAATGGCTGAAGCTGAGAAGGCCGAAGTTTACACGCGGGCGGAGGGAGAATCCCTAAGACTTTCAAGAGATGTTTGGTTCCCGGGCGAGCATGATGAGGTGGACGAAATGGTTCGCCTGATTTGGGCTCCGCTTAAGCGGAAAGAAGATATCCTTCTCCGTCAAGAAGCCGTGCGGCAAATAATCTCGCTGGATTCAGCAAAGGAACGAGAACTGATCAATCTACGCGCCAATGCCAGCATATGGCTTCTCGCGCTTAAAAATCTTCTTGATTATCCCGAAAATAGCGATCAGCTGCGTATCGAAAAGCTCGTTAAGCGGAGCGACTTTAGCGAAGCGAAAATTTCTACGGCAGCAGCTCGCTTGGAGAAAGCCAGGCAAGATCCCGATCGCCGGGATCATATAAGCGAAGAAGACGCAACGTATGTAGATCTTGATTTCTATCGCAGCGAGAAAAACGCCGTGAAAAAATACGCCGAACGTTTAGCAAAGTTCAGCAACCCCATTCTACAAGGCTATGCCCATGAAATAATTCAACATTTCGAAGCGGCGGCATTTCCCGACCTAACCGAGCTCATTCGCTTGGCACAAGCCGGCGATAGCAAAAAATTAGGTGAAATTCGGGAAAGTTTAAAAGGCGCTCTAAAAGAAAGCATGAATCGAGCCGGAGCATTCATTACCTTTGCGCAATTTGCTAAGCAGGATGAATTTCAAAAGGCAGCTTTTGATGAAAATAAACCGGTTGGCTACAAACGTGGCTGGCTTTTCACCGAACCTAAAAAAGCCAGGTCGTTTGACGAAAATAAAAAAGACCAAGTTTCAAACGACTCACCGCGCGATCTCCCAGCCGTCGTTCTTACCGGCAGCAACATGTCCGGCAAATCGCATTATCTAAAACAAAATTTCTTCATTCAGCTTTTGGCGCAAAGTTTCGGCTACGTGCCGGCCGAAGCAGCGAATCTGCGCATTTACGATCAGATTGTTTATCTCGACCGCCCGAGCACGGACAGTTTCCGTAATTTAAGTGCGTTCCTAAAAGAAATCGAAAACTGGAAACCGCCGCTTGAAGCAGCCGGGGCGCGTTCGATATTTTTCGCCGACGAAGGTTACTCCACAACATCATCGGAAGACCAGGACAAATTGCTTCTCGGCACCAGCCGGTATTTGGCGTCGAGAGGATCGAAAATATTTCTGGCCGCACATAATGAGAATTTTATTGAGGCACAGGAAAAAAATACGGAGATCGGGCTTTATCACTTTGAAGTGAAAATTCAGGGCAAGGACATCACGTTCACCTATGTCTTGAAAGAAGGCGCGGACGATTCGCATGCTTTGGAAGTGGCCGAAGCGCTCGGTCTTCAGGAGCGCATTATAAAAAGAGCAAAACGCTTTTTAGAAAAAAAGGAAGCGCCTGTTGCGCAAATCCACACTCCTAAAATTATTCCGATCAAGCGTTACACGGAGGGTGAACGAGCCGGATTAAAAAATAAAATAGGGGATTTTCTCCGATTTTTTCCGAACGACGATGCGAACGACGAAGTCAAAACAGATAGCACTAGGAAGGGGAGTGGCGCCCTGAATTGGCGCTATGGAAAAGAAGACGGCCGCGGGTATTACGACAGACCTCAGAAGAAACGGAAGCCGTACAGCCACGATCCTTTATTTAGTCTATTCAGCCACGATGCGGATTTCAGCCAATGGTCGCCGGTTACCCAAGTTAAATTCGGCAAGGAATTAAACCCGGGCATACTGCGGACCGCACAGCAAATGCTGATGCAAGGCGGCTCCCGTGATCCCAGGGAAATTTACGAGCGTCAGCGGATGTTCCAAGCCCTGGCCGGCCGCAGTAATTTTTATGAAACAGATGAAATCCTAACGCAGATGAACCGGCTTATGTTTGTTATGACGGCTTCCGATCACGAAAAAATGGATTACTCGCGATTCAATCTCGAGCTTCTCGAACACGCCGCCTACGACATTCGTACGGATTTGTTTCATATGGATGTAAAAGGATTGAAATTCGATTTATTTTTTAAAGTGCTGGAAATGAATCTGCGGCTTAACGGACTCACCCTAGATCAGATTGGAATAAAAGATGAAATGGAGCGTCTCGAACAGCTTCTTGCTCTCAAGCAAGAAGGCCGCCAGATTCATCTTGAGATATATACAATTGAGCTTGGAAAGATAAAGCGTAAAGAATGGCTTACTAAACTAAAAGCATATGAAGAAAAAGTAGCCCACGCTCTTGGGGTTGCCGAGCCGGATGATTTTGTAACCTCCAAGCTCGAGCCCACCATTCTTTCTACATTTGAAGCCGTTGCTGCTAAGGCGAAAGAAAAAATCCCCGCCGTGAATCTTCTTGATCGCAGGCAGTGGGATGAAGTGCGTAAAGAATTAGCCGCGCTTGTTCCTATCGTTGAAAACGAAAAACAAGAGAAAGCTTTTTTAATTGGTCAATCGCGAAGAGACATTTTAAATTTAGCTGCTTTATTGAGCGAACGCGATTTAGCGGGCGAGTTTGTCAAGAGCCTTCGTAGTTTTGATTCTGTTAATTTGCATCAACTCGCCAATTATTTTGAAAAAATTATGGGCGTTTGGTTCGGCGGCTTTCGGAGCGGAACGGACTATTTGGGGGCGTTATTCATTATTGACGCCAATGTCAAAGCATCGGAACAAAAAAAAGAAAAACTCGAAGCGCTCGTTGAGAAAATCGACGCAAAAGATCCAAGCCTTTCCGCCGCTACATTAGTCGAAGAATATCGCGATGAGATCGAAAAGCAAATGGAGCGGCTAGAAGAATCGCGAACACGCCGAGAAGGTTATCTTAAGGAAACAACATTGGAAGAATCAAAACAAGAGGCGAGGGAAAGAATAAGAGAAATTGACGAAGAACTAGCCGATTTAAAAAGCGTTATGGCTGAAGGACTGTCCAGCAGCACAGCTCTAGATATTCTCAAGCGGCGTTTATTTATTCCTAAGATTGCGCGGCTTGAAAATGCAAAATACCACGAAGAAAATGAGCCGCCGCGTTTCGACACCCGCGCCTTCGAAATGATTCTCGGGGAATTTCAAAAATGGCAGGCGCTTGAAGCCATCGCCTTTATCGTAAAGCAAAACGCGTGGCAGCCAGTCGAACTTACCGAAGATCTCGATTTAACTACAGGGGACGGATGGAGTTTTCTCAAAACGAAAGAAGAGCAAACGAAACAAAGCGTTCATTTCGGGCCGGGCGAACGAGTCAGAAATTATTCCGGTCCGAACGGTTCGGGGAAAACGTTTAGTATAAAAGCACTCATTTGGCAAATTCTCGCGGCGCAGACCACCGGGTTTGCTCCCGCTGCCCGCATGCGCCTTCCCGTTTTCGACAGAGTTATTTATCTCGACCGGGTAACGGGGCAGTGGGACCGCACGTTAAGTTCGTTTGGCGAGGAAACAAAATATTGGAAGCAATTTTTCAATTTAACGGATCGAAGTCGTCTTGTTTTTGCCGGCGTGGATGAAGCTGGGTCAACGACTTCCCCCCGATATCAATCGGCGCTTTCCTATGCGATCGGCGAAGACATGCTCGAAAACGGCCATTTCCTGGCCATGGCCTCGCATAGTCATGAATATCTGACGCGATTTGAAAATACAAATAGCTCGACATCAAAAACCTACCATTTCAAAACCGACATTCAAGATCGGGAAGTTAAGTACAGTTATGAAATCGCCCCCGGCCATGCTTTAAGTAACGGCGTCGCAATCGCCGAGCGCTTTGGTCTTGGCATGGTGACTAGATTTATCCCCTCCGGTTTTGGGTCGAAGCGCGAAGAAAAGACTCAGCCGCGTTGGACGGCCGAAGGTCTTAGCAATTGGCTGATTCGATCGGAACATTTGGTGGATCGGCCGGACATCGTATCGCGGCCGGCGTTTAAATCCCGCGTCCCAGCGATTCTTGAAATTCTAAACGGAAGTTTGAGCCTTAAACAAAAAAGCCGTAGGCTGGCGGAACATTTTAAAGCGTTGGGTATTCAAAAAGCCGAGGCGCTTGGCAATACATTGGCGCGGGCAGTTCTTTTATCCGCCGAAGAAACCAGCGGTACAAAAAGAGTGGGAGCCCACGTTTTCGATCCGGATGCTCTGGCCGATTTATTTCGAGAAGAAAAACCCGTAGAAAAAGATGTTACCGAAGAAATGGTCGGAAAGCATCCGTTCCCGGTAAGAGTGTTCATCGGGCCTGGGAAGCAGAGGGCTTTTACCGGCACAGCGCGGCCGAGGCTGACCAGCCCGGGGCATACGGTGGTTCGCCGAGCCCACGAAAACGGGGGAACTGTTTTGAAGAACAACTTCCTTTTTCTGTGGGAATACGGGCTGGCTCACAGTAGATTTTTGGAAATCCTGGCTGAGTATCCCCGCGAAAAAATCGTTCACGTTTTGCAAAGTGAAGCGGCGTTTAGTATTTCCGAGCGCGATCTTCCTCGGGTGTTTGAATTGAAACAATTAATCGATGAAGCTCATCTGCTTTCTCCGGGCATGGCAATCAGAGCCATCGTGAGCCATCTTGCCGGTGAGGATGGGTCCTACCGGCCGCTTGTCAATTATGTGAATCACATATTAACCAATCCAAATGCAAACCCCCGGCTGAAAAATACGGATCCCGTTTTGCCCGTTCAGAATAAAGACGAGATCACAGGCCTGGATCTATGGGGTGTGAAAATCGGACAGATTACGGAAGTTTACCGGGCGGAAGTTTCTTTAAAAAATCGTCCGGCCGTGCGGTTTGTGATCAACACCGCAACCGATTTGGCGGATTCTGCGCGGCTTGTAGAACAAGCGTTTAAACTTCTGAAAGAAAACTTTGCGCTCTACCCCGATCTTGCCATGGAACCTTTTGGATTGGGGAAAGGGAAGGCCCAGTCTTTCAGAGGCGAAGAAGACGTGCCGGTTTTGGTCGGGGAATGGCTCGAAGGTTTTGAGGAATTGCGGGTGGAGGACGACACGGCGCCTTTGTTTGGATTTTTTACCAATTTGCATTCGACGCCGGCCGCCGTCATGAACGAGGAGGAGTCGAACCAGGTTTGGAGCGAAATTACACGTATCCGCACTATTTTGTCTCGTATTGAAGAGGACGGGCGCATCGTCAACCAAACCCACATTAATAACGGCGACTTTGTAGCCCGGCGGAGCCGTGACGGAAAATGGAAAGCGCTGTTGGTCTGGAGCGCGGAAGAAAATTCTCTTTGGAAGTCCGATCCCGGCGCTGCCCTAACTTACGCCATGCTCGAGATCGCTCTTTCGCAAAATATGTCGCTTTCGGGAAAACAAATGCCCCTTTTCTGGGGCAAGCCAGCTCTTGCTATCGCAGCGGCGAAAGAAGCTTTCTTCGAAAAGAAAAAAGGAAGTGCCGCCGAATCCGCAATCGAGCGAGAATGGATGAGTCTGCTTAAACACATTTATGAAGCGTCTCTGCCGAAGTTGCTTAAGACGCCCGAAATTTTCCCGGGCTGGGAAAAATTCCAGCCGGAGGATCACGAGATTTTTCTAAATCAGGTTCGAGAAACGCGGCGCGTAATCGGCGACATATTGAGCCGTCAACATTCTTCCGGTTTCGGGCAAGAAGGTGAACAAGATAAGGAAATTGTCTCATTAAAGTACCGAGTTATTTTTGCCGCGGCGTTTGCCCTCGGCGCTTTAATGATTGTGCTGCCCATGGCCGGCTATCTTTATCAAATGATTTTCTTAAAACCGGGCGAACCGCTTTTGCAAATCGGCGTCTTTTTATTTGCGTTCAATCTCAATCTGATATTTGCAAGTGTCGTAGCCGGTTTTACACTTTATTTAACAGTCGCCAATCACTTGATTCGTGCGATTCATGGTAGAAATTGGTTAAGTCCGCTCGTGGATAATTTTTTAAAACTCGTCACTTTGTTGGTGACGCTCAACATTCCTTATTTGCTTCTGCACGAATTGGGTCATTTCGTGAGCCGCTGTTTGTTTTGGAAAGGTGCCGCCGGAGTAATCAAGATCGGCTTGAGGCCCGGCTGGAGCATGGAATTCGAAACCGCAGGAGTTCTTCCAACCGAACTCACCGCTCTTGGCTCAAAACTTGGTTTTGACGGCAGCTTGTTAGTCATGCTTTTAAGCGGCGATCTAGCGGCTGTTTCGGTTTTGCTCCCCATTTTTATTCTCGCGGGCTTAAAAAGTAAAACATTCCTTAAGCAATCTCTTTTTTCTTGGACCGCCTTCGTTCTCTCTTTGGTTCCTTTTAATTATGCCCGGCAACCGCAGACCGTAAAAAGCGATTATTGGTTGGCTGCGGAAAAACTTTCTGGAATGCTCGGGCTGCCCGGTCAGACCATCCACTTTTACCTAATGCTGGCGGCGCTCATTTTCCCGGCGCTTACCGTTCTTATTCTTTTTACGCCGCTAAAAACTTTAATGAGTCCGGTGTTTAAATTTATTTGGCAGAAAGTATGGAGGGCCAAGTCCAAAGCGGCAGAAAAGCGGTACAAAGTTACTTTAAGGAAAATTCCCTCCGAACAAGGCATATCCAAATGGGAAGCCGCGCGCGCCAAAGACGGCCGCGTGACAACATTTGAATTACGCCCGAGCATATCTGAAGGCTCCGGTACCGTTTTTCTTTCCTCGGAAGGGAATGATGCGGGTTCTTATAGTTATTACGACATGCCTGATTTTCCGGACATACATATGATCTCTGTACGTAAGCAATACCGCGGCACGGGAGCGATCGACGTTATTTTTGAGGATATCATCGATCGTTTAGCCGGCGGTAATAGGGAAGCTAAATTTTCTGTTTCCGTCACAAGAAAAAGCAGCCGAGCGAAAAAAGGAAGTTTTCATGGAAAGACTATTCCCGAAATTAAAGATCTTTTAGGTGTAATGTCTGAAACCACTGTTATCCCCAACAACCTTTCCGGTTTCGGTGTAGCGGCGGGTCTTATGGATGTAATTCAAGCAAGCGAATGGCTGGTAAGCGGTGCCGCATTAGCTATTTATGCTTCTATTGTTTTTCTCTTCTTTCCTTTCGCTATACTTGACTTAATCAAAGAAGTGATTCATCTTTCCGCGCTGCAACGCTCGATAAGGATATTAAAAAATCCTCAAGCAGCGGGTGACAAGCGGCTCGCCGCGATTCGCCGTTTGGCGCTCAATCGTTGGATCAAACCTCCTCTGAGGACCAAAAAAACCGTTGTAGCCATGCTTACCGATCATGAACCATCCATCCGTAGCGAAGCACGGGAAATTCTGTTTCAATACTTCCGAAAAAAGTATGAATCGCCCATCGGTTCTCATTATGAGGTTGGCGTCGTGCTTCAAATGGAAAAAGCTTCACATGAATACGGTGAAGATCTGGGGGAATATCTCCGCCCCTACGTTGAATCCGCTCTTCGTGATTCTCCCCGCTTTTTGAAAAAGCGCCGGCGATCGTATTTTTTTCAAAAAGCCATGGATATATTTTCCAATCCCAAAAGACCGGTTGGCGATCGGCGTTTAGCCGTAAAGGCTGTCGCGCACATGCTTTCTCTCGATCCCGAATGGAGTTGGGATACTAAAATTTCCGAAGCGTCTAAAGACGAAGATGCGGAAGTGCGCCGCACAGCCGTGCAGGCCATGAGGGAACTCATGCGCAGGAAAAAAGTTGCGCGGCCTTCATTTTTTAATACCGTAGGCTTTGATTATATGTTTGAAGGGGAACATACGATCGATGCCGCCGGCATAATTAGTGCGCTTGGCGATCCGGATGCCCAGGTTCGCCAAACGGCAACGCTTGCTTTGGCGAGTGCGTTTACGGTGGATTACACATTCAATCTCGATAATAAAGAAATACTCGCTGAGATAGAAAAGGGTCTCGCCGCAGGCGTGGATATCGAAGAATATTTCGAACCTCTCGAAGACGCTCTGCTTTACTGGATTCTAGAAGAACCGTTTAAAACAGCTCTGGTTAATTATCATTACCGTCTCGACTCCAAGCCCAACCGTCTTCGCATGCTTTTACACGGTATGAATCAATTGCGAACACAATACGGCTCCTCGCAGCGCGCAAAGCCAAAAAGTCTTCCCGAGTTGTTTACTTCTCTGCCCGAGATAGACGGATTTCGTTGGGAGTGGAGAAAAGACGAAGGCGAAAATGAAATCATAGGAGAAATTGCAAGACCCGTTCAAGTCTCAACCCAAAAAGCGGTGGCGAAATTTGCCGCGCCTTTAGAGCTCGAGCTGCAATTTCGCGAAACATTTAAACAATCGCTTGAGGATGCTTACCGTGTTCCTCTCACGTCGGCCGATGCCGCACGCTACTTATATGATCTAAAAGATTTTTCTAAAAAAATGCAGAATCCTAAATTTGATTCGCGAATGCGGCAATCTTTGCGCGATCTCTATTCGCCTTATCAGATCGCCCTTCTTTACAAGGTTGCCCTGGCGCTAACGCGGCTTCGCCGCTATGACGTAGCCGGTTTGATTGAATCGAAAGACAAAGACAAAATCATCCGTGCCATAGCGGAACTTCGTGAAGAAGCCACAGGGCATTTACAGAGTCTCTTTATGTCCGACGTCGCTCCGGACAGTATCCCGCTCAGCCGCGATCCGCGCGCCGCAGAGGAAATTTTCGGTAATTTTTATAAGGGAGCAATGAACTTCGAACTCAGGGCCGATGAGGCGGTACATTCCTGGATCGGAGAAGAACGAAGCGTTCGGCGATTGGTGCATGCGCTAGCAAGCGATTTCAAAAGCGGCATCCGGCCCAAAGGATTGCCTGTGACATTTCATATCGAATTCGAAAAATCTTCTCGAGCTTACCGGAAGCTGTATTGGAATTCATTTAAAGCAGGTTGGTTTAAGCAAGGAATTCCGACGCTTATTTTCATGCTTGCTGTGGGGATGGCATCATCATTCTTCCGCCAGGAATCGGCCATTCTGGGGTCCTGCATGGTTCTTGGAATATTTGGGATAAGCGTTTTATTCTCACTAGGTATGTTCATTAAACTCGGCGAAAAATACGGCTGGGTCTTCCGGTATTGCAAAGATCAATTGATCGAACGTGTTTTTCAAAAAAACCGGGAACAAAAATTACTTGAATCTTTCATCCAGAAGCACTTGCCCGCCGAATCCGAAGTCGCCGGAGTTGCCGGTAGCGCACATTTAACATCTGTCGGATTTGGTGCAGAAAGAAAAGAGGGACCGGATGAAATGCCGGACGCTTTTTCAGAAAAGTCCGAAGGCGGTCGGTCTGTGGCAGAAGACGACATACTTCAGTGGCTGACCGAAGGGCAAGAGGAGGAATTGCTCCCGCCAAAAATAACGGCGGGAGATATCTATAATGAGAAAGTCGGTTTTATTTTGGTGAAACCGCCCCTCCTTCAGTTGGCTACTCAGGCATTGAAACGGCGCGGGTTCAAAATTGTGTATCAGGGAATGCCGCAGCCTAATTTTCTCGCGATGGAAAATTCGTGGGCTGCGGGAGGCCCTGCCCAGGAAGTTATTCCAATGTTGGCGACGTTGTCGTGGTCGGGTAACGCTTTCGATATCTTGAGACGATTGGCTCATGAAGTAAACGCAGTACATGTATCGGGGCTCACCAAAGAACTTCTCGACGGCATTTACATTATGGTGCCCCATTACGAAATATTCCGCGTGTTCGATATGGAAACCCGTGGGCTCGTAAAGGAAATTCCGCTTAGCCCAAGAACGATGGTAGAAAAATTGAAATGGCAAATCGAGGAAATGTCTAAAGATCTGAAAGCGGCCGGCAGACCCCTCGTGATATTTAGCATGATTCCCGCCAAAGACGGAAAGGCTTATTTTGATAGCTTTCGGCTGGATGTTGCCGGCGGGCATTCTTACCTTCGCCCGCGGTTTGATATTCAAGGTGAGGATGGAATTCGAGGTGCACTCGGTGCACTGGATGAAAGTACGCCCTTGATTTTGAAAATTCCGGTTCATCCGGGAAGCCATGTGCATTTCCCGGCCCGCGGCGTTCCAGAAAATATTGTGTATACAAACGCGCTTATCGATGCAGCACGGATGCTCATGAGCGGAGGCATGCCTCCGCGTAAGCCCGTACTTACCGATTCGCCCGAGAATTTATTTATCAGGGAACCCCATCTTATCGATAGCCACACGACGCTGGATAAGCTCGCTTCTCTTCCGCTAAGAGATGCGCAGGGCAACGCTCTATCGCTTGGAATTCCTGTAGCGACTCCTGATTTTCAAACGCCTTTGCCGGCCCGGCCCCGTTCGGTCATAGACGACGACCGATTTTGGGAACAGTTAGTAAAGGAGATCACACCTCATTCAGCGACGGAACCGGATTCTCCAGGGGAAGATCTTACCGCGGGATTCGGCGCTGCGGACTTGGATAATCGGAGCCAGAAAGCAGATGATCCGGAACTTGTGCGTTTCAAAGACCGATTGAAGGGAATCGTCGGCGTACCGGTTCGCAAGTGGATTTTGGATTCAAAAGACCGCTTTGATATTTGGTTCGGAGGATCAAGAACTCTTGAAGATCGATTGGCTCTTGCCAAGTCGTTTGCGGAAAGTTTTGATATGGAACAAGCCGGAGCTCGATTCTCAGTGCCCGGGGGTTTTGCAGAAGATTTTGATTTAGGGGAGAATGAAGCTCGATTTGCGCTTGCGGCGATTCATTTTCAAGATACCTATAACTTAGATGGATATATGCAGCCTTCGGTTGGGTATTACACCGAAAAATTTGAAAAACAATATGTGGATGGTGACGGAATTCACGTAGCCGAGGCCCTTGACGAAACTGATTTACCGTACGCTGCAAAACTTCTTTTACTGCTTGATAACCTTTTCAGGGGACATCCGCTTCTTTCATTGACACTTGCTAAATTCTCAACAGGCCGCTCTCACGTCAGGTTTGCAAAAAGGAAATATTCTATAGATTCAAAAGGACAAATTATTTCTGAGTTTTTGGGCACATCCGAAGGGATTGTGAATCATGTTAATGTTCCGCTATATGTAAATGAGTCCAAAATAGAATGGGAAAGTGAAGTTGCCGATCCTTCCCATAGTTTGTATACGCATGGCAAACCATTTCTACTTTTCAATCGACTGGTAACGCATGAATTTGCTCATTCTTTATTTTTCGACGCTCAAAAATTGCTTTTACCCATCAATATTGACCGTCTTCGCGTTTTCTTAGAAAAATACCCGGGTTTCCACAAAGGTGCATTTCCGCCCCAAGACCAAATGGAAGAGTTTGTGGTGGACATAGCCAAAAGAATCTGGGGGAAAAAGCTAAAGGACTTGGCAAGAAAAAAGAGAGCAACGCACGGGTTGAGAAAAGGCCGCCCCGGATTTACGGCTACGGCCGAAGAAGCGAGAGAACATTTTTTAACCGCACAAAGCGTTTCCACTCCGGCACCGGGTGAATACTTGGCTGAGGCGATTTCTCTATTTTGGTTGGATCCGAATTATGTTCGAGAACGCGATCCAATTACGTATGACTTTATCAGCGCCATTTTGAATTTACCCGAAATTGATCTTGCTAAGGAAACCGCCCGTAAGTCCCGTTCAACCGGCTTCGGCGCAGGCGGGGGTACGTCTCAAAGCAAGTGGGCGCCGCGGCGAGTGATGATTGTGGAAAATGATTCAAACTTCGCCGCGTTTTATAAAAATGCGATTGCCAAACAATTCACGCTTAGCGATGAATCGGTGATAACAACGCCATCGGCAGAGGGGGCCATGACGTTAACGGAACAATTCAAGGATATCGATCTCATTATGTTGGACAACGATCTTGACGGTGAAATTGAAGGACATCAGATCATTCCAATTTTGCGCATGGCCTATCCGGGAGCCGTCATTATTTTTAATTCGGCGAGAACGGATTTAACCGAAAAAATTCATGAAGGGGGTTTAGTTAATTACGTAGCGTTTCCTAAAATTTCTGCCGATTCACCCGCGGAGCTGCATGACCTGTTGGCGGGATTTGTCGAATTGAAATCCGCGGGGAACGTGCGCCAAGAAGAAACGACAGGTACGGAAGCGCCGGCGGATGAGGAAAGCCTGCTTCGTAGTTTGCGGACGGATCATTCTATGCCGCCGGAGTCTCCCGAAGAAAAGCCAAGGAGGAAATACGAGGAACCCGGCGAAAGCGAGACGGAATATCACAGGCGAATGGCGCGCGGGCAAGACGCTATCCTGGAAAAGATGCTTAAAGAAGAAGGCCTTCCCGCCGGTGAAACGCTTGAAGAAAAGGCGCCGGAGTTGACCGAGGAAGAGCATGCTCGCAATGTTAAATCAGAGAGCGATGATTTCCTGCGTTATCTGGTAAAGCAGGGCGGCGGGGAAGTGGATGAAACCGCCAAACCCATCTTTGATTTAGAGGATGATCAGGCTAAGGCAGAAAGTCTCGCGCATTGGGTTAAAAAATCGACCGAACAACTTCAAGACCAAGCCATATTCAGCAATATTTTGAAAAGTCTTCGTAGCGAAATTGAATCGGCGGCAGAAGTCCCCGCGTTAATTGCTATCGGGAAACGCTTGTTCAAACTCTTGAATAGCCGATTCAAAGACGAAGCCAGGATAAAAGCGTGGGCCGCTGTTGTCAGCAAAGCGGGGCGCCGTGTAGAGCCGCTTAAATCCGCGCTTCTCAAAATCATTAACGAATCGGATCCCGAAGGGGAACTTGAATCTATTCCCTTGGAAGGAGGAGAAGAGCTGGCCGTTGATAAAAAATCGTATGCTTTTCCGCCTTCTGTAACCGATCCTGATTTTGAACATGCGCTTGAAACGATTCCGTTGGAAGAGGATGAAAAAGCCGGGCTCGAAGTGTCAGAGGCGCCACCATCGGAGCAGGCTCCGGAAGCTGCCGAAGTCAAAAACATTTCCGGCACTATTGATGTTAAAAAGCAGGAGCAAGTTCGGCGGTTGAATCACGATTGGGAATTTTTCAAACGGGGCTGGAAACGCGCCAAGCGCGATGCGCGGACCGACACAGCCGTTCCCAACAGGACTATCGAAACACTTCGCCGGCAAGCCCAAAGTTTGATCGGTCACGATCTCACGGAATTTGTCCGCGAGCAATTCAATAAATTGGAAATCCTCGACATCGTTAGCGTCGCCTCCATGGGAAGCGAGACTGCCTACTACGTCGTGACGGAACGCACCGGCGCGGGCAAAACCGATATTTTGAGTTACGTTCTTACTCCGGTTCAAATTTCAGTGGAAAGATTTGAAAAGAAACTAAAGTTAAAGGAAGGCTCCGCGCGCTTGTTGAAAGTTCTTCGCGTAAAACAATTTCGCTTAGATGGAGAAAAAGAAAATGCAGATGCGCTCTCCGGATTCGGCGCGAAGAGGAGCAACGAAAGCTACGGCGCGAGACGGCTTAGAAATAAATTTCTGAAACGGGGGATAAGTGGCACGCGGTATTTACTGGGGGATGCTAGTGATGCGGGCGCTTTTTCTGCTGGTGATTCCGGCCCCACCAGTCTAGGAGTACCAGCCCACCGAGAAAGAGAGCCGCGAAGGCAAGGAATGCAACTGCTTGAGTTTGACCATCCATTTAAATTGACCTCCAAACTAACGATCGAGCCATATAAGAGACACGGTGAAGACAATAAAAATAATACACCCGGTAACGAAAAGAGGCAAGCGGAAGCTCCCAGAGCTCAACAAATTACCCGCAATAAACGTTCCGGCGTCGATGGTGATGAGATTAATCAAAATTTTAGCGACATTGTCTTTTTGTCGGGGAGTAAAAGCAAGGTTGATTATGACGAAGATATTAATGGGGTTAGCATTAAAAGTAAACATATATATGATATAAACACAATTTCTACCGGTGTTCCTATCATAGGCGAATGGGAATCGGAGAAGGACGGGACAACGCTGCTTATTACGGATAATCATAGCGAAGCAGAGCGCGCTTTATTCCATATGCCCGAAACAATGCGAAGCGCTATTTTCAAGGACGTTCAAAATGTGATGGTTGTTTTGCCGGGAGAGGCCGAAGAAGCATGGCAATTAGCAAAGAAAATAGCGCGTCTTTTGGAAATTCACGAAGAAAATGCGCATGGTTTTGCCAATTACGAAGAGCTGGGCCAAGAAGATAATTTAATGCTTCTTCGTCGGGAATTATTCCAATTTGGTAAAGAAGAACATCTGCCGCCCATCATCCGGCATTTACGCTCCGATAATAACGTTGCGATTGCCGAATGGCTGGTTTGGCTGGCCAAACAGCAGAAATCTGTACAAGTTTCTGCCTAACGCTCACTTTTTTCTAAAAGCCCAGTCCTTTTTATTTCTTCCAATTGGTTGAGATGCCGGCGACTCACCTCGAATGTAGGATCCAAGTCCAGGGCTTTTTCAAAAGCCTCGCGAGCTTCATTCCATCTTTCCATTCTAAATAAAGTTAGCCCAATATTGTCGTAAACGAAAGCACGATCCGGCGCGATGGTCAAAACTTCGCCGTAATGTTCGATCGCCTTTTTGTATTCGCCTTGTCTGAACAAAGCTGTACCAAGATTGTAATGGGCCAGAAAATTTTGGGGGCTTACTTCAATCGAGTGTTTCAAAAATGTACTGCTATCCCGCCATTTCGCCGTTTGCCGTGAAGTTAAAACAGCAAAAATGCACAAAGCCGAAGCAGACAAAATATAAATCGTTCTTTTCGCCTTTACTAATTCCGGCGCACCCCAAGCAGCCATGATTGCCAAGCCAACAATAGGAACGTACATGAACCGGTCTCCGACAGGGATGAGGGTTGCCGCCGGCGAAAGCGTTGCCAAAAACCAGAGCCAGCCAAAAGCCAGGTAGGGGCGTCTCGTTTTTTGTCTAAGTACAGTCCAAGATATCGCAAGAAGTAAAAGAAGTGAAGATGCCGTTTGCCAAGCAGGCGATAGATTTGCCAGATCGGGGCTGCGGAGCCCCAGATTTAACGGAAGAATTGTTTTGGCAAAATACCATATATACGAAATGGGTATGCGTAGGAGAATTTTAACCGGCGGAATTTCATAAAACGATGTCGACGGCGCTTTGCTTATCACGAGAAGCACGATCCCCGAAAAAATGAATAAGGGAGTTTTCTCCAGCAAAAGGGCTGCACGCTCTTTTGCCGTTTTTGTTTTTTGGATGCGTTCAAGCGGCCAAAAGTCGAGGAGAAGAAGAATAAAAGGCAAAGCTACAAGAGAAGGTTTGGATAAGAGGCAAAGGAGAAAAGAAAAAACAACGGCGAAGTATCTTAAGATCCCCGGGCGCTTGGTGAAATCAACGTAGAACCAAAGCGTTAAAAAACCAAAGAAAGCGCAAAGAAGATCTTTTCGCGCCGTAACCCAGGCTACGGTTTCTACCTGAAAAGGATGAATGGCAAAGACGGCGGCCACAAAAGCGCTCGGCCAGAGTTTTCCTGTGATGTTTCGGAGAAGCGTGAAAAGAAAAAGGACGTTAAGCGCATGAATTAAAAGGTTAATTAAATGATGGCCGGCCGGATTAATCCCAAAAAGTTTCACATCTACCGCGCGCGATAACAGCGTCACGGGTTGCCAATAATCGGTATGGGGCGAATCGTAAATGAGATCCGCTGAGAACGCCCATTCGACGGCTTCTCGCGTTATTCCTTGCTTGAGATGGGGGTTATCGCGCACATAACTCAAGTCGTCGATCACGAAAAAATCGTGATAAACCACTTCGGCAAACACGCAGAGCGTCATTAAGATAAGAACAATGGAAATAAGAAACGTTTTACTCATGCTATACCCTTGCGTACCGTTTGCCGATATATAAATCCATGGCTCTATTTATCGGCCTAATGAACAAAGATATCAATCCTCGGAAGCTAACATGGATCAGGACGCCATAAAAGAGATTAAGAAAAGAAAACCCCGCTGGGTAGGGTTTTTCGCCATTGCCATTCTTGTGGCTTCGATGAATAACATCGTCAACTGCGTATATCTCTTGCTTTTACTGCGGACGCTTTTCCTGGATTCCATGACTTCCGATGCCTTGGTCAATATGGAATACAATGTTGTGGCGGCGACAGGTATCGTTATCGTTTGCCTCTCGTTTTATTTGAAGAGGCTTCCGCCCGCGGTGAAGCGATGGGAATATAAGGAATGGGGGAAAAAATTTGTAATCTCACTCGGCATACTTTCGATTTTGGCCTTTCCGATGATTTTTCTCATCCTGCCTGCGGGGCATGGCGAACGCGTTCGTCTCAGGGGTTTCCTACTGACGGAACAGATGCTGCTTAATTTTCTCGTCGCCTGGTATTTCAGCCGTTCCAAAATAAAATCCACATTTATCAAGTAGCTGCTTAAAAGGAAATTCAATGGCGTTTGCTTATACCGGCGTATCTTTTCTTGCTTCTTTTCTTCTTTTCCAAATCGAATTGATGATTGCCAAATTGCTTTTACCTATGTACGGCGGTAGTTTCCATGTCTGGACCACATGCATGATGTTTTTCACCGGAATGCTTCTGCTTGGGTACCTCTACGCCGATCGAGCCATGAATCTGGCAAACCAACGGTTTTACGCAATGCTGCACATCGTTTTTTTAGGGGCTGCGGCGTTGGGTTTTCCCATTTCCGTCCACCCTAGTAATTCCGGGCTGCCGCCCCTTGTGGATATTCTTCTCGTACTATGTCGAAGCATCAGCCTGCCTTTTTTTGCTTTGTCGGTAACGAGCCCGCTCGTGCAGAAATGGTTTTCGCTTTCCATGTCGAATGACAATAAGAATCCTTACTTTCTTTACGCTGCTTCGAATGCCGGAGCGCTGGCCGCGCTTCTGAGCTATCCAACGGTGTTTGAGCCTCTTTTTACCGTTAATCAACAGCTTACTATTTGGTACGCGCTTTACGTCGTTTTCATCCTTTGTCATTTCTTCTGTGTTCCCAAACAGAAATTGCAGATATCGCCGCGCGTTTATCCAACATCCGCAGGAAAATCTAAGCGCAATTTTAGTTGGAAAGGCCCGGTCTATTGGACGCTCACGAGCGCCGGCACTTGCGCGCTGATGCTGGCGGTGACCAATATCATCACGCTCGATATCGCCGCCGTGCCGCTTCTGTGGATGTTTCCACTCGCCATTTATCTGGCGACCATCATCGTAAATTTTAAGCAAAAACCATGGTATCCGGCTTATCTGAACATCGTTTGTCTTCTATTGGCATCCGGCCTCGCCATTTTTGTTTTCCGTCATCCGGCTAAAATGTTTTCAAAATGGCTCATACTATTTCATTGTTTGGTGCTTTTTATGGGTTGCATGGTTGGGCATAAGAATCTGTACAACTCCAAACCGGCCGCTCCAAATCTGCTCGGGCGGTATTATGTAAGCATCGGGGCAGGAGGGTGGTTTGCCGCTTTCGTTATAGGGGTCGTTATTCCGCTGCTTGGCCGGCATTTCCCCATGATTATGGTGGATTATATGCTCGCCTTTTTGCTTGTGGCCGGGAGTCTCGTTTTTCGGGATGCCGAAGGAATCGCCGCTTTTTTTTCACGGCGTAAAGTAGTTTCTATGATGGCCGTCACTTGCTTTTTGTTCATAATCGGCACAGGTATCGTTGCGATGGTTAGAACGGAAAATAAAAACCTTTTGTTTTCCGTGCGGAATTTTTATGGGATTTGGAAAGTTAGCAAACAGAAAGACTTTAACGTGCTTTTTCACGGAAACACGATTCACGGTACACAGTATGTAGATCCCAAGAAGCAGTCGATACCGCTTACGTACTTTCACGGCGGTTCTCCCGTGGCTGATTTATTTAAACTGGGGATGGAATACAAAAGAGTGGGTGTGATCGGCCTTGGCGTCGGGTCCCTTACCGCATACAGCCGGCCGGGGGAAGCGTGGGACATCTATGAAATTGATCCCGATGTGGTTAAAATTGCAAAGCAATTTTTCACATTTCTGGACATTAGTCCGGTTAAGCCCAACATTATTTTAGGAGATGCCCGCCTGTCGCTTGGCCGGGCCGATCCGGCGGTTTACGATTTATTTATCATAGACGCGTTTAGCAGCGACTCGATTCCCATGCATCTTCTGACCCGGGAGGCGCTTGAGATCTATTTAAACAAACTTACCGCCGACGGAATTTTGGTTTTCCATATATCCAACCGTTATTTAAATCTAAAGGGAGCGCTCCGCGATCTGGCAGAATCAAGGCAAATTGCCGCGTGTTTTAAAATCGTCATGGATGTTGACGCAGAAAAAGGGGAGTCGGGATCCGAATGGTTAGTCATGAGCCGTGACAGCGCTAAGATTGCGAGGTTTATTTCAGAATACGGCTGGGAAGATGCGCGCACGGAAATAAAATTGCCTCGCCGCCGACCCTGGTCTGATCAATACGTCAATATCATTCCCGCCCTTCTCGCGAAATAAGGCTATCTGGCATATTTCCGCTTTAGGTAGTTACCTCCGGCGCCACTACCTAAAGCGGAAACTTGTATTTACGGCAGAATGAATCAGCGCTAAAATGCTTACAGGTGCTTTATGAAAAAAACATTGTTTCTTATATTAGGATTATTGCTCGCAAGTTCTGCGTATGCGGCATTACATACAGAGACGGTTGCGTATAAAGACGGTGAAGTGGAGCTGGAAGGATTTTTGGCGTATGACGACGCGCGGGAGGGAAAGCTTCCGGGCGTTCTCGTTTTTCACGAATGGAAGGGGTTGAACGAATATGCCAAAAAGCGTGCTACTATGTTGGCCCAGCTTGGGTATGTGGCCTTTGCGGCTGATATGTATGGGAAAGGTGTTAAGGCTGAAACCCATGAAGAAGCCGCAAAACTATCTTCGTTATATAAGGAAGACCGCTCGCTTATGAGAAACCGGGCCAAAGCGGCATTGGATTTTCTCGCAAGCTATGAACGTGTGAATTCCGATCACATCGCGGCAATGGGTTATTGTTTCGGCGGGACAACGGTTCTAGAGATGGCGCGCGCCGGTTTTGGTCTAAAGGGAGTTGTCAGTTTCCATGGCGCACTTGATACGCCGATTCCTGCGAATCCCGGCGATATTAAGGCAAAGGTTCTTGTGTTTCACGGCGCCGATGACGAATTCGTTAATGCGCACGTGCCGGCATTTATGGAAGAAATGAAAAAGTCCGGCGCGGATTGGCAGTTTGTTTCCTTTGGCGGCGCTGTACATAGTTTCACCGTGCCGGAAGCAGGGAATGATCCGTCCAAAGGAATGGCGTATAACAAAGCGGCAGATCACCGGTCCTGGCAAACAACGAAGATGTTTTTCGACGAAATTTTTCGGTAAAAAAAGCAAAAAGACCTAACCAAAAGGAAGGTAAACAATGAAGAGCGCGAAAAAAATAATTGCTCTTGTGCTGCTTTTTAATCTAATCGTTCCCTGTATACCACCCGCCGTGTGGGCTGAGAACACGGCTGTTCATGGACAGATGACAGGGAAAACTTTGGTGCATGGTTTGGCTTCACTTCTGATTTGGCCGGGTTTGGGCCAATATTTAAACGATGCCGAAACTAAGAAAAACGTTACTCATGCGGTTTTGGGGTTGACGCAGATTTTCCGGCTTTGGTCCGGTTGGGATGCGCTCATTGATCGTAAGGGCGGACGATGGGATGGGAAAATATAATACGGAAGGCCGATCCCCGGTTCAAGCATTTGAACGCATGGCCAAAGCGCTTAAGCGAAAAGGCTATGAACTGACGGGCAAAGCTTCTCGCCCGCGTTAAGTTAATTCTCGTTTTTAAAATAATTAACCTTCAGGGCGCACTTCAGTGCGCCCTTACGGTCTTTGGATGCTATGTTGACACAAAACGATCTTAACATTTCCAGGTTGGGCCCTTGCTTAATCAAGTCCCCGCTCCATCGGTTTCTTGAAAGCGACGATTACGCCATGAGCTTTGTTCATGATTCGGATCAGGTTTTATTTGATCCGACGTCAAAAGCGATGGAAATCTGGCGTAAACAGGGCGAAGTATTACCGGGCCGACCGCCCGGTACCGCAGCACCAAGCGCCCGACCGGCGCTCAGCCAAGCGGTGCCCATGCTTGAGCTGGCCGGGCCGCGGTCGGAAATTTATTTCAAGCCGGAAGAAGTGCGCGCCGCCATTGTCACATGCGGCGGTTTGTGCCCCGGAATTAACGATGTCATTCGTAGCTTAACCATGGAGCTCTATTATCGTTACGGTGTGCAGGACATCAGGGGGATTCGCTATGGGTACCGGGGATTTATCGAACGGTTTGGCTATCAGCCTATGATGTTAACGCCGGAAGCCGTACACGATATTCACCGGTTGGGCGGAAGTATTTTAAGTTCTTCCAGAGGAGAACAGAGCAGCGAAGAGATCGCCCAATTTTTAAAAAAGCATAAGATCAATTGCCTTTTTACGGTCGGTGGTGACGGCACGATGCGCGCGGCACGTGAGATTGCCGAATACAGCGAACGGGCGGGTTTGAAAGTAAGCGTTGTCGGAATACCGAAGACCGTCGATAACGACATCCTTTTCATAGATCATAGTTTCGGTTTCGAAACAGCTTTCTCGGAAGCAGAAAAATCCATTTTTTCGGCCCACACCGAAGCTCACGGTGCGCCCAACGGAATCGGGCTCGTGAAATTGATGGGCCGGCAATCCGGTTTTATTGCTTGCTATGCAGCTCTCGCAACAACCGATGTTAACTTCGTATTAATTCCAGAAGTCCCATTCCGTTTGAACGGGGACGGAGGTTTTCTCGCTACTTTAAAAGAGCGGCTTGAGCGCCGGGGTCATGCCGTTATCGTTGTCGCCGAAGGGACGGGGCAGGAATTGATGGAAGGCGAACCGTCCGGAACGGATGCTTCGGGCAATCCCCGCTTGAAAGATATCGGTGTTTTTTTGAAGCATAAAATAAATGCTTATTTTAAGGAATTGGATGTTATCGTAAATTTGAAATATATCGATCCGAGTTATATGATCCGAAGCGTCCCTGCTTCGGCGCCGGATAGCGTGTATTGCTTCGAATTGGCCAGGCATGCCGTACACGCAGCCATGAGCGGCAGAACAAAAATGGTCGTCGGTCGTCGACATGGTTTTTATGTACATTTACCGATGGCTCTTATCGGTTCGGGCCGAAAACGCGTTGACCCTGACGGAGAGCTTTGGTTTGCGGTATTGGAAGCAACCGGGCAGCCCGTTAGTTTTCATGCGCGCCGCCCTATGAATACCGGCGCTAAACCAAGAGCGCGCGCGTGAAATTTTTGGCTACAAATTTGCCGGGGGTTGTAATCGTCGAGCCGGAGGTGCATCGCGATAATCGTGGATATTTTTTTGAAAGCTATCATCAGAAAAAATTTAAGGACGCGGGCTTACCACTAGACTTTGTTCAGGATAATATTTCCAAATCCGTTCAAAATACACTTCGAGGTCTTCATGCCCAAATTCGTCAACCTCAGGGAAAGCTTATCGGAGTCATTGAAGGAGAAGTTTTCGACGTTGCCGTAGATATTCGCAAAAATTCTCCGACGTTCGGCAAGTGGACGAGCGCCCTTCTTTCGGCGGATAATTTTAAGCGAATGTACGTTCCGCCCGGTTTTGCGCATGGCTTTTGCGTTGTCAGCCGAACTGCCGTTGTCGAATACAAGTGCACCGATTTTTACGATCCGGCAGACGAAGTTACGATCCTTTGGAACGATCCCGGACTTGCGATTTCCTGGCCCGTAAAAAATCCTATTCTTTCGGGAAAGGATGCTCGAGGGGAAAAACTCTCGGATTTAATAGAGCTTTGACGTTTTAAAGATTTCTGGTAAAATGTATTCGTTTTTAGGGACTCTTATGAACAAACTTACTACACATACTGATTCAATTAAAGCCCTTGCGATGGCACGCGTCAAAGCTACGTGCGCCATAGATACGCGCGCTAAAGCAACGCGTGTATCCAAGCGATTCCTTTGCGGAATCGCAGCAGTGCATGGGCTTGGAGGTCTCAGACAGTAAAGCAAGTAAAGGTAAGACGAAGTAAACAGAGACGAGCCCATGGCTGAAAAAGTCATGGGCTTTTTTCTTGCAGCGACGAGAATTCCAATTCTCGCCTGCGGCGCCTGAATACGCAATTCAGGCGATGATTGAGGTGAAATATGGTGCCTGCAGCGAAAAACAAAACAGAACCGCCGAGTATCAGAAAGGTGAAAAGAGATCCGCTTAAGCAGACCGCTCTTTTGTATTTAAAGGAAGCATTGCTTGAAGAAAATTATGAACTATGCGACGAACTTATCGAAGCAGCTCATGAATTCGGGGCGGACCCTTTTGAAATTCAAAGCCTATTGGAGGATCCTAGAAGGATACCGACATTATAAGTCTATTCGGGTTCTATCGGTTGACAATGTTTCTAGCCGGTACTAAACTTTCCATCAAAAAGGCCGTTTTTATAGTATGGCAATCAAGCACTCCAAAATCTTTCTTAGTTGTCTTTTAAGCCTGATTCTAGTTTTAATGCTGCCGGTTTCATCGTTCTCCGCCCCGGCTGTCGATGATTCAGATCCTGCTGAAGCACACGAATCCGAGTTAAAATTAATTCAAGAATTAAACGATGCCGTCGGCCAATTAAACAGTGAAATTGCCGATCAGCAAAAGATGCTGGCCGAAGCAACCACGGACAAAGAACGCCGAATGATCGAGGGCCAGATTAAAACCCTGGAGAAACATAAGGCAACGCTTCAACGTCTCGTGGGCGAACTGACGGGAGAATTGGAAGTAAAAGGCGTTCCTGTAAAAGAATTATTGGCCGAGCAGCTACGAGATAAACGTGAGCGGCTGGACCAGGAGCGTGAGCGTATGATTGTTGAACGAAGAGAAGTTGAAGTCGCCCAAGGAAATTAGCGGATGAATCGCCTTCCGAATACATGTATTTTTCTTTTAATTCTATCGTTATCCGGAAGTTGGGGATGGGCGGCACAAAACACTCCCGCTAAATTGCCGGTCGAATTGGTGGTGCAGGCATTAAAACTTAAAGCCGAGAAAGCTTTAGAAGCCAAGCGGAAGCGCGAAGCTTGGCAAATCAACGCCGACACGGATATCATAGAAAAATATGAGACCAATCCCAGTTTAGATAAAAGCAGAAACAGCGACTGGTCGACTGTCGAAGACGGTAGCCTCACCATAAAGAAGCACATCTACGGCCCTTTCACGGGCCAGTATGATTATTACACCTCGAATACTCACTACAATGATTATCGTGACAATAATAGCTATTCTAACTCAGTAAAAGGTACGCTCATTACAGATTTGCCTTTTGATTTGGAGAATAAGACTTCCTATGAGTGGGAATATTTGTACTACGCATTAGCGCGCGACAGCACAGTCGGTTCAAAGCGTATAAAGGATGAGATTAGTTGGCGTCCCAATAAAGTTTTTACTCACCGCATGTGGTGGCAGGGTCAGCGCCAACTTTATGAGAACAAGCGGCAAAGACTCAGAATGAATGTGGCAGGGACCGCAACGAATGTTAACCAAGATATAAATCGCATGGACTGGCGCCATGAAGCCGGGTTTGAGGAGACCGTTCGGAAATGGGGCTGGACATTCAAGATGTCGAACGAATTTTACCGGAACTGGTCAAACGATCATGCTCTCGGAGAGCCTTTTGACAAGTGGTTTTACAAGATGAAATACACCGTCAGCCGAAATATCACCAAGAAGCTGACGGCCGACGTTTCGTATGCTTATGACCGGACGATATTCCTCAAGAAAAATGTGACGGGGAAAAATGAGGATCAAATCGATAATGCGAACGAGTTCTCAGGGACGCTTACGTATAAGTTAAATAAGCGATGGAAAATAAAAAGCAAATTCAAATACAAGGGAAAAGGTTCCAACAACGACTCGCTTGAATACGAGAATTATACGGCGCAAACGGGGTTGTACTTTTCATACTAATTGTTCATTCGTTGAAATAACAAACAGCGGCTGCATTTATTATGCAACCGCTGTTTTGTTTTAAAGCGGCCGTCATCCGCAGGTAGGAGGGCATGGAGGGGGTGGCGGAGGCGGTTCCGTTTGTTGTACCGGTGGTGGATTGTTTTGCTCAAATTGCTGTTGGATCAAGTCTTCGCGTTGCCCGCTCATATCCGGATGCTCCTGCTCAAATTCCTGATACATCTCTTGTTGTTCTGGCGTCATATTTTCCATAAAGAATTCCGGGTTAAATTCACCTTGCTCGAAGAATTGCTCCGGAGTCCAATCTCCCATATTTCCTTCAAATTCAAAAGGCTGAAAACCACCTTCATTTCCTTCCGGACCAAAATAAGGCATTTCACCTGACTCCATGTGTTCCATGAACATTTCCTGGAACATTTCGGGATTAAACTCCATCTGGGAAGGATCCATACCTTCCGCAAAATTTTCCATCATGGCTAGCATTTCGGGCGGTATGGGGCCTTCAAAAGCAGCGCTCATGACTTCCGGGTTGAATTCACCGCCGGCGAAAATTTCCTGACCGTGGGTTTCCATGGCTTCGAGAAAGTTGCCCATGTTTTCAATCTGCCCGGCCATAAAATCCGGAACGCCGTTTTCAAACATGGACGCGAATTCTCCCGTTCCGAAAATTTCACGGGCTGCGTTCATCATCCCATCCAACGATCCGCCGCCCTCCTGCATGATATGGTGCATGGCCTCGCTAAAATTTTCAAAGCCAGCTTGCTGGACGGCTTCGTTTGCGGCAAGGAATTCAAGTTGCTGCTCGGCCGCATTTAACATACCCGCCATTTCGGGATTATTGGCGAGAACGTCCGGCGCTGTGGTCAGAAAATCCTGCACCATGCCTGCCATTGCGGTATTCAAGCCAGCTCCTTCCTGTGTCGGGGCGATCATTCGCACAAGATCGGGCGCGACTTCGGCGACTTCGGTGTAGAGCGTCTCTTGAGCCTGCTCGGTAGATCCCGCTTCTGTTGCGGAATTTGCCAAATCAGAAAGCTCTTGGGTGAAGAATTCCTGCGCCTCCGGTTCAAGTCCATTAAAGGTTTCTAAAATGGCTTGATCCAGCTCGGCCGGGCTCCCTTCGCATAAGTTTGCTAAAGCATCTGTATCTATGGATACGCCTACCACGTCGACATCTGCATAACCGGGGCACACGGCCAAACTCAGACACATGAGCACAGCTAATGTTTTCTTAATCATATTTGCTTTCATCGTTTTTCCTCCCTGAATTTGATTTGTATTTCGCTAACTCAAACAGATCTATGTAAAGCGTTAACAAAATATTCCAATCCATAATTAAGGCTGTGGCGATTCGGGTTGTTCGGATGACGACGGGTCGAGCGGACCGGGATATTGGTTCTCCATTTCCTCGTGGTGCTCGCTCCAGTTCTGTTCATAGTCCTGTTCGTTCTCGAAATCGCTCCCGATTTCCTGTTGATATTCGTGCTCGTTACCACCTAAATCGTCTAACAAATTCCCATCATTATTGTGATCCAGTTCGGGGTCATAGAACATTCCGCCCTCATGTTCGCTATGCTCACCTTCATAACCGCCTTGTTCCATCCATTTTTCATATTGCTCGGAATTCTCCATGAATGGAAAATCGCCGCGTTCTTGGTTAGGAAAGTCTCCGTAACCTTCGCCTTCGTATTTTGAGAACAGTTCACGGGCCGTAGCTTCATCCCCGTTCGCCATCGCTTGTTGCATGAGTTCAAAATCAACGAGTTGATCGGGCGTCATATTGGCCATCGCTTCGGGCGTAAGCGTAAACGCAGCCGGGTCGACGAGAGGCAGACTGGGGACGCCCGTCTCATTCGTTTCGCCTGCTACACCGGAGTTGATTTCATTAATAGTGTTCGGATCGTTCGCCAGACGCTGCATTTCCGCTAAAACTTCAGGAGGAATATTATTTGGGTGTTCGCTAATATATTTATGAAGTTCATCGGGACTTACATTAGAAAGGTCCGGCTGGTTCGGTGGGTCACTTTCGGCCGCAAGGGCAAAGGTGACGGTGCTGACCAAACAAAGAATCATGACAACCAAAATGAAAACACCGTGAATCACAATCTCATTTCTTTTTTCTGTATGCTTCATAATATAAGGTATCCTTTTAAATCTGATTTTCCTTGGATGGGCTCGTAGATGGGCTGAATAACAAAAAAGCCCTAACCGAAGCGGTTAGGGCTTTCTAATGAAGACGAAGCTTTTTCTCGCTTTCGGCGGTCTGGCGGCCTTCGGTTTTCCCGGTCAGGTCCATGACTTTGCCGATGAACTTTCGCCCACCGCCTCGCAACTTTCCGCGAGGGTCCCATTCTTTCGAATGGTTTGCCGTTATCGTTTCGAGCTTACATGACAAGGAGCGGTACAACTCTTACCAAAAAGTACCCGATGACTTATAGGAATTCAACAACGGTTTTACGGCCTTTTCAGCGCGATAAAATTTGCAAGTCATTTAATTAAAATAAGTTAGAATGGCATAAATAAAACTCATATTTCATTACACTTTGCAGATGGGGAACACGGGCTTAGTTATTATAGGAAGAAGGTTTAGGCGTTATTCCTCTTCCTCGTATTGACGTTTTAATTGCTCAACAACGCTCGGGTCTGCGAGTGTGGTTGTATCCCCCAAGACTTTTCCGGTTGCGATATCGCGAAGAAGCCGGCGCATAATTTTCCCGGAACGTGTTTTGGGAAGATCGTGCGAAAAAAGAATTTCTTCGGGCCGGGCGATGGCGCCGATTTTGGATTGCACATGTTCTTTAAGTTCGGCGGAAAGTTTCTTAGAATCATGCCCGGCTTTTTTAGCACTTTCCTTAAGCGTCACAAAAGCCACAATCGCCACACCTTTTATTTCATGCGGTCTTGACACCACCGCGGCTTCAGCGACGGCGGGATGTTCTACAAGCGCGCTTTCGACCTCAGCCGTTCCGATTCGGTGACCCGAAACATTGATAACGTCATCCACGCGGCCGAGGAACCAGAAATAACCGTCCTCATCTTTCCTGCCGCCATCCCCGGTAAAATAAGTATTCGGCCATTTGCTCCAGTATGTTTGTTGATAACGCTCGGGATCTTTGTAAATTCCCCTGAGCATGGCCGGCCAGGGTTTCTTAAGAACGACATAACCGCCGCCGGTTTGAACGGAATTTCCTTTTTCATCCACTAAATCCGCCTCAATTCCGGGAAACGGTTTCGTGGCCGAACCGGGTTTTAAAGTAGTCATGCCGGGCAGCGGTGTAATGAGAATCATTCCCGTTTCTGTTTGCCACCAAGTATCTACGATGGGGCAATGTTCCCGCCCGATATTTTTGTAATACCACATCCAGGCTTCGGGATTGATGGGTTCGCCGACGCTTCCGAGAAGCCGCAGACTCGAAAGGTCCTTTTTTTCAATCAGTTCGGTTCCCCATTTCATAAACGCGCGAATCGCCGTCGGAGCCGTGTAGAAAATAGTTACGCCGTATTTTTCTATAATTTTCCAGAAGCGATCCTTCGAAGGCCAATCCGGCGCGCCTTCGTACATGACTTGCGTGGCACCGTTTGCCATAGGACCGTAGATGACGTAGCTGTGCCCGGTGATCCAGCCGATATCCGCTGTGCACCAATAGATATCGCTGTCTTTCAGGTCGAAAACCCACTTTGCGGTTGCGTAGGTTCCGGTTAAATAGCCTCCGGTGGTGTGAATAATGCCTTTCGGTTTTCCCGTCGTGCCCGAGGTGTAGAGTGTAAAGAGTATATCTTCGGAATCCATTTGTTCCGGTTCGCAGTAGGGATTGGCGTCAGTCATAAGTTCGTGATACCAAAGATCACGGCCGGATTTCATGCGCTGGGGTGCGCCAAGTCGGCTTACGACAACCACTTTTTCAATGCTGGGCGTACTCATGAGCGCGTAATCCGCGTCGTGCTTCAGCGGAACGATTTGCCCGCGCCGGTAACCGCCGTCGGCCGTTACCAAAATTTTCGCTTCGGCATCGTTAATACGGTCGCGCAGCGCTTCGGCGCTAAAACCTCCGAAGACGACACTGTGAATGGCGCCGATTCTTGCTGATGCCAGGACGGCAACGACGATCTCGGGGATCATGGGCATGTAAATGGCAACACGATCTCCTCGCTTTACGCCGAGACTTTTTAATACGTTGGCGAATTTATTCACATCGCGGTAAAGCGTGCCGTAGGTGAGAATGCGTTCCGCCCCGTCCTCGCCCTCCCAAAGAATCGCGGCTTTATTTTTCTTTTCCGTTCGAACATGCCGGTCAAGGCAATTTACGCTCGCGTTAATTTTTCCTCCAACGAACCATTTAGCGTAGGGAAGATTCCATTCGAGCACGTTATCCCAGGGCTTATACCATTCGAGCTGTTTTGCCCAATCGGCCCAATAGGATTCCGGATCTCGTTTGGCTTTTTCATAAATTTGCGGATCATTGATTAAGGCGTTTTTCTTAAACTCGGCAGGCGGTTCAAACGTGCGGGATTCTTTCAAAAGGGAATCGAGCGAACCTGCATTTGTCGCGGTAGACATAAAACCTCCTGGAAAAATTCGGGAGAATCAGCGCCGCAAATTATATGAGATGTGATCTGCGAATACACGCGGTTTAGTGTCATTGCGCATTTGTCATTCCCGCGAAAGCGGGAATCTAGATTTAGATTCCCCGGTCAAGCCGGGGAATGACATAGAGTCCGTAGATTGCTTCGTCGGCCTACGGCCTCCTCGCAATGACGTAGGAAACTTATAAGTCTTTTATTTATAGTGTCTTAAGAACAAGAATTTGTTCAAATCTCACTTTGAAATCGGATGGTCAGTATGTTAGACTTCTATCTAATACTAATTATAAGACGTTATTTTACGGTACTTCCATCGATTACCCGTTGTTTTGCCGGCGGACTTAGCCGCATCGCAACGGGCATTTTCTCTGTTTTTAAACTTAACCTTTTATGAACGTTTATAGAACCGTAAAATTCTCTGCTGCCCGTGCGTTCATCACCTCTCTGCTCATCGTGTGCCTTGTCGCCACCGCCTCGCCTTTTTCCGGCGCGCAAATTTCCGAACAGTCCATTGCCTGGCCGGCCGAACTCGGGAACCTTTCCATCCCTCCCGAACTCGGGAGAATAAGCGATCGTTTTGCCGGATACGCCGGCAAAGCCGTTGTTTTCATCCAAGACGCTCATGCCCATTACGAAGCGCAAAAAAATATTTCAAATATTTTGAAACTGATCTCCGAAAAACATCGGTTGGATTTCATCGGCGTAGAAGGACTCGAAGGGCCCGAAGATTTTTCGCTCATTCGGAGTTTCCCGCGCGCAGAATCAAAAGAGAAAGTTCTAAATCAAGCCGTAAGAAAGGGTGGAACTACCGGTGTTGAATATTTTGCAATGACGGAAGAAAAGCCCGTCCGTGTGGTGGGCGTGGATGACGAAGAGCTTTATATGCGAAATATTCAGCAATACGCCGAGCTTGTCGGAAATCACAAAGATTTCGATCGGGCGTTCAGCGAAATAAAGCAAGCCGCTCAAAATCTCGGTGCCGCCGTTTATTCAAATAAACTAAAAGAACTGAACCGGACCATTTCTTCGTACGACCGGAATGCCACCGATTTATTTACCCTCCTCAGAATGCTCCGGAAATTTTCATCGGCGTCTAATGTGGGCTTTAAGGATTTAAGCGGCGTTACCCGGATTTTTGGAATGTTGGATTTGAGAGAAGATACCTCCGATGAAGAGTTAAAAAAAGCCTGGCATGATATAAATGTCGAAGAACTTTGGAATGAAATCGAACTTTTAACGGGCCGTCTGAAAATGAAGTTGGCCGAAAGCTCTGCCGAACGTGAATTGCTTACGATTGATGAATATGTGCATTTGCTGGAGCGCGGCCGCCGGCTTGAGCTCAACCGCAGTGAGGTAGAAAAGTTTTCCGCCCTTCAGAAAACTATCGGAAGCCAGAATCTTGTTTCGGTTCTCACGAAACTCGCGTCCGAATCCAGAGTTCGGATTTCCCCGTTCGCTGAAGAAATCGCGGAACAAACAGTCCGCATAGCTTCGGCAATTCTGGAGTTTTATGAGGTCGCCCACGATCGTGATCGCGGTTTTGTGGATAAATTAAAAATAGAAATGCGCCGGAAGAATTCATCCGTCGCTGCGTTGGTCACCGGAGGTTTTCATACCGAAGGAATTCTAAAACAGCTTAGAAAACAGAAAATTTCCTACATCGTTGTTACGCCAGCCATGACGGAATTTCCAAAAGAAGATTTGTACGCAAAACTCATGCTTGATTTCAGCACGCCTTTGACGCGATCGGTCATGAACCCCAATGTCGAGAGCGCCCGTCTTCCGACCATGTATACAGCGCTTCCCGTGTTTCAAAAGGGAATGAGGGGCGAGTATGAAATTGCCAAAGGAACCATGCTTGATCTTTGGAAAAGACAGCGGCTTTATCGCGGCCGGCTTTATCGCGGGATGATTCATGAAGCTGAAGTTGCGGGAATGGAAAATCCATGGGAGCCGTGGCTCCGGCAGTTTCAATACGAATCCAATGGGAATGCCGTTTTACTTAAAGGGCGGAATGTTTTATTTGCATTGCCCATACCTACAGCGAATCGCGTAGTGAGTTATTTGTCAAAATCAAATAATCCCGCTGACATTCCGAACGGGCTGATCGAGAGCGGCGATCTGATTCCTTTGGGCTCCGGCTTTGGCGTGGGAGCGAATAAGGAGAAGTTAGCTGAGCGGCTCAAATCGCAACCGCAGCTTCTTGCCCTTGTAGAAAAAACGCCGCCGAATATTTTAAACGGAGAACCTCAATTCCAGGGCGCCCGGTCTAATATTTATGTCGATCCGGACAACCCGGAAATCTTTTACAAGACATCAACGTCTTACGAAGCAAATCCCCGTCTTTTAAACGAAGCCCAAGCATTGAAAGATATTCGAATGAAGAAAAGCGACTTAGAAGGCATACCACGGATTCTTGCCCTCGGCGAAACAGAGGATGGGCGAATTTGGATCCGGATGAGAGGTATTGCCGGCGCCCAAGATCTGGATTCCGCCATCCAGGAAAACTGGCTTGCTCCGTACGAGATGGCCGAAATTTTAATGCGCGTCGCGGGCATTTTGTCCGAACTGCATCTGGTTGGTTGGGCGCATCGCGATATACATAGTCGAAATATTTTGGTAAATAAATCGAAACAGGTTTTACTAATTGATTTTGGTCAATCTGCGAAATTCGAATATAGCACAGACCTTGATATGTTTGGCTTGGGTGATACTCTAATGTCTCTTTTTGAAGATTTACTTGGTAGTCAATACGAAGGTAGCACCGTGCGAGCATTGGTTGAAACAATGATGGCGGGCGAAATCCAAGGCGGAATGCCGGCCGTAATTGCGGAGCTCGAAAAAATAAAACGTGAATTTGAAAAACAAGCGCCCGCTGGCTTCGGTGCTGCTTCGGGCGGAGGTGAGCGGAGAAAATGGTTCAGAGATCGGTGGAACCGCGCACGGGAGCGTTGGCGGTTAAGACGGGAAAAAATGTGGGCAGTCACAAAAACAGAAACTCCGCGTGTAGTGGAATCGAACGACGGCATCGAACTCGGTAAAGAATATTCACTCGCCGAGTTTATTACCCGCCAAAATATTCGCCGTTCCATAAAACTTTTGCCGGGAGCGGCTTTCGACGAGCGCGTTTTTGAAAACGCCGAGCCGCAGCGGCTGGATACGCTGATCGAACATCAAGCGCCGGAAGAACAGGCTTTAGTAGAGTGGGTTTCGAATGCGATTGATGCCAGCTCGACTCGAAAAAGACCCATCGGCCGGTTCGGCCTCGGCTTTTTCCAATCGTTTCGATTCCTAGTCGAGAAAACGGGCAAAACGTTTGATAAGAGCAATCAAATTTTTGTACGCACAACCGATGAAAACGGAGAAAGCCATCGGGTAAATCTTTATCGCGGCGATAGGGGACAACACGATGTAAGGTTTAAAGTGGATGGGGTTCCTTCGCAAGAACATTCCGGAACGGAGGCGAAGCTTGCGTGGAAGACGCCGTTAAGTTCCGCCAAGCTTGAGCATTTTAAAAAAGCCATTCAAACCAAATTTCATCTCCAGCGTGCGATGCCGATTTATTTGAACGGTGTCATCATCAACCCGTTAGACGATTACATGTTCGTTGACGGCGCCGCCGTCCGCTACATCGAACCCGACCGCCGCGTGGATATCATTATGAGCGTGCGCGAATTTATTGTGCGCGACAGCGGGCGGGGCATGAGCCGAAAAGATATTCTACATAAACTTTTGATGCCGAGGGAAGGCGCCAATACTCCGGAACTTGTCCGCACCCAAACCCCCGATGAGATTCGGGATGAAATCGCGCTTTTCTACAAACCCAGAACGAAGGAAGCATCCCGCGGGATGGATGTCCGGCTTCAGGTTTCGGGCGTAAAGATCGAGCAGTTTAAGATCGTCGGTATGAATCTGGTGCGCGAACTCGTCGTGGATCTGCCTTCGAGCACCAAACTGGCTGTGAGCAAGAATGAAGTTCAAATAGACGGCGTAATTCACACGGTTGTCGCTGAATTTTCCAAGAAACTAATCAAGCCCGGTCTTAAAGACGGCGACCAGCTCATCAATAGTTTTATGGCGGTCGTGCATTGGATGGATGCGCGCAGCAAACGCGTCGATGTGTACCGAAAGCTTGAGGAAACGGCACGCGAAGTTTTTCTACCGTGGCTTGATCGGCAGGACGGGCTGATTCTGCCAAACGAAAAGCAGTTTCTTGGACTGGAACTCCCGCCGGGCACACGATTCCTCGATCGCTCGCTTCTTGTCGGGCTCCATCCTTCCCAAATTCCGGGCGCTGAGTTGATCAAAGCTTTTAAACCGGGCTCCGCCCGGGAAGCTTACACCGTGCCGTTTAGGAAGGGTTCCGATCAAAGCTACATCCTTTGGGATAAAACCCTCTTGATCAATAAGGAATTTTATGAGCGCCACCGCGATTTCCCTCAACCGATCAACACAGCGCTTAATTTTTATGTCGGCTACGGCAAGCACGCGCCTCCCAAAGGCGAGATTATTCCTCGAGAAATATTCGAAGCCGATCGGGCTGCTTCTGAGGCCAGGGAAGAAGTAAGAAAAGTTAAAGAAGCCGAAGCCGCCCTCGCGATTGAAAACGCCCGCCGTTTTATCAACGAAGAATCCAAATCCTTAAAGCACCTCAACCAAGCGGAATTTTCTAATATCGCCGACAGATTAGCAGGCTACGAAAAGGGGATCGCCATCTTAAAAGCTCTCGACGCATTTCTCTCGGTCGTAGGAAATGAAAAACTGCTGAAGCAGCTTACCACATGGGATTTTAGCAATTTAATTGGTGCGCTTATGCGAAAGCCGTCGCTCGACGAATCCTCCATACCCCGTCCCGACACAAATTTCATCAAACGAAATCTTGCGTTTTTTACCAACCCTGAGCGCGCACCTTATTTTGCCCGCTACCTGATCGGTCTTCTTAATGTAAAGGATACGGAATGGGGGCGCCTGAATCTTACGACCGCACATCTTTTCTTGGCCACCACAAGCGCGCGATTTTCTGAATTAAGCGATGAAACGATGGGCATTCTTGAAGAAGCATTTAAAAATGAAAATCTTGAAACATGGCTTGAATACGAAAAGACAGTTTTTTCTGTCCTCCACAAAAGCTCCGCTGCTTCCAATGATCCTGTCTTAAGGAATCGAATCTACCAACGCTGGCTCCGCATTTTCAGGAACGACCGCAAGGCCGCCGCGCAATTCCATGAGCTTTTGGGAAAAGTTTATGAGCGCACTCAAACCGCCGATGAAGAGCCGGTCGAAGTACCCGAATACAAGTTCGAGCGCGAAATCGGTTCGGCCGAAGGCCTGAAAGCAGCCGGTATACCGAGAAAAAGAATTTCCACACTTTCCTTGAAAGAACCGACAAGCACGGTGGTAGATAAACAGGGAAATGTGTATGTCTTAAACAAGGAAAATGAAATTTCTGTCTTTGACCCCGATGGCAAGCCGCTTTATTCAAGAAATCTAGGCGTAACCGGTGTAGGTGGTAAAGCCCGCATCGAGCTCGCGATGGACTATAAAAATGATTTTCTCCTGGTGATGGTCTTCGGTCTCGGAACGGTCTTGCGTTTTAGGGTGAATTATGATTTGGGGATGGCTGATTTAGAAGCAATGGACGTCGTCGCACTTTTCGACAAAATGAATGTTCCACAAAAAAATTCCGCTGTAGATTCCGAAGGCCGGATCTACATTTCGGAATGGAGTGATGAGGCCCGAATCTGGGTATTTAGCGGAAAAGACTACGAGAATGTTTCTATCATTGACGGAGATGCCACAGGTCTTTTTTCGGAGGCAAGAGCCATTACGATCGGGCTGGATGGCTTACTTTATGTAGCGGATTCCAACAACCATCGAATTCAGGTTCTCGATCATGAAGGAAACTTCCACAGATCGATATCGAACTCCAATTTTACCGCTATCAAGAGTATTGTCGCAGACGAATTTGGAAACGTATATTTCAGTTCATCCGTTCATGCGGCCGTGCCGGTGTTTGACAGAAATAGTCAATTCCAGAAAATATCGGATGCTGTCAAAGGCGCACCTCTTTCCGCACCATTTGGCACTCTTTCCACTGATACGAAAGGAAATGTCTACCTCACATTTTCCCGTAGCCGCGAAGGCGGGCGCGTTTTGAAATATAAACGGATAACGCCTTTGCAAGACCAACAAACGCCCAAAATTCCTGCAGTTAAGAGCCGGCTGTTTTCCATTCAGGCAGAATTTGATGTTCCCGGTTTGCCTGATTCCATCGTCTTTGACCGGCCGCGCAATGTTTTCTATGTAGCTGACCGGGCAAACAACCGCATCATGAAATTTAACGCTGAAGAGCAAGAGTATAAAATCGTAACTCTCCCCAAACCCATTCATAAAATCCTGGTAAACCCTGCCGGTTCTGTTCTCGTCTTCTCGAGTGAAACGGTCTTGACTTACGATCAAGATTTGAAGTTAAGGGATGAAGTGAGTTATGGAGAAATCGACCTTAGCCGAGCAGAAGGTTCGTATGACTCGAAAGGGAGGTTTATTTTCGTTGGCGAGTCAGCTGTATTAATCGGCCCGCAGCCGGATGGATCAGCAAGCTTCTCCTTTTTTGACAGAGACCCTTCTTGGTTCAGCAAAGTGGAGTCGGCCGGAATAGGCCCGAACGATTGGCTTTTTGTCTTTGACGGTGAAAAAATCGCAGTCATCGACGTCGATCAGAAAAAACTCGTCCATTCCATTGAGTTAAAACAAGGCAATAAAATCCTTCTGCCGAAATCCGCCGTTGTGAAGCATGAAGGGAAAAAGCTAGTCGTAAAGCCCCGTCTATTTTTCGGTCCCGATGGAAACTTCTATCTGACCGATCCGGCCACGAATAGATTCCACCAATTTAAGTTTAAGGATGGGCAATTTCGGTATGTCCGCGCTTCGACCACAAAACTGATGGAAAACGATTGGATGCCCACCGCCATCGATTTTGATTCCGATGGAAATATGTATATCGTTGATACGTTGAATCGCCGGATCGTGAAAGCGCCGCCTGAGAAGGGAAAATCTACTTTGAAACAGCGCCGGTCGGGATTTGAAGCTATTACGCCGGACGATGATCTGGACGGGCTTCCGCTTCAAGCGCGGAATATCGTGCGATTCTTAAGAGAAGAGAAAATCGGTCTGCTTGAAGAAAAAGAACCGGAGCCGCGCGGGAAAGATTGGGTCGAAGTTGCTGATTTCATTCCCGCCGGAGGCGTTATACGGGAAGGTATTTCACTTGGAAAACTCAATCTGCTTTTTCAAGAGAACGCCAAAAAACTCGATGCCGCAAAAAGTTCGGGCATTTCTATCGAGATGTTTACCGAAATGCTTGAGAACCTCGAAGGCCGGGACACGAGTCACTTGGAAAATCAGATCCGCTCAGCCATTTACGGTCAGGACAGGGCCGAACGCGTCTGGATCCGAGAAGTGGGCATTCAAAATCCGATCACGGCTATTGCGCACGAGCGCGATGCCGGACGACTTGGCATGGATGAGGGCAAGGTCATTCACGAAAATTACCTGCACAATGGACAATGGATTTACTCCATCAAAGATCCGGTTGGGATGTCGCTTTGGAAATTACTCCGCTATTACTTTCCGGTGGATCAAACCGATGCGCACCTAGCCGACACGGGATTTTTCGGTCAGGGCAATTACACGCTTTTCACCGACTTCGATGAAGTGCTCATCAGAACTTCGCCGTCCGATCCGAAAGATCCTGGATACGGCCTGATTAATGAAATTGTTATCGTCAATCATGCCCGCCGTGGCCCGGTTGTGAAGAGTTGGAAAGTCTTTGACCAACGCGCCGATGTGACGTTTACCGGCACGGAAGTTCGCCGCATCAAGGATGTAGCCAAAAGTGATCCCCAGCTTGAGACACTCTTCGTTCATGAAGCATTGCTGCGATTCGGCGGATTAATTCGAAGTCCTGAGCTACGCAAAGAGATGGACGAAGAACCCCGCACGCACGATGTGGAAATTACGCTGAACGGCGAGCCCATTCACGAATCGGTTGAAACGCTTTCAAGTGTTCAAGTAGCCGGACTTGGTCAAGTCGAGATTCGTTATTCCAGGCGGTCCGAGAAACGCGTAGCGAAGGATGATATTTTCGTGCGGCTTCCGGATTGGAAAGAGCTTTCGCGTGTCCCTCGCCGTCTTTTAGCCAATCTCGGTGTAAAAGGCGCGCTCCAGATTGTTATTCCTCATGAAACCCCCCTAAATATTCCGCGAAACGATTATGCGAACGAACATTTGTACTTGGATCATCTCCAAAACGCCATTCTCCTCGCGCTCATGAAGGCCATATTAAAGGAGCACATGAAAAGTGGCGTTGAATTGCCCGGCTATCCGGAAAGTTACCTCGGCCGCGCGAACGCAGAAGATGATCCGCATGCCGTCCATCTCGCTTCCTTATTTAATAATGCGGCCAAGGGCGGGCTCGATTCTATTTCCATAGAAGCGCTTAAGCCCTACGTCGAAAACGAAATTCTATTTTTTGAGCTTCTTTCCCATATTGAATTTCAAGTTGCGGAAGGGCAGACGGTCACGCTCCGGGAAATACGTGAAGCCATTATTGCCGAACAAAGTCCCGAACACGCCAGAATATCGTCGGGCCGCGCGAGGGAAGTTAGAAAAATGCTCTCACGGGTCAGCGTTTCAGAACCTTTCAAAGAGCGTATCGAAGAAGCTGAGAGGTATGTGGAGGCGGAGAAAGCTTTCGAGAAAGAACCGCCTTTGGACCAGGAGCGAGTTCTAGCCGACATTCCAAGGAATGGGATCAGTCTTTTTGAAAAGATTGCAGAAAATATTTTCACCATTATGCACATTCCGGAAACAAAACTCACCTATTACGCCAAAGACGACCACGCGCTTGCCCGCGCAAAGGGCGAAAATATCAAAGTAAATATTTTCACGATGCGTAAATATCTGGTTCGTCTTGGCGAACTTGATTGGCGCGGCGGGAAATACGAAGACTGGGCCAATGTTTTACATATGGTTGTTCAAATCCTGAGCCATGAAGTCAATCATTTGGGTGCTTTTGAACAACCCGGGACGCATACGCATCATAGCGATGAAACTATCGACGACGGATTTGCCCAGCGCCAGCGGAAAACCATTGATCGAATCATTCGCTATCTAAAATTCAATTTGGAAGCGGATGGTAAACTTCATATTCAAATCGAACCCGGTTATGAAACCACTCCCATTTCGTGGGACCTCCGCCAAAAACACGCCGCCGGCTTCGGCGTGGAAAATTTGAATCGGCAACGCGAAGAAATTCTTGGCGTGCTCAAGGCTATCCCCGCCCTTGTTCCTCTGATTGATGCCGCGCCGCTCACTTTTAAAGATAGGCAAGCCAGAAGTTTGGGCTCGCAAGGTTTTATTTTCGCAGATCAAGATAATCCGCAAATTTTTTACAAGGTTTCCAAAGAGGGCTTCGATACGGTGGATGCCGTGCATCTCGTTTTAGATGAGGCGAAAGCTTTGATCGCCATACGCGCGGCAAATCCGGAAATTAAAGGCATTCCCGAGATTCTAAGCTTGGGCGTGACCAAGAACGGAAGACTTTGGGTAAAGATGAAAGGAATTAAAGAGGCCAAATCGTTGACGGGCGCTATTCAAGATGGATGGATTACGCAAAACGACCTCGTCAATATTTTAATTCGTGTGGCCGAAATTTTAGAAACGGTTCATAGCGCAGGCTGGGTTCATAATGATGTTAAAGACGCCAATATCGTTGTGAATCGGAATAAAGAAGTTATGGTGATTGATTTTGGCGTTGCCGAAAAGGAAGGAACGGTTTCGTCAAGAGGCACGCCGGCCTACACGTCCAAACTGGATTCTGAGAAGCGTCGCGATTCCGATGTTTATAGTTTGGGCAAAACTATTCAGACATCGTTGGCGTTAATGCGGGGACAAACGCAACCGGACCGCCGTTTGATTGAACTTTATAATCGTATGATTGCGGAAGATCGCAAGCAACGCCATCCCCAAAACATGACCGGCGTTATCAAGGAACTTCAAAGGATACGAAGCAGCGCCGGCTTTGGTGTAGAAAAATCGGATGCGGATACGCTGGGTTTAATTTACGGGTTTTATGTGAAAGCCTTGAGAGTGCTTGAACGAAAACCGGGGCCTACTTTATCCGCTGACTTTCGTGCGTTGGCCGAAGCATTGGATGAACTTGAGGAAGCCATTCTGGATGAAAATGACCCAAAGCATGCCAAAGCAATTCAGCTAATGGATCGCGAAGTAGATGATTTGATCCGTCTGGTTAAACATACCGACGTAGCGGCGCACGTCAGAGCGTCGATCCTGTTTCTCCTGAGCAAGGCTGTCTATGTAGGAAGTGGAACAGTTCGGCAGCGCATGGCCGTCGATTTGCCGAATGATCTCATTCATTGGTCCGAAGACGAAAGTACTCCGCTTGAAATAAGAATCGAAGCACTTCACGCGCTCTCACTTATTTTGCATGAAAATGGAGTGTTGGACGCAGTAAAACCTCTGCGTCCTAAATATGAAGAGCTGATCCGCACAAACAAAACGCCGGAGCTGACAGCGGGAGCGATCGTGCTCGTTTATGGGTTAGCTAGAAAAGAACATCCCTTAAACCCCACGGATGGATTGAAAGAACTTGTTCCGGTTATCGAAAAGCTCGTTCTTTCGAGCAAAGACGCCGGCGTTGTGAAGGCCGGGCTTATCGCGCTTCGAAGGTCGCGTGAGGCGGATAGGTTTTCAACGCCGGAAAGGCTTTCTTATTCTGAGCCGTATGAGAATCTCCTCCGCAAATTTATTTTCGCTGACAAACATCCTGCGGATAACCCGGTAAGAAGAACGGAAACGCATTGGGTGAGCAAAAATGCCGAAAGCGAGCTTCAGCAAAAAATGCCCGCGCTTTATGCGATTTTTCGGAACAACGACTACTTGAGCCGCTTCCTGACATTCCTTTCCACTTTGAGAATGACCCGCCCTTACCGGTGGGCCGGAACGGAATTAATCTCGCCGCCTCTTCAGCTGGCGCAGTACTCTTACCAAATTCCCTTTGAGGAATTGAGGATTACGCCCATAAGCGAATCGTTTCGCCGGTTTCTTATTCTTAGCAAGGATGGATCTTATGCCGTTGAAATAAAAATTCCGGGTGAGCGCGCCTCGAGCGGTGATGTTTCCAGAGCGCACATAATACTTGCTGAAAAACTTCGCGAAACCTATCCTCAAAATCCGGGCGTTGTGGAGCCGATTCTGTTTATCGGTTTAAAGGGCGAATTCGGCCTTTACCATCCGCGTACGCCGGCTCTTGTTTTTGACGAATTTCCGCTGGGCGTCGCTGTGTTTCGGTATGCGGATGATGCCAAACGCCTTCGGAATGTTTTGGACGACCGCAGAGTTTGGAAAAATTTCGTTAAAAAAACCTACGGAGAGACAAATCCGGTCACGGCGCTTCAAGCACTCGTTCGTATCGGAGTCGACGTGCTGGCTCACGCTCTGCGCATTCACCGCTTGGGATATCGCGCCAGTCAAGGACCGCGCGGCACGTCCGACCTTCACTTGGAAAATTTCCGCCTTCTTTCCGATGGACATGCGCAATCCGTCGCTGATTTTGGTGTCTACCATTATCAAGGCGCCAAGCTCAGCAGAAAAATTCGGGGGATTGAAACCCATCATTTGATGAACCAGTTGGCGGGTTATGCGGACAAGTATGCCAAATCCCGCCGCCTTAAGGAAAAATATTGGAGCCGCGTTGTAGACGGCGCGATCCAGGCGCTGCTTGAAGGAATTTCAGAACGTAGTGAGCGGGAACGAATAACCAAAATGGCTTTGGAAGAAGTCAAACCCGCATTGGTTGAGAATCGTATTGTGCGAGGGAACGAAGAATGGAACGACTTCGTTCAGAAGCGGCTTATGGCCGCCGGCGGCTTTGGTGCACAAGAAAAAAGACGGAATGAGACATCTCGCATTGTGCCTGCCGGTGAGATTCAAGAGAGAATTGATTTGGCAAGAGGCCGTAAAGAAAAAAGTAGCAGACACGAAGTGCTGGCTGGTTTAGTAAGAGATAACCGAGGTAAGCTTCAACCTGTTTTCCTGAATTCTCCGGAATTTTATAGTGCTCGAGTAATCAATGATGTGTTTGTAATTCCGCTCGATCAGAGGATGCGGGTTGTAGAAGTTCCTCTGGAGATTCATAAAGTTGCCCCGAAATACTTTAAGATAAAAAAGACCGGAGATTGGGCTTTTCTCCCTCCCGACCTGAAGAGCTTATTCGAGGATGGGCAGGTATTGGTGACATCAAAAGCGAAGACTTCCGCTTATTCTATTCTGATGGCGGAGCGCCCTTTTGAGATTCCAGCAAAACAGGGGCGTATGGGGATGATTCTAAAAGATGGCTTGCCCATCGTCGTGGAGATAGAAGGAAAGGAATTTCTTATCGAACCAAAAGGAGTTGGTATACCTACCGGCGGGTTTAGTCTGGACGGAGGGGCTATTTCGTTGAAGAGTGCGGAAAATGAATTGGCCAGTCTGGAGCTTAGAAGGAAAAGCCCGCTTTACCAGCGTGGAGAAACCGTCAGAGCGCTGGGCAATATCACGGTCGGTAGCAATCAAGGCTATATATTACGATTGAGTCCGGGTTCGGTAAGAGCGAGTTACACCTTGGAATATGGTTTGATGAATGAGATGCAGCGGTATGCGCTCCAGAAACCGCACACATCAAGTTTCCCCGAAATAAAAGGGGAAAGATACGCTTATTTAATCGGAGAAGAAATAGGGCGCCTTTTTTCGGAAGGGCTAGTCGCTATTTCGCATCCGGAGAATTTTCTAGTTGATCGCGGCGGAGACTCCTTGATCATCACAGATTACGCAGACGTATTTCCCATGCATGCTTTTACTCATCATCAGGTTGGCGGAGACGAAATCGATCCTCTTTCAGCCGTTTACCGGAGCCTGTTTTTCGTTGAAGAACTCTACGGCTACTATCCAGACACAGCCTACCCGGCGTTCCTGAAAGGACTGGCACGTTCTTTGGAAAGCAGCGGTGCGCTAAAGAAAAGCGAGATCGGGAAGCTCTTGGTCTTCGAAAGAGATTTTAAAAAGTTAGCTGCATTTCTTTTTGAAAATGTTCTGTCGAAACATCCGGCTGGGACTACGCCGTATGGATTTGGATCCATTGAATTAAAACACGGTGAACGTGGCGAGGGCGAAGAACATTTTGAAAAGGCGCTCGGCATGATGGAAGGAGCGAAGAATGAATTCTTCGGCCAACTCAAAGAGGCATTTCAGGGCGGCGCTTTCCGCGGATATACGGTGCTTGAATTTGTGGATACCGACGGCGATATCGGATTTTATCTGGATTTTGAAAACGGAATGCTTGTGGTGGATTGGAAAGAAAAAATAGCGACCGAAAACAAATGGGAAAGAAAAGATATCCCGCTCCTTCTGGGTGATAAGCCCGTTTATAAATTCGCACAGCCCGGCGCCGTATTTCCTTACGATAATATTTTTGTGCGCGTTTCAAAAACGGAGCATGTGCCCATTTTAAAATTTATCGATGAAACCCTAACGAATACCGCCGCGCTTTCCGTGGAGGCAAAATCCCTTTACCGGAAAAACGTGAAAGATCTCCGCTCGGTTTTTGATTCTATGGAAACCGAAGTAGCGTTGGAAGAAGAGGATGGTATGACCCGCTCGGTAGTTATCGAACCTTACGAACGCCGGGTTAAATTTGGATTTTATCAGGGAAAACGCGCGCTTGAGCTCGAGACCGAAACCACGGTAAACGTTCCGGAAGAAAACGAAAATCAAGTTCGCGTGCATACGCATCCGGAAGAATCGCTTCTTTCGCCCGTGGACGCCGAAGATTGGAACGGTCAAGCGCCGCTTGGGGTGAGTACGAAAATGGCAGAAAATGCTTTTCACACGGGATTCTTTTTTCCAAAAAATGCAGGCGCCCGTGAGGCGGCGTTACAGGCATTAGATAAGCAAGGCATCGATGCTTGGTACGACCGCACTATTCCTGAAGAATATTTTTATATGCGCGACGTGATTTTGCGTGAAGTAGGCGATGAAGATTTGGATGATGAAAAAGTCATTGAGCGGCTCAAATGGAATATTGAAAGTTTCCACAGGGAAGCTCACGACCGTTTTACAAAACTTCTTGTGATGGAATGGCAGGGTCAGGATCCTCATGCGGACGTTAAAAAATTGGGAGAACAGGCCGCCAATCTTTTTGAAAGCGTAGTGCTCGGGTTAACCGTGGATACCGGCGATGAGATGCGATTTGCCCGCCGCATGTCACGGGATATTGCCGCGGCTACGGTGGCCTCTGCCGCCATGGATCGTTTGGTGGTCATGAGAAGATTGGGTATTAAGCCTTCCATCGTTGACGCGCTTAAGGAACTTAAAAAATATATGGCATCGGAGAAAACGCTTCATGAAGCTGCGCGGCGTGCGGCGAAGCATGCTCGACAGGCTGATCCGCGCCTCCGAGCGCCCGAATCGTATGAACGATTGATGAAAGAATTAGTTCGCCAAAGCGCTCAAGATGAAATTCGTCTGATCGATTATTTGCTGGGTGAGATCGAAAATGGCGCCGCTTGGCTGAGCGCCGGTCGGGCGCTTGGTGCAGCGGTGCCGAACGGTTGGTTCGGCGTGCGAACGGACCAAGAAATTTACAGCTGGTATTTCGCCGTCAAACTTTTCACCAGTCAATTTCTCCTCGGCCGGGCTATGCAATTGCTGCTCGTTTCTTCTTATGAAGACCGCGTTAAAGTTGCGCTGACCCGGTTTGATAAAGACGTTTTAGATGATGTTTCTGTCACGCGACCCCGATACGAACCGCCGGCAGAAGAAAAAAGCAAATTCGCGACACCGGATATTATAAAAGAAATGGATTTGGATAAGAAAGTTCAAGCCTCCGTTCTGATCAACGATATTTTGGAACGTATCAAAGAAGAATTTCGAAGCCCCAACGAACTCAAACGGCGCGGGATAAGCGATTTCGCCCATTTCCTCGGAATGAAAGAAATTGTATTCCCGGCTTTCCGTGAATACCGGAAATCACAACCCATCGTTCATTTCCCGGTCGAACTTTGGCAAGCCCGGCAGAAGTCGATCGAAGAAGCCGGCCCCCAGGGCATACGCCCGCCGCCCCAACAGGCGTCGGTTTATTCCACCTATATTCCCGGCATTTCCGCGCCCGCCGTTTATTACGATCCCGCTTCGATTGAAAATCTCGCCAAAGACAAAGGCATTCAACTCAGTTTCGTTGATTTTCTCCGCGAATACCTTAACGCCAAATTCTACGATCTCGATCTCATGGATGAATATAGCGACGCCACATTCCGCATTTCTCAAGGATTCTATCTGCATAACGAAATTATGAAAGCCGAGTTTGAATTTTTGAAATGGCTCGGCGCCGATCAAATTGAAATGTACCGGAAGAATAAAGAAATTGAACTGCGGGATAAAAAACCCTATGGCTATGCACGTCGTCTTCGCGATCCTACGTCGGCCGAGTTGAATGTGTTTGAAGATATGTGGGCGGGAATCATTACGAAATTAAAAAGAATGCTTGGACCGGGAAGCAAAGACGATATGAAGTTGGATGAATTTATGGAAGGCCTTCCGTTTAATGCCGAAGATATCGGGTTGATCGTCCGTTCATCCCTGGTCAGAAAATTCGGCCCTGACTTGACTCCGGAAGAACGCAAACGTCTCGAAGGTGAGCTTTGGGCCCATTTTGACATGTGGGCGAGATTTCATAAATTCAGGCGGAAAGATTTGAAATATATTTACCGCGCGATTGTGGATTCCGGCGTGGAAGGGCGAATCGCTCGAACCCTTGAGGAAGAATTTAAGCCCGGGCTTATGTACGTCAAAAAAGTGCCTTCCGAAAAACCCAACGAATTAGTCACCGCCGTTTTGTTGGCCACCTCTAAAGTCGGCGAAGTTTATCACTTTCTCATTCTTTATCCGAACGGCGACCTGAGTGAATCCCAAGCCATTAAATTTGGCGAACGGAGCGGTGTGCGTGTTCTGGAGCCGGAAGAAGTGGAAGCTAATCTCAGAAAAAATAATTTCGGCGACAAGCGCGCTTTCACAGCCGCTCGCGCCGCCGTGCGCATTCTGAAAAACCCGAGCCCGCCTCAAATTCCCCCGCGCTTCGGCTCCTCCGCTGGATTCGGTTCGGAAGAAAGCGTGAGCAAAGAAGACGCAGGCAAACTAATAAGATTGCTACGTTCTATGGCGCTGGAGACGGCCGGGCAAATTCTAGAAGGAAAAGACGAGAAGCCGAAGTCATTTGAAGAAGCTTTGAAGATCATCAGAGAAGCTGCCGGCGACGGAAACAATAAGCATCATGAAACAGCAGCGCACTTTCCGGAAACATACAGAAAACATTTCATGTTACTCCTGACGAATCCGCGTACAAAGGCGGGCCTGAAAGCGGAAGCGCTCATGCTTTGGGGGGACGGCATTCGCTACGGTCTTGATTCTGTTCGGAAATTGACCGTCGAATTACTGAAGAGCGATCTCATGAAAATGGCTAAAAGTGTTCGCGCGCCGCGAATTCAAGCCGCCGCGCTGCGTACGCTGAGTTTTCTTGTGGAAACTTCTACGCAGGGAAGCAGTGATCATAATGCCCGGGAAACAGAAATTATCGCAGAAGTACAAGATATGTTTCCTCAACTTGAAGCAATCATTCGGAAAAATAAGGACCCCAAAGTTACTGCCGAAGCCATACGACTCCTGCTTTCCGATGCCTTGAAGCCTTCTGGCTATCAAAAGGATTCTCCCGCCCCCGCTATTTTAGAAAGATTGCTTCCTCAATTTGAGGACTTCGTTTTGCGCCATAGCGACGGCAGTTTGGTTAAGGCAAGTCTTCTTGCGCTTGAATACTTGAGAATGAACAAACGCGAGCATTCAAATCACATAGAAAATGTTTTTGAGCGTTACGTCTTTGAATCCGAGAGCCAATCAGGAAGGGGGATACGCAGAGTGGGTGTTTCTTGGGCAGGTTCCGAAGTTCAGCCTGAGCTCAAGCAAAAAATGCCCACGCTTCTAAAAATTCTTTCTCAAAAGGGCCGCACCGCCCGCTTTCTGACTCTCCTGTCGGTTCTTCGCATTGCACATCCCTTCGATCAGATGAACGGATCGAATATGACGGCAAAAGACTGGTCATTAGAGAACGGCGTTTACCTTCCGCTTCGGGAATTGTACATTGCCCCCGTGAGCGAGTCATTTAGGCGGCATATCATTTTTAACGAAGATGATTCATTAACCATCGAAATAAAATTTCCTGGGCAAAGGGCATCGAGCGGCGATGTGTTCGATACTCATTTAACCTTAGCCCAGGAACTGCGCAAGACCTTCGGAGATGATACGGTTGTTGAGCCCCTGTTTCACATGAGTTTCAAGGGAACTTTTGATCTTTACGATCCGGCCGACGAGCAAGCCTGGTTTGAAGATGTTCCGCTGGGCATCGCGGCTTTTCGTTACGAGGACGGAAAACGGCTGCGGAATGTTCTCGTGAATGACGAGACTTGGGATACGTTTGGGAACAAAATTGAATCTCTGTTAAAAGGACGTAACGCTTCCCATTCAGCAGAGGCCATGGTCCAAATCGGCGCGGATATATTAGCCCATGCGCTCATGGTGCATAAACTCGGATACAGAACGGGCAAAGAGGACAGCGGGCTATCGGATCTTCACACAGAAAACTTCCGGCTCATCAACGGGCGTGCCGTTTCCGTAGGCGACTTCGGTACTTACAGGTTTGCGGGAGACCAGCTTAGTAAGGAACTGCGCGCCGAGGAAACCCACGGTATTCTTAACCAGCTGGTAGATCTTGAAAAGAGGTTCGCTCCTTTATCCGCGCCGGAATTCCTTGTGAAAATTTTTGATCGAGCTTTGGCCAGGTTGACTGCTGGAGAATTTGATTTGAAAAAACGCCGCAAGATTATCCATGAGGTCTTTACTGAGGTAAGCAAGCCTTTGGATAGGCTTGGCGTGCCAGAAGCAGCGCTGTATCGGCATATCATCGCCGGCGAACCCGGGTTCGCGGAGGAGTTAAACGTGAGCGGAGTTGAGGATGCCGTTCGCCGCGAAATGTCTAACCGGGAAATCGTGGAAGGGATCATTGATTCCCGGCATGGCAAGTTTCATATTTTTGGGCTCCGCTACGATCGTTCCAAGAAAGCGTGGGTGAGAGCCCTTATTGAGAGACGGCGGCCAGGTCACGTCGGGGTCCTCTGGCCAGCTCCCGAGAAGCTTTACGAGTTTGAAATGGCACTTCGCGCTTTGCCCGAGGATGATCTTCGTGAGTTTACTGAAAATGAGGATTCAAGAATTGCATTCGTGAGAGGTTTAAGCGTTCGCTACAAAGCGCTTGCCGTTGACTCAGATCAGTTAGAGGGAGGACCGGTAGCACACCATGACTTGGACCGGCCGCAATATTATCTGGATGATGAAATTTTAGACAAGCCTGCCGAGATTATTCAAAAACTCCACGAGCAGATTCAGCTCAGGCGGAGCGTTCTTGGCCTTCGGCCCGCGGGCTGGGTTAAACCAACCGATCAGGTAGAGCTGACTAAATGGAGGGTAAAAGAAGCCGGGCATTATTTGAGTGAACGGGAAAAGTTACGGCAGGCACGTATGGAGGCCGGCAAAATGTTCCGCCGTGAAACTCTAGAAAAACTGACCGAGCGTTACAAATCGGGTGAATCTGACGCCGAGAAGGAGGGGCGCGAGCAAATTCAAAACATAATGCTTCACAATTCGCAATTCGCCAAGACTGTGCTCGAAAGTAGTCTCGAAAGTAATGATGTAGAGTTCCAGCGGGCCGCCATGCAAGCGCTTCGCGCGGCATTAAAATTTTACGCTGGTTTCTACGACGAGACATTCAAACAGGGCGTAGAAAATGCAGCAGCTGTTGAAGCAAACCGCGCGCGATCCAGCGGATTTATCTTTATTCTAGCGAACATTATCCGGGAACTCGCCAGCCCTATTATCACTTCAAGTAAATTTGATCCCGAAGTCGAGACGGAGGCCATTTACGCGCTCGATGAGGCCGCGTTCGAAGATCTCGTTATTCTGGGCGGCAAGGGAAATGTGCTTCAGCATCCGGGGTTTGGACCTTACGCACCGACACGGAATGTTTTGGAGAGAATTTGGCTGCACCTTAGGGAAAATGTATTAGAGCACGAGAACGTCAACTTGGCCGATGCCAGCATGGCCGCGCTTGAGAGGCTTGTTACTTCTATGTCCGGGCCGGATTTTGTTAAATCGGATTTGGCAAGCACGAAGCTAGCCTATAAAGCGTGGAAAGCTTCCCTCAGCCCCGCCGGATTTGGCGCTAGAGACGAACTGCTTCAAACTCCTGTGGTGAGCGCCGTTTTTGATTTCTGGCGGTTATTTGTCACAGAAAAAGATCCGGAAAAAATCCAGGCCGCATTAACAAATCTCGCCGAACGATTTGAAGGAGCGGCCATCGCTTTCAAGCGCCCCGCATCGCTAGCGCTTGACGCGGAACCGGAATTTTCTTCCGATATGGTTGGGAATCTTTTCGATCATATGGAACTTACGGGCCTTCTTCCCTTAAATGTCGAGCAAGCCTTGGCGCTTGCTTCATTTGCCATTGAGAATGCGCTGCAGCATCCTCTTCGAGACGATCCGAATGCCGCGGCGATTTTCACGATACTCTCCTACGGTGATAGTTTTTACGGCATTGTTCTAGATTCCGGCGCGGGCATGGACGTCGAAGAAGCGCTTCAAGCCAAAGACAAAGGAACATACAAATTTCGCGGGGAAGGCCTTGAATATTCTTATCAACTGAATGCTCACGCGGATTCGGATGGTCTCATAGCGTCAAAGCGAAAGGTTTTCTATTATCGCGTCGGACAGGGAAAAGAAATCGGTACGCTGCCGGGCATTCCGGATAAAGGTGCATTGTGGCTTGTCCGCGTACCGTTTACGCGTTCGGGCGCATTTACGGCCGAAGTGCATAATGAAAATTGGGCGGGGCATCAAATGGCTTACATAAAACATCCTGGTACCGGCCTCGCTATCCATCCTTTTTTTGTTGCAGCCTTCAAAAATGCAGACTCATTTCGCCAAATGGTGGAAATCGCAGAAATGAATAGAAGCATTTTTGAGAAAATAGCGGGCGATTCGCAACAACAAACCCCCTCAATCTTACAGGGCTTCGATAATACGGTTGATGGTTTGGACAGAATGCTAGATCCTTCTCTAAAACGTCAGCTTATTCACGCGTATACAAATGGAAAAAGATTGAATTCGTGGCCGCCCACCCGGCCTGCCGATCTTAAACAATTTCTAAGCGACAGAGGAATAAGCAGTGTCGCATTTATCCATTCACTTCTCGCAGCTAATCGAGACCATTATTCCATCTCATCCGGCAAGCGTTATCCATTTATTGTGTACGCTCCGGAAACCTTCCAGGATTTTGTGCTGAAGACCGAGCAGGGCGAGGAATTCATCGTCCGGTCTTTGGAGAATTCGTTCGCCGGATTCGGCTCAGATAGAAAGAGCGAATCATTTGTTCAGGAAACCCTTCGCCGTGCGAATAATGAAAAACAGTCAGGCATTCTAAAAATAACCGATCAAGAAGCAGACAAACTCCAAGATTGGCTTGAATCGAATTCTTCAGAGTTGTTTCCAAGCGCCGCCATTCTTAAAAAATTCTTTCATGCTTTTCTTATTCTTCGCCGTCGCGCCATGGAGCCAGGCCCGGATAGGCGCTTGAAGCAAGTCGTGAAACAATGGATTGATATTTTGGCGGAGCAATGGGGGGTACAGCCAGCAAGTATTGACGGCTTGGCGCGCGGTTTGCTGAGCCAGAATGTTTCGGTGGTGGACGTGCCCGAAGCTGATTGGTATGAATTTGTACGGACCTATGTTGAAAAGCATCGTGCGTATCCGCCCTTGAAAGATTTCTTCATTTACGGTGTTGCTGCGTCGGTTTCGAGCAGCGAAAGAATCCGTTTGGCTACCGCAAATATGAAGAGAATGACGGCAATCGTACCGGAGAATGTTGTACAGGGTCTATCGGTGCTCAAAGCTCCGATCGAGGGCACGCCATTTTATTTAGCTATGAAGTATGGTTTGGGAGAAGATCCGTTTGGTGTGACTCTTATGCTCGGAAGGGAAACAGGATCAAAAAATCGTCCTACGAGCGGAGTTTTTTTCCGAATCGGGTTGGACATAGAAGATACCACTCTCCGCATTATTAGAATAAGCGGCGTGCGAGGCCAGACGGAGTTTGTGAACAAAACTTTTACTGATGTCTTCGGACTTCGGCCCGGCACGGCAGTATTGTATGCCGCTTTAGCCATGGCAAAACAAGAGAAGTTCGAAAAGATATTGGGCGTAAACAGGAGATTCTATCACAGAAATTTTCACTCAAAGTATTCACGGATTGATGCCAGCGGGATTTACCGTCAATTTGGTCTTACCCACCAATCCGATTATGGTCTTTGGAGATCGATAGGTGATTTAGAAAGTCGTTTAGATAGAATTTCGTCAAATGAAGACAAAACTTCTTTGGGCATCCGTAAGATTACAAAAGCCTTTGATGATCTCCGGGAAGTACCTAGAAGATTCGCTGGTTTCGGCGCTGAAGAAGGCGGAAAGCGTGCGGCAAGAACGGTTGAATTAAGCGAAATCCTAATTCGCGAATCTGAAGAAGTAGTTTACGAAGGCTTAAAAGCGCAAGCAGCCGGTGAGGAAGTTACCGACGCCGCACTGATCGATTGGTTCTTCAAACGTCTTCGCACTTATGAAGAACATCCTCAACTTCTCGGTTCTCTTAGAAAATGGTACTCGGAACTTGACGCCGAAGAAGCTCGCGCAACCGAGGCCAGGAATCTGACGCCCCAGCTTATGGCGTTAAGACTTCGCACTCTCGCCGCCGAGGAAATTTCCTCTGGCTTACCGGAAACCAAGCCGTTTGCATTCGACCGCAGGAGTTTTCTTGAAATTATCAGCTCGGTCATTGCATCCGCATTCATACCCGCTCCTCTAAAAATGGCGGCCGAAGCATTGACTCCGAAAGTAAGCGATCTTGCTCACACGATGTTTTCTAATTTTTTTGACGCTGAGGTTCTTCGGTTTCTTCCCATGTCTCTTTTTACTAACTTTGAGGATGAGGGCCTAGACTATATGGGAAGGCTGAATTATCTTTACTCGATGATAGGCCGCAAGGGAGTTGACATCGATAGTTTAGATGCGCTCCGTGAGTTTCTGCCGAGCGAATTTCCCGACGATCCTTCCCAGGTTGATGATTTACTTGATAAAAGATTCCATGCATTCAGAAAACTATTCGAGGCGCTATTCCCGAAGATGCAAGGAGATTTGATGGCTTGGGCTGATAGGAATAGAGGCAAAATCTTTGATTTATGGCGCAGGAACCATATGGATGAGAGGCTTGATGAGCTATCAACCGATCACCCGGCCCACAGAGCGCTTCTTGATATAAGAATGCAACATACTGTGGGGCGTTTTGCTGACAGCCTATATGATAAAGCCGTTGCCGGAGAGCCGGGGCCGGGAAGCGATCTGTTTGCTTCCTATCGAAAACTCGTCGAACGTTCGTCGAAACGGGTTCAAGAACTTTACGAAGTAATTCAAGATCTTTCCAGTGAGCAAGTCGAGAAATTGTTTGAAAATATTAATTCTGAGAAAGGTGAGAAATCCAAGCCTTCTGAAAGTATGAACAAAGCCATTCAAACGCTTGAAGATGAGCTGGAGCGTCTCAACTATGTTCAGAACCGATTTGAGACCATCGATAGGAAAATTTGGTCGCCCGAGCAGCCATTCGTTACGGCCGAAGAAAGGAATTTCTATGAAAAATGGGGTCCGCCAGATCAGTTTGAGGAAAAATGGACGAAGGAAAGGCGAAGTCTTCAGGAAAAAATTGCGAAACTAAAAAAGCTTCAACGCGAAATCAATCTTAGCACGCGCTCTACGATTCTAAATTCAGCGGGATTTGGAATAGCAAAGGCGGGCATGGCGGGATTTATTTTGGATGCTGGTGCCGCTTATTTTTCCACTGCTCGAATAGCCAAACGAGGCACACTATTATTCCCACAGAATAAATTGCAATTATTGCAGGCCACATTTCATTCTCCTTTTGGCGGTTTTGGTGGTATTGCTAACCAGCCTAATATGAACATCAGCGGAACAATCAATGATAACACAACCCTAACCGGCAATGAAGAGGTTTTATACCATGAAGAGGCGAGACCTGCCGCAGCTGCCATTATGGCAAATGTTAGTAATGAGCTTCCAACTTTATCTCTTCGGTACGGTTCAAACATAGCGGACAAGAGCTTACTCAGTATAGGCAACTATGTCAATAATAAATTGTTAAATTCACAATATCGCCGTTTGGTGGGATTCGGGGTAATGTCCATGGCCGAATTTTGGGCGAGAAATGTTGGAGGATCTTCCGGCTTTGGTGTGGGGGGAGAAGAAGCTGATGAGGGCGCTTCGAAGCTACCGAGTGGGCGAGCGGAAGAGATTAAGGCAGCCGTCCGTGCGCTGGAAACGTTGCGGAGGAACCTGGTTGATCCGAAATTCCTTCTCTCTCTTTATCGCGATACGTCGTATGAGAAAGATCTATCTTATGAGGTGGGTGGAAAAGACGAACTTATCCGAAGAATAAGAACGGATCGGGTTCTTATTCCTGAAATTACACTAGATGTCGAAAACCTGCCCATCACCTTTTCCAAAAAGGTTTCTACCGAAACGCAGCGCACCGTTTTAAAGAAAGTAAAGGAACAAGTCTTTCCTGAGCTCCCTGCCGTAATAATGCTCGACGGAACACCCGTCTTCCTAACCTCCCTAGATGGTAACGCGAAAGCCAAGCTCGAGGTTCAAAAGGAAAAAGACCGCTTACTGATAGGAAATATTATGTACGATATGCGTTCCGACGCAATTCTTCAAGCTATTAACAAAATTATAAAGGAATTAGATCTTGACGCGAGAATAAACCTAACTGTAAAGGAAAAGATACGCTTGGTGAGTGAATTTCACGACATAGCTTATAAGAAAATTCGTCGGACTCGAGGTCGTGAACTATTCCGCACGGGACATTGGTCGTACACAACCACCGGGCCTAAAATAGGTGCGAGTATTATTCGTCGGCTTCAGAAGAAAGGTTATCTCGGGCCGGATAAGAAGTTTGTCGATCTTGGAAGCGGGGAAGGCCTTATGGTGCATCTGGCTAACACCATGACAGGAGCTGAAGCAACGGGTATTGAAGGTGACGAAGGTCTGCTATGGGAAGCAGAGGAATTAACTGGTGAGTTGAGCGCGAGAGACGTTGTGGATAGAAAAAGAATTCGATGGATACATGCCAATTTCCTTAAGCAGGATCTTTCGAAATATGACGTGCTTTATATTTATCCTTCAATGACTGATTTTGGGATTGATGTGGATTTAACAAAGGTAGTGGAAATGATGAAACCCGGCGCCATCTTGTTTGTTTATCCGAGCCGCGACGACGTTCTGGACAAATTGCCCGAAATCGATTGGGTTCCGGACATAGGTTACCGTAAACGAGACTCTAAAGATGTGGGCTTTGGCGCCACAGCCAGCCCATTTGAAAACATGAAAAACGTTCGTCTCGTGAATGTTCTTGGCTTCTTTATTTATGTGTTGGTGAATAATATTTTTACGATATCGCTACTTTTATTGGGCGGTTTGATTTATTTTGATGTTGGCGAATATTTTATGCCCGAATCGCTCCTTCTTCGCGTCCCGGCTTACTTTCTTCTCGGAGGGGTATTTTCATTTTTCGCATGGCTCGCCGCGCGTGTTTTAACAACGGTTCTCCATATCGCGGGGTCGTTTGGTTGGGATAAAGTATTGGGCATTTCGGAAAGAGAAGCCGGATCAAGAGCAACCGCGGCGCTGGCGCGAGTTAGGTTTACGGCAGATCGGAAGAACGATTATTTAATTCAACAAGGCTTAGCGCTTATTCATCAAATGCAACCGATTCGAATGATCTCGAACGAACTTTACTCGGAGGTTGTGAACGGAGGAAAACGATTTGAGTTTGAGGAAAACGGCCGCGTGGCCCGGCAAATTCTTCTCGCGCCCACGTTTACTATTTCTGCTCAATTGCTACGGTATCTAATTGTCAGGAGAGGCGGCATCGGAGTGGCCTACGATCAAAAATTATCCGGCGAAAGTTTACGTCTCTATGAAGAAACGCGCTCTGATGTAGAAAGATATACAGCTGTCTGGGCTCCTGTAGAGGCGGCCAAAACAGAATTTTGGAAAATTTACGGCGACTACGAACTCTTTAAGAAAAGCATTCGCTATCGCTATCCGCTGCTCGTTCCTTATATCCTGCTTCATTCCATGATGTTTAGTTCTACGGCTATTTTGGAAACGCTCGGCTTTTTTGTTCCTAAATTGTTTCGCGCTTCAACAACCGAATTTCTCCCGGGCTTCTTGCGTTTAACCCGCCGGTTCGTACGGGAATCACCGGCAACGCAGGCTGGAACGCAGCCGGTTTCTGAAGTTTCCCGGACGGTTGTACCCGCGATAGGATTTGGCGTCGTCAGCGACGCATCCGAGGATGAATTATTGAGCGAGCTTGGATTTGAAATCTACGACGATCTTGGGCGAATTAAATATGCAAAGAATTTCAAACTGCTGAAGTTGGAATTTGATTTCCGCATCGTGCCGCACGGCATAACATTCGCTAATAAAACGGATGTATACGCGGGGGCGAGAGATGACGCGCCGCTTCACGATCTATCTCCCGAAGGTGAGGAGCAAGGAAAAGAAGGTGCGAGAATACTCTGGAATGAAATCGGGCAAAGTCTAAAGTCCGGCGCGCCATTTGTCTTTCTCGTAAGTCCGCGGAAACGTGCAAAAGATACCGCAAAATTCTTTTTGGAATACGCTGCTCAGCGTGGTGCCAAAATCGATCTCGTCGAAGATCCCGGCGCGGAAGAAATAGGCGTGGATGATTGGCATTCGGATGTCGACGGCAAGAATTACCGTTCTCATAACGCATTGGTTCGCCCGAAATCCGGCGAGAGCTATCTTCGTTTTCTAAAACGCGTGAAGAATCATATTGAAACGCTTAACAAGAAATATGCAGGTAAGCAAGTAATTCTATTCGGTCATCGAACGTATGCCACAGCTCTGCGGGTTCTCACGCAGCAGAAAGCGGAGAGCGATCTTATCCATCCTTACATTCAGTGGCATAAATTGGTTACGCATCAAGATCGCGGCAAGCCTATTCATTTCAAATCGTCGGGATTTGGGGTGGAGATTGGAAGAGAAAAAACTAGCGGTGGTGATGGCGCTTTTGGTATTGATCGATTACGTAGAGAACAAGAATCATTAGGCAGAGAATCATTAGCCCTGTGGTCATGGTTAGAAACACGGTTTCACCTCTTTTCTTTCATAGTAGGGTACATCAACCACCCAATTGTAAAGATCAAAAGCCATATTAGCAATATGAATATTCTTGGCATGATCTTAAAATTTGTGAAAAACTGGCTTGCAAATCCCGCTAAAGCCGCCGCGGATGAATTCAGGGCGCATCTTAGAAAAAATGCCGGTTCGCTTCTAAACGACCTGCGTAATTTTGACCCAAAGCGTTACCAATATTCTCCGCTCGGGCAAGTACAAGCGGTATCACTGCCTTTCTATAATCTGCATGAGGACGTACTTCTTTCTTTGATGAGTGCCGAATTTCCGCAATTTAATTACGAAGACCGTTTTTCAGCCAGTTCGTTTTCAGAACTCGACCGTCAAAAGAGGGAATGGGTGCGCTTTTCCGACGAAAAATTGCGAGCGCTCGATCCGGATTTCTACGCCATGCGCGCATTCCGCGGGCGCTATTCTCCCGAACTTGCTTCGCTCGTTTACAACCTTACGATAAGCGGCCTGGAAAAATTGCGTGGTGAAGGAGCGTTGGCCAAATCCGGCTTCGGCGTCGAGCATGATACGGCACGTGCCAGAGCTGAATATATTTTGCTAACCTTTGGTCTAATATTGCTTCTTCCGACAATACCGATGATGTGGGGCGTTAAGACGATCGAATATTTAGGAAACATTCCAGGTTTCTACGAAACTCTGTTTGGAGTAAAAACATTGCATGAGATTCTCGATCTTCCCTCGTCCGTTATACCTACCATAGTTATAGGATTGATTTCGATGATTGTAACTTTTTATGCTTGGACATGGTTTTCGAATAAATTCAAACGGTTTCTTATTAGACGGACTCTTTCCGCATCGGGCTTGCCCGGTTTTTCGGAATTTATGAATATTGCCGCAGAGAAACAAATTTCAAAAGAGCAGCTGGCCCGGTGGTTCTCTGAATTGTTTGAGAAATTTCGCGCAGAAGGGCTTATTGCGCCCCAGACCGCCTACTCAAAGCAAGCATTTCAACCTTTCGCAAGCGGGATATGGACTCGTGTTGATAAAAATTTTCTCAGCCAATATCCGTCTTCACCCATCGGCGAGCGGTTTGGCTTTACAAGTTATTTGGTTCAGGTTGGCGAAAGAAGATTCCATCTGATCGGCGTTCTGCATGGTAATAGACTTGCCCTATTAAATAGGAAACCGGTTCAAAAATTGGTGCGCTATCTTAGCGAGAAAGACATTCATCTTTTCAGTGAAGGAAATTTCAAAGACGCATACAGCTATACGTACGGGGAAGATTTTAATGATCATGGGGTAACTTCCAGAGGGCTGGATATAATTCATCCATTAATATCCCTGTTGGGATTTGTGTTATTTCTTCCCATATACATTCTACTTTTCTCCATCATGCGATTTAAGCCTTCCTGGTTAGGTCTACTAAAAGACGGGCTTTACCTGACTCCTGATTATTTGGAATTTTTTAACGTAAACCATAATGGTCAAAGCCGGGGCTCGCATATGGCGCATTTTTCTTTTTCGCGTACACCGCACGAGAAAGATACCGTACTTTTAATGGGCGGTGCACACGCAAATACGGCGCTTGGAACGTTTGAAAAAATAAAACGAACGTTGGAAAACGGAAATCAAACTGCGCAGGGTTTTGGAAATAAGCGCCAGGCCGAACACTGGGATGAATCCTTTAGCGCAGAAGTCGGCAAAGAAATCAGATCCGCTTTGGGAAAAGGGCATTCTGAATACGTCTCGGAGGAAAATACCCGGCCTCATTTTGGCGATACCTATTACGGTGTTGAATATTGGGAAGGGGAATTTCCGAACGGTAAGGGCGGCGTGAACGCCGGGCTTGCATTTCTGAGGATAGGATTTCTTTTCTTTGTCGATGATGCGGCCTTTTCTCTTCTACCGCCTCGATTAAGAACTACGCTTGGCAACAACCTGATTTTAATGAGAGAGCTGAATAACGATAACGGAGTTCTTTCCAACTATAGTTTGAGACGAGCCAGCATCGCTTCTATCGTCGCGATGTTCCATAGCGATCTCAAAGACAAACGCGTGTTTGATATGGGCGCAGGCGACGGAGTTCTCTCGCTTGCGGCTTTAAAACTAGGCGCGAAGGAAGTCGTATCGTTGGAACATAAGCCTGATTTATTAAATGCTGCCCGTACAAATTTATCGCTGAACCAATTTGTAGAGGGCAGACAATTCCATGCGTTACTTACTGATCTCGGGAAAAAAGAGACGGTCACCCAACAATGGAAAGCGCTCCCGCCATCCGACACAGAAGCCGTCTTTATCGTAAACATCGGCCCATGGCCCGATTATCGCATTAATAATATTAATGTGATCGAACTGATCGATGAAGTGCATAAGCGCGGTCTTTTCAAAGTAAAGGCTTTCGTTGCCGGAGGCTATGATTTTTCCATGTCTCATCCGGTAGTGGTTAAGCGTGAGCGGGAAGAAATGCGCCGCCTCGGTTTTGTTCCCAATCCGGCTTTGGCTCAATACGGAGTGGATACCGCCTGGATCGCTGAATTTCAAGATACGGAAAATCTTACTTCTGCTGTGCCGAGGGTATCCGGCTTCGGCGCGATTTCATCGTTTGGCGACGACCCCGATGTTTTGGAACAAGTAAAAAAAGCCGATCCGCCGTGGAGCCGGGCCATCGATAGACTCAGGAAGGCAGGTTACGGGGATATTGCGGAAATGATAGAAGCGCTTTTTCCGGGATTGGTGCATCTTTATTACGCTAAATCCCCGAAAGCAAGCGCCATTCATCATATTGCATACGTGCTTGATTTTATGTCTGAAATTATGCTGGAAGAGGGCGCCGATCGCATCGCACTTAAGCGCGGAATGGCGGCAGCGCTTCTCCACGATGTAGGGATTGCCATGACGCAGGCGGAGAAGATCAGAAAAATCGATTTGGAGGAAAGTATTCGTAGCGATAAGGCGCATATTGATGCGCTCAAGCTTCCTCCTGCCGAGCGGACAAAACTTCTTCGAAGATCCATCCGTAATCACATCGGCCGGGCCGTAGAGTTTCGTAAAGAGCATATGAAAAAGGGATCTTCCATCGCCGGCGCTGCCATGGCCTATTATAATACAGGTTCCCCGGACTTTTTTTCTGATAAGGATATCGTGGCCATTAGACGTCTTATCGAGATCCACGACAATCCTTCCATCCACGCCTACGAAGATTTGAAAGCAGCTTTTTATGAAGAATTTGGCCTGACCGAAGTTGAGCCTCCGCAGAATAAATTGTTTAAAGCAGACGATCGCTTAGTGATGTTTCTCAGGGAAGCAGACCGGCTGTGGATGGTTACCGAAGCCGGCATCGAATTTGATTTGTGGCGAAAAAAGACCGGAGGCGATGCGCTTACGCGCGCTGCAAATAATGTGAAGCGTTATGAAGAAGAAGCCGAGCTTTATTTTAAAGCTTTTCCGGATACCGCAGCGCAATATGGTTTTAAAAACGGCCTTCTTTTTCGCACAGAAACTGGATATAAAATTTTTGAACGCTTGGCGCAGGCGCTGCTCGATAAATACAGGTCATCCAACGGCAACGCGCTTGCCGAAGAATTGGCCAGACTCCCTGAAGGTTTTCCGCGCATCGCGGATGAGTATTTAGAAATAAAGACCCCGGAAGGCAAAACGCACCGCTATGGAAAGAAAGGGCTCGAGCAAATTCGGGATTTCATTACGGCTCATCCGAGCGAGCCAAAACTTATTCTGGTCGGAGAAAAGGACGATGTTGGAAAATCTACGCTTCTCGAATATATCGAATCAAACAAGCTTGATTTAGGCAGAAAGGTAGACTCAAATTTTGTTTTATATGGCGATGCTCTTACCATGGCGTTTTCACCTCCGACTACAGAAACGTCGAGGTTACCCAATGATTTGTATTTACCAAGGTCAGGGGAGGCTCTTCGCGATAGCGCTCGGATCCTTTTGGAGAGTTTTAAAACAAACAAATACAAAACAGCAGCTAAGTATCACTGGCTTATTCCTCATTTAGCTTCGGAGGCATCAAAGCTATTTGATAAGAACCGAAATCCTGCTCAACTTTTGATTCTGGAATTCGCCGGAATTTTGGAGGGAATGAAAAGGACGATGCCTTTTATTCAGCCAAGCGGACTTCATCAACCGATTCATGTGCTCATGGTCGATTTTGATCGCGGCAAAATGAAAATTGAGGAGAAAGTTTGGCAGCCCGCCGGATTTGGGAAAGCCGGCGAGTCGATCAAGGGGTCCGTTGTGGGAGAAGCAGACGAAGACGGAATTTGGGGGATGCTTGTAGCAACCGGATTATTTTATTTCGTATCTCAAGTTTGGGGAGCAGCTGCTTTATTTACCTTGTCTGCAGTGATTGGCGTCGTTTTAACCGTCACAGATAATGTTCACGTGGCATCTTTACTGGCATGGCCGGCTGTTTTTCTTGAGCGCTTATTTGATTCTAAAATTGCGCTTACGGCGACGGGCATCGTGGGGGCGATTGCGGCCAATTGGGTAATACAAAAGATTCAGGAAGGAGTTATCTTGTTGAATAAAGCTGTGTTCCGAATCCTATTTCGTTACCCCGACCCGGATGATTTTTTAAAAATAGCAGAGGAGCGGGGTATTTCCCGATCGGATCTAGCAAACCTATTTACGGGATCTGAGGGAGTCGCCGGACTTTATTCGGCGCTTAAACAAAAAGAGCTTTTGCCGAAGAAAGCCAAGTATCATTTTAGAGCTTTCCAATATTTCGCTTTTTTTGTGTGGGAAAAAATTTCATCGGAGGCATTTCGTTCTTCTAAGGAATCTCCTATTGCAAAGCGGTTTGGTCTAGTTGGAAAGGTTATTCATGTGGGAGAGAAGCGTTTTCATGTAATAGGTATAGGTCATGGACAGCCGCCGTTTGTATTTAATAAAACGGCTGTAAGATCATTGGCGGAATATTTAAACAAAAAGAGCATACCTCTTTTCGTCGAAGAAGAATTCGGAAGCGTCTACAGAATACTTTACGGTGTTGATTTGAAGGATCATCGAGTTGCGGATCGAAGAAGTGAAATATGGGGCATTTTTAACTTCCTTTTATTTTTGCCAGCCACTTTTCCTGCGCGAGCTTGGTCGATGCTGTCGAAATCGAGGCTCCGCAAACGGACTGATGAAGCGATTTATTGGCTAGATTATCTAGATATTGAGGACACAAACACCACCGGCCAAAACAGGGGCTCTTACATGGCACGGTCCACGTTTAGACAATCTCAAGTGAGCAGATCGAAAGATATTGTTTTGCTTGAGGGGGCTACGCATCTTTCCGCCTCGTACGGCGCTTTTCTTGCCATTAAGAAAAATTTAGAGAAAAAGACGGCCGCGACAGCAGGTTTTGGTGTAGCGAGCAAATCGTCCGATCGATTGCCGGATCCAGAGAAAGGGCCGTCGAAGCCGGAAAAAAGTTTGATCCGTGATCAAAATTGGAACGGGGAAGAACAAGCGCAGTGGATTTATCTGGGAGAAATAAACATCCGAGCGGATGCGGTTGGGCCAAGCGGATCAAAAAAACATCTGGTTTTCGCGGAAGAACGGCGCGTTTCTCACAAGACTCGTTATGCCGGAGAAAAAGAATTATTTGTTTTAAGCTTTTTGTTTATCGATCCAAATTCGAAATTACCCAAAGAACTTCCTGATTCCTCGGGCATTTACCAAAGGCTTGGTGGTTTTGAATACAGGGAACACGCCGATCTCGCGCTTCGGCGTGGAGATGAAGGTTGGCGGATTGTCACGTTTAATCCAGCCGGTCGGTACGATTCCGAAACGCATAAAACGTATTCAGGAGCCGGTGTTTCGGATCTCGTGCTGAAATACATTCACTCAGCTTTGGTGGATCAAAATGTTTCGTTATTCAACGAGCACACGGAATTATTTGGCGTCGTCCGACAGTTTGTAGGTACTTGGGGGAAATCGATTCGGACAAAGGACTGGCAGGAAAAGCTGTGGGAAGACATTGATGAAGTTAGAAAAGCAGGAGAGTTCTTTGACGAAAAGAACGTCGGCGATATTTTTATAGGCACCGGCATTAATAATTTCTTGGCGGAGCTCCAGCTTGGGGCGCTTGGAAATGATCGTTACAAGGTTTTAAGCGTATTTCCGATGAAAAGAGGTTTTAGCCGGCTGCAAATTGGGGATGTCGTAACGATTCCTTTTTCAAGCGGTGAGGTGTTCCACCAAGAAGTAAAAATCGGCCGCGTCATTAAATTAGGTCTCGAGGTTTATGTCCACAGCCGTCCGGCCGATGAATTAAACGATGAACTTACCCGGCCATCCGGTTTTGGTATAGAGAAAACCGTGCAGCCAAAAGGTTCCATAGAAAAAACTCCGTCTCGAAGTGGGATGAATTTAGGTGAGCGGGTGATTGCGGAATTGATCGAAAAAGATATTGTGAGCGTGCTCGGGCCGCTGAAGGACCGGCCGGAGTTTATGGCAGACGTTTTAAACCGTGCAGGTATTCGCGCGGATGATCTTCAAGCATTAATCCAAGCAGAAAAAACCCGCATCTTAAATCGCATCGAAGCGCTTGATCTCAATACACTCGTCATCACCGGCGGTCAGTTTGAAACTTGGAAAGATGAAACAGCGCTCTTACTTCAAAGCATGGACAATGCGGAACTGCGTCCGTATCTCGTCAGCAAATTTAGCCAGGTGCTCGGCCTCTTTGCCGATGCGCTTCCGGCGGAATCGCAAAAAATGGTGGATGAACTACGCGCGCTCTTAAAAATTCCGAATCATCGCGCCGTAGTGATAGCCAATTATTCCGCGAATCTCGAACAACTGCATTCGCGCGGAGCGATCCCGCTTAAACTGGATTTAACGCGAATACTTCTTATTGGAGAAATGACTCCGAATCTCGAAATGGCGCTCGGCTCCAATGCGCATAGCGTTGCCTCCGCCGAACTCACTTCGCTTCTCGATCGCTTCATGCAGCTTGAATCGATCGCCCAAGCCTTCGCCGTTGCCGCCTAATCTATACTCATAACATACTACATCTAATTAAGTTACGCTTTCTTCAAAATCCGGCATCTATCACAGCTTGGAAGCGGTTGGAGTTTGTACTACACTTTTTACTGGTATAGTTATCGAGAGGTTAAATATGGCTTCTTCCAAAAAACAAGATCGTGAACAAAAATTGAATGCAGCGAATCGAAAAAAATCGCCGCGCGCTCCGGAGCTTGAGCGAATGATCACAGGGACGGGCATGTCTCAACGCATTAAAACGATCCCAACGGCAAGCCTTCGCGTTTTTGGAATTGTAGCCAATACGCAAAAACCTCGAGCCGTTCAGTTGGCTCAACAAATTTCCGCCTGGCTTACCGAAAGGCACGATAAAGAAATTATTCTTTCGCCAGACGCTTCCGTCGATGCGGTTGTTCATTCGGCTGACTTCATTATCACAATTGGCGGCGACGGGACTATTTTAAATATTGCAAGGCATATGCTTGAGCGCCCGGTGCCGGTATTTGGAATTAACTTGGGTCGGCTTGGATTTTTAACCGGCGCGCTTGCCAAGGATGCTCGTCGCGCGCTTGATGAAATATTGAAATTGCCGCTCATTGAAGTCGAGCCACGCCTCATGCTTCGCGCGCGTATTTTACGGGACGGGGAATATCAAGCGGGTGTCCTGCAGGCGTTAAATGATGCCGTGATCAACCGCGAAGGCATGACGCGCTATATGAAAGTGGAAATCAGTGTCGGCGAAGAAAGCTTCAGCCATTTTTTTGGTGACGGCGTAATTATTTCTACGCCCACCGGATCTACCGCTTATTCCGTATCGGCCGGAGGTCCAGTGGTGCTTCCGACACTTGATAATATTGTCGTGACTCCGATTTGCCCCCACGCTTCTGCGCTCAGGTCTATCGTGCTTCCGGCGGAAGAAGTCGTTCGAGTACGGGTTTTCTCCGACAAACGTTCGGACCGGATGCTTCTTAGCTGCGATGGTGAAAATAACGTCGAGCTTGAGTGGGGCGATATCATCGAATGCACGCGCTCGCCTATTCACATGCCGATTGTGAAAAGTTCCCGCCGGAAATATTTCCGCGTGCTTCATGAAAAATTCAAAATCCCTCTCGAGCGTAGCAAACGAATTTAAATTTAGCCGGCCAAACTACGGAGTTTTTCCACCTATCTAGCGAACAAGTACTTCGCTAAAATGAGACATCTATGTCACAGTCGATTCTGATTGCGGGTTGTGGGTATGTGGGAACGGCGTTAGCGCTTGAATTATCTAAGCACGGCCATGCGGTGTGGGGTCTGCGTCGCTCAGCGTCAGGAATTTCTGAAAAAAGTTTTAGGCACATTACTGCAGATCTAACCATACCTTCCACATTAGGTGATTTGCCGAAAGTAGATTGGGTAATCGTTAGCGTTGCGCCGGAGAAAAGCGATACGGATTCCTACCGGAAAACATATGTGGAGGGTGTGGGCAATTTAATTCAAACAGGTTCCGCCAACAGAATTTTATACATCTCAAGCACGAGCGTGTACGGTCAGAAAAATGGTGAGTGGGTGGATGAAAATTCACCGACCGAACCGGAGCACGAGACCGGCAAAATTCTTCTGGAAGCTGAGAAGCAAGTACTCCATTCAAAGATTCCTTCGATTGTATTTCGGCTCGGCGGTATTTACGGTCCCGAGCGAAATCGAATGGCCTCCCTGAAGAACGGTCCAGTCGAAATAGACCGGCCGGATGGTTACGTTAATTTAATTCATCTGGCGGATATTATTTCGGGCACCATTCGGCTTTTAGAAAAGGGGAAGATGGGTGAAGTTTATCTTGGCGTGGACGATGAGCCGGTAAAGCGCCGGGAATATTTTGCGGAGCTGGCCGAAATGCTCGGTGTTCTCGCCCCTTCTTTTAAAGCTGGCGGAGAGGAATCTTTCCTAACAGGGCGCAGCAACAAACGGGTACGGAACAAGAAATTAAAATCACTCGGTTATACATTCAAATACCCGACGTTTCGGGAAGGATATCGGGAGCTGTTAAAAATAGCGCCCGTCTTTTAGGAAGGTAACGTAATCGGCAACGGCGCTATCCAAATCCATGAATTTGTGCTGGATTCCCGCCGCGCGGAGTTTTTTGAGATCGGCTTGCGTGAAGTATTGATATTTATCGCGAAGAATTTCCGGCATTTCGATGTATTCCACATTAGGCTTTTGCCCGAGTGATTTGAATAACGCATTCGCTAAATCGTTCCACGTTTTCGCGACGCCGCTTCCAAGATTGTAAATTCCCCGGATTCTCGGTTTCTTGAAAAATTCCATCACGATTTCTACGGCATCTTTTACGTAAAGAAAATCACGCTTTTGCTCGCCGTCCCGGTATTCGGGCTTGTACGATTTGAATAAACGCATTTTCTTTTCTTTCCGAATTTGTTCGAACGCTTTCACCACCACGCTTCGCATATCGCCTTTATGGTATTCGTTGGGGCCGTAAACATTGAAAAATTTTATGCCGACGATTTTATCCAGCAATTTATGGCGTAAAATCCAGAGATCAAAAAGCTGTTTGGAATAACCGTACATGTTGAGCGGACGAAGCTTCGGGATATCGATCTCGTTATCCGAATAGCCCTGCGAACCGTCGCCGTAGGTTGCCGCAGAGCTTGCGTATATGAAGGGAATTTTTTTGGCCAGAGACCATTCAGCGAGCACTTTGGAAAATTGGTAATTATTTTTGAGAAGGTAGGATGCGTCCTGTTCGGTGGTAGAGCTGCAGGCACCCATGTGAAACACGGCCTCCACTTTTTTATCCAGGCTGTTTTTTTCGATGAGCGAAAGAAACGTGTCTTTTTCAAGATAATCGGAGAAAAGCTTGTTGGTGAGATTCCGCCATTTCTCGGTAAAGCCGAGGTGGTCGACGATCAGGATATCTTCGATGCCTTCCTGATTTAAGCGCTTAACGAGGCAGCTTCCGATGAATCCCGCGCCGCCGGTGACGATGAACATTTATGCTCCTGCGAAAATAGTTTTAAAAAAGGAAAGAGACGAGGGGAGTGTAATATAATTTTGACTTTAATTCAAGTTATTGAAATGGGGGCGTGGCGTCTGCAAGCTTGAGGGCCAGATGCTTAAAACCAGACTTTCATTAACCGGCGCTCCATTCAACAGTAATTCGTTGCCGGGCAATTTCCATGTCAAGCGGTCTATTCGTTTAGTGTTGCCTAAAAGGGTAATTTCCGCGCCGCTGGAAATAATCAGTTTTCCTCCGGCAACATGAATTTCTGCCTGATCAGCCGAGATGCGCACAAGTTCTTTATGATCGCGCTCAAAAACAACGGAAATTTCAGTAAGCACAAGACGTCGATTAAGCGGTGTGTAAAACCAACCCACCCGTTTATTTTCAAATCCAACGTGCTTGGCAGTAATAATCAAACGTTCTCCTCCCGATTTCCACAGCGTAAACGTCGCGCCTTCTATGGATCCTTCCTTAGCTGTGCGGGTGCTGATGTTATTAAGCGAAGTTTCAATCTGTTTTGGCGCGGATAGATCTGGGCTTTGGTTAGCGAGAGCGATGGGGGTGAGTAATAGAATAAAACCGGCCGCTATTTCTATTACGCGATATTTACTTTTGCCCGATTGCCCGGTCATATTATTCTCCATGATTTGGCGGGATACCCAAAAACTCGGTTAAATCATCGTTGACCAAGCTAGGGAAAACATTCGCAAACGTAGGATCGGGGAAAGTGCCAGGCACATAAAATGCGCCGTTAAATTGTGGAAAGAAAGGACGTAAATCAAAAGGGCGATTGAAATACGCGTTAAAGTTAAACAGCAAATCGTCGCGCGTATCGGTTTCAACAGGAATGAATCCTTGCACATGTGAAAGGATTTCTACGATCTCCCGATATTTTGCTTCCAATTCAAGCGCCCATTCCGCGTTTAATTCTAGAGCATCGTCGGACTGATCATCGGTTTCGGCATGTAGAAAATCGGAAGCAGCCAAATAATCGTTGCTTGCGCTAAGTAATAATTTCTTCACGGCCCGAATATGGGTGCCTCGGCGATTCAAGATTCCAACATTGGGATGTTCAATGTTCAAAACTTCTTCCCAATCCAGCGCGCTTTCTGTAGAGCGTACTAAAAGCTCGGCTGCGTCCAAATTATGGTTGTAAGCTTTTGCGAGCATCGTTTCTGCCTGAAAAGTCTTAAGCCCCGATCGAGCAAGTAAAACATCGGTGTAATCAAATTCAAGCGGTGAAGCGATTCCAAAATCTTCGGGCAAAATATATTGATTGTAATCCGAAGTCAGAACACTTAAAGACTTGAGCGCGTATCGGAATTCAGTTCCCAGCAGGCCGGAAAGAAAGTTTACCATCCCACCCGTTTGTTCCAAAGCACGAAAATCGATAGTCGTTCGAAGAAAACGGCTAAGCCGAAAAAGGTCCTTCAAATGTATTTCGCCGGCGGGGAAAATATTTGCATAGCGCAGATTTAATGAAGCGCGCAGTTCGATAAGCATGTTTCGAAATTGCCGTTCGAATTGAACGGCTTCTAAATCAGTCGGGTCAAAGTGAACCAAGTCGTTATCTTGGAGATCTTCTTCGGCACGTATCGCATCCGACCCATTAAGGTAGAAATTAATGGACTTTACTAATGCACGCCCTCCTCTGGCCAGAGCATGCGGATCGGCCACCGTAAATGCTTGGGGATCCATATTTAAAAGATCTCTGCGAGGTTCAATGGTCCAATCCTGGGTTTTAATATATAAATCGTCAAAGTCGCCTTTTACGTTGTAGGCTTCCAGAAAATACAAAGCGGCTTTAAGCGCATAAAGGCCGGATCGGGCGAGAAGCGCATCGCTTTGGTCGGACTCGACTTGAGTTTTAAAAAAGGGAAACCCCGGCGCATCTATTAAGGAAACAAAACTTTCGCTTACCTTGGCGAAATTTGAAAGAGCCGGATCGAGTTCGGGTTTCAATTGATTTACCGCATAAGCTTTCAGATCCTCCAAATTGGGGGAATCGGAAGGAAAGTCAATTCCATCCGCACCGACACGGCGGGGAATATGAGCAATAAAATTAAAAATACTTACATCTTCGGGATCTGCCGGAAGATTGTCCGGGCCCCGAAATCCAAACGCTAGCAGAAGCGCGAAAGCTTCGGGATTACCCTCATAGACATTCACAATTCTTGTTGCGCCCAAATAGAAATTGGCTTCTTCGTGATTTGAGTCTATGTTTACCGCAGATTCAAAAAGTGTTTGGGCTCCTTGAGTATCTCCCGATACAAATAATTCCTTACCTTGCTCTACAAGCGAATCTGGATCGGCTGCAGGGAAAACCTCGAGCGGTGTAAGCGCTTCAGCAGTCTCAACGGCTACGATGCGTTCGGCTGAAGCCTGCGAAGTGAGACAAAATAAAGAAATAATCAGCATGGCGCGTTGCCATTTAAAAATCATAAGAACCTCCAAAAGTTTAAACAATAATATAGAAATAAAGCTCCTGAAAGTAGATCGGCGCCTTCCTAGGCGGGTGTTTCTGGGGAAATGCAAGACGCTAAGGGCCTATAAGCAACGTGGATTATAGCAAAAGACGGGGGGCAGTCAACAATATAATGCCAAAATTTGTCTATCTCGGCTCTTTGAGCACCGCTTGTTCCACTTCAGAAATTTGGGTAATTGGCGGCATAGGCTTTCCGAACGATACGGTGACGCGGCAGGGAATCGAACGCGGTGTTTGCCAGAAATATTTTCCGTCCCGATATCCGAAGATGCTCCCATCCACATTTTCCAAATGAACGGGAATGATGGGCGCTTTTAATGCGCGCATGACCCGGCGAAACGCTCTCTGGAAAGGAAGCATTTCCGCGATGTGCGAATGGACGCCGTCGGCGAAAATGCAAACCAGTTCTCCGCTCTGAATGGCTTTCCGGGCTGCTTTTAATGCGCGTAATATTTGGCGCGGCGAATCGGGAACGGAAACCGGAATAGCCTTCATAATTTTCGCGATGGGGCTCATCAGCGGAGCGTTGTAAATGGAGCGGTACATAAGAAACCGCACCGGCCGGTAAAGAGAAGCCAGAATAATCAAAGGGTCCAGATACGAAGTATGATTACAAACCAGAAGTGCGCCGCCTTCGTGAGGGACATGCTTCTTGCCAACCGCGGTGACCTTAAAGAAACTATGCGTGAGAATCCAGTTCACGCACCTCACGAACGCTTCGGGCAGCGTCATAATAATGTAGGCCGTGGCGCCAATCGAAGCGACGCCCATGATTAGAAAAAGCTGGGCCGGGTTAAGCCCGAACGGCTCTTTAAAAAGCCAAAGCGCGACTGAGGCAAGGAACATCGCGCTAAAGGTAACAAAATTGGTCGCGCCTAAATAGCGCCCGCGTGTGATGAGGGGGCTTTGGTATTGAATGAAGGCGTTGAGCGGGACCACGAAAAATCCGCTATCGATGGTCAAGCTACCGGTTTTATGCGTTAGGCGAGCCCAACGATATTCTTTGCCCGAATCCGCTTTATCTTGAATTAGCGCAAACAGCATCTATACGCCAGCTTCTTTATAGAGATTATACTGATATCACGCGTCCCTATGAAAAGCTCATAGAAAAACAACTTCTCTCTTGGTAACATACGCGCAGATGTGTCCCTTTTAAAACTGTTTTGTTTGGTCAGATTCCGTTATCATATGGGTATGGAACGCACCACTAGTAAAAAAGAGGCCGGCCTACGCTCCTTTATTGACAAGCATTTCCGCCATTTCAATGCAGCGGTATTGAAAGACGCGGCCGAGGCTTATGTTCATCACTTGGCAGGGGGCGGGAAAATGCTTATTACACTTGGCGGAGCCATGAGTACCGCCGAGCTCGGCATTTCCCTTAGTGAAATGATTCGCGAGGACAAAGTACACGCGATTTGCACAACCGGCGCCAATTTGGAGGAAGACATTTTTAACCTTGTCGCTCACAGCCATTACAGAAGAATCCCCAACTACCGCGATCTCTCGCCGGCAGAAGAGCTGGCTCTTCGTGAAAATGGGCTCAACCGAGTGACCGACACCTGTATTCCTGAGGATGAGGCTATGCGAAAAATTGAAGGACTCATTCTCGAGCTCTGGCAAAAAGCAGACAGTGAAGACCACAGCTATTTTCCGCATGAATTTATTTACGAACTTATCCGAAGCGGGAAGTTAAAACCTTTTTATGAAATTGACCCGAAAGATTCCTGGGTAGTTGCCGCCGCTGAAAAAAATCTTCCGATCTTTACGCCGGGGTGGGAAGATTCTACGCTAGGAAATTTTATGGTCGCCAACCACCTAAAGGGGAAAATCTCAGGCCTCGGCATTGTAAAATCCGGTGTCGAGCAAATGAAAAAGCTGATCGAATGGTATAAAAGCGAAACGCGAAAAAGTTCGATCGGATTTTTCCAGATCGGCGGGGGCATTGCCGGCGATTTTCCGATCTGTGTTGTGCCACTGATCAATCAGGATTTAAAAGAAAATGGAAAGCTCTGGGGATATTTCTGCCAGATCTCCGAAAGCGCCACGTCCTACGGCTCCTACAGCGGCGCCTCGCCGAATGAAAAAATTACCTGGGGCAAACTCGGCCCCGAAACGCCGCGCTTCGTCATCGAATCCGACGCCACGATCGTCGCTCCCTTAATCTTCGCCTACGTATTAGGCAAATAATTTTAGGAATATTTAATGCGCCCCCGTGTTGTCTCACTGCTTCCCAGTGCTACGGAAATTGTTTGCGCGCTGGGTTTTGAAGATGCACTGGTTGGCAGGTCGCACGAATGCGATTTCCCGCCTTCCGTAAAAAAACTTCCCGTTCTCACCGAAGTAAAAATTAATGTGAACGGCTCGAGCGCTGAAATTGACCGCGATGTGAGAACGATTGTGGAGAAAGGTCTTTCGGTTTACCGCGTCGATCCCGAAAAATTGGATTCCGTCCGGCCGGAATTCATCATTACGCAGTCCCAATGCGAGGTTTGTGCCGTGAGTCCGCGTGATGTAGAAGAAGCCGTGTGCCAATTGGTGCAAAGCCGGCCGCGCGTTGTTTCGCTTGAGCCGAACCGGCTTGAAGATGTATGGCGGGATTTCTACCGTGTGGCCGAAGCTTTGGGAGATTTTCTCCCCGGGGAGAAAATCGTGGAAAAGTTAAAGCTCCGCTTGGCCGATATTTCTAGTAGAGCGCATGAAGCCAAAACCTTTCCCAGCGTGGCGACGATCGAATGGATGGATCCGCTCATGGCGGCGGGGAACTGGATGCCTGAATTGGTGGAGGCAGCCGGCGGCGAAAACCTATTTGGCGAAAATGGCAAACATTCGCCGTATCTGGAATGGGATGCCCTGGTCGCGAAAGATCCCGGCATCATCGTAATTCTTCCCTGCGGTTTTGATATCGAACACACCCAGCGCGATCTCGGTTCGCTTACCAAGCGGCCCGGCTGGAACAATTTAAAAGCCGTTCGAGAGCGCCGCGTTTTTATCTCCGACGGGCATCAATTTTTCAATCGTCCCGGCCCGCGCCTTGTCGAATCCGCTGAAATCCTCGCCGAAATTTTCCATCCCGACATTTTCAACTTTGGCCATGAAGGAAAAGATTGGGTAAAATTGGAGTAGAAATTTATTTAATGAAAAATAGATCACGTTCAAAATTCATTCTCGCTTTTGTTTTGTTCGGGTTACTTCTTTTTAGTCCCCGGGCGTCTGCTGATTCTGTTGGCGCTTCCGAACATGTGCAGGTGGAACTTTTTTCGGAGGTCGAATCGGTAAAGCCCGGAGAGCCCTTTTGGGTGGGTGTGAGAATGACGATGCAACCGGAATGGCATACGTACTGGCAAAATCCCGGTGATGCGGGACTCGAGACGCAGATTAAGTGGAAACTTCCGGAAGGATTTTCAGCCGGGCCCCTTCAGTGGCCTTTCCCGATGCGGATTGAAATTCCGCCGCTTGTGGATTTTGGTTACAAAAACGAAATTATTCTTTTGAGCGAAATAATGGTACCGGGTACGCCGGTAGGCACGCCGGTACCCATCGCGGCAAAAATGGATTGGCTTGAATGTAAGGATATCTGCATTCCCGGTAGTGCCGAGGTGAATTTGACTCTGCCGGTAACGAATGAGACGCCGGCTCAGAATGCTTTGCGCGCGAATGATTTCGAGAGGGCCCGCACGCAAATCCCCAAGAAAATTGATCCGTCCAGCGATTGGAATTTCCGCGCTGCCCGGACAGGCGAAAAAATTTCGATTTTCTTTGCCGTGCCGGGAAATCCTTCCATCGGAGACGTTACATTCTTTCCGATGGATCGAAATATTTATAATTATACCGAGAAGCAGAAATTTCGTACCAGACCGGATGGCTACGAACTTGAATCGACTCTTTCAAAACTTTTGGAAGGCGAGGTCGTTAAGACAAGCGGCGTGCTTGTTTCATCAAACGGCTGGGGCGGGCCGGGAACGGAAAAAGCCATTGAAATAGAAGTGCCGGTATATTCGTTGGGTCCTGCAATAAAAACACCATTAGCACAACCGTCATTGCGAGGAGATTTTGTAGGGGCGTCGTTTACGACGCCCGCCGAATCAGCGGGCGCGGTAAACCGCGCCCCTACAGCCGATAAGTTCAAAGGTTTCTCTTTTTTACTTGCTCTCGCATTTGCGTTTCTTGGCGGCCTTCTGCTGAATTTAATGCCCTGCGTGCTTCCGGTGCTTTCCCTAAAAGTTTTGGGATTTATAAAACAAGGCGGTGAAAATCCGAAGGCTGTCAGAATCCATGGATTTTTATTCGGTTTCGGCGTTCTCGTATCTTTTTGGGCACTTGCTCTGGCGCTTCTTGCCTTGCGGGCCGGTGGAAGGCAGCTCGGCTGGGGATTCCAGCTTCAATCGCCCGCGTTTGTAGCGGCGCTGGCCTCTTTATTTTTTCTTCTCGCGCTGAATCTTTTCGGAATGTTTGAATGGGGCAGTTTTTTTTCGCGCGCGGGCGAAGTGACGTCGCAAACCAAAGGATTTTTAAATTCATTCCTCAGCGGATTTCTGGCGACGATTATCGCGACTCCGTGCACCGCTCCTTTTATGGGCGCCGCGTTAGGCTTCGGCTTAACGCAGCCGCCGTGGGTGTCCTTCCTTATATTTACGTCGCTTGCGCTGGGCATGGCCTTGCCTTACCTTTTGCTTTCGCTTAATCCGGTGCTGCTCAGATTTGTTCCGAAGCCGGGCGCCTGGATGATTGCATTCAAAAAAATTATGGCGCTGCCGCTTTTGGCTACAACGATCTGGCTTTCCTGGGTTTTGCATGTACAAATCGGAAACTATGTTTTTCTCGTGCTGCCGGCTTCGTTATTATTTTTATTCATAGCAGCGAGAAATTTGGGTCAAAATATCTCACCGGAGACAACCACGGAAAAAATTACGCGCCTGATTGCGTTCGCGTTGATAGCGTTGGGTTTTGTATGGGCAACCGTGAGCGCGGCGTGGTCAGAAGCCATATTTGCCGAAGCGGCAAGTAATAAGATCGTCGTTTCGGATGGAATTTCTTGGGAGAATTTTTCGGGAGAACGCCTGGCAGAACTCCGTGCGGAAGGGAAGCCGGTTTTCATAGATTTTACGGCCGCGTGGTGTCTGACCTGCCAGGTAAACGAAAGACTCGTTCTTAATTCAAAAAATATTCAAAATAAATTTCGCGAACTGGGCGTTGCCATGCTAAAAGCAGATTGGACGCGGCGTGATGAAAACATTACGCGCGCGATTCAGAGCTACGGCCGGAGCGGTGTGCCGCTCTATGTCCTCTATCATCCAAAAGATGAAAAACCTGTCATCTTTCCGGAAGTACTTACCTCCAAAATTGTCCTCGACGCTCTCGAGAAAATAGGCTCGTAGCCAACACGCTCAGGATTTCAAAAATTCCATCCCTCTGGCTGTTCGGTTGCAAATTTGTTAATATTGGGCTCTCTTCTAAAGGAGGTTGCATGGCCGCATTAAAAGTTGGCGATAAGGCACCGGATTTTAATTTGTTCGCGAGCAATGGAAAACAAATTTCTCTCAAAGATTTTAAAGGCAAGAAACGCGTTGTCCTTTATTTCTATCCTAAAGACGACACGCCGGGTTGCACGATCCAAGCGTGCGGGTTCCGGGACAAGTTGAAACCCATCGAAGCTAAAGATGCGGTGGTGCTCGGCGTAAGCCCGGACGATAACGCATCGCACAATAAATTCATCGAAAAATTTAAGTTACCCTTTCCTCTTTTGAGCGACGAAGATAAAACGGTTTGCAAGGCATACGGCGTGTGGGCGAAGAAGAGTATGTACGGCAAAGAGTACATGGGCGTGGCGAGATCCACATTTGTGATCGGCAAAGACGGCAAGATTGAGAAGATTTACGAGAAAGTGAAACCCGAAGGTCATAACGACGAGATTATCGAGTTTCTAAACGAACCCGTCTCCGCGTAAACCGAGGATAATAATCGACAACAGTAGGCGAGAGCATGGCGCAATTTAGTGCGGAGGATATTGAGCAAATAAACGCAAGAGGGCTCTCGGAAAAACAAGCCGAGAGGCAGCTCGAACTTTTGCGTAAGACCGTTTCCTTTGTAACCATCGATCGCCCGGCGACGGTAGGCGACGGCATAGTCAATCTTTCTCACGAAAATTTAAAATCCTACCTTGATCTTCATAACCAAGCTGAGCATGATGGACGACTTATCAAATTTGTTCCCGCTTCGGGCGCGGGCACGCGCATGTTTGCTGATTTAATCGCGTTTCATAATGAACCGTCTTCTGCAAATGCCGAACGCGTAAAACCAATTTTAGATTCCATCGCGAGTTTTCCGTTTTACGATGATCTGAAAACGTTGTGTTTCCGCTTACATAAAGATCCGGGCGAAATGATTCGAAGCGGCAATTACACTGAGCTGCTCGATCTTCTTTTATACGAACGCGGACTTAATTACGCGAATCTCCCGAAGGCTCTCATGAAATTTCATCGATATAAGGACCGGTCCCGGACCGCCCTCGAAGAGCAATTAATCGAAGCCAAGGCTTATTTGGAAGACCGGCACGGAATCGTCCGCCTTCATATTACCGTCTCGCCGGAACATAAAGAAGCCGTCGAAGAACGCCTTGCTCATGTAAAACGTGATTTGGCCGAGGAACTTCTAACGAAGTTTGAAGTTACCGTGACCGTGCAGAAGTCCTCTACCGACACGGTAGCGCTGGACAACGAGAATAAACCGCTGCGTGATGGCAACGGTAAATTGGTCTTTCGCCCGGGAGGGCACGGAGCGCTGCTCGAAAATTTAAACGATCTCAAAGGCGATATCGTCTTCGTCAAAAATATCGATAATATCTGCTGTGATCGTTATAAATACGATACGATTCTTTATAAAAAAGTGCTTTGCGGATATTTGGTTTCGCTCGAGAAAGAAGTTTTCGAATACCTGAAAGCGCTCAAGCAGGGAAAGACAGATGAAAATTTTATTAATGAAGCCGTTACATTTTTAAAAGAGAAGCTGTCCGTACAAATGCCTTCCGAGTTTTCGAAAAAAAGCGCCGGCGAAAAAAGCTGCATGCTCTTTGCCAAATTCAACCGGCCGCTTCGCGTCCCGGGTATGGTCAAAAACGAGAGTGAGCCCGGCGGAGCGCCGTTCTGGATATCGGAAGCCGATGGCGGGGTTTCGCTTCAAATTATTGAGTCGCCCGAAGTCAATCCCAAAGACGAAGACCAACAGGCTAAATTTCGCGCTTCCACGCATTTCAATCCTGTAGATTTGGTATGCGCCGTACGCGATTTTCAAGGAAATCCGTTCGATCTAACGAAATATAGAAATTCCGAAGCGGTGTTTGTCGCGGAGAAATCTAGAAACGGAAAAAAAGTAAAACAGCTCGAATTGCCCGGCCTTTGGAACGGTGGGATGGCGCGCTGGAACACCGTTTGTGTCGAAGTGCCCATTTCCACATTTAATCCGGTTAAAACGGTTGGAGATTTTTTGAGAAAACCCCATCAATGCGCATAGGGGGACGGTCTCCCCGACAACCCAAGGAGAATACGTGAACGATCTGGCGGAAGGGCGAAAATATTCTTTCAAAGATTACGCGATTTTATACGTAAAAGGTTTTTTCGTGGGTATCGGAAATATCGCGCCCGGTATTTCCGGCGGCACAATGGCGCTCATTTTAGGAGTCTACGAAGATATTATTTGTGCGGTTCGGCGATTTAATCTCGAATTGTTAAATCAGATTCTTACTTTAAAATTTCGCCAGGCCTTTCGTTCCATTCCTTGGGGATTTTTAATACCCCTCGGATGCGGCGCCGTTACGGCCATATTTTCCTTTGCGAAAGTTATTAGCTGGCTATTCGACAATAAGCCGTTTGTAATTTGGCCGGTATTTTTTGGAATGATTCTCGCCTCTGCCTATGTAGTTTCGCGCCGTCTGAAGTCCTGGAACGGTGCTTTTATTGCCGCTTTGATTTTAGGAGCGTTCTTTTCGTATTTCCTGTCCGGAGTTCTCCCTGCAAAAACGCCGGATGCCGCCTGGTTTTTATTTCTAACCGGCGCACTTACGATTTCAGCCTCGTTCCTTCCCGGTCTTTCCGGTGATTTTATGCTTGTTCTTTTAGGGAAATATCGATATGTGCTTGATGCCGTGAGCCATCTCGATTTATATACCGTGGGTATTGTTGCTTCGGGTTGCGCGGTGGGTATTATTATTTTTGCCCAAGTTTTGGAATGGCTTCTTAAGCGCCATCATGATATCACCATGGCTGTGCTCGCGGGATTTATGCTGGGTTCGCTCAGGCGAGTCTGGCCGTGGAAAGAGACCCTCGCCACAACCATCGACCGGCACGGCAAAATCGTTCCGATTTCTCAAATCAACGTCTGGCCGGTCGAGTTCAATAACGAAGTTCTTACCGCCGTCGTTCTCATCGTGGTGGCTGCGCTTACCGTTCTCGCTTTCGAATTTCTCAATAGAAAAAAAGAATAGGGAAGTTTGTTGTCATTCCCGCGTAGGCGGGAATCTAATAATTAGGCCCCTGCTTTCGCTGCGCCGACCGCGCAGCACCGCTGGACCAAGCGCCCGACCGGCGCTTAGCCAAGCGGCGCGGGGGCGACAGAACTTATTACGGTTTTCTGAGAACGCAGCCTTTGAAATAATTTCCTTCCGGAAAAAAGGGATTGACCGGGTGATCGACCGGGTGATCGAATCTGCGGATGAGATGCGCCGTTGTCTTAAGATCTTTTAATGCGTAGAAAATCGTCTGTTCGAAAATTTCCCGGCTGATGTGATGCGAACAGGAAAGCGTAATGAGTTGGCCTCCCGGTTTTAGAAGCGTGAAAGCCGAAAGGTGAAGCTCCTTATATCCTTTCACCGCCGGCGTGATGTCTTTCTGTCGGTGAGCGAACGCGGGCGGATCAAGGACGATCAGATCAAACGGCTCCCTTGTATGCCGAAGAAAATAAAACATATCGCCTTGAATGCTTTTATGCCGTTCTTCCTCGAAATCGTACAGTTTTAAATTCTTTTCAAGCAATTCCAAATGGGGCAGCGAAGAATCGACAGAAGAAACGTCCGCCGCGCCGCCGGCGAGCGCTGCAAAGCTGATGCTTCCTGTATAACAGCCGAGATTTAAACAACTTTTCCCCGTGCTGTTTTCTTTTACATACCGCCGCACGTCTCTTAGGTCTAAGTAAAAACCGGTTTTCTGACCGTGCTTTATATCCACGTAAAACGAAAGATCGTTTTCCCGGATCGTTATGAAATCTTCGATGGCTTCGCCGTAAAGAAGATCGTCTTTAAACGCTATGCCTTCCTCGCTTTTTCCGCTTGTCCCGCTTTTTTCGTAAATGGTTTTGGGATTAAGCGCATTTTTCAAAACCGAGAGAATCATTTCCGATTTTTCTTTCATTCCCGCGCTTAAGAATTGAACTACGAGCACCTTAGCGTACCGGTCCACGATAAGCCCGGGAAGATTATCCGATTCGCCGTATATGAGCCGCAGAGCGCTGTGCAGATCGTGAAATTCAGCGCTCAGGCAGCTTTTCCGGAGTTCTAACGCTGAGGTAATGCGGCGTTCAAAAAATGTTTCATCAATAGGAATGGCTTCGAACGAAAGGATGCGTACCGAAATTTGTGAATGCGGATTGTAAAATCCGCGTGCAAGAAATTGTTTTCGCTGAGAAAGCACATCCACTATCGTTCCGGCCGGAATACTCTTCGGCTGTTCGGCAAGCGCCCCGCTGAATATCCAGGGGTGGCGGCTTTCTATCGATCGTTCGCGCTCGGGTTTTAACATGATTGCAGGATGATTTGTCATGGCACGTCAACCATACTTTAGACAAGGCCGCCTTGTCAATCCGCGAAATTTCATTTGAAAAGTCATTTTTGATATACTACGCGCGATACGTGGAGGCGCGTATGAAAGATCCCGTTTGCGGAATGCATGTTGAGCCATCATCGGCCATCAAGTTAAAACTTGGCACGGAGCATTTCTATTTCTGCAGCCGGCGCTGCGCAGAGAAATTTTTCTCGGGAAAAGTGGGAAGGCAGCCGACCGAGAAAGATTTGATTTATCCTACAAAGGGCGTAGCGGTGGCCGGTTTTTTTAAACGGAAATTGGTTTTGGTTTCTTTCGGTTTTCTTTTACTTCTTCCGCTTTCCTATATAGTGGACGGTCTCTACCATTACCGGCATGAATTTTTAATGTACGTTGGATCGGTTTGGTGGGCTATCCTGCTCGGCCTTATCATCGGGGGGTTCATTGATTTCTGCATACCTACTCAATTTGTTTCCTCTTTTCTCGCCGGAAGGAACAAGCGTTCGATTCTAAGAGCTGTGGTTTCGGGATTACTTATGAGCGCTTGTTCACACGGGATTTTGGCACTGGCTATTCAACTTCATAAAAAAGGCGCGTCCGTGCCGGCGGTGATCGCCTTTCTTTTAGCGAGCCCTTGGGCTAATTTACCTTTTACCTTCATACTCTTTGGATTTTTTGGTGCTAAAGCGTTTTTCTTAATTTTCGCTGCCACGGTGATTGCTATTATCACCGGATTTGTTTATCAACGCCTTGAACATAAAGGTTGGATTGAATCCAATCCGAATACGGTTATCCAACAAGCGCCTGTTTCTTTGGTTGAGGAAATTCGCAAGCATTGGGCTGCCGGACTTGATAAATCATTCTCCGGTGTTCTCAAGGGCGCTGTCGCGCTTGGTGACATGGTGATTTGGTGGATGATTATTGGAATAGGACTTGCGAGTCTTGCGGCCGTCTATATTCCAGAAACTTGGTTTACGCAATATATGGGCCCGCGTCTTGGAGGGCTTTTGGTTACGCTGGCATTTGCAACGGTTATTGAGGTATGTTCGGAAGGCACAGCTCCACTCGCCTTTGAAATTTACCGCCGCACGGGCGGTTTTGGAAACGCGCTCGTGTTTCTCTTGGCCGGTGTCGCAACCGATTATACCGAGATCGGACTTTTATGGTCCAATGTCGGCCGCCGTACCGCTTTGTGGCTTCCCGTGATTACCGTTCCGCAAATCATTTTATTCGGCCTTCTCGCCAACGCACTGTTTTAATCTTCACGATGAGAATTGACGGTGATTGGGCAACTTTGTATACTTTGAACATTTCTGAGACAAGAATAATCACAATGATGGGAGATTCATATGAGTGACAGATTTATCGAAGATCGCCAGAAGGAAGTCGGCCAAAACAAAATCCTTCTTTATATTAAAGGTACCAAGAATACGCCAATGTGCGGTTTCTCATCCGCCGTGCTTCAAATCTTTAAAGGGATCGGCAAGCCTTTCGAAACCATCAATGTTTTTGAAAATCCCGAAATCAGGCAGCGCATGGAAGAATTTTCAAACTGGCCAACCTTTCCTCAGGTTTTTATTGACGGAGAATTCGTTGGCGGTTGCGATATCGTAACGGAGATGCACGAGCGTGGCGAATTGGTTCCGCTTGTAGAGAAGGCTTTCCAATCGAAATGAGCAAATCCGGCCGCACTATTTTAAAGGTTTTTTTATTTCTTCTGCCGTTCGCTTTTCTTTGCGCCGTTGCCAACGCGGCCGAAGAAGAACCTAAAATCCCCGAGCATTTCTTCAATCCTTCCGAAAATATCAACCCAGACCCGGCGTATGTTCCTGGAGATTACCCGCTTCCGGATATCTCACAGGCGCTTTCCCAATTTGAAGCAGGAACAAAACGCCTGCTTACCGAAATTAAAGTCGGCAAAGGCAACAAGCTGTTTCGAACGAAAAAAGAAGGCGAAGTCAGCATTACCGTTATTAAAAATAAAACCGCTCCGGTGCTTGCCTATTTTCGTGATTTCGAGGGCTATATCCTTTTCCGGCAAGACAAATTTAGTGAAGCCAAGTTGATTATTTCTATTAATTCCTGGGATTCGGCCGTGCCGGGGAGAGATAATCGAGTCCGCGCGATCCTTTTCCAATCCATGAACGTCGATAAGGCTATGGCAACGCTCCACCTTACACACATCGCAGGCGAATCGATAAATTTTGATCAATTGAAGAAAAAAGGTCTCTATAAAATCGAGACGAGCGGCGTACTTATTTTAGGAGGTGTGGTCAGGCCTGTGCGTCCAACGATCGAAATTGAGTGGGTAAATAATGCCTGGAAAGTAAAGTCAGCAGAGCCGCTTCAAATCCTTATTTCGGATTTTAAGCTGGACGGAAACCTTCCCGCATTAATGAAAGAATGCAATCATAAATCCGTCGGAAATAACGTCTCGATTGAATGGGAATTGGAATTCGAAAAAGAGTAATGTTGCCGTACGTCCCAACCCTTCCTGATATTACCTAAAAGCTTCCATTATGGCTACGCGCCCGCTAAAACTTATCAGCTGGAATGTGAACGGTCTTAGAGCCGTTACCCGATACGGCTTTCTCCAATGGTTGCAAAAAGAGAATCCCGACATCGTTTGCCTTCAAGAAACCAAAGCGCTTCCGGAGCAGGTGGAAGAAGTCGTAAGCCAGCTCGGCGGATATCATGTTTACTTTAATTCCGCCAAACGCAAAGGATACAGCGGAGTTGCGACATTTACCCGCGAGAAACCGGTCAAAGCAATATCGGGTTTAGGTGTTTCTAAATTTGATGACGAAGGCCGCGTTCTTATTACCAAATTTCCTACATTTGTTTTATATAACGTGTATTTTCCAAACGGTGGCCGGGATTTAAGCCGCGTTCCGTTTAAATTGGAATTTTATCAAGCCCTCTTAAAGCAAATCATCGCCCGTCAGGCCAGGGGAGAGCATGTTGTAGTTTGCGGCGATTACAACACAGCACATCAGGAAATCGATTTGAAAAATCCAAAATCAAATCAAGGCACTTCCGGCTTCTTGCTTGAAGAACGGGAATGGGTGACTCGCTATATTAGCGAAGGCTTCGTTGACGTCTTTAGAGAATTTCACCCTGAGCCTGAGAAATACACTTGGTGGTCTTATATGTTTAACGCTCGCGCGCGCAATATTGGCTGGAGAATCGATTATCATTTGGTGAGCGAGAACAGCAAAAAGCGTTGCGTTGATGCCTATCATTTACCGGAAGTTCGCGGCAGCGACCATTGCCCGGTTGCTTTAATTTGGAAGTAAAAATAAGGAGGAATCCATGCCTTTTGTAAGCATAAAATTGATCGGACCGATGACGGATGAGTCAAAAAAAGCGATGGCGGAGGGCATTACCGACGTCATTGAAAAGAAGGGCGGAAAATCCCGAGATCAGATCTGGATTGTGTTTGAAGAGTTTTCTCGCAAGGATTGGATGATCGCCGGCAAGCCCATCTAGTTTATGGTCTTTTTTCAAAAACTTTCATCCCAACCACAACGCGCTAGGATTAAGAATTAAATCATTATTATCATAAGTAATTATGATATAATAGCTTATGTTGTTTCCTTCTTTACCCTCTCTAAGCTTCCAAAGCACTTCTATAAATAGTTTTTGTTTAAAAATTTAGAATTGACTTCAATATTTTCGGGTGGTAAACTTACCCTACAATTTGCAAACGTTTGCAACTATCTTTGTCCTTGCTCTCTATTTTTTTCCCGAAACTTCGTCGCCTTCCCCGGTGATCGGTCTTCGGGAATGAATCTAAAGGATTAAAACTTCCGAGAATGGAATTCTCAGCAGAGGAAGCATTACGTATGGCGGTAACACTTAAAGATATCGCCAAGAGAACCGGCGTCTCTTATTCGACCGTTTCTCGGGCGGTAAATCAGGAAACCGCAGACCTCGTCAACCCTCGCACCCGCGAGAAAGTCCTCCGGGCTGTTGAGAAATACGGCTACATTCCGAACCGCTACGCCAGAAGTTTAAAAGTCAACGTCACGCAAACCCGCATTATTGGTTTTACCTCGGCATGGTTTCCTCATATTTTCATGGGAGAATTTGTCGGTAAAATTATGGCCGGCGCTTTTGATGAATGTGAAAAACGACGTTACGACATCGAACTTTTTCCTGTGATTCGTGGCGATGCCGGAGAAATATCCAAGCAACTTCTTTTCGGGCGAATTCTTGACGGCATACTTGTATTCGGTTACGAAGGCGGGGGAGATTTCTTTGACCGATTACTTAGCCTTGATATTCCGCACGTTATCGTTAATTGTTACGATCCTAGCGCCAAACAAAAAAACTTCGTTTATTGCGATAGCCGCAAAGCAGCTCGAACGGGCGTGGAGCATTTGGTCGAGCAAGGTTACCGGGAAATCGCCATTATCGTAGGCTCGGCGGTTACGCATGACGCAACACAGAGGCTTCTGGGCTATGAAGATGCGCTAAAAGCGCACGGCATCGATGTAAATCCGGATCTGATTTTTCAGGGAAGTTTTGTGAAATCAAGCGGCTATGAGATTGGCCAGCAGATTTTACGTTCCAAGCGCCGCTTGCCTCGCGCTGTTTTTTGTTCCAACGATGACATTGCTATAGGTCTTCTTCATCTTTGTCAGGAGCGCGGCATTCGTTGTCCCGAAGATGTGGCACTTGTAGGATTGGATGACGCGGAGCACGCTTCTTACACGGTGCCGTCGCTTACTACGGTTGAACAGCCCGGCGCGCAACTGGGTCAGCGCGCTGTTCACTTATTGGATGATTTAATTGAAAAGCGTGTATCGGCTCCGGTCCATGTGGAAGTACCGACACGATTGGTAGTCCGAAATTCATCGGTTCCAAAGCTTTTTGTGACTTTGAATCAGGCTGTTTGAAATAAAAAGTTTCCGTTTCTATCGCCCTACATAAAGGGCTTTGAGCGGTGAAAATTCTTTCCGCTTGGGTGGGAAGAGTAGAAGTAGGAAGTAAACGGTTAGGCGAACATTGCGGGTTGGGTTTCGAGCGTAACTCGTCGGTGATGGATTGCCTAAAATAACATAATAAATAGAAAAGGCGGAGTTACGCTGTCCTTAAGGTAGATTTAGGCGGCATGATTCGAAATTAATAATAAGGGAAGGAAGGTAACGTTATGTGCGTAGAACGACATTGGATATCCACAGGGGATGATAACCATCTACAAGTGTTTTCGGATCGACCGCTTAGTTTTGAAGTTATCACCGACGGAAGAAACCCTTCGCTAAACGGTAATTTTGGTAGCTGCCTATCAAGCGACGGTATTTCGTTTTGGGCGGAACGCGAGCCGAAAATAAATTCCATCATCTCCGTAGAGCTGAACGATAACATGCTTTCCAATTGCTCCGAAGTCGAGCGCGAAATGCTTCGAATCGGCAGCAGCATCATTGGCAAAGTCGCTTCGGTCGAGAGAAACGATTTTACGAGCGAAGTTATCGTTAAAATGCACTTCCTAAAACGTAACGGCGCTTACGTACCGTACGGCGAGCAGTTGGCCGCGGTTATTTAGAGGTTACCATCGCCGCTTAGCGTTTTTAGAAGAAGTCACAGCAAATTTATAGTTTAAAAATTAAATAAAAGGGAATTTCTTAACCAACGTTTCAGAACATAATAAAAGTTTAATAAACCAACCTAAAACTGAAACTTTTTCATTTAACACTCTACATTTCGCACTACGGGTGTGCCCGTTATTTAATTCCGTTTCACCAGCTCGGTAAGCAGAACTGTTTTGCGGCGCCGGCGGTTTGTCCGCTCCAGCGGCGGACAACCGCCTACCGCTCGCTATTCGGATTCCCGCAGGTTAAAAGCCGCGGCGGGGAACCAAGCTCCGAATAGCTGCGCGAGTTGCCTCCAAACAGTTCTGCTTGCCGAGCGCTTCCGGCGGTTGCCGACGGCGCTTTGTACAAAACTGCGGAGCACACGATGTGCGAGAGCAGTTTTTACAAGAGCGCAGTAAATGCCGGGACGGCATTTACGCCGCTTGGCCGAGCGCCGGTCGGGCGCTTGGTGCAGCGGTGCCGCGCGGTCGGCGCGGCGAAGCGTCGACGGAGATAACTGCCGGAAGTGCTCGATACGGACATCGGTTTGGCCTCAGAGCGACAAAGTACGAAGCTAGTTGGCAGTAAATACCTTATTCCCCCTTTTTTTAATCTGTGATATTCTGCCTTCATTGAAAGAAAGACACTGATGCTTAAAGGATTACTATTAGATATTGGCGATACGATCATTATTGAAGAAGAGGGCAAGAGTCTCAATGAAATGTCGGGCGACCTTGTCGAAGGAGCTCTTCCGTTTCTTCAAGAAATGTCACGCCGGTTTAAACTGATTATCGTTTCGAATACCGTCAGTTCTTACGCGGTCGATATCGACCGGCTCTTCATAAAATTGGGTCTGCGGCAATATTTCGCGCACATTATTACATCGCTGGATGTGGGCATCGCCAAGCCCGAACCGGGTATTTTTGAGGAAGCGCTCCGAGTATCCGGACTGCATCCCGTCGAAGTTATTATGATAGGGGACCGTGTGGATACCGATATACTCGGTGCAAACCGTATGGGCATTTGTTCCGTCCTCGTTCGTTGGCGGGAACGCCATCCCTTGAAAATTTTGACGCAAAAACACAAGCCTTCGTTTATTGCCCGCTCGCTTGGCGAAGTCAGGGATTTTATTGATACGCGCGGATGAAAAAGCTCACCCACGAAGAAATTTTATGCCGTCAGCAAGCAAGCCGTCTTCTAGAACCGTATCCGATTTCGGCTTTGCTGAATAATATTCGCAGTTTATACAACGTCGGCTCCATCTTTCGAACCGCGGACGGCGCAGGGCTTTCTCGTTTATATTTGGCAGGAATAACGGGTACGCCTCCGGCATCCGGGCTCATCAAAACATCGCTTGGCGCAGAAAAGAGAGTCCCATGGGAACATGTGAAGACGGCGCCGGAAAAAATTAAGGAATTGCGCAAGGCGAGAGTGCAGATTTTAATGCTCGAACAAACTCATGCAAGCATTTCTTACGATGCGGTTCCTGTCCGTTTTCCTTGCTGCCTTGTCGTGGGAAATGAAATAACCGGAGTGGACGAAGATATAGCGTCGCTGGCCGATTATGCTGTTGAGATTCCCATGCACGGAACAAAAAATTCTTTAAACGTGTCCGTAGCGTTTGGAATCGTCGTTTACGAATTGGCGCGAAAATATAAAGAATGTAAAGTACAAAGCGTATGATTGGACACGAATTGTGGGACCGAACGATGTTTGGCGCGACGATGATTTTCATCGGCGCTATTTTTACGCTTGCCATTTGGGATAAATCATTTTTGCTCGCGTTTGTCGGAACGGCTAATATTCTTTTCGGTGCATACGTTATCTGGGGGGCTTTTGCCTGGGAAGAATATAAAAAGGAAATTTACGAAAAACACGACAAACACAAGCAACCGAACGACCCATCTTCTTCTTCGAATTAAACTTTTTCGTTTCCAAAAACTGTGCTACCATGTTGGCCCTTTAGTAAGAAGGGAATACAAATCGCTAACGATTCAAGGAGAACTATATGCCAACCGAGAGAAAAGGTGGAGTAAAGTTCAAAGGCAATCCACTTACTTTAGTGGGCCCCGAACTTAAAACGGGAGACAAAGCCCCGGAATTTAGCTTGCTCGCCAAAGATTTATCCGAAGTAAAATTATCCAATTATAAAGGGAAGACCGTGCTGCTAAACGTTGTTCCTTCGCTCGACACGCCGGTTTGCAATCTGCAAACCAAGCGTTTTAACGAAGAGGCCGCCAAATTTCCTCCGAGTATCGTGGTGCTTACGGTAAGCGTAGATTTACCCTTTGCACAGACGCGATTTTGCGGAGCGGAGAAGACCGACAAGATTCAATGCCTGTCGGATCACCGGGAGACTTCGTTTGGACAAGCGTACGGCGTTCTTATTAAGGAATTGCGTTTGCTGGCCCGATCTATTTTTGTGGTGGATCCGAACGGAAAAATTTCCTACGTGGAATATGTTCCCGAGGTCACCCATCATCCGAATTACGATAAAGCGTTGGATGCGCTGAAGCAAACCGCCGGCAAGTAGTGATTTCAGAAAAGGCCCGCTCTTACGACACTATTTTCTTTGATTTGGGCCGGGTTCTCGTTGATTTCGATCAGGATATCATCGCCAAGCGTTTGATCGAGCGATCCAACAAAACATTTTCTGAAATCCTCTCTTTTTATAGTCAAACCAATATTATTTACGATTTTGAATCCGGCAAGCTTGCCCCCGAAGAAGTGCTCAAGTCCATCAACGAATGTTTCGGTCTCGCCCTTTCGATGAAAGAATTTAAACTGCTTTGGAGCGATATTTTCTTCGAAAATCGCGAAATGGAAAAAGTTGTAGATGCCCTTCACGGCCGGTACCGGCTTTTTATTATTTCCGATACAAACATTCTCCATTACGAGCATATCGCCGAACGTTTTCCTATCATTCATAAGTTCGAAGAACACATTCTTTCCTACCAGATAGGTGTGCGCAAACCCCATCCGCTTATTTTTCAAGCCGCTCTTAAGCGCGCTAACTGTTTAGCCGAACGAGCGGTTTTTATCGATGATAAACCGAAAAATGTGGAAGGCGCCCGTGAATTGGGGATCACCGGTATCGTTCATACTTCGGTCGACGAAACGCGGCAAGAACTTGAAAAGCTCGGTGTGTTGCCTTGATGCGAATGCGTTTTATTAGACCGTTTCCGATTCAATGGGTTTTTATTCCGCTTCTGGCTCTCGCTTTTATTTTTTCATTTTCACCCGATATTTTTTCTGAAACGGAACCTACTTCGCTTGCCCTTCCACGAAATATTTTGGCGCTTCGTAATATTCATGTCGTTCTTCAGCAAGGTAAACCTTCGGCTCAGATTCGTATTGATGCGCCATACACCATCGAAACGATTCAAACGGAAGAAGTTCTTGGGCGTAGACCCGCGGAAGCCATTAATATCCTTCCGATACGGAACGGCTTGCGGTTAGGCAACGATGAATTTAAGATTTACGGGATAAAATTAGTCAATCCCTCCGGACGGATTTTGGTGGGCGACAAAGGATATCTTGATCAGATTCAGGTGATTCGTGAAAAAAACGGCACGCTTACGCTCATCAATGAAATTGATATCGAAGTTTATTTGCGTGGCGTGCTTCCAAAAGAAGTGGTGGCTTCCTGGCCCGCGGAAGCGCTGAAAGCCCAAGCGGTGGCCGCCAGAACATACGCGCTTTTCGAAGAACTGTATGGGTTTAACAGCGATTTTTCTCTAACCTCAACGGTACAAAGCCAAGTGTACGGAGGAGAAGAGGCCGCTCAGCCGTCCACCAATCAAGCCGTGCGTTTTACCTCCGGGGAAGCTGTTCTATTCAACGGAGAGCTTCTTAAAACTTATTTTCATTCCAATTGTGGCGGACGGACTTACCGGGCGGATTTTGTTTGGGATGTGGAACCCCACAAAGCGCTTATGGGTACGGTTTGTCCTTACGGTAGAAACGCTCCTTCTTTTTTTTGGAACGCTTCGTTTTCAGCAGATGAAATATCCAAACAATTAAGGAAGGCCGGTTTTGTCTCTAATAATGTGCGGGATATTCAGCCGGAAAGCGTGGATAATATTGGTCGTGCTAAAAGCATTTGGATTCGTCACGATGACGGAGATGTGGTTATCAATGCCAATAAATTTCGATTGGCGGTCGGCTCCGGAAAATTAAAGAGCACTATTTTCGATGTACAAAATTTTGGCGACGTTTTTGAATTTAAAGGACGAGGCTTCGGACACGGTGTAGGTCTTTGCCAGTGGGGCATGAAGGAAATGGCCGAGCAAGGGAAAACCTACAAAGAAATCCTCAAGTTTTATTATCCGGGGTCTGAAGTAAAAAAGATTTTTTAGCGGTGCATGGATGTACCGCCCCTTTGGACATGTGGCGAACACGATGTTTGCCGAAAACCAACCAAAGGGGTAAGTGCCCGAACTGCGGTTTTTATCAAAGTCATCGCGCCTGCCCTTGCAAAACGAAAGTTACGGCAAGGACGGCACACTTGCGTATTTATATAAGATTCTGGCTAGAGTGTTTTTCCGCCCCGTTTTTTAGTTACCCCGTCCATCCATGGACTGGATTAAAAACGGGGCTGCGCATCCATGCGCCCGTAGCTCAATTGGATAGAGCGTCACCCTCCGGAGGTGAAGGTTGCTGGTTCGACCCCAGTCGGGCGCACGCTTTTCTATTTTTTTAGGGAATTAAGTCGCTCGGCAAGGACGGTTTTTAGCCGCATTTCGGTTGTGGCGAATTCTAGCTGTCTCATTTCTGAAAGATGTTCCAGGACAACTTCATCCGGCATAATCTCAAAAGCGAAAATTCGCAAATCTACGGGCTCGCGCGTATCCAAAAGAATTTGTCTATTCATCTGCGTGGACAGAGCTTGGTCTTGAGCTTTTATATTTAGCAATAGTAAACGTCTCGCCGTTTCAGGCATGCTTTGGTCTTGCGCCAGGCGCTGGAAGAAGCCGAGCGTTTGCGGATTGTCTAAATCTTGAGAGAGCGCACCGATCGCCTGCATTTGCAAAGAAGGTTCTGTCGCTGGCCCGGTTGCCAAGTCTTCCATAATCCGTCTCGATTCGCGCTCGAAATAGCCGGATTTTTCCCTGAGGAGTGAAACAGCGTATTCACGAAAAGCTAAATCCTCTTCGGGATCGCGAATGATACCCTCGAGATCGCTCACCGTTACTTTTTCCGCCTTCCATAATGCCCAAAGAGCTAGCCTTCTCGTTTCCGTATCAAACGTCTTGTTTTGAAGCATTCCTTGTAAATGAATAGGGGATTTAGTCGAAGCATTTTCTCCGGCGGAGTGAACAATGAAATTTTTAATGAGCACCGGCTGCCTTTTATCGTGAAGAAGAGTTGTGAATAAATTTTCCATTTCCTCAAACCCCTTTTGCTTAAAAAGCGATTCGAGTGCGGCGAGGCGTTCAGCAGGCGCAACAATTGGATTTACGGCACGATTGTAGGTGGGATTCGTGCTATCTAGGTCCGAGGAGCCGGCGTGCACATCGTGAATAAAAAAAGGGAGAAGAAATATAACAAAATAAAACAACCGTTTCATGACATCAAGAAATCAATCATTATGTGAGTCTTGCCAGGATGTTATTTCATAAATGGGAACCGATAAATTGGCGAGCACTTCGCTGCTGTAATTGAGAGTCGCGGAGCCGTTGCCTATGACGTTGCCAGCCTCTGTGGTGACAAAGATAGCTCCGTTTACCAGCATATCGCCGTTCAAATGGGAAAGTTTATCTGTGATGATGACACCGTTAAACTTACCGTGAACATTTTTCATAAGCGCATTACTGGTCGCATTATGAACAATAAGAATGCCGCTGCTGAATGTGCCGAAATCAACGGGCTTCCATTCAGCGCCCGTATAATAGACGATTCCGCTAAAATTTGGCGGTGGCGGTGTAGATGTTTTGTAAGCATCGAGCATGCCGGGTTGAAGTCCTAAGATTTCTTCGGGAGTGGGTGGAAAAGGCGGGGCATTGACTTGAACAGCAACAGGATTATAAGGATTGGCCGGTGCTGCGCCATTTCCGCCAATTTGGGAGCTACCGGACTGAGTATAGGTGGATGTAGTTGTAGCAATGCCGTAAACTCCCGGATTGCCGGTGAGATTCCCGTTTGGATCATGATTGCGTCCATCTACGGTAATATTGCCGTTCGTGGTTAGATTGCTTGCCGCATGCAGCGCAGCAATGGCATTCACCGCTAAATTTTGTTGCCGTACGGTTACCGTTAGAGTAGTTGTCACATCTTTTCCCGTAAGCGTACCGACAGCTCTAATGGTTTTAGCCTGGCCGTCCCAAACCACGTTTACGTTTCCTTGCCCAATGTTTATAGTGCCCAAGCTTTGGGTTTGTCCTGTATTGAGGGAAGCTAATTGCTGTTGAATACCGGCCTCTGCAATGTAGAAAGCTTGCGTTATGTAAGCATCCGTATACGAAGCGCGCATTTCACCGTAGCTCATGGAATACAAGCTGGCGATCAAAATCTGCATTAAGATGAAAATTCCATAAAACGTTATGAGTACAATGCCGCGTTCGTTTCGAAGAATTCTTTTTTGCATACTTAGCCTGCGCATCATCGTTTAGTTCCTTACCGTTACTTCCATAGATAACGCTTGTGTAAGTAACGTGCCGTTAGTGGCCTCTCGGCTGCCTGTGATATTCATGCCAATCTCACGAGGATTAGTCAGAGCATTATATGTAAAATCAACGTCAGAAATATCGGTTGCAAGCACGCGTACATCCATTCCCTCTGTTCGCAAAAGTTCTGTTCCGGTCAGGTTGTAAATAATCGTTTGCCACGCCGTGGGGCCTAGAGGCCCGACGGCGGTGGGAAGTTCGAAACTAATACCGTTACTTCCCGGACTGAGAATTTGAATTCCATTCGGGCTTGCGGCTCCTGCTTCGCGTAACTCTCTTACCATGGCGCGCACGCCTTTTACGAGATCATCGTTCAGCGTTATCGCAGCATGGTTGATGTGCCAGTTACGGTAACCAACGATCATTACCGAAGCAACTCCTAGAAGAAAGACAATAATCATGACGGAAGCGATCATGAATTCAACGAGTGTAAATCCAGCGTTGTTTTTTAGGCGCATTGCTTTCATTTATGTACCCTCGAGCCGGGTAACGATTTGATAGGTCATCGGATGATCTTTCGTGTTCCATGTTGTGGTAATCGTAACTTCGGTTAAATTTGTGCTTAAGGAAGAAAATGTAACTGCCGTGTTTTCGTTTTGCAAAGTATTGCAGCCGTTCGTGCCTGCCCAGGTTGTCCAATTTATATTCTTGGCTGTACCAATAGAGGTATCGGCTTTAAGTTTGATTTCCTCCGCGACTTTTTGCGCATGAAGGGATGCTACCGAAAGATTGCGCCCTGATTCCTGGAGAAGATGCATTTGAGATACCGCAGCAACGCTGGTGAGTAAAGTTATCGTGAAAACGCTCATGGCAACGGCAATTTCGATGAGCGTAAAACCTGCATTTTTTGTGTCAGAGTGAACCTCTAATGAGCGGTAGAAAATTTTTCGGGAAGAAAACAAATTTTCCATATAAGAGGGATAAAACGTTCGTAAAAAGGAAGACTTTTTTATGGTGCGTCTTAGTTCGTCCATGATTTTCTTTCTTAATTCTCTAATTAAAGCTTGCCTTATATTTAAATAACCCGCAAGCAAACTTTCGGTTTAAAAACGTAAGTTATGTATTTATAGCTATTTATAAATAATTTTGCTCATTTTTAAGCGATTGGTAAGGATGGGTGGGAACCGTGTAAGCTTCTTATAGGAGCAAACAATGATGGATCAGCGTTTTAGAAAAGGGTTCGTTCCAAGCATTTATAGCAGGGCTGGTTTTACTATGGTCGAATTGATTATAGCCCTGCTTATCTTCATTATTGCTGTAGGATCTGCCTTCGCGACATTTCAAGCTTCCGCACAACTCACCGAGTCCGCGCGAGATCGAATGGTTGCTTTGCAAGACGCATCGTCCGTTCTCGAGGAAATCAAAGCACTAGCACTGCAAAACGTCATGACGACTTTGCCCGCGCAGCTATCGAGCGGTCAATTTAATTCACAGCTTCGCACGTTCGACAGCAACGGAAATGCAACAGGACAGTCCGTACCGGCACTTACGACTGAGCAGATAACCTTGACGAGTAATCCGCAAATTATAAATGCCAATACTACGCTGGTCACTTTTACCGTCACGGTTTCCTGGGCAGAAGCGAGAGGAAGGCAATCATCGTTAAGTTTGACTACGCAGAGAAGCAGTTATTGACGAAATAGAGGAGCGCATGCGAAAGAAAAAGGCAAGGCATTTCAGAAATTCCGGATTCACCCTCGCAGAATTAATGATATGCGTGCTTCTCAGTTCCATCATGTATTTGACGGTTTTCGCTTCGGCGCAAACAGGCATTCTTTCCATGCGCCATACCGACGTGCGTATTCACTTAAACGATCAGTTAAACCGGGCCGTTAATGCGTTCAGCCGGGAAATCGTCCAAACATCTCCGGCCGTTAATTCACCGCACATCAATATAACCACGGATGCGAACACCAACAGCGTAGTGAGTTTTCAAATACCCGTCGATGCCGATGGGATAAACGATTGGAGCGGATCCACAAGATCCGATATCATCGATAACACTACGGAATACGTTCAGTGGGGCGCCCATAAGAATCTCGGCAACGAAGATTCTAACAATGCTCTTCTAGGTCAATGGATCCGGTATTCTGTTCAGCAAAACGCAGGCATTACGGATCCTTCCATGAGAAATCAGCTCGTTCGCGAAACTCTTCTGGCTAACGGAACAACGGTGGATCCTGCTCAGCCGAGTAAGGTGATCGCTAGCAACATAACTCGTTTTCAGGTGACGAAAAATGCTCAGCGCCTCGCGGTAGTTTTGGAAGGAACCGCTCGCGACAATACCCAAGGCGGCGGCACGCCGCGGATTATCCGGGATTCTTATTCGACGGATTTGATACTGCGTAACGATACCTATTAGAAAAGGAGCGTGAGGATTATGAATCCGAAACTGGCTTTAAAAAGCCGAAGGAGAAACGAAAAGGGGTTCTTATTAATGTCTTCGCTTTTTGTGACGACGCTGCTTTCTGCACTTTCGATTGTGGCTTATTCACGCGCTATGCATGAATTCAGGCAGGTGAGCCGGGAAATAGATCGTGCGAAAGCCTATTATGTTGCGGAAGCAGGCATTCAAAATGTCGTCGCACAGATAGGAGGAAACGCCTATACGGGATATATTTTGATCGATCCCGTCACCGGTGTTGCCGTCCTGGACGGTAACAACCAGGGAAATATTTCCATAAGCAATTTCCAGAACGCTGTCGGGGGATCTGCCGGAGGGTATTCCGGAGCCGGTGTTTCTCCGGCCGGTTTTTCTGTGGATATTGACTACATCAATGCGGCCGATTACGTGATTTTGGAAGCACAGGGAGTCACCGGTTCGGAAATCCGCACGCTTGAGGCCCGCGTATTTCTGGAATCTAATTTCTCCAAGTACCTTCTTTTTGTGGACTATCCCAATTTCGGTTCCGGCACTAACGCTGTATACGGAGAACCGACGGGAAATCCCGCTCATCCGGAAGGCGTGGCGCCCCATCAAGGGGTCCGGCCGAATCTTTATTTTACCGGCAATTACCAAATTCCCGGCAATAATGTCCAAGTGTACGGAGATACGGCTTTGAAAGGTTCTGTAACGACAAGCACAAGCACATCAAAAATTCATGGCGACACGTTCACGGGAACATTTCAAACAAACGCTCAGGGAATTCCCATTGATGACGGAATAACCGGAGGCGTCGCCGTCAGAGACGGCTATAAAGATGATCCAGATTACGATGGCGATGGCATTGGTCCGAAACCAAACGATCCGGATGATCCGGACGATTTTCCCGACAGGCATCGTTTAGATGCGGCCAACTATGAAATTCTCCCGAAAGTCAACAAGCCTTTTTACTCAAATGCAGCGCATAATGCCATTCCGGCTTTCGGCGGTGCTGCGGCGCAGAATCGATATCTGGAATTTGTGCCCGCTTCCGGTTCGGGCAATTATACCGTCGTGAAGGAATACAGCAGTTCGGCTTATACGACCCAGACGGCTACGTATAATTTGCCGAAAACCGCGATTGTGTATGTAAATGGGGATGCCTATGTGAAAGGTGCTGTCGAGGGACGGGTTTCTTTTGTATCTTCAAAAGATATTCATTTTATGGGGAATTTGACGTATAAGAACGGAGCCGTTAAGTCCGATCCTAATCATTCGGTAGCTTTTCTGGCCAGTGATCAGCTTTATTTCAAGCCGGATAGTATTACCGCAACCGGCATTTTTTACTCCGAAAACGAGAATAACAATAATTCTTCGGGCAACGTTGCTTTTGAGGCCAGCAAGACACTTACCGGCGGAACGGATTTTTCAAAAACGTATCTTCGCGTTTATGGGAATCGATTGATTGTAGGGCAGACCGACTTGAGTATTTATGCAGACCGTCAATATTTGTATGACGCCGGTCTCAGAAAATACCGGCCGCCGGGACTTCCGGTAGAGCCGGCCGTCCAGGTAGTGCGTGAGCTTTAAAGTCACGCACGGGCTTTAAAAAACTGAAATTTCAGTATAAACTTATCCGCATTCAATAAGGAAGAACAACCCATTAAGCGCATGAATCTCGTTTTGAATCCAAAACAAAAAAAGATTTTGTTGATTATCGCGGCTTTCTTTTTTGTCGGTTTGTGTTTATGGACATGGCGGATTTTATTTTTCATCAAGAGTCCGAGTTTTATCGAATCAGAAAAAGTGCAAAAAGAAGAAGAGCTCCCACCGCTAAAACAAAATGTAGTTTTTACCCGCCTTTCCGTCGATACGTCTCTCTCCGAAGATGTGCTTCGACAGAGAAAGAAACGTTGGGAAGAAAGCGCCGCAAAAGAAGTGCCGGTGGAATACGGCCCCGATGGAAAACCCACAAAGCCTTTCATTTACGATTAATTTCAGTACGTCTCCCTGTTGATTTAATCATAACCCATTTTCCTGCTTAGAGTTAAATCTTACAAGCCTTGCTTTTCCTGACGTGTTGCTCTATTATATGAAACTTTTTCGGGCGACCGCCCCCGGCGCTCGGTCAAGCGGTGCCTACTGTACAATGAGTTTGGAGATTATATGAATAGCGTGCGAATAGGTCTGATCGGCTTAGGCAATATCGGAAGCGGAGTGTATGAAATCCTTCGTAGGAAACAAAGCATTCTCGCCAACCGTGCAGGCGTAAAACTTGAAATGGCTTATGTCTGCGACCAGAGAACGGCTAATAAATCGAAATTAGGCGTTCCGAATCGAATTTTTACTCGCAATGCGAAAGCTGTTTTAAATGACCCTTCGGTAGATATCGTTGTCGAGCTTATCGGTGGAATCAAAGCCGCGCGAACGCTTATTCTCGAAGCTTTTCGCAAAAAGAAGCATGTAGTTACCGCCAACAAGGCGCTTCTCGCCGAGTGCGGACCGGAGATTTTCCGCGCGGCGGCAAAAGCCGGTCGCGAAATTTTTTTCGAGGCGAGCGTGGGCGGCGGGATTCCCATTATTAAAAGCCTGCGCGAGTCCTTCGTAGCCAATCACATTTTATCGATTCATTCCATCATTAACGGTACATGCAACTATATTCTCACGCGCATGTCGAAGGATGGTTTAAGTTTTGAGGAAGCGCTCAAACAGGCGCAGGCAAAAGGGTACGCCGAAGCCGATCCGACGCTTGATATCAGCGGCGCCGATGCCGCGCATAAAATAACCATTCTGGCCATGCTTGCTTTCGGCGGGCTTGTCCCATTTTCCGCCGTCTCCGTAGAGGGCATTACCGGAATTACAAGCGACGATATTTCGTTTGCCAAAGAATTTGGTTATGCCATTAAGCTTCTGGCGATTGCTAAAAAAACAGCCGGCGGCATCGAAGCGCGCGTTCAGCCGACGCTTCTTCCCAAATCCCATATTTTGGCGAATGTCGAAGATTCGTTTAATGCCATTCTTTTGCACGGTGATGAAGTGGGCGATTCGCTTCTCTATGGACGCGGCGCGGGCCGGCATCCGACCGCCAGCGCGGTAACGAGTGATTTGGTGGATATCGCCAGACTCATTGTTTCCGGTCAGCGTTCCGCTCCGCTTCCGGTAAAACGTTTGCTTAAGGTAAAAAATCTTTCTGCCATCGAATCGAGGTATTATTTGCGTTTCACCGCTGTTGATCAACCGGGAGTGTTAGCGAGGATTTCTTCGATACTTGCGCGGCAGCATATAAGCATTAGCGACATGATTCAAAAAGAACGTAAAGCCGGTAAAGTTGTTCCGCTTATTTTCATTACACATCATGCCCACGAAGACAGGATTCGCCGTGCGCTTCGGCAGCTAAATCAGCTAAGCGTTGTAAAAGCCAAGGCTCAAATACTCAGAATCGAAGACTGATTATGGTAACTCTCAAGAAGGTTGAAAAGAAAATCGGGATCATCGAGCGTTACGCGGAATTTCTTCCGGTAACGGCAAAGACGCCTATTGTTTCTTTAAACGAGGGGAACACACCGCTCATTTTGGCGGAGAATTTACCGGGCGAAATCGGATTAAAGAACGTAAAAATTTATTTCAAATTCGAAGGGCTTAATCCCACCGGTTCTTTCAAGGACCGTGGCATGACGATGGCGGTCTCGAAGGCGCTTGAAAAAGGTGCGAAAGCCATTATGTGCGCATCCACCGGCAATACTTCGGCGTCAGCCGCTGCGTTTGCTTCGCGCTGCGGGCTGAAATGTTTCGTGCTGGTACCCGAAGGAAATATCGCGAAGGGTAAACTTCTCCAGGCTTTTCGCTACGGGGCAAAAGTAGTTGTTGTAAAAGGAAATTTCGATCAAGCGCTTGAAATCGTAAAGACCATTACCTCGACGACGGATATTCATTTAGTAAATTCGCTAAATCCGAATCGGATTCAAGGGCAGAAAACGGCCGCGTTTGAAATTTGCGATGATCTTGGTGATGCGCCTGATTACCACGCCATTCCGGTAGGAAATGCCGCCAATATTACGGCGTATTGGATGGGTTACAACGAATACTATAAGCTCGGCCGGACAACCCGGCTTCCGAAAATGCTTGGATTCCAAGCCGAAGGTGCGGCGCCCATTGTTAAAGGGCACCGGATTGAGAAGCCCGAGACCATCGCAACCGCCATTCGCATCGGCAACCCCGCAAGTTGGAAAGAAGCGCTCAAAACGCGCGATGATTCGGGCGGATTAATCGAAGCGGTGACGGATGAGGAAATTATATGGGCCTATCGGTATATTGCCGAACGTGAAGGTATTTTTGCCGAACCCGCCTCAGCGGCGGCAGTAGCAGGTATTAAAAAATTAGCCGAGAGAAATTATTTCAAGCCGGGCAGCACGATCACCGCCACGCTTACCGGATCGGGCTTGAAAGATCCGGATTTCGCTTTGAGTTTTAAAGACGAAATGATTTCGGTAGAACCGGTGCTTGAAAAAGTAAAAAAAGTCATCGGAGTGTAACGCAACGTCATTGCGAGGGAATTCGTTGTAGGGGTGCGATTCATCGCGCCCGATTAAGCGGGCGCCATAAATGCCGCCCCTACAGATGTTAATTGGAACTCCTCGCAATGACTCAAGGGACTTAAATTATGAAATATATTTTGTTAATTCCAACCGGGCTTTCGGATGAAGCGATTCCTTCGCTTGACGGGAAAACTCCGCTTGAAATGGCGCAAACGCCCAACATGGATTATTTAGCGAAAACCGGACGGGTTGGAAATGCACAGCATACGCCGAAGAAATTTTATCCCGGAACGGACGTGTCTTCGCTTTCCGTGCTCGGCTACGATCCCGAGCAGTATTACACCGGCCGCGGAGCTCTTGAGGCCGCTCATTTGGGTGTGAAATTGGGGCCGGGCGAAGTAGCATTCCGTGTAAATTTTGTTACGGTGGATGGTGACAAGCTTGTCGATTACAACGCGGGCCAAATCACAACGAAGGAATCCCGTGCGCTCATTGCTTATTTAAATAAAACACTCGCTAACGACGCTGTGCGGTTTGTTCCCGGTTTGACGTACCGCCACCTTGCGATTTTCAAAGTAAAGCATGGCTTGACGGGTTTGGCGGCGTCCTGTGAACCTCCGCATTTAGCTATGGGGAAAACGTTTGAAGATCATTTCCCAAAAGGTGCGGGCGAAGAACTTCTGGCGCACGTGATGCGCGATGCGCGTAAGCTTCTTCGTGATCACGAAGTGAATCAAGTTCGCGTGGATCTCAAAGAAAATCCGGCCAATATGATTTGGCTCTGGGGCCAGGGGGCGACGCCGGATGTTCCGAAATTTTCCGAGCGTTTTGCCGTGCGCGGAGCGATGATAGCGGCTGTAAATTTGGTGCGCGGACTCGGGCATATTACCGGTTTGAATGTTTTGGATGTGGAAGGCGCTACGGGTTACGTGAACACAAATTTTCAAAATAAGGGCTTGAAGGCGATTAGCGCGCTCGAAAAATACGATTTCGTATGCGTTCATGTCGAAGCGATGGATGAAGCCAGCCACGAAGGCAATGTAAAATTGAAAATGCACTGCATCGAGCAATTTGACAGGCATGTAGTCGGGCCGGTTCGTGAATACATCCAATCGCATAAGGATGCGCGCGTTTTGATCGCTCCGGATCACGGGACTTCGTCTTTAAAGAAAGTACATCTTCGCGATACATCGCCGGTGATTTTAAGCGGTGCGGGTATTGCGCCCGATGAAATTGTGTGTTTTAACGAAGAAGCTGCGCGGCATTCGAGCTGGTCGATAGCCAAAGGTCATGAGCTGATCGAAGATTTTATAAAAGAAACAGTTAGAGCGCGATAATTATATGGGATTAGTCGTTCAAAAATACGGCGGATCTTCGGTGGCCAACCCGGAACGCATTATGAGCGTAGCGCGGAGGGCTGTTGTTGCAAAACGCAAAGGCAATCAAGTCATCGTTGTTGTTTCGGCGATGCAGGGCGAAACGGACCGGCTTATTAATTTGGCGCATCAAGTTAATCCGCTTCCGAGCCGCCGTGAAATGGATCAGATGGTTTCAACCGGCGAGCAAGTTTCGGTGGCGCTGCTCGCGATGGCCATTCATCGTCTTGGCGAGAAGGCGATTTCGATGACGGGATTTCAAGTCGGTATTGTTACCGACGAACTTCACACGCAGGCAAAAATTGTAGATGTGGTTCACGCAGACCGCGTTAAAAAACGTCTTCACGAAGGAAATGTTGTCATTATCGCAGGCTTTCAGGGCCAAACTCGAAATCATGAAATTACTACGCTCGGTCGCGGCGGGTCGGATTTAACGGCTGTTACGATGGCGAAAGTATTCGGCGCCAAAGTTTGTGAAATTTACACCGACGTCGACGGCGTTTACACAGCCGATCCGCGCATTGTTCCGAACGCCCGGAAGCTTAAAGAAATCAGCTACGAAGTGATGCTTGAAATGGCTGCTCTTGGCAGCAAAGTGCTGCACTCGCGTTCGATAGAAGTGGGGAAAATTTATAACGTTCCGATACTGGTGAGGTCTAGTTTAAATCACAATCCGGGTACTTTGATTACGGAGGAAAAAAAGAGTATGGAAAAAGAAGTCGTGAGCGGTATTTCTTTAAATGCGCAAGAAGCCAAGGTCACTATTTTCGGTGTGCCGGACCGGCCGGGTGTCGCCGCGAAAATTTTTAAGATCATCGCGGATCACCACATCAATATCGATATGATTATTCAAAACAAGACGAACACGAAAAATACCGATATTTCCTTCACGCTTATGAAAAACGATTTGAAACGTTCGCTTCCGGTGATCGAAAAGGCCGCCAAGGCGGTTCAGGCCAATCGTGTGACATGCGATGAAAATATCGCCAAAGTCAGCGTGGTCGGCGTGGGCATGCGTTCGCATTCCGGTGTGGCGAGCAAAATGTTTAGTACGCTCGCGAACCAAAAAATCAATATCGAAATGATTTCCACAAGCGAAATCCGCATTTCCTGTGTTATCCCCGGCAATGACGGGAAGAAATCGGTAAGTGCCTTACATAAAGCATTTGGATTAGCCAAGAAAAAATGAAAATTCGGATTTACGACACAACTTTACGCGACGGCGCCCAAGGCGAGGGTATGAGTCTTTCGTTAAACGATAAGATTCTTATTACCCGCATGCTCGATGACTTTGGCGTGCACTATATCGAAGGCGGATGGCCGGGCTCCAATCCCAAGGACGCAGGTTTCTTTAAGGAAGTTCAAAAATTGAAACTTAAAAACGCCGTGATCTGCGCCTTTGGTTCCACTCGTCGCGCTAACGGAAAGGCAAAGACGGACAATCAAATCAATGCCTTGATCGATGCTAAAACGCCGGCCGTCACCATTTTCGGCAAAAGCTGGGATATGCAAGTGACGGACGTGTTGAAAGCGCCGCTCAAAGAAAATTTGGAGATGATCAGTGATTCGGTGGATTATTTGAAGAGCAAAAAGAAAGAAGTGATCTACGACGCTGAGCATTTCTTCGATGGCTACACGGCCAATCCCGATTACGCGCTTCAAACGGTTAAAGCGGCCGCCGAGGCGGGCGCAGACAATATCACGCTTTGCGACACAAACGGCGGGACGATGCCGGATCGTGTGACTCAAGTTGTCCAAGCCGTAAGAAAAGGACTGTCCGTGAGTCTGGGTATCCATTGCCACAACGATATGGAACTGGCCGTGGCTAATTCATTAGCGGCGGTAGAGGCAGGTTGCGATCTGATTCACGGCACGATTAACGGATACGGCGAGCGCTGCGGAAATGCGAATCTGATCAGCATTATTCCGGTTCTGCAATACAAAATGAACCTGCCTTGCATAAAGCCCGAGAATATGCGCCGATTAACGGAGCTCAGCCACTATGTGGCCGAGGTCTGTAATATGCCCATTAATAATAACCAACCGTTTACCGGCCGCTCAGCGTTTGCACATAAAGGCGGAGTGCACGTTAACGCGGTCATGAAAACGGCTGAGAGCTACGAACACATCACGCCGGATTCGGTTGGAAACGAACGCCGTTTCCTCATCTCTGAGCTTAGCGGGAAAACCAACGTGCTTCTGAAGGCGGGTCAGCTTGGAATTAAACTCGATAAGAATGCCGCCGAGACCGCGCGCATTCTGGATAAAATTCAAGACCTCGAAAACGAAGGCTACCAATTCGAAGCCGCCGAAGCTAGTTTCGAGCTCATCATTAAAAAAATGACCGGGAAATACAGGAAATTTTTTGATTTGGACGGTTTCCGTGTTACGGATTCTGCCAATCACGACGGCCGATCATCGAGCGAGGCCGCTGTCCGGCTTTCGGTGAATGGAAAAGAAGAGCATACCGCTGCGCTTGGCGACGGTCCCGTGAATGCGCTTGATCTGGCGCTCCGCAAAGCTCTCGTGAAATTTTATCCTGTCATCGAGAAAATTCATTTGGTAGATTTCAAAGTCCGCGTCATAAACGGCGCCGACGGCACGGCCGCCAAAGTCCGCGTCTTCATCACCTTCCAGGATGAGAAAGAAACCTGGTCCACCGTAGGTGTATCCACCAACATCATCGAAGCCAGCTGGCACGCCCTCGTCGAAGCCATCGAGTACAAACTCCTAAAATCTTAAGCTAGAAATGGTTTGAGAGATTAATAAACAATTATGGAACTAGCCAAGGTTTATTCAGCCAAAGAAGTTGAGGAAAAGTGGTACGCCTTTTGGGAAAAGGGTGGATATTTTGCGCCTGATCTTAAGAGGAAAGGTAAGTCCTATGTCATTGTGATTCCCCCACCGAACATCACCGGCATTCTTCATATGGGTCACGCGTTAAATAATTCCATCCAAGATATTCTCACGCGTTGGCACAGGATGCGCGGCGAGCCGACACTTTGGGTGCCGGGCACCGATCATGCCGGCATTGCGACACAAAATGTGGTTGAGCGGCAGATTAAAAAAGAAGGCCTGCGCCGCCAAGATCTCGGGCGCGAGAAATTTATCGAGCGTGTTTGGCAATGGCGCGAGGAATACGGCTCTACCATTATTAAACAATTGAAACGCCTCGGCTCCTCCTGCGATTGGTCCCGTACGCGGTTTACGATGGATGAAGGGCTTTCACGCGCCGTGCGTGAGGCATTCGTAACGCTTTACGAAGACGGTTTAATTTACCGCGGACTTTATCTTATTAACTGGTGCCCGCGCTGCCGAACAGCGCTTTCGGATGAGGAAGCCGCTTCAAAGGAAGTAAGCGGCAAACTTTATTACTACTATTACTGGGTGGTGAATTCGAAAACGGGCAAGAAAGAAATCGATGAAAAAGTTTTCGTTGCCACGACTCGGCCTGAAACGATGCTTGGCGACACCGCGCTTGCGATTAATCCGGGCGATGAGCGGCATCAAGCGCTTCTGAGGAAGAAGGTAATTCTTCCGCTCATTGAGCGCGAACTCAAAGTTATCAAAGATGATTACGTGGATAAGGAATTCGGATCCGGTATCGTCAAAATCACGCCGGCGCACGATCTGAACGACTATGCTATGGGCGAGCGGCACGCATTAGAGAAAATTAATATTCTCACCGAAGATGCGCATATTAATGAGAACGGGGGAAAATACAAAGGCCTCGAGCGCTTTGAAGCCCGCAAAAAAATTATCGAAGATTTAAAAGAGCAGGGCCTCTTTATTAAAGAAGAAGATATCCGACATAACGTTCCTCATTGTTACCGCTGTGATAGCGTTGTCGAGCCCTATCTTTCCGAACAATGGTTTGTGAAAATGAAACCGCTCGCCCAGCTTGCGCTTAAAGCGCTCGACAAAGAGGAAAATAAATTTGTTCCTCAACGCTGGACGAAAGTGTACCGGAACTGGATGGAAAATATTCGCGACTGGTGCATTTCCCGGCAAATCTGGTGGGGCCACCGGATCCCGGTGTGGTATTGTGAAAAATGTCCGAAGTCGATTGTTTCGCGAACGGATATTAAAAAATGCCCGCATTGCGGTTCGGATAAAATCCGCCAGGACGAAGATGTGCTCGACACCTGGTTTTCCTCATGGCTTTGGCCATTCTCAACGCTCGGCTGGCCGGATAAAAATTCGCCGGACTTGAAAAAATTTTATCCGACGGCCGATCTTGTCACCGCGCCGGAAATTTTATTTTTCTGGGTGGCGCGCATGATTATGGCGGGGCTTTATTTTATGAAAGAAGTCCCGTTTCGGGCGACGTATCTCCACGGCACGGTCCGTACCGATTCCGGCCAGAAAATGTCGAAATCCCTCGGGAACGCAATTGATCCGCTCGAACTCATAAATGAAATCGGCGCCGACGCGCTTAGGTTTAGCACCGTGATGCTAACGGCAAGCGGACAGGACGCGTATCTTTCGCGGCAGAAATTCGAACTCGGCCGGAATTTTACAAATAAAATTTGGAACGCTTCGCGATTTGTGCTGACCCAGCTTGAAGGGTTTAAAGGTTCTGTCATTGCGGATTCGGTAGGGGCACGGCATGCCGTGCCCCTACTACAAACCGATGTCGATCGTTGGATTTTAGCGCGGTTCAATCGGCTCGCCGGCGAAGTAAACAAAGCGCTAACATCCTATCGTTTTAACGAAGCCGCTACGCAGATTTATCAATTTATCTGGAATGATTTCTGCGATTGGTATCTCGAGCTTTCCAAGTCCCGAATGGCGTTAGGCGGCGAGGATAAACGAGTTACGCAAACAGTGCTTTTATCCATTCTTGAGCGGTCGCTTAGAATTCTTCATCCGTTCATGCCGTTTATTACCGAAGAAATTTGGCAATTGCTTAAAAATTATTCCACCGATTCGTGGGACCCGACGATCATGATTTCTGCCTGGCCGGTTCCGGAAAAGACGTGGGAATTCGAAGAAAGCGAAGCCGCCGTCGAACTTTTCAAAGAAGCCGTGGTTGGGATTCGCGATTTACGTGCGCGTTTTAGCGTTCCACCCAAAGAAAAAGTCCGCGTAGTGATTAAAACAAAAACCGACAAAGCTGCCAAATACCTCAGCCGTTTTTCCGAAGAAATTAAACAAATGGCGCAGCTCAGCACCTGCGAAATGAGAAAAGATTTTGATCGCGGTGTCGGCGCGGTCCAACGCGTGCTTTCGGATATCGAAATATTTCTTTTCGTCGAAGGGCTCGTCGATCTCGATAAAGAGCGCACTCGAATGGAAACCGAACTGGGTTCGGCTCAAAACCGTTTGACCGGACTTCGTACACGGCTTTCCAATAAACAATTTGTCGACAAGGCGCCGGAAGACGTTATCGAAAGCGAACGCGTGCGGGAAAAAGAACTCGAAGCGCTCATTAAAGACCTCGAGCAAAGCCTCGCCGGTTTAAGGGGGTAATGTATGCGTCTTGCGCGTGCGATTGCTTTGGCAGGGATCACCAGTCGGCGGAAAGCCGAAGAAATAATTCGCGACGGCGAAGTCCAGGTTAACGACGAAGTTGTTACCAATGTAGCCACAAACGTCGAGCCGGATTTAGATGAAATAAAAGTAGGCGGCCAGCGCATCCGCGGCGAACGGAAAAATTATATTCTTCTCAACAAACCTCGCGGAGTGGTTTCTACCGTAAGCGATCCCCAAGGAAGAAAAACAGTGCTCGCTTACATCCCGCGTAAATTGCGCGGACGATTTTATCCCGTCGGAAGGCTCGATCTCGACAGTTCCGGTCTTATGATTCTCACGAACGACGGCGATTTGGCGTTTCGATTAATGCATCCGAAGTTTCACGTTTCGAAACTGTATCATTTGAAACTCGACAAACCGCTTAAAGAAGAAGACAAGCTTCGCCTTGAGCGGGGCGTTTTCATCGAAGGCGGAAGGACGGCGCCTTGCCGGATTCGTACCCGGCCCGGGGCGACTTATGCCGAAGTCGAACTTTTCGAAGGAAGAAAACGCCAAATCCGGCTGATGTTTTTCAGGCGCGGCTACGATGTGAAGCGTCTCGAGCGGGTAGCCATGGGTCCCGTTACGCTTAAAGGACTTCGCCCCGGCACGACTCGCATGCTTACCGAAGATGAGATTCACGTACTCAAAAAAGCTGTGGGATTAATAGAATAATTAGATGCCCTCTCCATTTAAAATCAATCCAAATTTGAGAAAGCGTCTTCGTGATGCATTGAAAGAAGATGTCGGGCGCAGAGATATTTCCTCGGTGTCCGTTATTCCTGCCAAGGCAAAGGGCAAGGCCGTTATCGTTGTCAAAGAAAAAGGCGTTTTGGCCGGGCTTTCGATCGCGCGGGAAATCTTCCGCCTTGCTGATCCACGAATTAAATTTCGCGTACATATTCCTGATGGAGTGAAATTGAAACGGGGAAAAATTGTAGTTTCAGTCGAAGGAAATCTCAGATCCATTCTTAAAGCCGAGCGCGTTTCGCTTAATTTCCTTCAGCATCTTTCGGGTGTGGCTACGCTTACAAACTCTTTTGTAAATCGCGTCCGCGGAACCGGAGCAAAAATTTACGATACGAGAAAAACCTCGCCGCTCTGGCGCGATCTCGAAAAATATGCCGTATGCGTCGGAGGCGGGCACAATCACCGTTCTTCTCTGGGCGAAGTGATCATGATTAAAGACACGCATTGGGCTGCAATGGGCCATCAAAAAATGGCAGGACTACGCCGGCATTCCGTTCCGCTCATTATCGAAGTGCATTCTCGAAAACAACTGGAAGAAGCTCTTCGGGCAGATCCTTATGTGATTATGTTTGATAATCATGGATTGAACGAACTTCGCCGGGGTATACGTTACGCCCGGAATTGGGCGCGAAAGCATAAAAAAACCTGTCCTCAAATCGAAGCTTCGGGTGGTGTAACTATGGAAAATATAAGGCGTATCGCCAAAGCAGGCGTTGACCGGATTTCGGTCGGCGCTGTTACCCATTCTGCTCCCGCGCTGGATTTTTCGTTAAAAATTATTTAATAAGCTACGCTTGCCGGTTTGATTATTTATGACCTCACCGTTTAAACTCATTACTGATTTAAAGCCCCAGGGTGATCAGCCCGCGGCCATAAAGCAGCTCACGGAAAATTTTCTGAAAGGCAAGCGAGAACAGGTACTTCTTGGCGTCACCGGTTCTGGAAAAACGTTTACGATGGCGCACGTCATCGCCAATCTCGGCATTCCCGCGCTTGTTATTTCCCACAATAAGACGCTCGCTGCGCAGCTCTATAGTGAATTCAAAGAACTTTTCCCGGAAAACGCCGTCGAGTATTTTGTTTCCTACTACGATTATTACCAGCCTGAAGCGTACGTTCCAAAAACAGATACGTACATTGAAAAGGACGCTTCGATTAACGATGATCTCGATCGTTTGCGGCTTGCGGCCACCGGTTCGCTTCTTTCCCGTGAAGATGTCATTGTGGTTGCCAGTGTTTCCTGTATTTACGGTTTGGGTTCGCCCGAAGATTGGGCGAAACTGCTCGTTCGCGTTACGGCGGGAGATAAAGTAGACCGCGATCAAATTCTCCGCGAACTGGTTGCGATTCAATACGAACGCGGCGACCGGCAGTTTAAGCGAGGAAATATTCGCGTGCGCGGCGATACTGTTGATGTATTTCCTTCGTATCACGAAGAACCGATACGGCTGGAATGGAGCGGCGACCGGCTGGCCAAAATTTCTATTTTCGATCGCGATTCGGGAAAAGAAATCCGAAAACTTTCGCAGGTCGCTATTTATCCCGCGAAACATTTCATTACGACACCTGAGCGGCTGGCGAAGGCTATGGAATCCATTCGCCACGAACTCGCCGGACGGGTTCGCGAATTAATTGCCGAAGGTAAAGACCTCGAAGCCAAGCGCCTTGAAAGCCGGACTAATTATGATTTGGAAATGATGCGCGAGATGGGCTACTGCTCCGGTATCGAAAATTATTCGCGCCATATTTCGGGCCGAAAACCGGGCGAGGCACCTTACACGCTCATCGATTACTTTCCTAAAAAATTTCTCGTCATTATCGACGAATCGCATCAGAGCCTTCCGCAGATTCGCGGCATGTATGCCGGCGACCAATCGAGAAAAAAAGTGCTTGTCGAACATGGATTTCGCCTGCCTTCGGCGCTCGACAACCGGCCGCTTAATTTTCCCGAGTTCGATCGATTGCTGGATAAAGCGCTCTACGCTTCGGCCACACCGGCTGAATACGAGATGCAGCGCGCACAGGCCATCGTTGAACAGATTATCCGTCCAACCGGCCTTGTAGATCCGGCGGTAGAAATAAAACCCACCGAAGGGCAAATAGACGATCTGATGGCAGAAATTCGAAAACGCGCAAAACTGAAAGAGCGTGTGCTTGTGACAACGCTTACGAAACGAATGGCTGAGGATCTTTCGCGTTACCTGAAAGAAGCCGGCATTAAAGTGAATTATCTTCACTCGGAAGTGGAAACGATTGAGCGCGTTGAAATCTTACGCGATCTCCGGTTTGGAAAATTTGATTGCCTGGTCGGAATCAATCTGCTTCGCGAAGGACTCGACCTGCCCGAAGTCACTCTTGTTGCGATTCTTGATGCTGACAAAGAAGGATTTCTCAGAAACGATATTTCTCTCATTCAAACCGCCGGCCGTGCCGCGCGTAACATTAACGGCAAGGTGATCATGTATGCCGATGAAATAACGCCGTCGATGAAACGCATGATGGATGAGACCGATCGCCGGAGAAAGCGCCAAATCGAATTTAATCAAACCCACGGCATTACGCCGAAATCGATTGCAAAAGCAATTCGGGCAGGCATTGAACAAATTCGTTCGGCCGAAGAGTTTGTAGCCGAAGTAGTCGGAGAAAAAAAATCCGAACACGACGCAAAAAGTTATTTAGCCTACCTTGTTTCCAAAATGGAAGAATCCGCAAGCCGTCTCGATTTTGAAAAAGCCGCCCGCTACCGCGACGAAATCCGCGAATTAAAAAAGACGCATAACCTGGTTTAAGCCAATTTTCCGCACGTGCGGAAAATTAAAAACAGGACTTCTTTTTACAGTAAGTCATTATAAAGTAGTGAGTTACACTAAATAAGTAAGTCCGATAACTTTCATTGTACTAGAAATATAGCTCTGATAGCATATTTAAGCTTAGCACTAAATTAAAAGCAAAAGGGCGTGGCCTTTAAAAGGCAACGCCCTTTTTTTGTGTGCGCCCTCTTTAGTCGAGACTTTAAGAATGATTAATCAAATCACGAAAAAAATTTGGTTCAAACTTGTCGCCGCCGTCCTTTGCGTTGTGATTCCTGCAACGGAGATTGGCCCGGCGTACGCCAGCATTTCGCCCGAAATTGTTGGGACGGGATCTTCTTCAAGCCCGATTGCCGAAAGTGGTCCAGAAATTTCACACTTGCTTTCCGTCGATCATGCTCTTCAGCCCCAACAAATTTCCATTCCCTCCGAGATCGGATCGATCCAGGAAATTTTCCGTGGCCGCGGAAATTCTACCGTCGTTCACATCCAAGATGCGCACGGCAGTATTTCAGCGCAAGGAAATATTGCCAAGCTCGTTAAATATCTTCACGAAAATTACGGAATCAGTCTGCTTACGGTGGAAGGGGCCGCCGGCGAAGTAGACTTGAAAGGGGTCCGGGATTTCCCGGATGCTGCAGTTCGCGAGAAAGTAGCCCGGCGTTATTTGCAATCGTTCGATCTTACCGGCGATGAATATTATCTCATTTCGGAGAATCCTTCGATCACGATGTACGGCGTCGAGCGCATGCTCAAATATTATTTCAACCGCGATCAATTCTTCCGCGCCAAGAAGCTTTCCGAAAAACTTTCTCCGGTTCTAAATCGATTTTCAATCGTCATTCGCAGTTTAGAAAAAGAAATGTACAGCAAAGAATTGCTCACGCTCATGAAAAATATTGATCGGGCAAGGTTGCATCACGAATTTCTCTTAACACACATAAAATATCTTAGCGAACATATCGAAAATTTCGCCTCGCTCTATCCGCAGTTAAACGCGCTTAGAATCTCTGAGCCGGTCGGTACGGATCTTGATTTGTTCATGTCCGAACTCCAATCGGCGGAGAAGACGTTGAAGAATTCTTTACTGAGAAGCGATGCCGAAAAACATCTGGCCGAATTCACCGTTCTGGTCGCGCTGCTTCAAAAACTGCTCACCCTCACACTTTCCAGCGAAGAGTTCGGCGAATTAAAAGCGCACACGGCGAAATGGAACGCGGATTATTTTCGCACTGAATTTGAGTCGTTTTCCAAAAGGCCTCTCTGGAAAACAGAATTCAAACAACTCTTCAAATTCAGCGGGGCCTTTTTAGAATTTTATAAAAGCGCCGGAGCGCGCGATGAAATTTTTGCGAGGAACACCGCGAAAGCGCTCCAAAAGAAAAATGCCAGAAATGCGATCCTTATCACAGGCGGTTTCCACACAACCGGGCTCACGAATATTTGGCGTAAAAATAATGTCTCTTTTGCCGTCATCCGTCCGAATGTGGATGAACCAAATGAAAAAGAGCTTGCGAAATACCAGAACCACGCTATGCGGCGAACAGCTCTTTCAAAGATCGTCGTAGCCGAGCGCGGATTTGGCATCTCGGTTCCTTGGCGGATGGAACTGCGCGACCGCATGATGGCTGATATGCGCCGGGAACTTATCACCTCAAAGGCGATAGGATTTGGGGCAAGTCAGGAGGGCGGTACGGAAATGAACAAGCAGCCTGATCGCGCGGCCGGAGATAATACGGAGAAACCGTTATCCCGTCCCGGACGTGTTCATACCATGGGGCCGGCTTTGCGCGGAATCTTTTCCGCGATCTTTTTATCGAGAAAAGCTTTTTATCTTTCCGGCGCGCTTGCTCTTCTCCTGCCGCTCATGCTTTGGGAACAGCGTTTGGAGCAAAATTCGACGGATGAACCGGACTGGTTTCTTCCGCATCAACGCGCGCAATTTGTCTTCGGCATGCTCGGGTGGACCTGGTTTTTTGGCCGGGCAATCCATGGGCTTAAGGAAAATTTTAAATTAGCCCGCGCCACGCTTCGTTTTACGATTCTTCCGTTTCTTTTTATTCTCCTAACCGATGTATTGATGAAAGCCGGTGTCGCATGGATGCTGCCGCAACTTGGAGGGATTGTGGAAAGTCAGCAGGAGAAAATCAAGCACGCAGTTCACGTGAAATCCCGACTCTACGAATCCCTTTATCCTTATGGTGATTACTCCGATCTGCTTCCTCCGCTTGTCCAGAATTTTCTTTTCGATATCAATCTCTTTCTGCGCGAAGTCCGCAGTTTGTTTGATATGGATAGTGGGTTTTTAATCGCTGATTATCGTCATATCATTCCGGACTTTCCCCCGCCCTTCACGGGTCGTTTCTGGGAATGGCTTTTGTTTGCTTTCTCTGCCACCCTGCTTGGAAATTCATTTTTCAGGGCAGCGGTACTGGTATGGCTGAGCGGATGGTTGATAAGGTATGCAGACGACTTGATTTTTGGTTCAACGATCGATTGGTTCATTACAGCGACCTCACTTCCGAGCGAAATGAGCCACCAACATGCGCAGGATTTAGCGGATGTGGCGCTTAGATTCGGTTATTACGCTTTTCATTTTGGATTTTACATGGCTATCGCTACCCTTTTGGCTAAATTCTTTTTATGGATTTATGATCTGGGAAAAGCCGAAGGCCCTCAGATAAAAGTGAGTGAGCTGCATAGATCAAAACCACGTTTTTTTGAAAAGCACATCTACCTGCCCACAGCCAAAGTTATCGCCAATACGTTTCGTTACGTGAGGCAGAAACCCCCCGTTGAACTTATCTTTGATGGGGCCGCTCCGGAAACGGAAAAAGTCCCGAAAAAAACTTCCGGCTTTGGCGTATCCGAACAGGAAAACGAACATCGGCAGAAGATAAAAGCATTGCACATAAATATTGCTAATACATTGAGAAACGGATCGGCTTTATTCAAGAAGCTTGAAAATCAAGAAAAAATAGCGCCGCTGTTCGATGATCAAACGAAAGGCGCTTTCGAAAATGAGTTTGGGGATTTTTGGAAACGGATCAAGCAGCTTAATGACGAAGCAGAGGGGCTGGAAATTGCAGACGACGAGCGCGAAGGCCTTTTCCAATCTACAAGGGCGCTTGCCGACAAGATCGAAGCCAAACTTTGGGCTCATGAAGGACCAAAGCCTTATTTTAAGGATATTCGCCCATTAAGACGCGCTGTGCATCCGGAACAAATAGACGAAGCGTATTACTCCCTCAGAGAACGTCTAATGCTTAAAGCGTTATGGCGCGATTCTCTTTTTCTGACCGGTTTTAGCTTGCTGATGGGGTTTTTGCTTCTCCGATTTGTCGGACAAATAGAAATCCCGTTGTTTCTTTACGCTCTTACCTTTGGTTGGAGCTTGTTTAGGCTGTATCGTTTTGTCCGCGATCAGCTTTGGCCGCAGGCCCATTACGTTATTGATGTCAAGCCATTCAAAGGCGGTGAGGACAAGTATGCGGATCCGCAAATCGTGCTCCGCCGGATCGCATTTAGCTCATCCGAACCTCAAGATATTCTTGCCGCCGTCCGTGATCCGAAAGATTACAAAAAAGTTGCGGAGTATCTTGAAGAAAGATTAGGGACATCGGATCGCTACAGCAGGCTTTACCTTACGAAAATGAAATACAGCCAGCGCATCGGCTACGCACTTTCAAGAATTTGGGCGACGCCCTATGTTGGGAAAATGGCTTTAGGAATTGCGTATCTCTTGCTCGGCTTGTCGGTACTCGCAATCAATTACATTACTAATGTCGGGCTTGAGTATCATCCTTCGGGATTAACGTATGCTTTACCCAGCGATATAGTCGAAGCACTCAACCCGTTTGGTTTTCTGGGACTTGCGCTCGGCGTAATCGCTTTCCGCTGGTATAAATACAGAAAAGAAAACATTTCTCATCCGGATCGGCGTAGAAAGCCGCGCGGAATAGCACCGGTAAAAACGAAACCCTGGTTTTATGCGGCGGCCTTAAGCGCGGGCTTTACGATTCTTGCCTCCTCCGCCTTTTGGTTAAAGCCATTAGGGCGTCGGTTTACCGCCGAGACCACGCGTTTGGTTTTAAAGATTCCCTTTCTTCGATCCAATGCCAAGCTTACCGAAGAATTTCTAATCTATATTCGCAGCCAATACGGTCAGTCTGAAACATTGCAGGGCGGGCTCAATGAGGATGTGCGAGATATTTATGATGAGTATGGAGCTGAATGGATTCCGGGATTGTCGGGATTCCACAAAACAGGGAGCGATGCTTTCTTTAACGCCCTGGATTTCGAGGATCTGTTTGAAAATCGTCCCGACAGACGCCAGGAACTTTTTGACAGTCTTGCGGCGAGAATATCATGGGCGGCAGACTCGGCGCTTAAATGGCATGTATCCACCCATGAAGAATGGATAGAAAAATCCGAACAAACCGGCCAATTTAAAATTTATGATTTGCGGGCTATTCTCGGATATCTTCCCAAACTTGAATTTGCGTTGGATAGTATCAACCGAAATTGGAATGAGTGGGGAAAATCATTTTTTGACCGCGTAAACTTCGTAAGCCCGAAGTTGGTTCAAAAGGCATTACAGGGAATACTTAATCCGGACTCGGAAGATTTAATTTTCACGAATGGTCAATTTCGCAGCTTTCCCGATGAGATTAGACAAAAAACCGAAGCAATTCAGCGAAAATTTGAAGCCCTTCAGAAAAAATTAGGTCGCGTCCCCGCCGGCTTCGGCACTGCCCCAGCCGATCATCGTGGGGGCGGCTCCGCCATTGCTATGGAATTAATCACTCAGTTTGATAGGGTTCTTCTCGCGATGGGTGAAGTGCCTTTTTCTAAAATGACTTTAGCAGAACGCAAGCATCTCTATAGCAAGTATGTTATCAGAGAACGAACCACGCTCACCTCAGAACCCGAACGTTTGCTGGATCTATTAACAAGCTACCTTCTTGAGCACGAAGAAGAATTGTCCCAAGTGGATTCCCGTTTAATTCGAGATGTCTTGGTTGCCGTTAACGAAATCTTGAAAGATATGAGAGTGGCAGGATATGAAAGAGCCGGGACGCTTCCCGAAACGGATGATTGGCTGGTCTATCAGTTGACCGGTTTTTATCATGATGAGGAACAACTTATGCGGCGAGCTCGTGCCCTCGCCAAAGTTACTCCTACAGGTGCGGCCCTTTTCTTTTCCATGCTTGGAGCGCATTTGCGCGAAGATTTCTTTCAATCCGACCTTGTCATTCACGGCATAGATCTACAAATGTATTCGATTTTAATGAGCGCGTTTCTGCCCCGCCTCAAGACGATACTGGAAAAAATTCGTACTGGCGAAGCAACCTCCGGGGAAATTGAAGGCGCCCGCTTTTTTGCCGGAGCATTGGTAGGCGGGTTGATCGTATGGATTGTAGCAGATGAGAAAAAAATGGCGGCGGATACTATTCTTTATAGCCATTTCTTTCGTGTGTGGGAAACCGATCTTGCGGCGCGCGGCATTACCGGTTTTCGTGAGCTTGCTCGTTTAGCGATAACGAGATTTTTCGGCGAAAAGATTCCGGAATTTGCCCAGTTTAGAAATGAGCGGAGAGGATTCGATGAAATTGAGCAATTGAATGAATTTAACATGCTCAGAAAAAGCATGTCCCCGCCTATTACCGCCAGAGATGTTTTTGGGGGCTCCGGGAGAGGACGCGATTACCGGTTATTAAAAACAAAGCAGTTTCTAGACGAGCGTCACGCGCGCGGCGTTTCCGTACCTACAGCTTATGAGCTTCAACTTGTATATGATTTTCTCCGCTCCGGCTTTGGCGCCGAAGAGCCGCAATCTGTCCCTGCTTCCACCGAAGGTGTTCCCGATCGGGATTTTAGAGCGGCCTATGAAGCTGTTAGAAGGGATGGAGAGTTTCCTTTTGCAAATGAGCTGGCGCAAGTTTTAAACATTCCCGCTCCCATGATTAGGCGTACGGGCCGACGGCTCGGGCTTGCGTTCAAAGATCAACCCTATGCGTCGACCTCACCGCTTGCGCGGTATGCTCAAGGGTATACCGACGACGTCCCTCCTCCAACGGCGGTCCGGCTTCACCGTACCCGCACGGGAACTCCCGGATTTGTGATATCGACGATTTATGTGGCGGGTCTTCCAAACTCTGTTGGAAAGCCCGGCGATGAAGCCAAGGTCAGTTTTAGGCGTGCCGGCAAAGACACGAGAGATCTTATCGTTTCCGTGTGGCCGGAATCTTCTGACATAAGAATGGAAAAGCCGCATATGGAACGTCGTATTATTGTGGCTGGCGACGGCAGTTTCAAAGTGGAGCGAAAGCAGCCGGCAAAAAAAATTCCCACCTCTAGCTCCCCAAGAATAAAATCCAAGCGAGCCAAAGGAACGCCGAAAGAAAGCAAACCGTCTACTCGATCTACGCCGGAGGCGGAAAAGAAAAAGATCTTAAGACCGGTTTTAGCTGAGTTCAGGCGGGCCCGGCTCGAGCGAAAATATCCCGGCGCGACCTCCGTCTGGGAAGCGCTCGATGCCTGGAGGGACTTTGCACGTACGTTCTCCGGAAAAGCATCTGACCAAAAGATACTCGAAGATATCCGCGCACATTACATGAGCTATCTTTCTGCTTTGGAAAAGTTTCTTCATAGTAAATATCATGCCGTAGAAGTCCTGCATGAAATTCAAAAGCAATTTTTGGATGCCTATTACGAATCGAGGCAACTGCTTTCCAAGGGAGGAAAAATAATGTTGGACCGCATGGCATTTGAAAATAGAGGAGTTCAGGCTCTCATTGTTGGGCATGATCGTTTGCTCAAGTATCTCGTAAGCTTGAGCGGCGCGGACATTTCCAGGGGACATCTGGTCAATGCAGGTAAGATTTCCAGCAAACTCGCGGGCTTGATCAAAGCTTATGCAGAGAACAAAGAAGCCGGCATCTTAGTTCTTCGTAATTTGCGGCAATATTTACTAGCCACCGTGTCAACGGCCAACGAACATCTTGGCCAAAATACCGCCGGCCGATTGATTCACGGGCCGATCGCACCTGTATTTCAAGCGTATGACGCTAAATTTAGAGAGACGGTTGCAGCAGAACCGACGGAATCGGGCAAATCGAACTCCGAACTCGATACGCTGGCCATTTTTGAGAAACATCTCGAAGCATTGCGCAGGGAAATGAAAAAAAATACGGAATTTTTGGAATCACCCGTCCAAGCCATGGAGCAAACCCGGCATGAAATCGATTCTTTCCTTGCTATGGGAAAAGGAAGACTGGACGACTTTCTCAGGCTTACGGCCAAGCTCTTTCTGACGCTCGAGATATTTGCGGTAAGCGACTCGTTCGATATTAGAAAAGCGGTTGATATCCGAACCCAATTTTTCCTCGACACGTTGCCGTTTGTGATACGGTTTTTCCCATCGGATGAAGAGTTTGATCGGTTTGAAACGGGCGATGCCGATCATGACGGGCTTTTCATGCGTATGGAGGACATCCTCGATCAGAAACAAACAGCGCCGAAGAAATTGAAGGGAAGCCAGAGGCCGCCATCCGGCTTCGGCGCAAGCAAGGATTTCAAAGCTCTATCGGTGAAATGGATTTTGCGCGGATTGCTTACCGTGGCGTTTGCTTGGAGTTATAGCCCGATTATAAGTTCGCTTTTAATCCGGTTACTGATGGGCGGCGCTTTAGGCATTTTCATTGACAACATTTTCACTATTTATAAAGACAAACTCTCTTCGAAAAGATTAGAAGTTAGTGCTTGGCGTGTTGTTCAGGGGTTTGCCATGATTCTTTTTCCGACGATCCTCGTTACCCTGTTCTTGTCTTCGTGGTTAAGTGCTTATTTACAGTTGAAGCTTTTTTCCTATGTTGGTTTTAGTTTTGCCACGTTAACCTTGTTTGTAGCCTCCATTCTGCCCTTAACTTCTCTCATCTTGCAGTTTCTGAGAAACCCTTATGAAGGGAACCGTTATCCTTGGCCGGTTGCGGCCAGAGTTATACGCGTTTTCTTTTGGGTAATGTTCGCCGTTTCGAACGGCGAACCTTTTTCCATACTGCTTTCAAATCATTTTTCATTTCTCTTGCCCGCGAATAGTCTCGTGCCTATCGGTTACGCTATTTCGGGTGTTTTCAGTTTTTACCTGATTAAATATGTCGCTCATTATATTTACAGGTTCTTTTATAAACCGTTCAAGGTTTCTCCCGTAATTTTAATGCTTGTAGTCGCGATCGGTATGCCCCTCGCAATACTGATAGAGTTAGGGGCGGCTGCAGCCGAGCCAGAATCGTTTCAACATCTTCAGATTCCGGATCAGGTAGACATGTCGTTAGAACAGGCGGATTTTTGGCTCCGCTTCATTATGTATTCAATCGATCTCTACATTTTCCCCGTTCTGATTTCATTGCCTGCAATTGCTTATCTTACGGTTAACAGATTCAGGCAATTGTTGGCTCCGAATCACCAAGCACGGCTTAGATTATTTCAAGCCGAAACCCTTGATTCAAAAGTTGGCACTGTGCTTCCTGACCGTTTGGAATCCATGGGTTGGAAGAAAATTTCAGCCGAAGATGCTCGTGATCTTCTTGCGTATTTGATTCAGATGTCATTTTCAATGGAAGAAGTTGAGCATAAATTTCAGTTGTTGGGTTTGTTGGACGAGCTTCCCAGGACACGTGAAGAAGCGAGCGCTTTCTACGATTCGGTCATAGCCATCTGGCAGAGCAGTGAAATTTCCCAAAGAGCAAGTTATCCATTTTCAACCAAGGGCGACCGAGATTCGCCGGTCAGCGTAGTCGATTTAGGTGATTTTAAAATTTACTTCCACGGGCTTTGGCATACCGCTTCTTATGAAGAGGAAGTTAAAAATCTCGTTAAGGAAATCGAGCAAAAAGGGGAAGCGCTTTATTGGGAGCAGGATCTAAAAGCGCTATACCGAGGTGCCGACTACGGAAGGGACTTACGCGATCAAAGCGTGCTGACGTTTGGTCTTATGCGGCGCTATTCGGTTTTAAATCAAGTTCGGATTTTCTTTGTATCGTTTGTGGAGCTGGCGACGGATATCGTTGGAGGCGCTATTTTAAGTCTGCCCGACGCTATCTATTTTCTACTGACAGGAAAAGAATTTCGCGGATTTAATATGTTTACTGAAAAAGGTAAGGATTCTTTAGCGAGTATTTGGATGGGATACTTAGCTAACGAGTACCCCCAGCCGATCGAGTGGTTAATGCCCAAATACGTGGATCGAAACGGCTTGTATAGCTGGCTTATGATTTTGCGGTCGACCGCGATGATTGACTTCATGATTAAAGACGCCCGTGTGAAGGGCCTTTCCGCAGTTCATTGGATCGGCGGTTTGGCCCACCAAAGTCAGGGGATTTGGATGGCGCTTCATCCGGAGGAAATGGCCCGATTTATTAAAAAACCCGACGATTATTATCCTCGGCCGGCGATAGATGAAACCCGTGTAAAAAGTGAAATCGCCGGATGGATCAAAAACCATGTCGATGATCCGTTGACTTACAACGTCGTGGTAGATATCGATGCGTTGAGCGAAGGTGTTCTGCAATACGATGAATCAGCAGGGAAGTGGTCCAGAATACCGGAGCGAGATGGCGAAATAAATAGCATTCGTGTGGGAGGCGTAGAGCGCCTAAAAGAGCAAATCCTCCGTATGACCGGGCCCGAAGGAAACTTACAAAATCTAAAGTTGTTTTTGACCGGCCAGAAGCCGCCCGCATCACACAAGGCTTTAAAATCTTTTGTCGGCTACGTGGATTTACCGCAGGAAATTATTCAAATAATTCCATTTGAGGAATTAAAAAGTTTCGATAGCGCGTCCCAGTCAAGCGATGCAAGCGCTATTTTCCGTGACATTAAACATCTCATATCGAAACGTTCCGGCGCGGCGGAAAAAAATCTGGCATGGGGCGCCGTTCTTCCCATGCACGATGCGAAAACAGCCGAAGCCATCAGTGCCGATTACGATGCTGTTTACCTGTTTGATCCAAAAGGAGAAATTTTTTCCGAAAGCGATCTTGACCGTCCGGACAAACGAATTTCTTCGGGCAGCCGTCTGGCTGAGTTTTTGAGTGCAGTTCTTGTCCGGTTCAAAATAAAGAAAAGGGGAGCTACGGAGGAATCGGTACGGCGTCTACCGGTCTCCTTCGAAACACTCTCGCATCAAATGGCCTACATTCTTTCCGTTCGGACGGATCTTCCTTCCGAAATACGGGATAAATTTCGTATCGTCGCCATTCCCGTCACGGAGCGTGATATTAGCGACGAAGATCGCAAGCAAATTTTGCAGGAAATGCGCCCATCCGCCGGCTTCGGTGCGGCGAGAAAAAAAGAAGTGTTTAAGGTAGAGACTCCGAAAGCCAGGCGGGCTCTCGATTCGGGCTTGCTTGATCTTGAAGCATTTCCGTTTTTCGACGTTTTCAGGCGCGAGCCGTATTATTCATTTACGGGATCACGAAGCATCATTATAGAAGATGCGTTAAATCATCTCGATGTTCCTATTTTTGCCAAATATTACTATTTTCTCGAAGGGCTCGTTGATTATGCCGCCGATCGATGGGATATAAAATGGTTTTATTTCAACCTTTCCTTAAGCCGGGCTGGACGCGCGGAACTCTACCGGCGAGTGAAATTTGAAAAAGAGAACGATCAGCATTGGATGGTTCGTCTGCTGGTGGGAAGTTTAATGTTTTTCGGCGAACTATTTTTTCTTTTGTTCGCCCCGGTCGTTATCTTCGGTTTCATTCTGTTGGGAATAGCGCCTCTTATAGGAGGCGCTACGGATGCCGATTTTGCGACGTTCAGGAAGTTTTTTATGATGCCCTTGAGTATTGGCCTATTTGTGAAATTTAGTCTGCCTCTGATCATTCACTTATTCCATCCCCGGTATTCAAGAAAAGTAGAAGAATTCATTCTTAAAGAATTATTAATCATCCCCAAACGGTTATCTGTTATGCCTGAGGAATTTGACACGCTTCTTCACCGGAATTGGACTAAATATATGGTCCTTCGGGACATCGAAGGACAAAATTCGTTCTCGGCTTTAAATCCTTCTCTCCCCAAGCAGGAGTTAGTTTACGTAGCGGGTCGTGATAAAAATTCAGACGAAAAGAAAGAGCCCGAGACGGTTTCCGAATACGTATTAAAACTTCTTATTGATGCCGGCATGGATCTTCACTTATCCACATCATCTCTTTCCCTAGAGGATCAAATTAAACGCTACGCTTTTCTAGCCCGGGCAAAAGCCCGCGCCGGAGCGTTTACCTCTGCCGAAAGAGATCTTGAAGAAGCCCGTGCCTTGATTCGCGACGGTAATTTGTCGACCCAAGAAATGATCGAAAGCCTTGTACACATAGCAGAAGCTGAAAAACAATTTCTTTATGCTTCCGAAGCTACAGAACAAGCTATCGCGTTTCACGAGACGGCGGCAGGCTTTGCCCTAAACAGAATTATTTCTGCGGCGGCCGGGGAAGAGCGCGAGCGCCTAAGGCAAAATGCAGAAAGACTCAGAATAAGTATTCAACCCGGCGCATCGATTGCCAATCTGCTTGCAGAGTTAGTCATACATCAGCCGTACGGTCCTTATTATAAAGCTCTCGATTTTGCCGAAGGCTATATTCGTAACGGTGAGTACGAAAAAGCGGAAGCGCTTATTTGGAATGTAGAAGGATACGAAGATTCGGTTCTCATGCGCCTCGCTCTTTCCCACGAACTTGCCGAGCATATGGATAGGGCGGCGTTGAAGCGCCGGGCGATTCTGGAATGGAGCCCGGACAAAGATAGGTTTCCCAAATTTAAAGGACCGACACAATTTTCGGGAGATCATATCCTGCTTTATGCTCCTGAAATGGATGATGAAGAAAAACAAATCGTTTTTCGGGGACTACGGGCCGCGTTATTATCCGGATCTTCTGATATCGCCCAAAATGCCTGGGCCTTCGTAAGAACGCATTGGCTTGATTTACCCGAATGGCTTAGAGGAGTTGTCGATGAAAATGTTTTTTATAAAGTTTTCACGCATCGGGACGAGAAAATTAAAAACTCCGCTGGCTCGCTTCTCCTACTCCTTCCCAATCCGTCGCTAATCGCGGCTTTTGAAAAATCGGTGACTAAAATCCTAAGCACAAAGGAAAAGGCATCTTCTTTTATTTGGCCGTTTTTTATGATTTATCATGACGTTTTATCCGAGCAAGTACAGATAGAAATTTTAAAGGATACGCTTACGAACGGAGATCCAACCGGCGTGTGGTTTGTTGTGAGTAAGCGCAGCGAGGAATTCTCCGAGCCCGTTTTAGCATTTTTACGAGCTCATATCGTTCGGCTTGCGGAATCAGGACGATTTGAAGATGTTTTAAAAGCTGCACAGGCAGATGCTTTGGGCGTTTTATTCCCACTGTTTAAAAATCTTCATCGCTCGAAAATAGTAAGCATCCTGTCGCTCCGGCCTGAGTGGATTTCTACGCCTTCGGGCAAAGAAGAGTTTGATGCGCTTACCAAGCGCCTTTTATGGCTTCCTCCGCTTGGAGGAAAATATCCGGTTATTTTCAAGGAAGATGGGACGGCCGATGAGGACATACGCAGGACACTGCCTCCACTTCTTACCGCAGAAGAGCAGGCCTACGGAATTTTATCCTTGGAAAAGGAAGGGAAATTAGGCGAAGGTTTTGTGCATCAGCTTGCGGTGCAAGGAAAGCTTCCCGATGAATTTAAATATGTTGCGATCGCTCTCATATTAACCAGTCCGTTTCCAAACGATTGGAACGATCCGTTTTTTAAGGCTGCCTGGGGCCAAGTCGCTCCTTTGATACACGATGGTGGCGCAGTTGATTATGCGATAAATCCTTTATGGAAAAATGTGTTGGGCCGCAGCGATTTTCTTCAGCGAATCCAAGGCACCAAAGCTCAATCTGAGCACAAACGTGTTCTTCTCGAAGCCCGGGCGTATCAACGGCTCGCGCTTGCCCTGCACGCTCATCTCGGAACGGCGCCTGCGGAAATTCCACAAGAAATTCGTGATCAATTAAGCGCGAAGTGGGTTAAATTCCGCGGCCGTATGGAGGGTTTATTGATAAACTCCGGTGCGCGAGGCGTCATTGACGTGCCGTGGTTTTATGAAGAAGGCCGGAAGGTTCATGGTTGGCCGGAAAAGCGATTTGAAGGCGATTGGCCCGCGATTCGAAGCGAGCTTGAGAAACTCGAAGACGTCAGAAAAGAAAATCCCCAACTCAGAAAAATTGCCCGGAAAATTCTCCAAAATTTCACCGAAGCGATCGATGAAGATCTAGGTCTTTCGCTTTCTTCTTCCGCCGGATTTGGCACCGTCCCGACCGATCGTCGTGGGGGCGGCATGAAAGGATCAAGTCAGGAGGGTGATCTTAACGATGTTTCCGCTTCTGAAACCGGTCGATCAGATACATCATACCTACGGCGAGTATTAAAAGTCCTGCTCCAACTGCTCCGTCCATTTGTTCAATCCTCCTTTTCATCAGTACAAAGTAACCATCCAAGTATAAATGTTGCATACATGAATGTCCACACTGTTATTCTTAGTCTCATTTCAAACTGGACGAAAAAATTGGCTGCAAAGAGACTGGCCAATATGACTTTGGCGCAGTCCATTAAAGTTTTCGCGACTAGATTTCTCTTGCCTTGGCTGAATAGGTTCATGGGAATTTTTCCTGTTTGGAATTTAATTTCATTATGGCGAGGGATCGAAAGAGTAGCAGGGAATAGCCGGATAGTCAACAATAATTTGATAATTAATAATACACCTTCTAGCGTGCCCGCCGGCTTCGGCGCTGCTCTTATTAACCCTGCAGGTGAAACAGAAGACAGGCAAAGCCGAGCGGAGATTTCCGAGACAAAGAAAATGTTGGCTGAGCTTTTGGCGATGCCGCCCGAATTTGATTGGGAGGCCGCATTCAAGCAGGGCAAACTTCCCGACCTCGATGGACGGTCGCTGGGCAAGACAGATACTAGGGGGGGCATTCCGCTCTATCCCGTTAAATCCTATTTGTATTCGTGGAAAGTTTTGGGTGGAGTAAAGGAAGGATGGCATGTTGCGATCGAAAAGGGATACGCTAAAGATAGCTGGTATCATCTGGATATTTTGCTGACAAAGGAAAAAGAAGCACCTATAAGGCGTACCTTCCAGCTCGGTCGTTTTACCAGGACCATTCGTAGCATCTCCAACCCTCGCGATACTCGCCGCGTGCTTGAGATTCATGAACAGCTCGGCCTCCGCCCTCTGGCTGAATTGGTAGCGACGGAAGATTCGGAGGCTTTTAAAACATACGCCAAGTCGCTCCCCAATCTCGCAGGCCTTCGTCTTGGAAAAACGAATAAACACGGAGTGATTAGCTTCGCCCCGTTCGAAAAATATACCTACCCATGGAATATCCTTGGAAGTGTTGAAGAGGGTTGGGAAGCAACCATAACAGAAAGTCGTTTTGAGAAAGACTTATTTAATTTTAGTGTCGCCTTTACCAAAGAGGATAAAAAAACTACTCGGCGATTTCAAATCGGCGCCTTTCACGCATCGCTTTTAGGTAAAAGTGAAGCCGAGCGTAAAAAAGTTCGTGCCATTGACGAAGCGCTCGGATCGCGTCCTCTAAAAGAACTTCTCACACGCATGGACGATGAGGATTTCGACACGTATGCAAAAGTGCTGCCGAATCTAAGCGGGTACCGGCTGGGCGTGACCAATGTAAGTGGAGCTATCAATATTCGTCTTGCGCAACATCATCACTTTCATTGGCGTGTATTAGGCGTGAGAGGAAAAGGTTGGGAAGCGGTTATTGAAGACAGCCATTATGAAAATGGCATCTTCCGTCTCGCTGTTCGACTAACAAGGGGGAAAGGTGAAAATATTCTTAGGATATTTCAGATCGGGCACGTACATCAAACGATCGCAGGGCAAGCTTCGAAGAAAGGTACGTCGATTCGCGTACGCGCATTAAGCGATCGCCTTGGACTAGTCCCCATTGCCGAAATGATGAGGCAAGAAACGATCGAAGGTTTTCAAGCCGTTGCTCAAACGATTCCTAATTTAATCGGCCTGGAGCTGGGTACAACCAATGCCGACGGTGAAATTAATTTCTCGCCGGCGCAGCTTTTTCTCTTTAGTTGGGGCGTTCTCGGATACCGAGATTCAGGATGGCGCGCTTCCGTTGCGGAGAGTCATTACCTTGACGGTATCTTTCACTTGGCTGTGAGACTTCGAAAAAAGGGAAGAACAAGCATTCTTAAGCGTTTTCAGTTAGGACACTTTACGACCGACCTTGTTAGCCAAGGGTCTCGTCGCGGAAGACGCCGTAGATTTTTTGATTTGAATGATCGTCTCGGGCTTACGCCCGTCGCCGAGCTTTTGAGGCGGACCGATCCGGTCCAGTTTTCTAAGTATGCTCGAGAGCTTCCAAACTTAAAAAAGTTACGGTTAGGTTTGACGGGAGACAACGGTTCGCTGCAGGTGGTTATCCAACCCTACTTCTATGCGCAGTGGCGTATTCTTGGCAGAAAATCCAACGAGAGCTGGGAGGCCTATATTACCGATAGCGGATTTGAAAACGGTTTCTATCGTCTCTCCGTGGTTCTCACCCAAAAAGGCCATAAAGACATACATCGGACATTTCATATCGCTCCGCTTCCTCGGGAAATCGTTAGTGCTGTTGATAAAAGGAAGCGAATTTTTGCAAACAAGATTTCCGCAAGAATGGGTAAGGAATACATTACCAAGCTTGTTACGTTTACGGATCCGAAAGCGTTCGCATCATTTGCCAAAAATGTGCCGGATCTGGGTGGGCTGCGAATCGGAATCACTAACGCTGACGGCGGAATCCCTTTTACGCCTCGATCACAATACCATGTCAATTGGTTTCCCATCGGATGGAAAAAAGCGGGCTGGGAAGGTGTGATCGTGAGAAGCGGATGGATTGACGGTTATTTTCGTTTCTTGGCCAAATTTACGAAAGGAGATAGGCCGCCGGTCTATCGATTTTTCCAAATTGGTCCATATCTTCGTGACGTACGACTAGTGTGGAACAGTGCGTATCCCGGGCTTCCCTCAACAATCGTGATTCTCAATATTCTAAATATCGGGAGAATCGCGCGCTTGGCCGGCAAGGAAGAAATAAGAAAGCGTAAACGGTTGGTAAATCAAGATACGCCGTTAGGATATGACGTAGTAAGGCATGCGAGTACGAGCGTATTGGGTCGAGTCATGCGCCGCGAGTTTTTCGAGCGACTTAACGGTGTGTTGGAAAATTTCGTTGAAGGAGACAGACCCATCGCAGCCCAGATATTGTCGGGCGGCAGCGATCTGGCTATTGCAACTGAACTAGGTGCTGGCATCGAAGATGTCAAGCGCGTGCGAGCACGACTTCAAAAAGAATTGCGTAGCTTTCTCGACGAGGATACTAACACGCTAACTGCCGGTTTTGGTGCAGCCAACTTCAAACACCGGAAAGTCAATCATGAAGCGCGTGCGGCCAATTTAAAACGAATTGTCGAACGCTTAAAGCGAAAAGGCGAGGTCTATATCGAAGACCTGGTAGAGCCTTCCGGATTTTCTTTGGCCGTGCTAGCAAAGATGCGGCCGCAACTTTACGCGTGGGGGGTTTCTAAAGGCGGCTCCGTTCACGGCCCGCTTAATAAATTCAGGGTTTGGGTCAAACGGCTTTCATTTGAAGGTAAAGTTGCGTTGATTAGTTTTATTCTCTTTCTTCGCGATGAACGAAAGATTACGTTCTCCCAGGCATATGCTTTAGTGCACATGATCTTTTATGCCGGGACTCCGTTGGATAATCACAAGGAAATTGCCAAAGCGCTGGGTCTTGGCGGCGATACGGAAGTATCACGAATGCTTCATCGGCGAGCTGATTATATAAAAGAAAGGAAAGGCGTTCTTTCTTTAATAGATGATCAACCGGAATTAAAAATCTTTCTCGATCGGCGCGCCCGGCTCGATGATAAAACAGTCATTAAACTTGGCCGAAAGCTTCTCGTTCGGGCGCACGAGCTTCCTTCCTTTCCAATCAAGTTGAAAGAAGACGGGGAGGAGTTGATCGCATCTGAATTAAGTATTCCCCAGCGCATTGCTGTAGTTGCCGCGCTGTTCGGTGGTAAAACGCATGAAGAAATTTCGCACGAGCTTCCTTCGATCGCAGGAGATTTACGCATTCAACCCGTTTCCGCGTCCACCGCAGGTAATTTCCTGAGCGGTTACGATAGCCGCGCCCGGGAATTAACGGGAGCGCTCCCCGTGCTTACCGGCGAACTCAAAAGCGACAATATAGAAATTGGAACTACGAACGCGGAAAAAAATCTTTTGCGCCGGTTTGACGAAACCTCTGATATCTACAAGATCGCAGCCCGGCGCATCATGCTTTTGGCCAACCGGGAGGTGAGCGTTACGCCTGCTGAGATTATTTCCGATATGAAAATTCTTGAAAGAGAACGCACACCGCTCGGTCAATTCGTTCGCGCTTTAAATAAATATTTCAGTGAGAAAAATTACCCCTTTGATCTTACCGTAAGCTTTTTTGCCGCAATTCAGGGCGATTCCGAAATTACAGATCGCCATCTGGCCGAGGAAATAGCTACTTATTTTAGCTCTTACGTAATGACCCAAACATCAATAGAGCAATTCATGGACGGGCTTCTTTATATGCTTCAGCCGGCCCGCACGCATTATTATTTCACCCTGGACGAAACCGCCCGATTTTTTGCGAACGTTTATCTTCAATTGGAACGGCCCCCCGATTACCGCTTGGCCTGGGGCCGCCTGCTTGCCCGGTTTGCGCAAACGCAAGGGATTTTTCCCGAACGTCGTCATTTTGCTAAGCAGGTATATGCAAGATTTGTTTCTCTTGTTTTTCCAAAAGCTGTTTTTATGACTGCGGAGGAAATCGCTCAAATGCCGGGTTCCAAAAAGCGCGCGAAAACGGTCATTGAGAAAGATCGTTTGTATGACTTCGAATACATAACTAAGAAATCAGACGAACTTCGGCAGAAAATTGATCAAGTGGAGCATCTTGTAGATGAGTTTTTAAAGAAAACCAGCTTTAAAGCGGCTGCCAAGCGTTGGAAAATACCCGAAGAAGACGAAGACTTGGTGTACAAAGCCGTTCTCGAAGCCGCGTGGGATTATGATCTGAATCGAAGGGAAGGCGCGCAATTTCACTCGTTTGCCACAAAATACATTATTACGGAAGCGAGAGAGCGCGCTTATCGTAAAAGAAATATTAAAAAAGAACAGCAAGTGCAGTTTGCCTTGGATGAAGATGGCCGGGCTATTGCTTTAGAAGAAACTCCGGCGGCAGGGAAATCGCCACTGCGAATTCTCCTTGATTCGGAAAAGAATAGTCATCGAATGGAAGAATTGAAACGCGTGCTGGCAGAAAACTTCTCCCCTTACGAGGAATTGATTTTTAAACTCGCAAACGGTATCGACGAGGAATACGGTATTCCGCTTACCAACGATCAGATTGCCGAAGTGCTTTGGGAAAGAAGTATGAGCGGAGCTGAGGAGCCTGTTTCGCATCAAGCCGTTCAGAAAAGTTTGGTAAGGATTACCGACAAGCTTATTCGATTGCTTAATGAACCTTCTCTTGCCGATCTTGGGGCCTGGGAAAGTGCTTTAAAAGATTCTTCCAAAATGGCGGAATACCCGAACCCGATTCGAGTGGATGTTTCTGAGGGAACTATTCCTTTACCGATCAGGCTCGATATAAAACTTACGGGTTACGAGATTCCTGATAAAAGGCCGGTTACGGTTTCCTTTGAACGGTCGGCTTCCAGTGCGACGGAGGTTCGCGCGCATTACGTTATTCTCGGAGTTTCTTACCGCGGGAAAATGGCAGGAGCAAGTGTGTTGAAGCTGGATAAGTCGGGCGTTGTGTTGGAACAACAGCGTAAAGATTCCCGAGAAGACGCCGTAAGGTTTCTCAACCTGATTATCAAAGCCGAACGGTACGAGTCCGAATCTTCCGGAAACGCCGAGTCCCGTTCCGGATTTGGCGCATCCAAAGATCAGCACGAATTTACACCGCCGTATGTTGATTCTGAATCGTTCCGCGCCAATATGGAATTACTTCGCGAACGTTTCTTCGGCCGGCTTACACGAACATCGCGTGTGCTTATTTTCTCTGACAACGATGGTGACGGCATAGCAAGCGCCGGGTTGCTTAAGGCGCTTATCGTCGGGTTAGGAAAAGTACGGGAAGAAAAAATTCATTTATTTATGGAAGGGGAATTCAACTTGAAGGAAGTACTCAGCGCCGGTCCCGGGCTTGCCGACACGTTCATCATATTTGCGGATATAAACGGAGCGCTTGCGCGCTATCAAAAAGAAGTTCCGCCGGCAACGCGAAGAAAAGTTTCCGGTGTACTTTCTATCGATCACCACAGCGTTGAAAAGCAAATGCGCGAAGCGTTTTTTGTTCATCCCGAGTCGACGTGGAGATCTGCACTCGACAGTTTTTATTTTCCCACTACGCTTCAGGCTTTCTATATCGCGCTGGCGTTATTCGGCAAACATCGCGACGGCCGTTTGGCGGCTCGATTCTACGAAAAATATATTCCTCTCGCCGTATTTGCTTTGCGGCATGATATTGCCTTGTTTGAGCAAATCGGAGAAGTCAAAGCCTGGCGTGACCTGGCGCATTCGGTGGTCAGCGAAGAGAAATTCATAACACCGGCGGATATCGCCGCGGTCGACCATCTGCTTAGGCTGGATCGCCTAATCCAGCCAAGGACGGATGAAAATAGATTTGTCCTTTGGCTAAAACCCCTTTTGGAAAATTTGTCGAGAAGTTTTAGCGAGTTGGAAATTAAAAAGGCTTATCAGACTGCTTTTTCCAGAATAGAAACGCATTTTGGAGCATACAAAAATGATGTTGAGATTTTGCGTGCGTTTGTTTCAACGAAGATTAAAGAAGCTCTCGGCACCGTTTCGGGTGACGAAGAAATCGCTTTTGTAGTCGTATCGAAAACGGATTTTGCGCCGTCGGATCTCTCCCCGGATGTCATACCGCGCGTTCGCGTAGATTTGGCCGGGAATCTTGCTTCGCGGCTGGGGAAAGATAAAAAGAAGGCGAAACCTTCTGCCGTTGTCGTGTTTGAGCAGGATTTCAAAAAGCCTGATTTTTATCGATTGCGTTTCCGAGCGGTCCGGAACCGTATTAGCGTCGGGGATCTGATTGCCCGTGCAGGACTCGGCCGCCAAGGCCGCATCGAGAAAGCCAATGCCCGCCTAACCCTTGGGCTAACTAAAAATCCCCGCACCGGTTTGGCGTATCGTTCCTTGGATGAGGTTAAAAATTCAATCCTTGCCGAAGCCCGAAAAATGCGCTCCGGCTTTGGCGTCGAAAATTCTGGATTAAAAAGTTTGGGAGGAAATATAAACAAAGGTCGGATTAATGCGAGTGTTTTTTCTTCTGGCGCCTACCCCACCAATCAAGCATCATTGCGCTCCCAATTACTACAAGAACCGCAATTAAAAGACCATACCACTGCAAAGCTTCAATCACAAGCACCCCCCCGGTCAATCCGGATCAATAAGCATAAGAAAAATGTAACCGACTATAAAAAGTATAATGCCCAGAATAAGCAAAGACAACCTGAAATTTCCTCCGAGCAGATTTCCGGCAAAAAAAGTCGCCATATCGATACCGATCGCGCTCAGATTGAACATGGCCAAGAGGGTAAAGGAGTATTATCTAAAAGTCAACAAAAATATGATTTAAATAAAAATCCCTCGGGCTTCGGCGCGGGTGGATGGCGATCCGAAGATCTTAAAAATTGGCTTATCACGGCAAACTTACCGGAAGGAAAAAGTGCGGCCATGCACACAGACTATGAGTTGCACGTTGATGCCATCTTAGAGATTCTTAATCGAATTGAAGTGGATGGAAAACGGGAGGGAAAAGATAAGAAAAAAACACGCTTAACTCCTCATTTTAAAACCCTCGGCGTAGGTCAACCTGGTAAATTGATTGGACAATTGTTGAATGCTTCTCCGCCGTTGCGTATTGACGCGCGGCTAGGTACGTATGTACCCGGCACCGATGTTTTTCTCGTAAGTGATGCGGTAATGCACGCGAGCTATCTTACAGACCATTTTGACTTTCGAAAGCATTTCAAACAGAGTATGGGAAAAGAAATTCTTTGGGATAAATGGGTAGCGCAAGCCAAAGCCAAAAATCCAGATGCGTTTGCTAATCTTATTGGCTCACCCGCCGATTTAGGAAATCTATTCTACGAAGCGCTTTTGGGTGTTTCGGATGTTCTTTCTCCGGCAGATGCCACATGGTTTCGTGAGCATAGAGATGACGTGCGGGACGATCTTCGCGAGATGGGAAAAGCCGGCCGTATCTGGCTCTCCTCATCGCGGATGAGTACGGATAGTGACGATGTTATTCGACAGGTATTGGCGCATGAGTTCCTCCACGATGAGATTCGGAAATATTCCAAAAGTTTACCCACGGCCAAACATAAAATATTTCATGCCAATTTAAACAGAATGATGGAGAAGATGCGAGACAACGTCGACAAGTTTTTTAAAGATTCCCAAAGGGAGGAATTTGACCATCCCCACGTTTCCGCTTACGTTCGATTTCAAGAATTAATAGCATCGTCATTATTTCCAAGTATTTGGAAGACAGGTCTTAGCGGCGAAGGAAAATATACCTTGCTGGAAGGGCTTTCGGAAGAAGACGAAGATATTGAAAAAGTAAAGCGAAAAATTAGAGATAACATGACGGCGCGGGAAGGTTTCCTTCAATTATTTCCTTTCATACGCCCGCTTTTTAACCAGGCGCTCTCCCGGGCCAACGATACAGTGCCTAAGGTGCGGAAAGCGCTCTCCGCGACTCCAAGTCAATTTCCTCCGGCATCCCAAGGGGAAAGATTTGGCTTTGGCGCGGAGACATTGTCAAACGATACCATTGTTCGAGCGATCAAGCTGTTGAGTGAGGAGGGAATCCCTCTTAATTCAGGTACTATTCAAAAAGATGTGACGGAAGCCACCTCGAGAATACTAAAGGTTCATTTGGGATTCGATCTTACGGGGAGGGAACTTTTTTCGGCGGCGATATACAAAGGACATTTTGGTTCTTGGGATCGTGCTTTACAAGCCGCGGGGCTGGATTCCATGAGTGTGCGGAAATACTTCTCCTGGTCACGGTCAAGGATTGTTGAGGCTATACAAATTTTGTATGAGAATGGAATTCCTCTTAACGAAGGATTTATTCAGCATGATATATCTGATAGGACGAGAGAAGTGCTAAGGAAGCGCTTCGGGAAAGACGTTACGGGTGAGGCTTTGTACGGTGCAGCTACACGATTCTTTAATCCATGGGATCAAGCCTTAGAAGCAGCCGGATTAGATCCCGCCGAAGTTAGGTTGCGGATGAGTTGGACCCCGCAGAGCGTTGTTCGCGGAATTCAAATACTACACGAAAATAATGTGGCGCTGAATGCAAAAGCAATTTCTCGCGATCAAAGCGAAACAACAAAATTGATTATGAAAAAATATTTTGGTATGGAACTTACCGGCACCGCCTTATTTTTAGCCGCACGGGGATTTTTTGAAGATTGGGATACGGCATTGATCGCTGCCGGGTTTGATCCGATGACGATCAGGAAGATAATGGCTTGGCCAAGAGAGCATATTGTTCAAGCCATTAAGCTTTTGCATCGTAAAAAAGTACCACTTAATGCCGGTTCTTTGGCGCGTGATCGGTCGGAGAAAACAAGGGCGATACTGAAAAAGCTGTTTAGGCAAAAGATTACTGGAGTGGCTGTTTTTTATGCGGTTGTGCAAAGCAGCGATTTTTATTCTTGGGATGAGGCTCTGCGAGCATCCGGCCTCAATCCCATGGAAATCAGGAAAAGATCGTGGGGTTTGGAGGATCTTGAAATTTTGCCGGGCCAGCTTGAGGTTTTAAATAGAGAAGAAGGCACTATTAAAACATGGCTGGGTAAACCCGGTATGAGTCCACTCAGGCCGGCCGAATTGAAAGAATTATCCGATGTACTGGCTAACGTAGTCGCCAAATTTCCTGAGGAAGAAAAGCCTCTGACCGAAGAAATTTTAAGAAAGATCGTTTCGCAAAAGGGATTAACTACACGGGCAGGCCTGATAAAGTCGCTTGGCAGAAAATTTTCCAAAGAATATGTAAATCAAATATTGCAAAAATTAAGAGCCGACAAGCAACTGGCTTCCTACCTTTTAGGCATGGAAAGCCATCAGGCAGCCGGTTTCGGTATTGCCAACGTTGCTGATCTATATGAAACTGTTTTTGTAAGCGGCGAGCAATACCGGAGTTGGTTTGACGAAGCCGTAATGAAAGAGGAATTTCCGTTTCGCGCTTCGGAAAGGCTTAGGATAATTGTGATTGATAAGAATGCCGAGGCGGCTGAAGTGACCGCTAAAAAATTACTACGCTATCTAAAGATTAAACCCAATCAAATCTATGCCGGTTCTGAACTCAATTCTATTTCAGCGGACTGGCTCCGCTACGGAGAAATTTACGCATTCGCAGATAAACGTGACATCCCGGCCCAATTTCACGCCAATGTTATTGAAAACAACCAAGCCTGGGTGGATTTCCTCATTTATTTGGCTGTCTCGAAGCTTGTCGCCAAAGCCGCGTAAGCTTTCGTGAAGCATTCTTTACATTCAACTGGATTTGATGTAGATTAACTTCCCCTAAAAAGGCCGACATGCAAGAAGCCGTCAGAGAAAAAATTACGTCCGAAGAAGTTTCCGCAACGCCCTCCCAAGTTCTTCACACGTTAGAGAACGAACGCATATTGGCTGTCATCCGTGCTTCTATTTTTGAAAATGTGGAAGAACTTTCCCAAGCGGTGATTGCCGGCGGAATCCGCTGCGTACTGATCTCAAGCACGGTTCCCCAGCGGTTTCGATTTATCGAAACGATTTCCAAACGTTATCCGGATGTGCTTGTAGGCGCGGCGCATGTGATGACGGGCGAACAGGCCGAGAAGGCCATTGCCGCCGGCGCCAAAATTATTTCCAGTTCCTACCTTAATAAGGATATCGTGAATGTGTGCAAGAATAGCGGCGCCCTCGTCATGCAAGGCGCGGCTACCCCCAGTGAAATTATGGAAGCGGTGCAGTTTGGCTCGGATATGATTCAGCTCTTTCCGATTAATCATCTAGGAGGCCCCAATTTTATTCGGACGGTGAAAGAACATCTGCCTTCCATAAAATTTGTGGCCTGCGGTGGCGTTGCCCTGGATGATATGGTAGATTTCATTAAGGCCGGAGCAACGGCCGTAATGGTGGATGACGCTCTTACGGACCGCGGCCTTATTCGGGAAGATAATTGGAAAGAAATTACTGAACGAGCCAAACTTTTTACACAAAAAATTGCCACGCTCAAAACACCCAAGTAATCCTGCATCTCGTCCTCCTCAATGGCTCGCCTTTGGTCCGACTGTTTGTTCCGAGCTTGAGCTTTGCCTTGAAAAGGAATGGTATTTAGGAAACGGCATCGGCGGTTATGCCGCCGGCACGGTTGTCGGTTGTCCCACTCGAAGCCGGCATGGCCTTCTCATTGCTTCTACGCGTCCGCCGAACGGTTTGATTTCACTCCTTTTAGGATTTGAAGAAACGTTTTACGTTCTCGACCAGCCTTATCCGCTTTCTACCTTTTATTTCCGCGACTCCATCTATCCAAAGGGCTATGAACATCTAAAACGATTCTCGCTGAATCCCTTTCCCACGTTTACATTCGAAGTAGAAGATTTCCGCCTCGAAAAAACCTTATATATTCGCCGCGGCCGCAATACCGTCGTTGTCCATTACCGGTTGATTTCGGGGGAAGAGGAACTGGTTCGTCTTGAACTGAAACCGCTTGTTACTTGCCGAGCGCTGGATGAAGTTAGAAAAAGTACGCGGGGACTTGAGGCTGAATTGTCCACTTCCAAAGGGCAGGTTTGTTACCGAAGCTCGAAGCTCGTGCCGCCGATTTATTTTGCGCACCAAGCCGCTATCGTTGATAAAACGGGAGCCGAGTATGGAGAAATTATATACCCGCGCGATCAAGAAGAAGGAAATTCAGCTGCCGAGCGCGTCTACAGCCCTTGCTCTTTCATTTATTCTTTTATGGCTCACGATGAAGTCATGTTGGCCGCCTCCACGCAGCCCGTCCAATTGCCCACGGCTCCCGCGCTCTGGCTTAACGAAGAAAGAGATCAGGTGCTTGTAAGACGGAAACATTTCTACAATATGGCGCTAAAAGACAGACAAAGCTCTGCCACAGAGGAAAAGGAATCTTCGCCTGAAGTGCCGGATTCCGCAGATGAAATTCCCGTTTTAACAGCTACAGAAGAAATTCAGCATATGGTTTCGCAGGCGGAAAATTTTGTGATAAGCCGGGGCGAAGGCGGTCTCAGCGTACTTCGCGGCTATATCGGAGCAAGCGACGGGGCGTGGCCTGCGATGATTGCCATGCCCGGGCTTTTTCTCGTATCCCGCCGGTACGAGGAAGCCAAAGAAATACTTCTTTATTATTCGTCACTTGTCGATAAAGGATTCCTTCCCAGTTCATTTCGCCCCTCCGACGGTCACCCTGTCTATGAAAGTATCGATACCGCATTGTGGTTTATCGAAGCCGTATTTTTGTACTGCCAGGAAAGCGAAGATTATTCCGGAATAGAAAAGAAACTATATCCGGCGCTTCGGAGAATCGTAAAACATTATGAACGCGGGACACATTACGGCGTTCGGGCGGCCGAAGACGGGCTGATTGAGCAAGAAGAATCCAAAAAAGCCATTACCTGGATGAATGCGTATGTAGGAACTACCCCGGTTACTCCCCGATGGGGCAAGGCCGTGGAAGTCAACGCGCTTTGGTATAACGCCCTTCGTATTGTCGAATACTTTGCCATTAAGTTTCGCGATGCCACAACCGCCAAAGCCATGGATCGCTTCGCGCTTAAGGTTTATACTTCGTTTAACTCTGTTTTCTGGAATGAAAAAAAGGGGCTCGTGGCCGACTGCATTCAACGCGAACGCAAGGACTTTTCTATTCGGCCGAATCAAATTCTTGCGATGAGTTTAAGTTTTCCCGTTCTTCAGAAAAAATCTTGGCCGGTTGTTCTTCAAACCATTACCGAAGAGCTGTTCACACCTTTCGGCTTAAGGACGTTATCGAAGCGGAGTAAATCGTATCGCGGTCAATACAGCGGTGACCGTTTAAAACGTTCACAAGCCGAGTATCAGGGAACGGTTTGGGCCTGGCTCATGGGACCCTATGTCCGTGCTTATCTAAAAACATACGGCAGCGCGCAACCCATTCGCGAAAAATTATTGAAGCTCTTCGAGCCTTTCTTCAATCAGCTTAGCCATTTCGGTCTTAATTCCATTTCTTCCGTATACGATGGTAATGCGCCGCATACTCCGCGAGGACTCATAGGAGACGCGTGCGCCGTCGGAGAAATTATTCGTTGCTATGAGGAACTCATTTCCGAAGGGCCGAAGAAACAGACTATAGAAAAATTTGAGTGGAAGTGATATGAAAAACAAGAAGCCACCTAACGATTTAATTCGCGAACCTTTTCCCGGCGATCAGGATAAACCCATCAAAAGCAGCGGGAAGGAGCTTATTTTTTTTATCCCGCTGCTCCCGCTGGCTGGTTTATGCTGGCTCTTAGGTATCCGCGAACTGTCTGCCATAGCCATCATTGCATTCTTTTGTTCGCTAGCGCTCGACGCCCTTCTTTATTATCTCTTCTTTACCGAACCAGGCTTTTTTACCAACACCTTCCGAGAGTTTTTTAAGGGAAGAAATAGATAAACATAAGTCATTTTATATAAATAGCTTACGTATATTTATTATCCTCGTTTGAAACTATCACCCTTACCGTATACACTATAGTAACTAAATTATAAGACGTAGCAAGCCTTTCTGGTTATGCCAGGCAGGCTTCTTTTATATCCTCTTAATTTAGTGCTATTACAATGCCTAAAAAAACATTCATAACATCTTCCTTACTATTGTGCGCATCGGCGCTCTTTGCCTTTTCTTTATATACCACCCCTCTTTTTGCGGCCGAGGTTCTCATTGATGATTTTAATGATAGTAATGGGAATCAAAATTCCCTAGGTGCTCTCACAAAAGATTTTAGCGACGGCGCTACGACCGCGTTTTGCATAGAAAGTTTGCTAGAGGGCGGGATGGGATTAACGTTTTCGCGGGAGAATCGCGGCGAGTCTTTCGCGGGATTTTTCTCACAGCTTGGCGCGGGAAGCGGCACCGTAGATTTACTTGCGGCCGGTGTAAATCAAATTAGTTTTAAAGTGCGCGGCGATATCGTCGACGATCTAGCCGACGGCGGACATAATTTTGCGATCGAGGTAAAGGACGATCTTGGCCATGTGCTTCAAACACCGCTTACCAACGTGCCTGGACTGGAACTAGGTACTGTTTACGGCGAGCTCCGTGAGGTAAACGTACCGTTAGCTGCGATGTTTCCACACGGTGGTCAAATCGACTTAACAAGGATTCGCGAGGTGGTCATTGTTTTTAATCATGAATTTACGGATGCTACAGCTCCGGGCAAAACCAGTCGCATACTGATCGACGATCTTAAATTCACGATGCGCGTAGATCCGCCTCAAAATATTTTGGATTACAATCCGGCCAATCCCGATCTGGACTTTATTGCCGGTAACGGTGATTTCGATATCAATCTTTTCGTGGGTCCTTCCAATAGACATGTTGTAACCGTTGCTGAAGACTCCAAGTCGCTCCGCGGCTCTGCGCTAAAGATGTATCATGACCTGAGCGATTCGGGCGATTTCTTTAATTTCATCGCATTCGTGCCGACGCGTCCCATCAATTTAGCCGAAGAGGGAATCCGCACCGTTAAATTCCGAGCCCGTAAAACCGGATTTAACTCGGGGCCGACGCGGGCGGTTCTTGAAATTAAGCAGGGCGGAAAAGTCCGGGGCACCGTGCTGACCTATGCTATAGGTCAGGGGGCCGGTAATACTGAATACGCCGAAACCATTTTCCCCATTTATTCCGAATCTGAAACCATTGAAGAAATCACGCTTGTCTTCTTTGACGGCGGGGAAGGTGCTTTCCTGGTTGATGAAGTGTCGCTCTCGCAAGACCCCTACGTTCCCCAAAATCCGCCGTACATCCCATCTGCCGGTCCGGTTCGAAGCGATGATGAGCTTTTGGATTATATTCAATCGCAATCGGCAAAATATTTTATCGAACAATTGGTCGGCTCGAGCTTGCATGCTCGCGACCGTTCGGCAGTGGATAGCGCTTCCTCCATTGCTGCGACTGGTTTTGAATTAAGCGCGCTTACTATTATTAGCAAACGATACAATCCAAACCCCGGCCATCCCTGGCATATTGTTTCGAGTAACGGCGTACCCATTACGCCGGAAGTAGCAGAATCAAGAGTGCGTACGATTTTGGATCAGTTTCTCGCCATTCAAGCCGCGCAGCCCAATATTCAAACAGGCGCCGGCGATCCTGATCGGCGCTACGGTATCGCAGGATTTTTCTATCACTTTTTAAATGAAGACGGCACCCGTGCGCGCGATTCGGAAGTTTCCGTTATCGATACGGCGATATTCTTAACCGCTGCGATTCAAGCCGGTGAATATTTCGGCGGAGATATTCGTACAAAAGCAGAAGCGTTACTCGATCATGTGAATTGGGATTATGTGTTTTACGATCCGGATAAGGCGTTCCGCCTTTCTTGGTTACCTCAGGTGAAACGCGGGTTTACCGTTCCTGATCCGGGCGGTATTGGATTCTTAAGCGATGGAACCATTGGCCGCCCAACGGATGAACTTATTTTGGTTAATACGTTGGCGCTGGCTTCGGATCCGGAAAATATTGCTTATCAGCAAGCTCTGTATAGTTATCCGCGTGTTGAGCGCGTTTATCATTCACGAACCGGCGAAACGATTCCCGTGGTAAATTCGTTTTTCGGCTCGGCATTTACCTATCTTTATGCTCATCTTTTCTTTGATTTTGAAACGCTCGGCACCGACCGGCCCGATTTAATTTCTGCCCAGTTGCGTAATCCGGTGCCGGTCAATTGGTGGACCAATTCCGTAAACGGCTTTCGCGCGAACCGGCAGCTTGCGATTGACCGTTCCGAATTTTTCCCATTCTCATTTCATGAAAACAGCTGGGGTATCTCGGCGGTGGAGCGGCCGGATACGCGGTACGAAGGACTTTACGGCGGATCTCCCGCAGAAAACGGGCCCACACACGACGGAACGGTTGCGGCCCATATTTCCTTCAGCGCGCTTCCTTTTTTCCGAACGAGCGCATCGGAATCACCCGACAGTAACGTTTCATTCCAAGCCATGCGTTTCGCGTACGATCATTTTTATAACGATTTGTTTGGTTCCTATGGGCCTGTAGATTCCTACAACGACCGCGCGGAATTTTCCGAGCACTATCTTGGTCTCGACCAAGGCCCGATCGTTCTTTCCATAGAAAATTACCGTTCTCGTTTAATGTGGGATACGTTTATGAAGAACAGCCGGATCAAGGCCGCTTGCGCGGTTGTGTTCGGGCACGCGCCGGAAATAGCGGCGGTGGAAGATAAAGTGGTAACGGCGGAGAATCTTTTGGCATTTGATTTGACGGCAACCGATGGGGACGGCGATTCGGGAATCGAAATTTTCTCGGATAATTTACCAAACAACGCGACGCTTATAAATAATGGCTTAGGAACGGCTGCTTTTTCCTGGACGCCCGCCCTCTCGGATATCGGAAATCACGTCGTTCAATTTTCCGTAAAAGATGCTTACCGCGCCAACCTCGAACCCGTATTTTTAACCATCAGGGTGGAGGCGCCAAACTCAGCGCCCCATGCTTTCATACGTTTGCCTTTGCCGGGCACGACCTTAACGGGTATGGTTCGCATCGAAGCAGCTACAAACGATCCGGCGAATATTCGGCTTGGAATTTTGTATATAGATGGCCGGAGAATTTTTTGGAATTACGGCAGCGAAGTGGCTTATGATCTTCAAGCGGCTTTCTTTCAGAACGGTTCGCATACCATCAAAGCGCGGTTCTACCACAATGTGCTTCAAAAATATTTGGAAGCCGAAGAAGTTTTCACATTCCAAAATCCGACCCTTATTCCCCGCGCCATTCAAATTATTCAGCCCGAGGAAAATGCCCGATTGACCGGAACGATTGCCGTTCTTGTGGAATCCAACGATCCTTTACAGACTGTTCTTTATCAACTTTTTGTGGATAGAACTTATGTTGGCAGAATCACTGATACTCGGGGGCCTTTCCTTTTAAAAACGCCGCGCTTTGCGGACGGGCGGCATGTTATATCCGTGCGTGTATATAATCGCTTCAGCGGGACATTTTTAACCGATGAGGTCGAAGTTTTCTTTGATAACTCCCCATTGGAAATCGAAATTATTTCCCCGCCGCATGATTCGACCGTATCCGGAATAATAAAAATTGAAGCCATCGCCAACCTGCCTAAAATTGCCTACGGGAGACTTTATGTGGATGGCGTTTACACCGCGCGCGATTCTACGGCGCCGTTTTCGTTTACTGTGGATACCAGAAGATTTGCGAACGGCCCCCGCCAATTTCGCGTAGTTGCTTTGTCCATTTCTACGCGCGAATCCGTTGATCATCAGATCACACTCAATGTTTCAAACTAACTGCCTAAAATACTTAATTCTATATTTCATATATCTTGCCATCTCTGCTGTAAGCCTCGCTGCCGTTGCAGGAAAAGCCGCGTAGTGTCACCTGTCACTACAAATTCTTGATAAACCTGCGAACGTCATCATGATTACCAAGGAGAGCAAATACGATTTCATCCTTTGTCTCGACCCATAGGATTCGAAGATCAATATTCACACGAGCTTCATGGGTTTTGGCGGAACCGCCGTCGTGAAGTCTTTTAATGTGTAGTCCGAAGGACGCCGTACCTTTGCTAAAGTAAGAGTCGAGAGCTTCCAATGCTTTCAGAACCAATTCCTGTTTTTCCGGGATAAGCTTGTCGAAACTTTTTTGGAAGATAGCCTTGAATATATATCGGCGGGAAGAAAGCATTAGGTCTTTTTAGCACGTTTTCTCAATTGGTCGATTCCTTCCCGTAGTGAATCAAGCTTGGTATCACCATCTTCTTTATGAAGTGCCCACTTATTTAATTTTTCGAATTGCTCCGGGTCAATACGCTCTTCGACCGTAACGGGCTTGAGGCAAATAATCCCGTTCGAATATTCTACGTCCACGTAAAGAGATGAACTCGACAACCGTGCTTTGCGAACAATTTCCTTGGGAATAGTGATTTGATTACCGCGTGTAATTTTAGCCAGCATAGGTTAACCTCCGTAAAAAGGATAACAGGAATATTGTAAAATTGCAAAAAGTAATAAATGTTAAAAAGGTTAGATCGTAAGTTTAGTTTTTATAAGCACTTGCGATGTTAAGAAGTGACGGCGCCTTTAGATGAGGAGCTGACGAGGCGGGCGTATTTGGCCATGACGCCGCTTGTATAGCGAGGCTTCGGTGGTTTCCAGGATTTGAGGCGGGATTTTATTTCTTTGGCGGTTAATTTCAGATCGAGTCTGCGTTTCGGGATATCGAAAATAATCGTGTCGCCGTTACGAACGGCTGCAATCGGTCCGCCGTGCGCAGCTTCGGGTGCAATGTGGCCCACCATGAGTCCATGCGTCGCGCCGGAAAATCTTCCGTCGGTGAGCAGCGCTACACTTTCACCAAGACCTTCTCCAACAATCGCGGCAGTGACGCCAAGCATTTCACGCATTCCCGGGCCGCCCTTCGGGCCTTCGTAACGAATGACTACAACATCTCCGGCTTTAATTTTTTCTGTCTTCACAGCTTTAAACGCATCTTCTTCACGATCGAAAACTTTGGCTTTTCCTTCAAACGTCGTGTAATGATGTCCGGCTACCTTGAGCACTCCACCTTCCGGCGCTAAATTTCCTTTAAGAATTACAAGTCCGCCGTTCGGCGAAAGAGGATTTGCGAGTGTTTTCAAAACTTGTTGGTTCGGAGTTTCTTTTGCCTCGACCGCTTCTTCAGCAATGGTTTTTCCCGTCACTGTAATACAATCTTTATGTAAAAATCCGCCGTCGAGCAGCCGTTTAGCAACGAGCCGTATTCCGCCCGCTCGGTACATGTCGGGTGCTGTAAACCGGCCGGACGGTTTTAAATCGGCGAGAAGCGGAGTCTTTGTGCTAAGCCGATCAAAGTCGTCGATGGAAAGTTTAATACCCGCTTCGTGGGCCAGTGCAAGTAAATGAAGAACGGCATTCGTAGAACCGCCGGTCATCGCGACAGCGCGAATGGCATTTTCCATGGACTTTCGCGTGATAATTTCACTTGGCCTGAGATCGGTCTTCACCAAATCCATTATGAGTTTTCCCGAGCGGAATGCTTCATCATCTTTTCTCGAATCCATGGCCGGTACAGCGTTTCCATCCATCGGGGAGATGCCCATGATTTCAAAAACGGTGGACATGGTATTGGCGGTAAATTGTCCGCCGCATGAACCCGCATTGGGGCAGGCGACATCTTCGAGTGCGTGGAGTTCGTTTTCCGTTATTTTCCCCTTTGCAAATTTCCCGACAGCTTCGAAAACATCCTGAATGGTGACGTCTTTCCCATTGAATTTTCCGGCATCGATAGAGCCGCCGTAAAGCATGAGCGCCGGCACGTCAACGCGAACAAGCGCCATCACGGTGCCGGGAATGGTTTTGTCGCAGCCGGAGATCGCTATTAAGCCGTCAAACATATGCCCGCGTGCCATGAGTTCGATTGAATCGGCAACAACTTCGCGGCTGATGAGAGAAGTTTTCATACCTTCGGTTCCCATGGTAATTCCATCGGAAATGACGATGGTATTAAATTCCATGGGCGTGCCGCCGGCTGCTCGAATGCCTTCTTTAACTTTCTCGCTTAAGCGGCGAAGGTGGAAATTGCAGGGAGTGGTTTCTGTCCAGGTATTAGCCACACCGATGATCGGTTTATTTAAATCATCATTCGTGAGTCCCATGGCTTTGAACATTGCGCGAGCCGGTGCGCGGTCGGGTCCTTCGAGAATAGTACGGCTCGGTCTTTGTTTTTTCTCAGGCATGAACAGAATCCTTTGATTTGGAAGAGCGCATTGTACCAGATGAGAGAATGAATTTAGTCAGAAATTTGGTTTAGTTCATCTTAATCCCTTTAACCATAGTAGGTTGTAATAAGTCCGATAAGTCTTATTGTTTTATTAAAATATCTTTGCTAGCATACTTATATAAAAATTAAGGAGCAGGGCGTTTGCCAAAGGGGCTAACGCCTTTTTTGTACCCACTTACTTCTAAGGTTTGATGATGCTTGAGAGAAGTCCTAAAAAAATTTGGTTCCGCGTAGTTGCTCTAGCACTCGCCCTTTTACTGTCCGTACATGAATGGTCTGCGTACGCCCAGACATCAAAATCAACCATTCCACTGAGCGCTTCCATAGGAAACCAAGACGAAGAATCCCGGTCGCGTTACGACACACTTTTAGATGCGATGAGCCACCGGTTTTTAGCTTCAGAAATCCTGCCCGCACTGCAAGATCAATTAAGTCAATCCGGCTTCGGCGCTGAGGAAATCGATGCAGATCAGGATGAAGACGAAGAAGAACCCGACCTGTATGAAAAAGTGTTCAGGCAAGAAACGGATTATGAGAATGAATGGGTGGATGAAGAATCCGGAAAAAGCAGATTAATGGCATTTTTATCATCTTTGCTTGAGGAAGATAACGGGCACATAGAGGAACTTGGGGAAAACTTACGCGCATTCACCATGGAATCGGGTGAGGACGGTAGAATTCTTTTTGGCATCGTTAATGCCCGCCGGGCTTACATTGACATTAAAGGTCTTCCGGCCGGAACGGAGATAGAAGTCATTCCTCAATTCACGGGTTTGGATTACTTGGGCAAGCCGGTTGCCAGACTCGATCTGACATTTCTGGATGGTATTCATTTAGAATTTCAAATTACCATGAAAAGTCCGGGCTTTTTTAAAGATCGGTTCGGGTTCGATTCGTATGCGGTGAGCAAGTACGTTTCCGCGCTTGTTCATAAAAAAGGCAGAAAAATTCACGTACCGCCGAGAGTGATAAGCGTATTTGACGAGCCGGAAGATTTTGAAATGGATGAAGCAAAAATTCCTACGCCGGAAGAAACTTCGAAACAACTGAGGCCCATTTACACCCGGCTCCATCCAGGAAAGCGGATCTTTTTCGGCAACATTGCACGCGTAGATGAAATCAGCGGCGCTGGGATATCGGGGAGCATGTTAGTGATTGAACTCGCCGATGTGGAAGCCGAGACCTTAATTTCGGTCAGGCCGAAACTTTTCGATGAGAAAGACCCCGAGCGAGGAGCTTATTTGGAAGTTGAGCCCATGGGCGGCAAAATCAGGTATTTCGTGATTATTCCGCAGGACCCTTATTTCATCGAGCGTGAATCACCCCACATTCAATCGCTTTTCGACTACATCCGCGCAGTAAGTAAAAAAACCCGGCCGGATTTGGAAGCGGAAACCCGCTCACTCGGCTCTTTTTCGATGAAGGCGAACCACCCGGGCGGAATTCTTTTGGGTAACATCGGAGAAGAAATCGTTGAAATTAATCTTCCCGGGGTTTCGTTGGGAGACGAAATTAAATTCTCATTTCTACCGGTCGATAAGGACAATCTTTCTGAGGGAGCCCGTCTCGTTGTGACCTTGCCAGCCGGTAAAAAGAATTTATACGATATTCTCGGCAAAGCGCCATTTTTCAGACGCCGCATGCCTAGTCAAAACGAAATCCGGCAATATGTTGAAGCCCTGATAGCGGGCGATGATCTCGAGCAGGCGGCTCGATCGGTCAAATCCTTTTCTCATACCGTACAGCCGGGTAACCGTCTTGTGTTCGGCCTTATCAACGGGAAAGAAATTTTTGCCCGTTCGGCCAAATTGGAAGCCGGACAAACCGTAAAGGTTATTCCCATGTTCATTGATCCGGAACGTCCGTCGCTCGGTATTCAGCTTAAGGTGGAGAAGGCAAACGGAGAAGTACTTTATTTTGAATTTGTTACTGAGCCGAATTTCTTAAAACCTCTGGACAAACTTTCCCATGCCGCGCGCCGGGATGTGGGCCGCATGATCGAAGAAGAATTGGACGGATTAGGACCCAACGCCTTTTTTCTGTCTACACGTTACAGTGTGGATGTCAAAAATATCGTTTGGGGTATTGTAGGAAGCCGCCTGCATGGACAATACGATCGCGCCATGGTCGAGAAAGTCATCGATGAAAAGATTCTGGCCACCATTGACCGGGAAACGGAAGTACAAAGAGTAAAGCTTGTCGATCACGCAAAAGCAGAGACCGGTCTTCTGGAAAAGCCCAGATATTTTGAGTCTCCGGAAGTTCCCCACCGCGAAATTTCGCGCGTTGCCCGGGAAATCAACCGCCGTATCGAAAAAAGCATTCAGGAAAAAGGTTTGAGAGACATGGCCCGGCTGCAAGCCAAGGCTTTTATCCGGAAACTTGAAGAACGCCATTTTTTCAAAAGATATTATCAATCTACTCCGGGCAAAGATGTAGGTGTTGAAGCGTTGGACGCCATTGATATTTTGATCAGGGATGAAGAAGAGCCGATGGTTAAAGAGGTGCTTTATGATTTGCGAAGAGAAATAGAACAAGCGTTGATCGTTCAAGAAAAATTGAGAGCCAAGGGTTTGGCGAAGGAAACGCATCTCAATTTATATCAATTAACCGCGGTTTACCGAATGCATGAGAAAAGAAAAATGCTTCTCGCCGATGAAATGGGTTTGGGTAAAACGCTCGAGACGCTTTCTACTTTTATCGCTTCAGATGCCAATGAAATGCTCGTGCTCGCGCCGAAAGCGGCGTTATCACGTTGGATGGAGGATATCGCCGATCATTTGGATACCGATTTGGAAGTGGTTATTCTTAGCCGTGAAACCGCCATCCCGAAGCTTCTATCTCGCCCGCGCGTGCAAGTAAAAGAATTCGATAATTCCACCGCGCGATACCGTTATCTCGTCGACCGGACTCCGCCTTCGGGCCGGCGGCGAATTATTTTAATGAATTACGAATCGCTTCCCGAATTCTCGAAATACCGGACGACAACGCGCTCAAATGGCGATATCCCGCTTCGCGTAGAGTTTCTTGCGTTGGACGAGACCCATCTTCTAAAGAAGAAAGATGCTCAAACCGCGCAGGCCATTTTTGGAATTTTAGATAAATCAGCGCAAGCAATCGGAGAAGGAAATAGCCGCCCGGCCGTCAAATATAAAGGCGGGATCGAAGCCGATTATAAAATTCTCATGAGCGGAACGCCGCTTGAGAATAAGCCGCAGGATCTCTTTAATTATCTCCAATACATTGCGCGAGGCGGCAAAAGCGATGCCGAAAAGTTTCTCGAAGCCGTCGAAGCCGAACATTTCGGGAAGACTTTTTCGAAGACCGATCTAACGACACTTTCTATGCTTCATAGTTATTTGTCGGAACGCATGATTCGGCGGCTCAAGGACGATGTTGTGTCAGGGCTTCCTCGGAAAAAATTTATACGGGTATGGCTTGATCCGATGACGGGCATGATGGTGACCGACACCGGAGAGTCGACTTCTTTAGGGAAAACGTATGCTGACCATTTAGCCATGTATGAAACGGCGCTTTATGATCCGGCGGGGTTCGAACACCGGTTTGTAAAACGCGTTCCCAAGCCAGCCGAAGATGACGAAGAAGATGCATCCGAGACTAACTATGATTTGCGCAGGCCGTATGGCGATCTGGATGCGCATAGACCGCCCAGCTTTATCCGTCTGGAGCAAGCCGCCATTGATCCGGGTATTTTTGATCAGATGATGAGTTCCATCAAATTTGATGCGGCTTTGAAAATTACTCGTGCGAGAGCAAGTGCGGGCAAATCCGTTCTCATTTTTACGAATTACCGTACGGCGGCTAGGCGGTTGCGGGATAAGATGACCGAAGAATTTGGCGGAGAAAATGTAGCCTACGTGGACGGAACCGTTATTAATACGCCTGGTCAAGCCAAACGCAATGTCGAAGTTGAACATTTCCAGAATAAAAAAGCTCGCATCATGATTGTTACAGTCGGCACTATGGGGCAGGCCGTCCAACTTACGCAAGCCGACACGATTCTTTTCTTGAACTATCCTTGGAAAGATTCTACGCTGAGCCAGGCCATCGATAGAGCGCATCGGATCGATCCGGCTAGAAATTTTCCCGGCAAAGAACTTGAAATCATGATGCTGGAGCTGGACGTGCCTATTTCCATCGATAAAGAAAAGGCGCTGCTTGTTTGGCGGAAGAAAATTTTATCCGAGATGGTTGTAAACGGCAACCTGACGCAGGAAATTTTAGATGCGTTTCACGATACGGAAAAAAGATTAATTTCTTTGATCGAAACTAAAAACGAAAAACCCGTTGCCTTTGATGCCTATGAGCTGACGGTTCTTGAAAAATTCCGTTTAAAGCTCGGTGAAATACTGCATACGAAAGATCCAAAACGTGTTCAGGAGCTTTGGGATGAAGTTTCCCAGATTTACATGCAAATTTTGGAACACAAGAGTTCGTTTTTTGCGAATATGGCGAGCCTTGATTATCTTAGCGAATATGAATTTGTCCGGCCGCGGCGGGAGCGTCAAAAACTTCAAGCTTTGGATTTGGCATCGGGGCCTTCTACGCTTCATCGTTCCTACGAAAAAAAGCGGCCGGTTTTCGAAGAGCGCGGACTTTTCCTGACGATTACGGATTATGATGTAAGCGCGGGGATGCTTGGACTCGGAGTCGATCGCCCGCAAGGGCGGGTTTTGGGTTCCATGGATGACCTTGACCAAATATTTGAATCCGATCAATTTGATTTAGTAAATCTATCGTATGGATTTCGCTATGCGGCCAAACCTGCCGCGCTTATTCGAAATATTCATCGCGTTCTCCGTCACGGCGGTCTTTTCGCGCTGATACTGCCGCAAAGTAACGTTATCCCGCCGCGCTTCTTCGATGCGCTCAAAGAAGCCGGGTTCGACGTGACGGTGGGCCAGGGGGAAAAACTCCATTCGTTTTTGGACGACGAAACCTATGCGCATCTTGTGCGGCAATACGGACAGGAATTTGCCGATGACTTAGCCAAACAAGCCAAAGGGAAATTCACCTACCTTGTCGCGAATAAACGGCGCCCTATTAATAGAGAGCTCAAAGACGATGATTTCAGAATCGCAAGCACGCTTCCGCCTTTTAACCGGGAGAAGACACGAAATTTAATGAGAACCTCGGGCCCTTTTAAAATTATTCCGCTCGAAGGGACAGTCGAGGGTCGCGTGGTGCATTATAACGATTTCTTGATCGACTCTAGCGAAAACGACAAAGCTGAGCCGAGCGAAGCCGAATATGACAATGGCCAAAGTAATTTCGTAAGAAAAATAACGCGTATTCTAAGCACTATTTCAAAATCATCCCAAAGTTATGCGAGCCGGAAAGCCACGAGTTCGCGTTTACATGCGAAGCAGAAGGATTTGCACGAAAATATAACAAGCAAAATCGACGAACTTGAACAGGAAATCACAGACCGAGTGGATAGTTTGACTTTAGAGAACAGGGAAGAGATCGCGGATAAAATTCATGCTTTGGTCGAAAGGAAAGATGTTCGTCGGTCTTTAAGCGGTCAGGATACAGAACGTTTATGGAATTTAATCGCGCTACTTTTAGTGGAAAAGGAGCTGAGTCCGGACGATGAATCCGCCGCAGAAATTGCTTCTCCTATGGAATCTTATTCTACAGAGGATATCGAGCCGGCTATTGCCGCATCTCCGCCTGTTAAGGAAATTACGTCACATAAGCCGACATTTCAGGAAGTTCGCCGGCTTCTTGAGAACGAAGACGAGCCGGCTGAAAAAGTTTTGGAGATTATAGAAAATAAAGCACTGGACGGTGAGTATAAAAAAATTCCGCAGCTTTTAGAAGATATTTCTATTTATGTCTTCGCTTATCTTGATTTTTGGGTTGGGTCGGAGAATTCCGAGAATAGCCAATCGGTGGAAAACAAAGCTTGGGATCTGATTAGACAGGCCGTCGCCTTGGCGGTTAACAAACATCAAGGAAATCTACTGGCTCTAGCCCACGATATAGTAGAAATGGCCAAAGAAGCCGTTGCCGCGCCGGATATTTTGATTTTTCTCGAAAAGCGTTATGCCGGAAATGTTGCTTCTGGATTCGGATTTACAAATGCCGAATGGACGCATGGTAAAACCTTATTAATAACTTCCAATCATCTCGAAGCTAAATACGCAATCCTTCACATGCCGGAAAAATTTAAAGAATGGTTATATGGACGTGTCTCGCGTGTCGTTATTTTATGGGAAGGTGATTTGGCAAGTGCGGAAAGGTTGCAGAAAGAATTAGGCGATGTCTTACATGTCACGAACACCTTTGCGTTGGATGATAAGAACTTACTTAATGAGAAGCAGGTGCCCGGCCTCTATAGTCAGGAAATTTTTCATTTTGGCGATTCATCCAGCCTGCCGCCGCCGCTCCGCCGTCTCGAATCCAAGTTTGATTCCACAGTTTCGGTCTATCTTATTTGGGAAGCCCAGCGGCGCATGGCCGAATTTGCCAAAGCGGCTTAGTATTTTTACCGACAGACTTTCTCCATTAATGCTTGGTAGCAAAAGGGCTTACCTCTACGTCAGGGCAATCGCATATTAACGTGACGAGCTAAAAAGAGTTAGAGAAACCTCCGATAAAGGAAATAAACCTTTGGAGGTTTCTATGACAAACTCAGGAGAGAGTCTTTTTGAACACATTCGTATTATC